>WNFW01000140.1_pt1 | contig 76736 bp, 65 predicted proteins | sample 5400131 | NCBI WGS metagenome assembly WNFW01 (sample SAMN13153362, study PRJNA577476) | soil metagenome | isolation source: 20 cm soil or saprolite under grassland replicate 1 | place: USA:California | collected 2016-06-15
TGCTTGTGCTCTACTTCGTGCCAACCATCCTTGCCAAGAAGCTGCATGTGAAAGATGCTTCGTCCATCTCCTACGTGAATCTCGTTTTCGGCTGGACCGTTCTGGGTTGGATATTGGCGCTGACGTGGGTGATGACCGAATGGATTCAACAACCGCCAGACTATGAACCAGAGAAGACCACGGAAAAATCATCCGATAAAAAAGATCACCAAACGTAATTATTAACCGCTCATAAGACGGACGGCTCTCTTGCATCTAATAGAAAGTGTCAGTTGAAGTTGCTCTCGTCCAGCTAATCCGATTTGTTAAGTATCCAACGCCACACTGATTTAAGCGTAATTTTTGGGTATAGTGTTCGCCCCGCCGAGTCGCCAATCTTATCATCAATCCACTTTTTAGCTTCTTTCATCATGTGTTCTTCGGATTGTCTCTTCGTCTCAAAGCGAACAGTGGGACTAGGTAGCCAGACATCGCGAAACGTTTGAGAGCTTTCATTAAATTGTATATGGGCACGTGCTGTCCATAAATTTGTCTGCGGTTCTAGGTCCCCTGTCACGAAAATTAGGTGATTACGATACCGTTTGGACACAGTTACTCGCGGTAAAGTGGGTTTAAGCCTAAGCTTCTCTTCCATTATGGACCATCAGGTTATTAAGGATTTTTGGTCTGGTAAAGACGCCGAGTTCCACGGGCGCCCACTCTATAGTATCTTTAATCAAGTTGTATACAATTATTTTCTGATCAAGGCCGGGTTCGCTTGGCTCTGCGATGGATGTTACATGCTGCGCGCAGGCGGTCATTTGTTAAGGTGACTTAACCAACAGAGTCAAGACATCCAGGGTCTTCCGCTCTTTTGGTGATGTGTCCTTCGCTGGATCACGCTGCACGCGTTAGCGGCAGCATCGGAACAGATATGTGGTACACTACATACCTGTTGCTATTCAACGGCCGCATATCAGCAGGTTACAAAGAATCCAGAAATGCCAACAACGCATCGTGGTCGGCTGGACTGAGCCCCCCGAAGCGATCACGGGCGTTCTGGGCTTCCACACCATGGCGTAGGATCGCTTTCTCGATGGTGTTCGACCCTCCGTCATGCATGAAACGATCCCGGCGCGATAGTCCCCACAACGGCGCGGTGCGGAACTCGCTCCCCGTGGCCTCTCCTTGCTCGATCCCATCGCCTGTGCCTATGTCGTGAAGCAGCAGGTCTGAGAACAAGTTGACGGGTTTGTTGCTCAGCGCTGCTACCGAGTTTGGGCCGGTCGTCATCGTGGGCACATGACAACTGGCGCACCCAATCCCAATCGGAATCTCACTAAACACATGCTCTCCTTGCTGCACTTGATCCGTGACGGGACGCCGCGGCGCTGGGGCTAAGAACCGCATGAAGTTCGTGAACGCGGTGACGCCAGAGCCGTCGTCCTCGGCGTCAGCGACCGTGTCACACCCCGATGGAATCGGCTCGCCCTGGGGTAAATTCTCATGTGGGAAGCTTGGGTTGGTAATGCCCATCTCGTTGAGGTAGGCGTCCCCGGCGAACTGATGCAAGGTGGCGACTTGCGCCTTCCAGCCGAAGCGCCCGAGTTCGGTCGTCCCGGTGTCGGGGTTAAACACGCGATTGGGTCTGCCGCCGTTGAGTGATGCGTTCGCGACAATAGTCGCCTCCGGGATGGCTTCCATCAGCCCCGCGCCAAACAACGGTGGGGAGTTGCGCAGCGAGACGAAGGTGGCTTCGGCAGGCACCGCCTCCCCCTTCAGGTGACAGCCAGGGAGGTTGATGGCGCGCTGTTGCAGCAGTCCGCCGCCTCTATTGACGGATACCGAGCCATTGACGGATACCGAGCCATCGAGCGGGTCGAAGAAGCGCCCGTTGAACAGTCTACCGATGCGCGTCTCACGCGCCACGCCCACGTTAGGCTCCGACCCGCCCACGCTCGGCACGGCATGGCATTCGGCGCAACTCTTCGCGTTGAACACCGGGCCCAAGCCATCTTCGACGGTCTCCACTTCCAGGAAGTCTTCAAGACCTGCCATAAAATCGTCCTTTTCTTGATCGGTCAGATCCGGCAGGGGATTGGTCAAATTCTCTGCACCTGCCGACATGAGCGCTTGCGAGTTGATCCGCCATTGCGCAAACAGCAGGACGAAAACGCCTGTTGCCGCTATAAACACGAACATCGTCTTCCGCACTCTGAGCTTGAGCGACTTCATAGTTACCCCCTTTTCTCACCAAGTACTTCGTGTGCCTCTTCGTTCCCACCGGGCTTTGTCAGAGCAATCCAGGGATTTTTGCATCACCAAACTTTCCTGAAGTCTTTCCAGTCTTCTGTGCTCGATTGCTCCTCCCAGCACAAACCATATAGCCGAAATAGATACAGTGGCGCAATCGAATCCAACGACACGAGGATTTTGAATCCTCTGCGCGCACAGGATAGAACGTCATTGGCTGGACACCATTGACACCTATGGATAAAGTCGAGGAACGTGCGCGTGCGAAAGCCGTACACGATGCGTCATACGTTTATCTCCTATGGGGCTCACCAAAGGAGTGAAGATCAAATGGCTGGCCGAGTATTGCGGAACGTCGGTAGCAATGATCGAAAAGCACTACGGGAAGTATCTTGGCGGCGACAGTGAGGAGCAGTTAAACCGGCTTTTAGGGGCCGAAAGTGAAACCTTGAGTGAAACCTTTGGCACCCCTGGACCCCAGGAACAAGACCAAGCGGAGGAAATCATTAAGAAAGGTGAAAGTGGGCCCACCTGGATTCGAACCAGGGACCGACCGGTTATGAGCCGGTGGCTCTAACCAAGCTGAGCTATGGGCCCGTAATTTTTTTCGCCTGTCGGGTCGTGTGTTAGATTGCGGGAAGGCAAGAGAATAAAATTAGTTTTCCATGAAGCTCTTGAGCCGCTTGCTGCGGCTTGGGTGCCTGAGCTTCCGCAATGCTTTGGCTTCAATCTGGCGTATGCGCTCGCGCGTGACGGTAAACTTTTGACCCACTTCTTCCAAAGTATGATCGGATTTTTCGCCAATGCCGAAGCGCATGCGCAGTACCTGCTCCTCGCGCGGCGTGAGCGTGGCCAAAACCTTTCGTGTTTGTTCCTGGAGGTTGATATTGACGACCGCATCCGAAGGCGTGATGATTCGTTTGTCTTCGATAAAATCACCCAGATGGCTATCTTCTTCTTCGCCGACGGGAGTTTCCAATGAGATCGGCTCTTTGGCGATCTTGAGAACCTTCCGCACCTTATCCAAAGGAATCTCCATCTTGGTGGCAATCTCCTCCGGGGTCGGTTCCCGTCCAATCTCCTGAACCAGATATCGCGAAGTACGGATCAATTTGTTGATGGTTTCAATCATATGGACCGGGATGCGAATGGTTCGCGCCTGATCGGCAATTGCCCGGGTAATGGCTTGACGGATCCACCATGTGGCGTAGGTGGAGAATTTATAACCTCGCTGATATTCGAACTTATCGACCGCTTTCATCAAACCGATATTACCTTCCTGGATCAGATCCAAAAACTGCAGTCCCCGGTTGGTGTATTTCTTCGCAATGCTTACGACCAAACGTAAATTGGCTTCGATCAGCTCTTTCTTTGCCAAATTCGCTTTGGTTTCACCTTCAATGATCGACCAGACGCGCCGCTTGATCTCCTCGGCCGGCATTTCCAAATCTCTCTCGATATGTTTGATGTCACGCCGCGCATTCTTGATCTCCTCCACCATGTTGAGAATCGCGTCATGTCCCATGCGAAGCGAGCCCATGATCCGGTGCCAATCCCGCTTGCGCCCGTTAAGCCCTGACACCAGTTTTAGCACTTCGGTAGACGGTTTCCCGGTTTTCAACTCGAAATCCTTGATGCGTCGTTCAAAAGTCTGCATCCTATCCATCGCCTTCTTTAGTCCTTCGGCGATGGCTTCCGTCTGTCTGCGATTGAGCTGAAGCGCTTTCAGGCCATTGATGAGCTTTACTTGATTTTTAGCCAGGCTCTCCAGGAGCGTGTCGCGTCGTTGCGCCGAAAGCCTCGTTGCCTCCAGCTGCCTTTTGATTTTTTCTTTATCATTGGCGGTACGCCGAATTTTTCCTATTTGATCGAGCAACCGCTTTTCATGTACCTCTTCGTTCTCGAGATATTCGGCTTCTTCCTCGCCTTCCTCTTTAATAATCTCCCGGACACGGATCTCGTGCTGCGCCAGCTTTTCCCCCAGCTCAAGAACGTAAGTTAACGCCAACGGGCTTGATAGCACTTCATCGATAACCTGTTTTTCTCCCTCTTCGATTTTCTTGGCGATCTCGACCTCGCCCTCACGGCTCAGAAGAGAGACCGTTCCCATTTCACGCAGGTACATCCGCACGGGATCACCGGTCTTGCCGACCATATCGCCTTCAACGTCGCTATCGATTTCCTTTTCTTCTTCCTCCTCTTCGGCCAGCTCCTCGCCAGCGCTACCAAGACTCACCCTTTGGTTGGCATCGACAACTTCAATTTCCATTTCCCCAAAAATGGACATGACATCGTCGATCTGATCGGGCGATACGACTTCGGCGGGGAGCATGTCGTTGACGTCGTCATAGGTCAAATAGCCCTTTTCTTTACCCAGATCGATGAGCTTCTTGACCTCCTTCATATTTTTCTTCTCCACCGGCTGCCCGGTCTCGGCGGCCAATTTCTCTTTTCTTACCGGCTGGTGATCTTCGGTTCGGGCCTTCGGCGTTCTAGTTGGCGTTCTTTTCGTACGACGTCTTGCCATTCTAGTATCCTTTCTCTCTTGGCTTTCTCGTCTTTCTGTTCTTCCGCGGTGCGAATTGCGATCCGCAGATTTCGCTCCAACCCTCGTAGATGCTTTCGTCGCAAGTGCGCCAAGCAGTCAGCCGCCATCTTTGCACAATCAGCCTCAGGGATGGACTCCGCTTCCAAAGCCAGCGCCGCCATCTGAGCCGCCATATCCGGCGATAACCCTTGGGTGACCCGAAACAGATCCAACCTACCTCGTTCTTGCCACTCGGAGAGGATCAGGTCAATAACCGGTTGCCATGGCTGTTCAATCCAGCGCCTGACTTCCTTCTCTTTCTCAACGTCTCCGATCACCGAAGGGAAGCGGAGCATTAAGCTGATCAGTGAACGCTCCGCTATATCCTCACGATTTTGGGCGAGCGATGATAGCGGAACCGCTGCCGTTCGAGCTGCCGGCGGGTGACTTCCTCGGATAACATTCGGACGACGTAGAACCTCTTCGCGCACACCTAGAGTATCCACGGCACGGCGCACTAACAGATCAACTTCAAACGGGCTCCTTACCTTGGTCAAAACGCGACTGATCTCCGACGCGGTCTGACTCTTTCCCTCCAAGGTCTTGCCATAGCGGTCTTCCAACCAGGAAAAGTAGTAATCCGCCAACGACACCGCCCGTTCGAGGACATCTTCGACGGCCGCCTTGCCATTGCGACGAACAAAAGTATCCGGGTCTTCGTCGCTCGGCAAAAAGGCGGCCCGTCCCAGCAATCCCGCTTCAACGAAAATCTCAAAGCTGCGCGCCGCCGCCTTGTGTCCGGCATCGTCGCCGTCGAACAAAGCGATGATGTTTTTTGTGTAACGCGCAAGGACGCGGACGTGGTCAACAGTGAGAGCGGTGCCCAGAGTCGCCACGGCGTACGAGACGCCGTATTGAAACAAGGCGATGACGTCCAAATACCCCTCCACGACAACGACTCGGTCGACTTTGCGAATTCCTTCCTTTGCTTGGAAAAGACCGTACAGTGTTGAACCCTTATGAAACAGCGGCGTCTCGCTCGAGTTCAGGTATTTCGGCAACCCTTGGTCGAGGACACGCCCCCCGAAACCAACAACTTTCCCGCCGGCATTGACGATGGGAAACATCACGCGCGCAAAAAACTTCTCGTAAAACTGCCGGGGATTGCGCTGTCCCATGAGCCCCAGACGAAGGGTATCGTTGACTGAGATCTTCTCTTTCTTGATCAAATCCAGCAAGCCCGACCCGTTTTGGGGTGTGTAACCAAGCATGAAGCTCCGGCCCGTAGTTTCATCCACGCCTCGTGATTTCAGATAATCCAGCGCCTTTTTTCCCTCTGGATGGCTATAAAGCAGGCTCTGGTAATGGGCTGCGACCCGCTCATTGATGCGATACAAGGATTCCCTTTCGCCCATTTCATTCGGCGCGCCTGCCCGCTCTGCCCGCCCGATGGTGATACCGTAGCGCTTGGCAACGCGCTCTACGGCCTCGGGAAAAGTCAGGTGATCGTACTGCATTAAAAACTGAAAAATGCTCCCGCCCGTCTGGCAACCGAAGCAGTGGAAAATTCCCTTTTCTTCATTGACGGTGAACGAAGGCGTCTTTTCCGAATGGAAGGGGCATAGCCCCATGTGGTTTCGGCCAGTCTTCTTGAGCGTGACATAATCCGAGATCACCTCGACGATCGAAGCGCGGTCTCGAATCTCAATGATTTTGTCCTGGCCAATCATCCGCGCCCGTTACACGACAAGAAGGCCGAGCAAATTTTGCGCCTCGTCATGCGCTTTGGGGAAAAGTTTTTCTCTACCGATCCGAAGGATACCTTCCCCGAGTCGAGATAAGGGTGATATGAGGTAGGCACCCTCGATCTCATCGCGAGTTGTATGCGGCACCCACGAGGCCGAGCTGACGAGCAAAACAATCAGAGCGGTCACCGCAGCGCCTTTGCCGATCCCGATAACCACACCGCCGACGCGGTTTAAAGTTTGGAGAAATAGTATTTTTTCAGAACGATGGAGCAGCCAACCAGTCAAGTTCAGGAGAAAATAGACGACAAAGAATAGTGTCACAAAAGCTACACCTTTGAGTACTAAAGGGGAAGCACTCCAGTAAGCGCCTGCGACTGCAGCTATCGAGAGGTCATAACGAACCGCCACCAAGAAGCCCAGCACCAAACCGATCAAAGAAAAAATTTCTCGAAATAATCCTTTGAAATAGCCGCGCACCCCGAAGAGAACGAGAATGGAAAGAAGGGATAGATCGATCCAGTTCACTGGCGGGGACCATTCAGACTAGGATACATTCAATCTTAATCCCAGAGCTGACGCCTCTGAAAAAGCACCGGCCAGATAAAGTGCAACCTACGCCCGCCCCCAAAATCCGCAACATGGCCGTCATACGTCAGCTTTGAATTCCCGCTTGATTTCCGGCTCTTGTCAGACTCTGGCTAGGAGCGCACTAGTGCTCCACGCGAGGGATAACCTTTGGACCTCCTCTAAGTCTCATGGCGTTATCCCCCGAGTAACGCCTTAGCCAACTCGTTGACCCGCTTGCCGTCAGTGCGTCCCGTGACTTTGGGCATCACGAGCTTCATGACCTTGCCTAGGTCTTGAACTCCGTGCGCGCCGGATTCGCTAATGCTTTCCTTAATGAGTGACTGTACTTCTTCTTCAGTCAGAGGTCGGGGTAAGTATCGCTGCAGGATGTTAAGCTCGGCCGCTTCTTTTTGGGCCAAGTCGTCTCTTCCCGCTTTTGCAAAGAGGTCAATTGCCTCAGTCCGTTGTTTACACACGGTCGAGATGACTTTATGAATCTCCTGGATGCTCAGCGCTCTCCGAACTCTTATCTCCTCGTTTTGTATGGCCGATAAAAGCAACCTCAATGTGGAAAGAGTTACCGCGTCGCCACTCTTCATGGCCCTTTTTACGGCCTCCTGGATCTCCACCTTGAGTTCCATATGATCTCGCCTCTAATCTCACCGGTCCTGATCAAGGCTTAAAAAGAATGACGCACGCGTCTCATCGCCCTTTTCTTAGCGGCAATGGCTTTTTTCTTTCTTTTCACGCTGGGTTTTTCGTAATGTTCCCGCTTGCGTAGTTCAGCTAGTATGCCCGCCTTCTCACAGAGCTTTTTGAAACGTCGAATAGCGCTTTCTATGGACTCATTTTCTCGAACTCGAACTCCGGTCATGAATGTAACTCACCCCCAATCACCTCAGGGCCGCTTTTTTTAGCGCAATTGATTTTAGCTTATTTGCTGTCCAAGTCAAGCAATTCACATGAAAAATGGAGTGCTTGGAGCTACTGAAAGCATGCCCGCAGGCATCTTTGAACGTGCAAAATTAACTTGCGGGTCTCTTTTGCTCGAGCGTCATAATCGCGCGCGTCCGCGACGGCTAGTTCGATCTTAGTTTCAGCTTCCAGAATTTCTCAGGCCAATCGGAGACGAGACCTTGCACACCCAAAGAGGCAAATTTCTCCATATCGCGAACCTCATTCACCGTCCAAACATGAACATCCAGCCCGTCTTCCCACGCTTTGTCCAAAAACTCGCGGGTGGCGAGTTCCTTCTGAACGTGGATCGATCCAGCCTCTAATCGGCGCGCCGCTTCAAACGGATCTTCTTTGATACCTGATCCGAATAAGATTCCGACGCGCGATTCAGGTGCCAGCTCTCGGACCCGATCCAGGCACCGATAATCGAACGAAGAAAAAATGGTGCGATCTAAATAGTCGTAGTGGCTGAGCGTGAACAAGAGCTTGAGCTCGATGCCTTGAAGGGAATGGGGAAAATGTTTGATATCAAGGCAGAGATCGACATTGCCGACGACGGTCTCCAGAACCTCCTCTAGAGTAAGAATCCGCTCCCCTTTGTAGGCTTTTTTCCGCCACTGGCCGACATCGAGTTTTTTCAACTGTTCGAGAGTCCTGTCGCTCACCTTGCCGCGCACACCCGCCGTGCGCCTGAGTCGCTCGTCATGGAAGACAACCACATGACCATCCTGAGAGAGCTGACAATCCAATTCGATCATATCGACGCGAGCTTCGATGGCCTTGGCAAAAGCAAGGCGGGTATTTTCCGGAAAATTACCTGAAGCGCCTCGGTGAGCTACTTTGATAAACCCCGCCATTTGCCTTAATGAGCCAAAATCGCCAAGAGAATGAAACTCTACCGGACGAGCTGGCTAACTTTGCAATACTGAAGGAACAGTCAGATAGATAAGAAACTCCCGATTCCCTTTCGGACCGAGCAACGGCGACTCAATAACGCCCTGGACCTCAAAATCAAGCGCCGCGGCTGCAGCTTTAATCTCATCGATCACACGTAGATGCTCATCGGATGACCGCACCACGCCGCCTTTCCCTACCTTCCCTTTTCCGACTTCAAACTGCGGCTTGATCAGCGCCACGACTTCGCCGCCGCCAACCAAAAGCGCCTTAACTTGCGGTAAAACGAGTTTCAGAGAGATAAAAGAAACGTCGATGGTCGCCAGATTCGCCGGGCTCGGCAAATCGCCGGCCGCAAGATAGCGGATGTTGGTTTTCTCATAGATGACCACTCGCGGATCGTTTCTTAGTTTCCAATCCAGCTGGCCGTAACCAACGTCGACGGCATAGACTCGGATGGCCCCGTGAGCAAGCAAACAGTCGGTGAAACCACCCGTTGATGCACCGACATCGAGGGCGACTTTCCCGTTTGGGCTGATGTGAAATTCTTGCAGTGCTTTTTCTAACTTCGTTCCACCCCGACTCACGTAGGGTGAGGCCTTGGTCTTCAATCGGATAGCGGCATTCTCGTCCACCAGGGTTCCGGCTTTGGTGACCGGCCGGTCATTCACCAGAACGTCACCGGCCAATATTTTACCGCGCCCCTCCTCCCGACTGCCCACCAATCCGCGGTCGCATAAAAGTTTGTCTACGCGCTCCCTCTTTCCCATCCCTCCTTGTGTCGCTTCCTTTCGAACCGAACCACTTGCAGCGCGGTTTGGGTAATAGCCTCTCGGTCGAAGCCGCAGAGTTTTCTCAATTCATCCTGAGTTCCGTGAGGAATGAAACGGTCCGGAACACCCAAGCGCCGAACGCGCACATTGCTGATTCCCTCTTCGGCGAGAAATTCCAGAATCGCGGCGCCAAAACCGCCGGCGATGACATGGTCTTCGACGGTGATGATGTTGGGAACCCGTGTCAAGACGTCACGCAAAAGATCCTTGTCCAACGGTTTCACGAAGCGAGCATTCACCACAGCAGCGTCAATACCCAACGGCGCCAGGTCCTGCGCCGCCTCCAGTGCAGGCAAAACCGTATGGCCGATCCCCAGAATCGCAACGTCCTTTCCTGGCCTCAAAAGCTCCGCCTTGCCGATCTCGATCCGCCGCAGTTCGCGGTCCATTTCTACGCCCCAACCCTCGCCGCGCGGATAGCGTAACGAAATAGGCCCGTCGTGCTCGATGGCGGTCTTAAGCATGTGCTGAAGTTCATTCTCATCCTTGGGCGCCATGATGACGATATTGGGAATCGCACGCATATAGGCAAAATCGAACACGCCGTGATGGGTGGGCCCGTCCGCACCGACAAGACCGCCGCGATCCAGGGCGAAAACAACGTGGAGATTCTGCAAGCAGACGTCGTGCAGAATCTCGTCGTATCCTCTCTGGAGAAATGTCGAATAGATGGCCACCACCGGGATCAGACCTTCGGTTGCCATCCCCGCCGCAAAGGTCACGGCGTGCTGCTCAGCGATGCCGACGTCGTAGGAACGGTCGGGAATTTCCCTCGACAGTTTATCGATTCCGGTTCCGCTTCCCATGGCGGCGGTGATGCCGATCACCTTCGGATTTTCTTTTGCCAAGCGAATAAGGGCGTGGGCAAATACATCCGTGTAACTCGGGGTGGCGCTCTTTTCCTTCTTTGGCTTGCCAGTGAGCACGTGAAACGCAGTCACGCTGTGATATTTGACCGGGTCTCTTTCGGCCGGCGCGTAGCCTTTGCCTTTTTTCGTCAGGACGTGAATGAGAGTGGGTCCGTCGATCTTCTTGACGTTTTCCAGGGTCGTCACCATCTCGGCAATATTATGCCCGTCGATGGGACCGACGTATTGGAACCCTAAGCTCTCAAAAAGAAATCCCGGCGTGACTAAGCCTAAAAAAGAATCCCTGAATTTGCGCGCCGCGTATTTAAGGTTCTCGCCGCTCGGCAAGTTGTGGAGCAAGGTCGAGAGATTCTTTTGCAATCGAACGCCAAGATCGGTGGTGAACTGTTTGCTGAGGAAGGAAGAGACGGCACCGACTCTGGGATCGATAAAATGCTCATTGTCGTTGAGAACTACGATCAGGTCTTTGTCTAGATGACCCGCCTGGTTGAGGCCTTCAAAGGTCAACCCCGCGCTGAGTCCGCCGTCGCTAATCACCGCCACGACTTTTCGCCACGATCCTTCCAAGGTTTTCGCTTCCACCATTCCCAGGGCTGCGGATATTGACGTCCCGGCGTGGCCCGCGCCAAACACGTCATATTCGCTTTCCTCTCGGCTCAAGAAACCACTGACGCCACCCAACTGACGGATGGTTGCGAGACGCTTGCGTCTGCCGCAAATGAGCTTGTGCGCGTACGCCTGGTGTCCGGTGTCCCAGACGATGCGATCTTCGGGGGTTTTAAACACGTAATGAAGAGCCAGCGTCAGCTCTACCGCGCCGAGCGTCGAGGCCAAATGACCACCGACTTCCGATACTACGGAGATGACCTCTTCCCGGATCTCCGTAGCCAGTTGAGGAAGCTCGTTTAGAGTCAACTTGCGAACGTCTCTGGGATATTCGATACCATCAAGCAAACGTGCCATTAGAACTGGATCTCCGGTATTTTTGAATTCCTCTCTTCGTGTAAGGCCCGCCCCGCGACAAAATGAGCCATAGCTCTGAGATGCTCGGCCTCCGCGCCGAACCCGCTCAACTGCTTAAGCGATTGTTGTAATAGCTCTTTTAACCGTTCTTTCGCTTGCACCACGCCCACGACGGCCGGATAGGTCGCCTTCTTCCGTTCCTTGCGTCCGGACTCCGGCCGCTCACCGGGCGGCGTTTGCCCTTTCACGTCTAAAATATCGTCGGCAATCTGAAACGCGAGCCCGAGAAATTCGCCGTAGCGAGAGACGCGCCGCAACTCCGTCCCCTTGGCACCCGCCGCTCGGGCCCCGACTCGAATGGCGGTGAGGATCAGAGCGCCGGTCTTCCTGACGTGAATGTATTCTACGGTGGCAAGATCCACCTCTTTATTTTCGGCTTCCAGATCAAAAGCCTGTCCGCCCACGAGACCCGCCGCCCCGATCGCGTGGCCAATTTCATGGATCAAATCCAGGACCAACTCTGAAGGCACCGAGCGTGCCACCTGGGGCGCTGAAATTATATGAAAGGCCTCGGTCAACAGCCCATCCCCGGCGAGCAACGCCATCCCTTCGCCAAATACTCTATGAGCGGTCGGTTCGCCGCGCCGCAAATCGTCATCATCCATGGCCGGCAAATCATCGTGAATGATCGAGTAAGCATGGATCATCTCCAACGCGCACGCGAACGGCATCAACAACTTGTGCTTCGCGCCGAAGAGTTCGCCGGCCGCCAGGGTTAAAATCGGTCGAATTCTTTTTCCGCCGGGGAACAGCCCATATCGCATCGCCCGCCAGACGGCGTGCCCTTGGCCCTGCTGCTCTCCTACATATCGATCTAAGGCACGATCAATCGCGGCTCGTCGGGTAGCCAAATAATGATTAAAGTCGAAACTCGTCACGTGTGGCGTTGAGAACCGGCGCCGTTTGCCTCGTCAATGTATCACTGACCCACTTTGATCTTCAAACGCGGGGTTGCTTCGAACAACAACGCCAATGGTTGGCCGCGTCCCGCCCGTAACCGTTGCGCCGTCTAGGAAAGCAACGGCTACTCAACTATTCCTCCGGCTCTTCATCCTCACCCCTGGATGCCATGTCCAGCGTTTTGAGCTGGAGCCTTCCCTCTTTGTCGTTGAGCAAGAATTCAACTTTCTTTTCCACTTCGGTTAATTTTTGATTGCAGTATTTAACTAACCCGACACCTTTTTCAAAGGCCGCCAGGGAATCCTCCAAAGACAAGTCGCCGGATTCCAACCGCTCCACTACGTTTTCCAGCTCTTCCAGCGCCGCCTCGAATGGCTTGTTGATCTGATCCTTCTTCGTCATATTATTTCTCCACTTTATCGGCGGCCGCATCCGAACGGAAAGCTTTGTCGGACATCCCGCCCGATTTCTTGACTAATTCGAATGGATCTATGCGAGCGCCATTGAGACGCGCGCCCCAGTGGAGATGGGGTCCGGTGACCCGACCCGTCATTCCGGACAATCCGATCACCTCGCCTTTTCGCACTTCAGCTCCCTCCTGGACTCTGAATTCGGAAAGATGAAAATACATGGTGTATAGCCCGGCGCCATGATCCAATACCAAGCTATTGCCGCTGAAAAAAAAGTCCCCCACTAGAACGACTCGACCGTTATTCGCGGCCAGCACTTCGGTTCCCATGGGCGCCTTGAGATCGACCCCCGTATGCGGCGCGCGCGGCGCGTCATTGATCACCCTACGGTAACCGAACGAAGAACTGATATCACCCTGCACGGGTGCGATAAACGGGTTCTCCCATAACCGTTCCGGGACGGATGTCGAAAAGACGCGAGTCAGTTGTTCCTGCTCGCGGTGAATTCTTTCGAGCACCTCCGGACTCAGTTGGTCAAATTCTGGAGGAACAGAAAAGGATTCTTTCTCGAATGCCTTCGGTTTGATCTTAAGCGCGATTTGGGTCTCCCGATACCCGCCCGCCCGTTGCGTTCCCTTAACCAAGACTCTTGCCGGGCCCGGCTTGGCTTCCAAATCCACGCCCACCAGTGCGGAAAAAGTTCCACGCCCGCTCGGATAAAAGCGGACCGTCTCTTTCCCCAATTGGCCCTCGACTGCTGCCAACCCGATGCCAGACACTTTCAACTCCACAATCTCTCCCTGAAAAACTTCGATGGGTTTTACCGCGACCGGCGGCGATCGTGATCCGCCAAAAGCGGCGCCGAAAAAAACCCCGAGCGCAGCGATCGTGATCGTCACAATTCGACCCACGATTATCTCACTCACATTCTTCGACCTTACAGACGGATTTTCCTTTGGCAAAGCGGACGCGCAGTCGATCACCGATTTTCAAGGAGGCCGCATCTTTGACGATGACTTCCTCGGGCAACTTATGGGCAATGCTGTAGCCGCGGTCCAACACCGCCAAAGGGCTTAAAGCATCGAGCCGTCCGGTGGCCTGGGCGAGTTGATCTCTCAATCGGCGCAGACGGTCTTGGAAGCGACGCAGCAAATCTATCGACAACTCATCCAGCCGTTGCTGATTCTCACGCAACTTCCGTCCCGGATCCGTGAGTCTTTTCACCAGACCACGCCAACGGTCATGCGCCATCTCCAGTTTCGCTTGTATGGCGCTGACAAGCGCGTCCTCGAAATTTACAAGCTGCTCGATGAGATCGGTTTTTCTGGGGATCACCATTTCGGCGCCCGCGGTCGGCGTCGGCGCGCGTCGATCGGCGACGAAATCAGCGATGGTAAAATCGATCTCATGGCCAACCGCGGAAATAACCGGAATCGGCGAAGCAAAGATCGCCCGCGCTACGATCTCCTCATTGAAGGACCACAAATCTTCCAGCGAACCGCCTCCACGCCCGACGATCACCACATCGACGTCGCCGTACCGAGCCAACTCTGCAATGCCGGCGGCGATTTCCTGAGCGGCGCCCTCGCCTTGAACCTTAACCGGACGGATTACGATTCGGCGCTCGGGAAATCGGTCACCGATGATTCGCAGCATGTCATACAGGGCCGCTCCTTTATCCGACGTAACAATTCCAATGGATGCCGGCAAGAACGGCAAAGGCCTCTTCCGCTGCTGGGCAAAGAGCCCTTCTGCGCCGAGCTTCTTTTTTAGCTGTTCAAAGGCGAGGTAAAGAGCGCCCTGGCCCCTTGGCTCGATGCTTTCTACGTAGAGTTGGAGATCTCCCCGGGCCGAGTAAAGACTCACTCGTCCGAAGCAGAGCACTTCCATGCCGTCCTCAGGCAGGAACGACAGACTCGCCCCTTGCCGCCGGAACATGACCGCCGCAATCTGGCTCTTGTCGTCCTTGAGTGTGAAGTAAAAATGACCCGAGGGTGGCACTCTAAAATTGGAGATCTCTCCCAAAACCCAAAAAGCGTCCAGTTGTGATTCGAGAGTGCCCTTTACAATCTCGTTGAGTTCGCTAACGGTGAGAAAACGCGGACGTTCACCTGCAAACAACGGTAGGTCGGACACTTCGCTACGGTTTCTTGCCATATCGATGAACGACCGGCTCGCGAAAAAAGTTAGCCCTCCCCAGGGAGGGCTAACTGAGACGACGCGCGGCGATCACTGGAAGAAGCGCTACAAAAAGCTAGGCCGCCTTCTTTTGCACTAACTGTTTGAATACGTCCCAGCTCTTGAGCAAATCGAGCGCCCGTTTGAGCTGGACATCGTTGTCGATGGTTTCGTCTCCCGTGGGAGCAGACGGCGGAAACAATTTTTCTTTCTCTTTTTCACCCGGGTCCTGCTGTTGCCCAGGTGCTTGCTGTAGGGGGTTCTGCAAGTGCCCGGGCAGATTCTCCTCGCGCAGGGGCAGGCCCGGACTCCGTTTCTTTTCTTCGACTTTCCCCTCTTGCTGCGGGGAGCCGTCGACCACGATATCCGGGACAATACCCGTCGCCTGGATCGAGCGGCCCTTTGGCGTAAAGTAACGAGCCGTCGTCAGCCGCAACGCGGAGTTGTCGTCCAAAGGAAGAATGGTCTGGACGGAGCCTTTTCCGAACGTCTTGGTGCCTAGAACCACGGCCCGCTTATGATCCTGTAAGGCGCCGGCGACGATCTCGGAGGCGCTGGCGCTGCCGCCGTTGACCAAGACCACGATCGGGAAATCCAGCCAAGAGCCTTCTTTTTGTGCGAAGAATTTTTGTTTTTGCGACTCGATACGACCTTCCGTATAAACAATCAAACCGGAGTCAAGAAACAGGTCGGCAACGCGCACCGCCTGCGTAAGAAGTCCGCCGGGATTATTTCGCAAATCGAGAACGAGGCCTTTGAGCCCGCCTTTCTCCGCAGCCAGCTTCTCCAGCGCCTTCTGCACGTCGCGGTCGCTGCGCTCTTGAAATTGAGCGAGCCGAATATATCCATAACCCTCGTCCAGCCCGCGGCTGCGAACGCTTTGCACTCGAATGGTGTCACGCTCGAGCGTGTAGTCAATCAGCTCCGGAACACCCTCTCTTTTGATGGAGATTTTTATTTTCGTACCCTTGGGGCCGCGCATTTTTTTTACCGCATCCACAAGAGTCATATCCTTAGTGAATTCGTCGCCGATTTTGAAGATCATGTCGCCTGGTTTAATGCCGGCCTTGAACGCGGGCGTATCTTCAATGGGCGACACCACCGTCAGGACCCCGTTTTTGACCGTGATCTCGATTCCCAGACCGCCGAAGCGTCCCTGCGTATCCATCTGCAGTTCTTTGTAAAGATCAGGGGTGAGATAGGCGCTGTGCGGATCGAGCGAACTCAACATTCCGTTGATAGCGCCGTTAATCAAATTCTTGGTATCGACTTCTTCCACATAGCTTTTCTTGACGATGGAAAGAATGTTCGTAAAGGCTTCGAGACTTTCATAATCCTGGCGCGGCACCGCCGCTACATTAGGTACCCAGTGACCGGCCAGAAAAAACCCAAGTGCCATTCCCATAAATAACAGGGCTACCGGCATACCATGTTTTCCCACGAATCTCATAGGCTGTCTCCTCGCTGAATTCCTTTCAATCGGTTCGTATACTATCTTAACCGAATAGAAATATCTATGGCTTCTTAAACCAGGGCAAAGGATCGACGGACCGGCCGTCCTTACGCATTTCGAAGTAGAGCGTTGCCCCCGCCAAGGAATCGCTGTCGCCGACCAATCCGAGGGTTTCCCCCCGTTTGATCGGGTTTCCCTTTTTCTTAAGAATTTCAGAGAGGTGGGCATAAATGGTATAGTACCGCTCTCCGTGATCGATGATGACCATGTTGCCATAACCGGAGAAGCGGTCCGCAAAAACCACCGTGCCTTTCTCTACCGCCTTGATCTCCTGACCCAGGGAAGCCTCAATGTCGATGCCGTTGCGAAAAACTTCGGTGGCAAATTCCCGATGTCGGGTTCTGCCGAAGCCGCTTGTGAGCTCACCCCGAACAGGCCAATCCAATTTGCCCCTCATGGCCCCAAGTCCAACACCGGAAGGCACTTCCGGCGGCTTGCTGAGGGCTCGTTTAGCAAGCTCATCCATCATCTTTTGTAGGCGGAGCGCCGCCTGTTCTAGTTCTTTGAGAGCGCGAACCCGCGTCTCTTTTTCTTGTCGGATACTGGCAAGCATCTCTTTCTTCTTTTCGGCTTCTTTACGGACGGAATCTTTGGACTGGGCAAGCACTTGTCTTTGATCGCTCAGCTCTACTTTTTTACGCGCGAGCTCTTCTCGAAGCACTTCGTGCCGTTGCGCCTGTTCATTTAATTTCTCGACCAGCTCGCGATCGTAAGACACCGTCGTTTCCAAATAATGCTTGCGTTGCAAAAACGCGGTCAAGGAAACGTCTCCGTTAAGGATGACAAAAGGGCTTCCGCTGCGATACCAGCGATAAAGCGCCGCGGCGCGTCGCTGCAACAGTTCCTGTCTATTTCTCATGGAATTCTTTATTTTTTCCGCTTCCGCCTCTTTTCTTTGCATTTCCGTCGAAATGGAATCGAGCTTTGCGTTGGCGTCCTTTAACTCTCTCGTCTTCCTTTGCCAATCTTCTTCGATCTTTTCCAACGATTGCAGGATAGAACCCTCTTTTTTTTGCGTCTGCGAGATACCCTGTTTCTCTTTCTCGATTTTTTTCTTGATGCCCTCGAGGTCTCTATCCACACTCGCCGCTTTAAGACCCAGCGGCACAAGAAGGGCTAAGGCAAGCGAAAAACTCAGCGTTCGCCAAGTCAGCCTCACCACGTCTTAATAAACCTCCGCAGAGAGAATAGACTACCCGCGGCTCCAAGAAGCCACCCGATCGCAAGCATCAAGGCGATATGGCGCGCGTTGAGGAAGTGAAATTGGCTGAACGGACCCAAAAGACCGAAGGTTGGAATTTCATTGCGCAGCCATTGAAATGTGAACCAAAGCCCGAGGATCGAGAGAGTCGCGCCGGCGATGCCCTGAATCATGCCCTCAACGACAAACGGCGCTTGAATCATGGCTTCCGACGCGCCGACGAGCTGCATGATTTCGATTTCGTCTCGGCGCGCTAGGAGGGCGAGTTTCACCGTGCTTTCCACGATGAAGAAAGTCGCGAGGAAAAGCGCGCCGCCAAAAATCCATTTGACCCACTGGACGGCAAGCACCACAAGGCTCAACCGATCAACCCATTCCTGCGGATATTCGACGAGTGCGATGCCCTTTTCCCGTTTGAGTCGATTGACGAAATCCTCGATCATCGGGCCATCGCGAAAATTTTCCCGGATCTTAATTTCGAATGACGCCGGCAAAACATCCTGCGGAAGCCCCTCGAGCACACCCGACTGGGCTCCCAGAGCGGCTTGGAAGTCCCTCCAGGCTTGCTCTTGGGAGATATGGCGCACCCCTTCCACCTCGGGAAAGGTCCGCACCCGAGCCAAGAGCCTTTGAACGTCGGGGGCGTCCAGACTCTTGTCCAGATAGGCATTGATTTGGATTTGCTCACCCCAGCCCTTGAGAAGGTTCTGTAAATTTTCTTGCAAGAGCATAAAGGCCCCAAAGACAAAAAGGGTCGTCGCCATCGTTGCCGCGGTAAGCACGTGCGTCCAGGGTAATTCCCAAAGATTGTTCCTTACCCGGCGAACGACGAAGCCAAGCTGCGCCAACTTCAATGCATGCCCTCGTGTCTTGCGACCTTTTGCAGGTCATCGGCTACGAAACCATGCCGGAGAGAAATGATCCTTGTGCCGTATCGTTTAATCAATTCAAGATTGTGGCTCGCGATGATGATGGTGGTCCCCCGCTCTCTGATCTTGAGGAACATACGCATCGTTTCGTCCGCAATCTCCGCGTCCAAGTTGCCCGTAGGCTCATCGGCCAACAAAAGCATCGGATCGTTGACCACAGCGCGCGCGATCGCCACACGCTGCTGCTCCCCGCCGGAGAGCGTCAGCGGCTTCGCCGTGTACTTCTCCTTCAACCCAAGCTCCCGCAGCAAATGATAGGCCTTGGTATGACTTCCATTTTTGGAGGTTCCGACCACCTCCGCGGCCAACGCCACGTTTTCCAGCGCCGTCAAGCGAGGCAACAACTTGAACTCCTGAAAGACCAAACCGATCTGTCGCCGTAGCCGCGCGACCCCGCGCCTATTCAGTCGGTTGATATTCTGGCCATTCAGCAAGATCTGTCCGTTGGTAGGCTCCTCCTCGCGAAAAAGCAGCTTGAGCAACGTCGTTTTACCCGCGCCACTAGGGCCCGTAAGGAAAACGAACTCGCCTTTGTCAATTTCCAAACTAATATCGTTCAGAGCCTGGGAGTTTGGCGGATAGGTCTTGAAAACGTGGAACAGCTGAATCATGGGAACTGCGGTAAGAAAGCAGTCATGAAGGTTACGCGCATGAAAAAAAGCCTTGACATGAAACAGAGCGGTTGTTACAGTTTTAAAAATATTGATTTTACTCGCCTATTTATAAGAAATGCCGCACAAACTTACAAGTGCTCAGGAGGCAGAGATGCCGAAGCCGTGGAGATTCGAGAAATTTCGGATTGTGCTGATTAAGCCTTCCAAGTACGACGATGACGGGTATTTGATTCGGTTCTGGAAAGGTGTCCTTCCGAGTAACACACTCAATGTTCTTCACGGTCTGACGGATGATGTAAAAGAGCGCTGCGTGTTCGGCGACCTTTCCATTGAAGTCACGACCTTCGACGAAACCGCGGAAAAAGTTCCGATCAAGAAAATCATAAGGTGGAGCCGGGAGCCCGGCACCAAGCTTTTAGTCTGTCTAGTCGGCGTGCAAACCAACCAGTTTCCGCGCGCACTGGACATGGCGAGGCTTTTCCGAGCCGAAGACATCACGGTTATCATCGGCGGGTTTCACACCAGTGGGACGATCAACATGTTGGGTGAACAAGAGCCGGATATCCAAGAATTGGTTCGCGAGTCCATTTGCGTGGTTTCCGGCGAGGTCGAAGGCAAATGGGAGATGATCCTGTCCGATTTTCTCCACGATCAACTGAAACCCATTTATAGTTTTGCCCAGGACTTGCAGAGCCTAGTCGATATTGAATCTTCTCCGCTGCCGAAGACCAGTCCCAAAACTATGGAGCATTTTGCCTATCCGACTTTCGGAACCGCGGATACTTCGCGGGGCTGTCCGTTTGCTTGCAGCTTCTGCACGATCATTAATGTGCAGGGACGCAAGATGCGCGAGCGCAGTCCGGAGAGCATCGCGGCGCTCCTGCGTAGGAACTATTCGGAGCATGGCGTATCGTTTTATTTCTTCACCGATGACAATTTTGCCAGGAAGAAACTCTGGCGCGAGACTTTCGAAGCCATCATCAAACTCCGGCAAGAAGGCATTAAGGTCTCTTTTATGATGCAGGTAGATCTGGCCCGCAAGCCCAAGGATTTTGTCAGCTTGGCGGCTAAGGCTGGGTGTACTCAGGTCTTCATCGGCATGGAAAGCGTTAATCCGGAGAACTTGAAGGCCGAAGGTAAGAAGCAAAACAACGTCGAGGAGTATAGAGATATCATCGAAGAATGGCACGAGGCCGGAGTGGTGGTGCACACGGGATACATCATCGGTCTTCCTTGGGACTGCAAAGATCAAGTGCCGAACGACATTCGTTTTCTGATGGACGAAGTCGGGCCCGACCAAGCCTCTTTTTTCATGCTGACCCCACTGCCCGGTTCTCAGGACCATCGCGAAATGAGGCAACGCGGCGAGTGGATGGATCCCGATTTCAACAAACGCGATTCGTTCCACGCCACCATCCATCATCCGCGCATGACGGCCGAGGAATGGACCGAAGCCTACGAAAACGCCTGGGAGACTTTCTATAGCAAAGAGAATATGATCAAGATCCTGTCGCGCTGGAGTGATAACGCGAAGAACTATTGGAACCTTATGTCGGTGTTCTTCTGGTACAAAAACGCCGCTCTGATCGAAAAACAACACCCCATGGTTGCTGGCTTCTTCCGTTTGAAAGACCGCAAAGCCCGCCGTGCCGGATTTGCCATCGATTCCCTGCCCATGCACGCCTGGAAGCGCGCCAAGGAAATTACCCAGCTGCTCATTTCCTGGGCCAAATTCATCAAGGAGATGGAAGAGGTTTGGCTACAGACTCGGAAAAAAAGTGAGACCGAAGAAAAATGGCTGGAACAAATTCAAAGAGTCCAGGGTGACGTCTGGCAAGCCCTTCGCATCGGCGAGTTGCAAAGAATCTATACCAACGCCAAAGAAGCGTTACCGGAGAAAGCCCGAGCTCTGCTCGACCCACTGGAAGAGCTCTCCTCGAAAATCCTTTGGACCCGGAAGGATCTCAATCGGTTTTTAAAACAATGGGAAAGTCTGAGGGGCAGAATCCAGGAGCTCAGGCTGCGCGAGGGAGACGCTGCGCGACGTTGGCTGGACGAGATGCATAAGATTCAAGACGGCATCCGGTTCGGAGACCGCATTCACGAGTGGCAAGACGCCTACGGATGTTTGCGCAAATCTCTCCCTTCGAAAGCACGCTTGCGCCTGGTTAAATTCGACCCGTTGAATAACCGCGCTATTTACTCACGCCAGGAATTGCAACGCATCTGGACGCAGACGCTGGCAAACGCGCGGCAAATGCGGCTGTGGCAGATTCGGCCTTGGCAGCTTACCTCGGCGATGGTGAAGGACTTTTTTCTGACCACGTCATTCGCCTTCAGTTTTCGCGAGTTCTCGAAGCATCAGTTTTGAACCGCTGACACACGCGCCTGCTAATGGATTTGCGTCACCTGCTTCGCTAAGTTCACGACCTGTTCTTTAATCGCCACCGCGTCTTCGGCGTCGGGGGCCATACGAAGATAGGTTTCAAAGTCCGCCAAGGCTTGGCTGAAACATTCAAGTTTTAAAAAAACCGCCCCGCGATCTCGTAAATCGTCCGCCGAGCCGGGTTCGAGAATCAGAAGGCGCTCGATAATCGAAAGCGCTTTTAAGAAATCATTCCGCCTCAGGTAAATCGCCTTGAGGTTGTAAAGCATCCGCCGAATGATTTGTTTCTTTGTCACGGGCTCGAGGAGATCAGCGTGCAGCACGATATTTCCGCCAAAGAGTTGGCGCAGAAGCGTTTCCAGGCTGTCCGTGGACAAAACCTCGCCACCGTTAAAGGGATCGATCACAATCTCCTGCTCGTCATCGATATATTTAACCAAAAAGTGTCCAGGAAAACCGACTCCAAGAAGAGGCAATCCGATCCGCTGTGCCACTTCCATGTAGAGAACCGATAGCGTGATCGGAATCCCTCTCTTGCGCTCCATGACCTCGTTTAAAAAGCTATTCTTCGGATCGAAATATTCAGAACGATTACCGCGATAACCGTGGCGTTGAAAGAGAACGTGGTTAAGGCCAGCAATGGAACGGTAAACATTTCTTTCCTGACCTATTCGCTCGGCGACTTCTGCCGCCAGCAAGTCGATCCGCGAAAGGTATTCGGCGATAAGCAGGTTCGGATACTCGCCCGCCGCGATCGTCAGCGCCGCGCGCGCGAGCTCAATTTTTTGGTCGGGGCATGCGACCGCGCGACGAAACTCTTCGTACGGATCGTTGGCCATGGGAAATGGCTCAAATCTACCGTGGCTCTACAATGGCATCGACCAGGTATGGCAGTTTCTTTTCTTTGACATATTGGAGCCCGCGCTCGAGAGCGGGCCTCACGTCCGCGGGCCGGTGAACCGGTCCTTCGGCGCTCACGCCAAACGACTGCGCCATCTTGGCATAATCAACGGCAGGATCATCCACATGGGTCCCGATGCCAGCGTTCTCCACCGGCCGGTTGCGGAATTTTGCGACTTCGATCCCATGCTCCTCGGAATTATAAAAGGACTGGTTGTTGTGCATCACGATCAGCAACGGAATCCTGTGCTTTGCCGCCGTCCAAAGAGAACTGGACGTCATAAGCAGGTCGCCGTCCGCTTGAATATTTACAGCGAGCTTGCCCGTGTCCTTGAGCGCCAGCGCAGCGCCGATGGCCGCACCCGAACCGTAACCAACGCCGGCGCCGCCGCTGGCCCCGAGATATTGGTTCGGTTTGGTGAAATCCCACAGGCGCCGGGCCCAACCGTTAGAACTTCCATTCACCAGCACCCAGTCCTCTTGTTTGATAACCTCGCCGAGTTCCAGAGCCAACCATGCAGTCGATATTTCTTTTTGCGAGCCCTTGGCTTGTGCATCCGCCAGCCACTTGGCACGTCGAGAACGGTGCTTTTCGGCGAGCTCCTTCTGCCTGCCTTCGATGGCAGCCTTTTTCCTGCCGTCGTTGCCGAGGAGTTCGCGGCAGAGCCGGCTCAGTTCCGGAACGGCGACCGAGGTGTCGGCGCACATCGGCAGATCCACGGCCTGTAACGCTTGATAGTCGCCGGCCCAAGAATGCACCAACATGTCATGCATCCCGATGCTGATGAGCTTCACCCCGGGCGAGGTGACATATTCGCAGACACGCGTTTGTTTGCTGACCGTCGTCAACGAGCCGAACAGGTCCGCCACATCGAGAGCCAAAATAACGTCGGCTTTTTTCAGTAAATCTCGCGCGCCGTCTGTCACATCCAGAGGATGGGTGGTGGGGAAATTGAAGCGCGCGCCTTTGTCAACGACCGGAATTGACAAGAGCTCCGCCAATTCGATCAGCGCAGGCACGGTTCTTGGATTTCGTCCAAGCGTGTCGGCGATAATTAGCGCCGACTGCGCATTAACCAGCAACTGAGCCGCTTTTCTGAGCGCTTCCGGATTCGCCTGCATCGGCGCCGGCGGAGCATACCGGCCGATGTCGGGGATCTCAGTCGGCGACGTGATCGAATCTTCCTGGATATCCGCATCGTAGTTGATGTAAACGGGCGCCATCGGTTCGGTCGTGGCAATCCGGTAACCGCGGATGAAAGAATCCGGCACGTCGGCCAGGGAGTACGGCTGATCGTCCCATTTCACGTAGTCTCGCACTTGGTTTCCCTGCACGAGGGCCGTGTGAATCCAATCGATGCGCGGCCGGCGGCGCTTTGTATTCATCGGCCCGGTTCCGCCCAAGACCAGGATCGGAACCCGGTCAATATAGGCATTGAAAATCGCCATGCTCGCGTGCTGCAAGCCGACCATGTTATGCACGATGGCGATCATGGGCTTGCCTTTAGCCTTGGCGTAACCGTGGGCAACTGCCACGGAAATTTCCTCGTGATTACAAAAAATAACTTCCGGCTTGTAATTGCCGCCGTAATTGACAATGGAATCGTGAATTCCCCGGAACGTCGCGCCCGGATTGAACGCCGCGTATTCGATATCAAAAGCTTTCATCAAATCGACCACGACATCAGAACCGTACTCCGGCTGTTTTTTTTCGACTCGGCTTTGTGGTTTGGCCACTTTCTTTTCCTCCTGTGCCTTTTTAATCGGACCTCAATATCAGGAATTCCGCAAGATGACTAGCCCACCGACGGGCTGGCTGACGTTGCCCCAGCGTTCGAGCTGTTTTGCAACAGTCCTTTTTGGAAGAACAGTTCAACGGTTCCTAAAAGATCTCCGTCACGCGCCCCGGTCTCAGAGGCTTTGCCGATCTCCAAAGCCGCGATGGATTGTAGAACCTTCTTAACGGCCGGCGCCATGAACGCATCCATCCCGTAATGGTTAAAGGTCCGTTTCAGCTCATCCATCTCCTCCGCTCGTCTGCCCGCGTGGATGCGCAAAGCCACGATGCTCGAAGTCACCTTCTCCAGTAACCCTGGGAAGCTCTCTTCGTAACGCTGAAGAATTTCATCCAACAGACCAAAATTTTTCGCTCCCATGAAAAGTTCGACAAACAACCCCTGAAGGCCCTTGGTCAAGCCGGCGTAAACGACCTTGAACGCGGAGGCTTGGGAGACCTTAGGCCCCAGTACCTTCACGGATAAGCCGTAGGAGTCCAACTCCTGCATGCGCGCCGCTTGAGGTCCGGAAACATAGACCACAGCTCCCTTGTCCATCTTCGCGGCAGAGCCGATAATGCAGCCATCGACAAAATTCACTCCGATCGCGGTCAACGTCTTGGCAATTTCATCGGCTGTCATCGGAGAAATGGCATTCGCGTCTAGATAGAGAAGATCCTTTCGACCCAACTTTGCGGTTGCCTTGGCGACCTTCGAAGCCACGCGCTTTGCGGCAAACGGGACCACGATAGATACGATAAGATCGGCGTCCCGGACAAGACGATTCATCGACGGAAGACATTTCACGCCGATAGTCTCCGCTCGCTTGCGTGTGGTTTCGCTTCGGTCTTTGGCATAGGTCAGCACCTCAACGCCGCGGCTGGTTAGAATCCGCGCCCAATGATAGCCCATTTCACCGATGCTCAAGATACCAATTCGCTGGAACGCCATAGTCTGTTCCTCTTAGCTAATCTTCTTGATTGATAACGTCGATCATCTGCCTTAGGCGGGCAAAATCCTGTCGGTTAAAGTGGACGAGCAGGCGGTGCAGGTGCAATGTGTCCGGCTCGTCCGATTCATCCGGTAAGAGCTCAGTTTGCCGAACCTTTCCGTCACTCAGAATGTCGTGAAATTCTCGATTCAAGTGATCGATCAGCGTAGGCGAGGGTGGATGATTGAGGCGAATCACCAAGTTATGCCTCACAAAACGGTAGGAGTGATAATTACGATAGAAGCTCTTGATCTCTCCAACCGCCGCGTCGACATCGTTGATGACCTTGAACAGGCTCAACTCCTCTTCAGAAATATAGCCGCGGCTCAATATCGCACGGCGTACAAACCCCTCCCATTCACCCCAATAACTGTTGCCTGGCAGGTCCATGAGAATAATCGGCACCAGTTGGCTCTTGCCGGTCTGCGCCAACGTCAGCACTTCGACCAGTTCGTCTTGCGTCCCATATCCACCGGGAAAAAAAATAAACGCATCGGCTCCTTTTACAAACATCAACTTGCGCGTAAAAAAGAAATGAAAGGTCATCAGTTTGGGGTCGTTTTGGATAAATCGATTGGCCTTCTGGGTAAACGGCAAACGGATATTGACTCCGAAGCTCTTTTCCCGACCGGCCCCTTCGTGACCCGCTTGCATAATCCCCGGTCCGGCGCCCGTGATGATCATGAACCCAGCCTCGGCGAGACCGCGGCCTAGATTCTTGGCTAATAGGTAGTAAGGATCGTCTTCCGCTATGCGAGTTGAACCGAAAATACTGACCTTCCGCACCGAGCGATAAGGAGCGAAGATTCTGAAGGCATAACGCAGCTCTTTCAATGCCCGGTTGAGAATTTTTAAATCGCCGCGACTCGTTCCATCTCGGGTGAGTCTTATCACCGTCCGAAGCATCTCGGCGATAAAGGTCTCGTTGGCCCCGCCGGGCTGAGTCTCCAGCCATTCTACGATTTGGGCTTCGATGCCAGCCAAAGTCACTTTCGGTTGTTCCATGATTATTTTTCACTCTATCACATAACGCTCCCGGTTTTTAAAGGACTTTAGCTTACGCGACGAAAGAGTATGGGACGGTCGTGCATCTATTGGGGGGTTGCCTAGAGCAAAGCCAAACGCGCTGCGGCTCAGTTCGTCTCGTGAAGAAGTCGACGAGAAGCTCAAAAGATTATGAAGGAAATCCACGGTGCTGGCTCGTGAATGACGCGCGCTAAATTGAATTCGTCAAATTTTAATCCAGAGCGGCCAAAACGCCTATTTTAGTCTGATTGATAAGGAATGTTCGAAGTTCAGATTGCACCGGCTTGAGCAGCCTTGCCTCTGTCAGAGGAACGAACCCGGTCTTGCCCGTCAAGACCTGTTGGGGCGTATTCCCGGGTAAGATGTGAATCGTTCCTTGGAGCCAAAAGGGGCCGACACTCAGCATGACTTTTCTGGCTTCTTTATCGATCCGCTCAAGATTCACTTCTGATGAACCGGCTTCCTCCGTTTCGCGCATGTCGGCGACCAACATCACTTCCGGTTTGTATATCAGAAATTCCCCAAAGTTGACCGCAAAGGGATGGCCGTCGAAATCTTCCGCGCTCGAGTCTTTGAGAGTGAAGCATTCGTAGCCGGCCGCCAAATTAAAATAGTCGCTTAGTCGCTGGTGCTTGGTAGGAAGCATCCCACTGACCATCACCGACTCAAGATAAACTCTTATCGGTTTAAAATGTGGATTAACGTTGTCCATGGCTGCCCTTTCGTCTACATCCGGCAGTATCTCCCTTGCGCTTATCGCAAGACCGCGAGCTTTCGAATCATTCTGCGGCGACCGCCTTGGCATTCCCTTTAAAGTCAATCCCGGAGATCAATCCCAATTTTCGCGAAAGTACCGGAGCCCGTTCGGTTTAGCGCGTAGTATAGCGGCCACCGTGCAACAGCTCCACTGAAAAAGTTATTGATTTTGGTGCCCGGAGCCGGAATTGAACCGGCACGGACCCTTCCGGGTCGTCGGGATTTTAAGTCACACCACTACCCGATGCAACAACATCCACGAACACCCAAGCGCCCTAATTCCGGGCGTTTGGGTGCTGGTGTGTGCCCTTTCATTTACTTGTCTATCGCCAGATTAGTTACAAAATCAGTTACAGTTTGGGATCACAGCAGATTGTCTTGACGGAGAATACAATTCAATCTTACGGCTAACGGCTTTGGGTGAGAGGCGCGGTCCGCCGCGTCCTTCTCAACCCCATGATACTCATTGAGGCCCCCTCCTGAGTACGCATCGCGTATACTCGGAAGCCAAATACTTTAAAGGAGGAGACCTCATATGAGATTTTACACTAAGCAGCACCGATACTACTGCGGAATCGATCTGCATGCCAGATCGATGTACGTCTGTATCCTGGATCCCCAAGGCGAGATCCTGTTGCACCGAAACATGGCGTGTGCCCCGGAGTTGTTCCTCAAAGCGGTGGCCCCTTACCGAGAAGACATGGCGGTGGCCGTGGAGTGCATCTTTACCTGGTACTGGTTGGCTGACCTGTGCGCCCAGGAGAACATCGTTTTTGTCTTAGGTCACGCCCTGTACATGAAAGCGATCCACGGCGGCAAGGCCAAGAACGACAAGATCGACGCCCACAAGATCGCAGCCCTGCTAAGAGGCGGGATGCTGCCCATGGCTTACGTCTATCCCGCCCTGATGAGATCCACCCGAGATCTGCTGCGCCGCCGCATGCGACTCAAGCGTGCGTAAGTCCATCGAGATGGCCCTCTCGCTCATCGATCACTACGACAAGCTGCTCACTGAGGTAGAGCTCTACATCACCCAAAACGCCAAGATCCATGACGTTAACGCCTTCAACCGGCTTCGCTCGGTGCACGGCATCGGAAAAATCTTGGCCCTAGTCATCCTCTACGAAATTCATGAGATCGACCGCTTCCCCACAGTCCAGGACTTTGTCTCCTATGCTCGGCTGGTCAAATGCTCCAAAGAGTCGGCCGGCAAACGCCACGGCTCCTCGGGAACCAAAATCGGTAACGTGCATCTGAAGTGGGCTTTCTCGGAAGCCTCGGTGCTTTTTCTTAGAGCTAACCCGGCGGGACAACGATATGCGGATAAACTTACCTCCAAGCACGGCAAGGCCAAAGCTCTATCGATCCTCGCCCACAAGCTGGGACGGGCCGTCTATTACATGCTGAAACGAGACAAGGCTTTCGATATGAACAAGTTTCTCAATTCCTGAGCTGGGAGAGGACGGCTAAGCCTGCCGCCTAACTGGAGCCGCAGCGGAACAGCCTCAACCCAAAGACCAGCAATCATGGCAACTCCATGTGGCATCGACCACGCATCTGGTCGTAGGACAATTTCCAGGAGCCCTAGCGCTTGATTGGATGGCCGTCCTGCTCCCTTATAGATATCCCGATGTCGCTCATTGGGGTATGCGCTCTGCCCCTTACCCGAACCCGCAGTCTAACTGGAGATCTCGAAAGGGCTTAGCTCTCCCTTTGATTGGGACGGTACAAGGGCACGGATGTATTTCTAGGTCGTAAAGGAACTCTGATTTCCTTTGCTGTCGTCATCCAAGCTGCCCCAAGGGCGGCCGATGGCTATTGAACCTCGATAGGTGTTTGGTGCAGGGCCTTTGGCCCAGCACCTGAAATTTCGAAACTAAGTCAGAGCGGAATTACTTCCGAGCGTGACGTCAGGCTAAAGGCGAAGATTTTTCGTCAACGGAGTTCTGTGCTGTTGACAACCCGTACCACTAGAAACGAGATGAAAACGACCTACTTGCCCTTGATCCCAAGCTCCTTCTCCGCTTCTCTAAGGATTGTGAGATCAGCGACTTCGCTGATCGAGACATCACGGTTCACTTTTGCGGCCTTCTTTGTCTCCTCAATCACGAGACGCGAGCCCTTTTCTGGTACGCTTCCACCCTCATTGAAAGCCTTTGCGACGCCGTCATAAGTGGCAGCAGCAAGTTCCCTGTCTATCTTCTGCCGCTCGACCAGAAATTGAATGGTCCCTTCTGGGTTTGCTCGGAGGAATCGTCAGGCCGAGTTCCTTGGCCGTCTTCAGATTGAGCCATCGGAGCCATAGGCAAACAATAAGATTTTGGCAGCGGTAAGTTCGTTCATGCCTCCTTTTCTATTGAAATAATTTCGCGCATGGAGAAAACCGCAGCCCGGAACAATATGCCGTCAGACTATTCGGCGATAACTTCCGTTCCACCGTGAGATGCACATGCTGAGCTGATCCGGTGATTTGTGGTGATATTTGGCTAGTCTGCTTACCGCGTAGACGTAGGACTGCTGCGTTGCGGGAGAAAAGTTTCTAAGCTTCATCTCCTCAATCATTCGGTCGCGCAAGACTCCCATAAAGGCGCTCCTTGAGTGAATTTGATTCACGGAGGCTATCACTGCCCTAAAGGACAGCGTTAAAGAAAAGATGAGAAATAATGCGGGCAAATTGCGGAAAGCGCATCGATGGCACGAGCCTCTCCCCACCGCGAATCGGTTTAGTCCAACGACGCAATAGGCAAATTCACAGGTGAGATTGGTGCGTAGAAAACTCAATGCAAATCAAGACAAATATAAAAAAGCAGAGACAAAACTGCCAATTACGAAAGCAATTCAAAAACGTTAGAGGCTCATCAAACTAAAAATACGCCGCCCTCATGATCCGGGTCACACATTTTTGTCGTTTCCGCATCTAGCAACCACCAATTTTGTATCCGCCCTAGCACCTTCCGTCTATCCCAGTATTGGCAAAACCGGCTTAGAAATGGACGGTTGAAGTCAAAAATACGGTGATTCGGTGGCATGCTTCATGCTCACCTGAGGCAGACTTGTAGAGGCAACACGGCTCGAACAAGCCGGCCTTCTGCCTATGAAAGATTTCTCGAATTATACGGGACGATTCACAGTGGGAATTGTGCTGATAAGCGGCAGTTTCCTCGTCTATTTGGCGTATCCGGTCATCCTCCTGGCCTTGCCGTTCCCTGCGACGGTCAAAATAGGTATGACGGTTGTCATCTGGGTCTTGAGCTGGGGCGTTTTCAGCATCGGCATTTTTCTTTCAGGACCGGAAGGTATCGAATGGTTCAGAGGATTGTGGAAGCGCACTACTACCGGCAACGCTCACGAGAAACGTATATAAGAGAGTAACCGAGCCGTTTCCAGGCTAATTGATCCGCAATAACAGCAAATTCAACACAACCACCCGCAACTGCAGGATGGAGAAATCGGTCAATCCTGCGATTGAGCTCGTAATCACCAGCTGAACGCGACAGGCTACTTAATCACCTTGTCCGCCCGCAGCAGCACACTTGGCGAAATCGTTAGGCCGATTTGCTTGGCCATCTTTAGATTTATCACCAGCTCGAACTTCGTCGGCTGCTCCACAGGCAGATCAGCCGAGTTGGCTCCCTTCAAAATTCTGTCCACGTAAATATGCAACCCGTCGGTAGCTGTCCGCGAGGTCCGCCCCGCAGTACATGAGCCCGCCGGCAACTAAAGATTCTCTTCTGGTGTACAGCGACGCTAACCGGCTCTTTAACGCAAAGCCCACAATCCGTTTTTGAGCGCGAGCGGCCATAAAACTCGGAGCGTGTTTGACCGTTATAACATCGTGAGCGAGGAGGACTTGAAAGAGGCGGCGCGGCGAACGTCGCAGTATGCTCAGAGCTTGGAGAAAACAACGAACGTGGTCGCGTTAAAGTCCGGGCAACAGAGCTGAGTTTGGAATGGGCACAGTTAAGGCACACACTGGTCTTAAACTTCTGAGCGAAAAGGGCGCTAAGTTATTGATTTTGGTGCCCGGAGCCGGACTCGAACCGGCACGGACCCTTCCGGGTCCTCGGGATTTTAAGTCCCGTGTGTCTACCAATTCCACCATCCGGGCACGGGATGGTCTTATCGTACAAAAACCGCCACGGGATGGAAACAATAAATCATTCGATGGAGAATTTTGCATTAAACGCAATGGTCGCTCCTTGAGCGACCATTGCGCGAGAATTCGGTACAGTACTTAGACAAACAGCGGCGCGAGCACCAGCGTGATCGTGCTGAGCAGCTTGATCAGTACGTGCAGGCTGGGACCCGCAGTGTCCTTGAATGGATCCCCGACGGTATCTCCAACCACCGCCGCTTTGTGCGTCTCAGACCCCTTGCCGCCGTATTGCCCGCTCTCGATGAATTTCTTGGCATTATCCCAAGCACCGCCGCTGTTATTCAGAAACGTGGCCATCAAAATGCCGGCAATCGTCCCGACCATCAAGAAGGCCGCCACCGCCTCCGCGCCGACGCCGAATTGGCGGAATATAAGACCGACGACCACGGGCATAAAAACCGCCAGCAGCCCGGGGAGGATCATCTCTTTGAGCGCGCCGACGGTCACGATATCGACGCAGCGGCCGTAGTCCGGTTTGGCGGTTCCTTTCAGGATATTGGGATTCTCTCTGAACTGCCTTCTCACTTCATTGATGACGTAGTACGCCGCCTTGCCAACCGCGCGGACCGCCAGCGCGGAAAAGAGAAACACCAACATGGCGCCCAAAAGCCCGCCGACGAAGACCTCCGGCTTGGCGATATTGACCGACTCTAGCTTGCTTCCGTAGTGGGCGACCTCATCGAGATAGGCGGAGAATAGGAGAAATGCGGCGAGGGCCGCCGACCCGATGGCATACCCCTTAGTCAGTGCTTTTGTGGTATTGCCGACCGCGTCGAGCCGGTCGGTCTTTTGCCTCACCTCTTCGGGTTGGCCGCTCATCTCGATGATTCCTCCGGCGTTATCCGTGATCGGACCGAAGGTGTCCATCGCCAGTATATAAGCCGCCGTACCCAGCATGCCCATGGTCGCAACGGCAGTGCCGAAAAGGCCGGCGTGCTCAACACCGCTCATGTTGCCCAAGTAATAGGAAGCGATGATCGCAACTGAAATCACTACGACCGGAATCGCCGTACATTCTAATCCTACGGCAACACCGACGATAATGTTGGTCGCTGGGCCGGTTTGAGAGGCTTCGGCAATCGCCTTCACTGGACGGTATTTGTATTCAGTGTAGTACTGGGTGATATAAACAAAGGCCTGAGCCATCCCTATACCGATGACACCGCACAGGAAAAAATAAAACCAGGCGTTCTCGGCCCCGGGGTGCGTCGCGGGATCAACGGTTAAAAGCCACTTCGTCGCGATGAAAAACCCAGCGATAGCCAGCGCGCTGGTCACGTAATACCCGCGATTCAATGCCGCCATCGGATCCCCCTTTTCTTCGGTTTTCACAATCACGACACCGATGATCGAGGCGATGAGGCCGAACGCGCGCGCGACCAGAGGAAACAGAATTCCTTTGAGGCCGAAATACGGATACAGCCCGACTCCGAGGATCATAGCACCGATGTTCTCCGCGGCAGTCGATTCGAACAGGTCGGCACCACGGCCCGCGCAGTCACCGACATTGTCGCCTACCAGGTCCGCGATCACAGCTGGATTGCGCGGATCATCTTCCGGGATCCCCGCCTCGACTTTGCCGACCAAGTCCGCGCCCACATCCGCCGCTTTGGTATAGATACCGCCGCCGAGTTGAGCGAATAGGGCGACGAACGACGCGCCGAAGCCGTAGCCCACGATGGTGAAAGGAATTTTCTGCGGATCATGTCCCAGAGCATTGAGTAAGGCATACAGGCCGCCGACACCCAAAAGACTCATGGCGACGACGAATAGTCCCGAGACCGCGCCGCCGCGCAATGCGATCCGCAATCCTTCGTTGAGACTCGACCGCACGGCCGCCGCGGTTCGGATATTGGCACGGATGGAAACCCACATGCCGATATATCCGGCGGTCACCGAGCACAAAGCGCCCAATACAAACGCCACCGTCGTCCAGAAGGCGAGCTCGACTGGAGGCGCCGGATCAGCGGGATTGGGTGTGCGGACATATGCATACAGGACAAAAATCAACACCGCCAATAATGCAGACAGGGTGATAATGGTCCGATTCTGTCGCGAAAGAAACGCCTCGGCGCCCTCCTTGATAGCGTTGGAAATCTCCTGCATATTCGCAGTGCCCATTTCGCGTTGAATGACGTAACGGGCAAGGTAAATCGCAAACAACAAAGAAAAACAACTAATCCCGATGACAAGTAGGATCATGACGTCTAATTATCCCCTCTCTCAGTTGATAGTGCATTCACAGACATTATTGGCGCCAAACGTAAGCCACCCCGATACTGGCGACATAAAGCAAGAGCATCGGTAAAGCTAGTAAGCACTGATTGATGATATCAGGCGTCGGCGTCAAGACAGCAGCAATGATAAATATCGCAACGATCGCGTAGCGAAATGACCTGAGCATGAAACGATAGTCCCAAATGCCCAGACGCACCAAAAAAAAAGTAAAAACCGGCAACTCAAAGGTCACGCCAAACGCCAAAACCATACGAAAAAAAAAACTAAAATAGTCGCCGATCCGGATAGCCGGAGTCACTCCCATCGTTCCGTATTGCTCAATGAAGTACTGAAACGCAACGGGCAGAACAATTCGATAGCAGAAATAGGCCCCGCCGACAAAAAATAGCGTCGCGAAAAGGACAAACGGGAGAACCCGCTTCTTCTCACCGCCCGACAGACCTGGAGCGATGAAGCGCCAGATCTGATAGAAGATGAACGGACATGAGAACAAAACGCCGGCCGCCAGGGCGACTTTAATCTCAATAAAAAATGCTTCAGTGACTCCAGTCCCGATCAAACTCTGCCCCGGCTGCAAGTTCTGCCGGAGCGGAGCCACGATAAAGCCGAAAATCAAATCGGAGAAAAAATAACAGGCGCCGGAGGCGACGGTAATGGCAACCAGTGATTTCAGCAAACACCAGCGGAGCTCTTCAAGATGCTCCGTAAAAGTCATGTAGGTTTCGATCGCCACAAAGCCACTCCCGCCCGGCCGGAATTGCAAAAAAGGGGAAGAGTCAAAACCCTTCCCCTTCTTCGGTTGCCGAAAAACCGCAGTAAGTTTAGGTCGTCCTTACTTGGTTTTAGCTCCCTCGTCTTTCTTCTCCATCGGGGCTCCACCCGGAGGCTGATCCGCCGGTGCCTTTTGGTCACCACCCGGGGCAGCCTGAGTACCCGCAGGAGCCGCCGGTTCAGCCGGCGCTGGCGCTGCAGCCGGCGGAGGCGGAGGTGGTGCTGGTTCTTCCTTTTTACCGCATCCTGCAAACGTTAGAGTGAAAGCGAAGAGGGCAATTGCTGGCAATGACACGATGCTTTTTCCCATCCTTAGTTCACCTCCTTTCCCGTCACACATCTACGGAAAGCCGTATCTGCTAGAATTTTTATTGCACAAGTCCCGATGAGTTGCAAGGGGATTTTGATCGAAACTCAGTCTAGTTTACAGTGAAATTTCATCGTTGCAATGGGCATTCGATGCCACTCTTTACTGAATTGACCGGCGAATTCGTCCTTCGTCGTTCTTACATTTCGGTAGATCACAATTCTTTCGCTTGGGATGAATTGGAACATGTGATCGGAGAAAAGGATGAACCAGAGAGTCACGCTATTTCATGCCAGGTAAAATTTCTTGGCACAAAATGACTCCCGCAGTAGATGCGCGCGCAAAGACCATCCGCAGTGAACCGAAGCAAGATCACCTCGTTGATCCAGGAAAAATTTTGTAAGCAAAGAAATCGTAAAGAAAAATTTCTCGCTAATCGATAAAACCAAAACGCGATTGAGTGACTCGGCCCACACGAATTGTTAATAAGTTGTTAATAAGTGAATCGAGAGTCTAGCCGGAAGGCGAAAAATAGCATAGCTCAGCGAAATGCCTAATTTCGCAGCAAAAAAAATCGCCGCATATTAATCAGTTAGCATTTTTCCCCAGTTAAAAGTATCTAGACAAGCACCTGTGTTGCCGACCAAATTTGTGTTCTTGGAATTTTTAATTGTAACTTGGATCTAGGAGAAGAGATGCCGAAAGGAATAGCTTGAACTACCGGTGTTGATGACTTGCTCGCACAGACGAATTCTTTAGAAAGGCTCCATGGCCTCTCAGCAGCAGTTAAAATGGCTAGCAAAGCCGATGAAAAAACAAATCGTCGCCTCAGGCGCTGTCGTCGCCGTGCTGATTTGTTATTCGCATTGACTCTAAAGGAAGGAGATGGTACGTAAAATGCATTAGTTCAAGGAGGGTAATTTGGCAATTCACCCATCGGTAATCAAGCGGCACCGGCAAAGTTTAAAGCGAAGGGCAAGAAACATCGAGACGAAGTCAAAACTGCGGACAATGATTAAGAGGGCCCGGCAAGCCGTCGCGTCTAAAAGTTTAGAAACAGCTTCGATTCAGATTCGAGCCGTGGACAAAGCCTTAGGAAAGGCTGTAAGCAAAGGCATAATAAAACGTAACACCGCGTCTCGGTGGTTGTCCCGTTTGTCACGATCCGCAGCGCATTTATCCGCGGCTAATTAATCACGTAAGAATATGACACTGTGCCGCCCGGCAAAGGAAATGGCGACTCAGGCAAGACTCGCTCAAAACATCTCCATGAGTCTCTGATGGAGTTCCCTAGCAAAGCGCTCCATCAGCTGGTCGCGAAATTCCGTATTCTGGGTTTGCGTCAGTTGTATATCCGTCATTTGCCGAACATCAGCCGCATTTAACGTTCCCGTTTTGAATTCCGACGAGGTGGTCACGACTGCCGCCCGTGAACCGCTATGCAACCCCGTCAAGCGTGTCCCTTGGCCCCGCCAAATAATTTCATTGGGCTCGCGCCGGCGCAAGGTTACATCCAAGGTCATGACCGATTCATATTGGAGCGCCTCGTCCTTGCGGTTCACCGAAACAACCGAGCTATCCAAGGAGCGGACGACCCCACTTAAAATAGCATCCGCCTGTTCCGACTGTTCAACCACTCGCAGCTGGCCTCTACGGTAGAACTCCCCTCGCAACGCGGTCGTTAGTTCTTTTTCAATTCCGACGTCACGACTTCGATTTATGAACGGCTCCACGTAAATGGTGTGAATATCCTTGGGTAGAAAGCTACTCTGACCGGAAAGCTGATAACCGCAGCCGGCTGCAATCAAGAGCACAAAGCCGCCGGCTAGACCTTTGGCTCTTTGCATGGCAACTTGAAATTTCTGTTCCAAGTTCTTATCCCTCCACGACAATGTTGACCAAACGGCGCGGTACGTGAACGATCCGCTGAACCTTTTTGCCGTTTAAAAAACCCATGACCTTTGGATCCGCCAGCGCCTCGGTTTCGATCCGTTCCTGCGTCACATCGGCGGGCACGGTGATTTTGCTGCGGATTTTTCCGTTAACCTGTACCACGATCAGCAATTGTTCTTCTTCGAGAGCTGCCGCTGAATAGTCCGGCCACGCAACTCCATCGAGAGCGGCTTTATGGTTTAGCGCCTCCCATAGCTCGCTTGTGACGTGGGGAACAAATGGGTAGAGTAACAGGATGATGGTTTCCAGTCCTGCCTTGATGACCGGCGCGCCTCCTTCAAGCCCGGACTCATCTTGCGCGCTCGCGCTCAGAGCGTTGAAGAGCTCCATAACAGCAGCAATTGCCGTATTGAAGTGAAATCTTTCCTCGATGTCTTCCGTGACCTTTTTGATGGTCCTGTGAATCAGCCGGTACAAGTTCCTAGTATCGGCAGAAAGCTCGTTTTGCGCAACGTTCGATCTAGCCGCGATCAAGATGTCCCGATGCTGGAAAGTAAAACGCCACAAACGAGTAAGAAAACGATAGCCTCCTTCCACTCCTTGATCGCTCCACTCCAGATCTTTTTCTGGAGGACCCGCGAAAAGTTCGAACAATCTTCCGGTGTCAGCGCCGTATTTTTCGCGGATCACGTCGTCGGAGACGACGTTGCCTTTCGATTTTGACATCTTGGCACCGTCCTTGACGACCATGCCCTGGGAAAGGAGCGCCTTGAAGGGCTCGTCCACATTAACGAGCCCGAGGTCGCGCAGCACCTTGGTATAAAACCGCGCGTAGAGCAGGTGAAGCACGGCGTGCTCGATACCGCCAATGTATTGATCCACCGGCATCCAGTACGCCGCTGCGTCCGGCGCCACCATCCCTTTGTTGTAATGGGGAGAACAGTAGCGAAGGAAATACCAAGATGATTCGACAAAAGTGTCCATGGTATCGGTCTCGCGCCGCGCCTGGCCACCGCAGCGCGGGCACTCGGCGCTGACGAAAGCCGGGTGGCCTGCCAGCGGCGAACCTCCCTTACCGCTGATTTCCACGTCATGCGGCAAGACAACCGGCAAATTTTCCTCCTTTTCGGGCACCATGCCGCACGCATCGCAGTACATAACGGGAATCGGCGCCCCCCAGTAACGCTGGCGGCTAATCCCCCAATCGCGCAAGCGATAGTTGACCTTCCCTTCTCCGAAGCCGCGTTCGACCAGCCAATCGATGGCCCGCCGCTTCGCCTCGGCCACCGTGAGCCCATCGAGAAAGCCGGAGTTGATTTTGACGCCGTCGCCGGTGTACGCCTCGCCGGTCCAGTTCAGCGGCCGCTTGACGGTCTCGATGATGTCGAGTCCGTACGTTTTCGCGAAATCCCAGTCTCGCTGGTCCTCACCAGGCACAGCCATGATAGCACCGGTGCCGTAGATCATGAGCACGTAGTCGGCGATGAATAGCGGAATCTCCCTTCCGTTAAATGGATTGACCACGCGCGCAGAGAGCCTGAGGCCACGCTTCGGGCGGTCTTCGGCTATGCGTTCCTGCTCCGATTGCTTGAGCACTTCGGCGCGGAAGCGTTCCACCTCGGCCTTCTCGTCGGACGCGGTCACCAGCCGGTCCACCAGGGGATGATCAGGCGCGAGCACAGCATAGGTCATGCCGAATACGGTGTCGGTCCGCGTGGTAAACACGCGGACCGTCAGGCCCGGGTGGCCCACTACCGGTAGATCGAACTCGGCGCCCTCGCTGCGGCCGATCCAGTTTTTCTGCATAGTGATGACGCGTTCGGGCCAGCCGGTCAGTCGATCGCACCAATCCAGCAGCTCTTCTGCGTAGCTGGTGATCTTGAAGAACCAGCCGTCGATGTCGCGCTTGGTGACCTCCGACTCGCACCGCCAACAACGGCCGCTCTCGACTTGCTCGTTAGCCAGAACCGTCTGGCACGACGGGCACCAGTTCACAGTGGAACGCTTGCGGTATGCGAGTCCCCGCTCGAGCATCCGGATGAAGATCAGCTGCTCCCACCGATAGTACTCGGGATCGCACGTGGCGATCTCACGATCCCAGTCGTAAGAGATGCCCATCTTCCTCAGCTGATCCCGCATGTAGCCGATATTTTCCATCGTCCACTTTGCCGGGTGGATGCCGCGTTCGATCGCGGCGTTCTCCGCAGGAAGCCCAAAAGCGTCCCACCCCATCGGATGGAGCACGTTGTAACCTCTCATCCGTTTAAAGCGGGCGAGCACGTCGCCGATCGCATACACGCGCACGTGGCCCATATGGATGCGCCCCGACGGATAAGGAAACATTTCAAGGACGTAGTACTTGGGCTTGCCGACATCCTCCGTGACCCGGAAGGTTTTATTCTCCTCCCAGATTCGTTGCCACTTCTCTTCTATGGCTTTGGGTTGATACCGTTCTTCCATGGGCTAATAGGAATTAGGCTTTGACTGGGCTCGAATGCGCCACGTGATCCAGCACGCCGTTTATGAAAGTTGCCGAGTCGTCGGTGCCGAAGCGCTTGCCGATCTCGATCGCCTCGTCCAAGCTCACCTGCAGGGGAATATCCGAGCAAAAGACGAGTTCGTAGGTTGCCACGCGTAGAATCATCAAATCGACCTTGGCCAGGCGGATCAATTTCCAGTGTTCTGTGCATTGCGCGATCAGACCGTCGATCTCGGCTCGCTGACCGACCACTCCCGAAACTAAACGGCGGGCAAACTCCTTGGCTTTGGCACCGCCCTCGAAATGGTTTAGAAACAAGTCGATAGCGTCGGCCGACGCATCTCCGGTCATCTCGATTTGATACAAGGCCTGAAGCGCCAACTCCCTGCCTTTGCGTCTCGTTCCCATAACCGAGCCAACCATTGGTTGTTCTTGATTCTCTATCAAAGATCGCTCTGAATTCTTCTGTCCAACGACCGCCGAACGTTTACTATAGGATTTGTCGGATGACGTTGACCATCTCCACGGCCGTCAGTGCCGCCTCGTATCCCTTGTTGGAGTCTTTGGACCCGGCGCGTTCCATCGCCTGTTGCACATCGTTCGTGGTCAAGACTCCAAAACCGATAGGGATCTGGTGTTTCCGGATCGCCCTCCCGATCCCCCGAGTCACCGCATCGGAAACGTATTCGAAGTGAGGCGTATCGCCCCGAATTACCGCTCCCAAACAGACCAGGGCGTCGTATTTACCGCTAGCCGCCATTCTTTCAGCAACCAGCGGAATTTCGAACGCCCCGGGAACCCGAACGATCGTAAGGTCGTCATCTTCCCCACCATGACTCATCAATCCGTCCAACGCCCCTTCGAGGAGCTTTGCCGTGACGAATTGGTTGAATCGGCTTACAACAATGCCGATCTTCAGGCCTCGCGCATCGAGATTCCCTTCAATCGATTTGGCCATGAAACCTAACGGGATAGTACGGGTTTAATGTCTGGTCGGCTTGGCTTCGAGATTGGACAAGAGATGGCCAAGCTTACTCTGTTTGGTGCGGAGATAGTGAATATTCGTTTCCCGCGGCGGCACTTCCAGCGGGACGCGTTCCACGATTTTTAGGCCATAATTTTCCAGGCCGGCAATTTTCCGTGGATTATTGGTCAACAGCCGGACCTCTTCAATTCCAAGATCGCGCAGAATCTGGGCGCCGATACCGTAATCTCTCAGATCTTCCTTGAAGCCCAGTTCGAGATTCGCTTCTACAGTATCCCGACCCTGATCTTGCAAAGCGTAGGCTTTGATTTTGTTGGTAAGGCCGATGCCTCGGCCCTCCTGGTGCATGTAAATCAGTATACCTTTACCTTGCTCATCGATCAGTTTGAGCGACTGCCGTATTTGATCGCCGCAATCACAACGCTCCGATCCGAAGACATCGCCGGTCAGACACTCGGAATGCATGCGCACCAACACGCTCTCCGCGCCGCTGATGTCCCCCTTTACCAAAGCCATATGTTCGGAAACGTCAACTTCGTTGCGGTAGACGATCGCCTTGTACATTCCCCCGTGAATCGTCGGGAAGACTTCTTCGGCCACGCGTTTGACCAGGCTTTCATTGCGCAGGCGATAAGCGATGAGGTTCGCCACTGAGACAATCTTCAGTCCCTGCCGTTCCGCCAGCCGCCCCAACGATGGCAGCGACGCGACCGAGCCATCCTCTTCCAAGATTTGGCAGATGACGCCAGCGGGCTTAAAGCCGGCTAAACGAGCCAAATCCACGGACGCGTCGGTCCGGCCCGACCGCGCCAGCACCCCGCCGTCACGCGCCTGAAGCGGCTGCACATGTCCGGGGACGACCAGGTCTTCACGCTTGGTTCGATCGGCGACGGCAGCTTGAATCGTGTGGGCTCGACCCTGAGCCGATACTCCATGCACGCCTTCCAGGCTCACCGAAAAAGGTGCCCCGCAAAGCAGTCCCCCTAGGCTACTGTTTTGCTCGGGGATCAGAGCTATTCCCAGTTCTCGAATTCTCTGGTCGGTGAGGGTCACATAGATAATGCCACGGCCGTGTTGCAGCATGTAATTTATGCTCTCGGCTGTAATCTTTTCTGCCGGCATACAGAAAAAGCCGTCGCTTTCAGGGGAGTCCTCGTTTACGAGGATCACCATGCGACCTGCCCGCAGCTCCGCGACAGCTTCTTCGATCGTTGAAAGTGGCATGAGCTATAACCTAACGGCGGCTCAAAAAACGATGAACGTACTTGCCAATTAGATCAGTTTCGATGTTAACTTTATCATCAACCCTACGGGCGCGCAAATTAGTGTGCTGCAAGGTAAATGGAATAATCGCCACGGAAAACCACTGCCGGCCGCATTCATTGACAGTCAGGCTGATTCCATCGATGGCGACTGAGCCTTTCGATACCAGCAACGATCCTAGCTTGGTCGGCACCCGAAAACCAAAGAACGTAAATTCACCTTTTTTTTCTATGGAGGCCACAGTACCGAGACCGTCGACGTGTCCCGTAACCAGATGGCCGCCGAGTCGATCTTGAAGGCGCATGGGCCGTTCGAGATTGACCAAGCTTCCGACTCCGAATTGTTTCAGATTCGTGCGCTTGAGGGTCTCTGGCGAAACATCCGCCGTAAATTGTCGCTGGCCTTTTTCTACGACCGTCAGACAGGCTCCGTTCACCGCGATGCTGGCGCCGATCTCCATCGCCCCGACGGGAAGATTTGTCTTTACCATCAGCCGCGCCGTTCGTTTATTGACCCTGAGAGACGCGATATTCCCGACGTCTTCGATCAGTCCGGTGAACATGGCCTTATTATCAAGTTTCTTATCGTTCGTCGTGAGCCTAGAGATACCCTGTGACCAATAGGTCCGTTCCCGATCTCTCGACCTCCATCCTTTGGATCCGCAGCGATTGTTTGACCCGCCGGATTCCCAAAGCGTCAATCATCGCCCGACCATCGCCTCCGAGAATTTTCGGCGCGTAGTAAAATACGATTTTGTCCACCACCTTCTCCTTCAGGGCGGAAGCGGCGGTTGTCGCTCCTCCCTCGATCATCACGCTGACGATTCCCGATTGCGCGAGTTTTTTCAGCAGTGGCGCCCACGGAATCATCCCTTTTCGGCGAGAAAACGGCCACACCTGGGCGCCGAGTATTTGGATCGCACGGATTTTGTTTTGCGGGGCCCGTGTCGATGTAATGATGATGGTCTTGCCCCGATCACGCAGGTGTAGAACTCTGGCGGACAGCGGTAAACGCAGACGGGCATCCAATACTACGCGCCACGGATTCCGTCCAGAGGGAATTCTACAAGTGAGATGGGGATCGTCGGTCACGGCCGTTCCGGCCCCTACGAGCACGGCGTCCAATTGATTTCTGAGCCGATGCACCCTGTTCCGTGAGTCAGCGTCGCTGATCCAACGCGCATCACCCGACGCTGCAGCGATCTTGCCATCCAAGGTGGCGGCCAATTTCAAGACCACAAACGGCCGTTGACGCGTAATAAATTTGCAGAAGGCTTCATTGAGCCGCCGACACTCCTGTTCCAAGATGCCGACGCGCACCCGGATTCCCGCTCGACGGAGTTGGCGAAATCCGCTCCCTGAAACGCGCGGGTTGGGATCTCTCGTGCCCGCGACGACTTCCTTGATGCCGGCGCGAATCAGCGCGCGGCTACACGGGGGCGTACGCCCAAAATGGCTGCAAGGCTCCAAGTTGATGTAAAGCGTCGCTCCTTGGGCTCTGGCACCGGCCCGCTTGAGTGCCGCGATCTCGGCGTGATCCCCGCCAGCAGCCTTATGGAAACCGCTCCCGACGACTTGGCCATTTCGAACCAGCACTGCTCCGACCATCGGATTCGGGCTGGTCCGGCCGGCGGCCTTCAGCGCGAGCCGGCAAGCTATGCGGAGATAACGTCGATCTTCCGAACTGCCCTCCATCACGCTCGCCAACTCGCTCACTCCCGCCTTGAGCGCGGGGTACCTAGTTTTCCCGCCGGCACGCCTTTGCGCTCCTTGATCAGTTCCTCCAACTCAACCATGAATTCGCTAATGTCCTTGAAGGAGCGGTATACGGAAGCGAACCGAACGTACGCCACCGGGTCGGTATCGTGAAGCTCGCGCATGGCGGCTTCTCCGATGACCGAACTGGGAATCTCCTTCTCTCCTCGCTCTTGCAGGCTCCGCTCGATCCGATCGGCAATGGCTTCTATCGTGTTAATACTGACCGGGCGTTTTTCGCAGGCTCGTTTGAGGCCGTTGACGATCTTTAGACGATCATAACTCTCCCGCCGGCCATCTTTTTTGACCACCAACGGCATCATTTCTTCTACTCGCTCGTAGGTGGTAAAACGGCGGCTGCACTTAGAACATTCTCGACGACGCCGGATCATGTTGCTGTCTTTACTGAGCCGAGAATCGATGACTCGATTATCGGTGTCGTGGCAAAAGGGACATTTCATGGCTAGCAGAGAAGATCAAACATTGGGGATCGAGGATAGCACTCCGCAATTCGCGATCTTCTATCTCTATCTTCCTCGATGATTATCCTGTCTCAGTCCTCAGCCTCTTTCAGGGAAGCCGATGCGGATAGACCGGGAACTTCTTGCAGAGCTCGCCGACCTCATCGGCAATTGAGCGGAGCATGGCTTCATCGCCCACATGCTTTAACGCGCGCACGATGAAGTCGCCAATCAGTTCCATCTCCTTCTCCTTCATGCCGCGCGTCGTCACCGCCGGCGTGCCGATCCGAATTCCGCTCGTCACGAACGGCGAGCGGGTATCGAATGGGACGGCGTTTTTATTCACGGTAATGCGCGCTTTATCTAAAGTTTCTTGCGCGACTTTTCCGGTCAATTCCGACTGGCGAAGATCAACCAGTAGCAGATGATTGTCCGTTCCACCTGAAGTTAGCCGGAACCCCTTGGACATAAGCACATTCGCGAGCGCTTGAGCATTTTTAACGATCTGTTGCTGATAGAGTTTAAAGTCCGGGCTGAGCGCTTCCTTGAGAGCCACTGCCTTAGCCGCGATGACATGCATCAGCGGCCCGCCCTGCATGCCGGGAAAGACTTTGCTGTCTGTAGTTTTGGCATGCGCGGCGCGGCACAAGATCATACCTCCGCGCGGCCCTCTGAGTGTCTTATGGGTCGTTGTCGTAACAAATTCTGCGTAAGGCACTGGACTTGGATGCAAACCCGCCGCCACCAACCCCGCGATGTGAGCCATATCGACCATGAGCAAAGCTCCGACCTCGTCGGCGATCTGGCGAAACTTCGCATAGTCGATGATGCGCGGATAGGCACTGGCACCGGCAATTATCAACTTGGGCCTATGCTCCTTCGCCAGTCTTTCGACCTCGTCGTAGTCGATGGTTTCAGTTTTTTCCGAGACTCCGTACGGGACGACTCGGTACAAGATGCCGGAAAAATTCACCGGGCTGCCCATCGAAAGATGACCTCCGTGGGCGAGATTCATCCCGAGATAAGTGTCCCCCGGCTTGAGGACAGAGAGATAAACCGTCATGTTGGCTTGCGTCCCGGAATGAGGCTGCACGTTCGCGTGCTCGGCGCCAAATAATTCCTTGGCGCGAGCGATCGCTAGAGATTCAACTTCGTCGACGAACTCACAGCCACCGTAATAACGTTTCCCCGGATAACCTTCAGCGTACTTGTTCGTCATCACGCAACCCTGAGCTTCCAATACCGCTTCACTCACCACGTTTTCCGAGGCGATCAACTCCAGGTTGCCTTCAAGCCTCTGCGTTTCTTTTTGAATTGCGGAAAAAACTTCAGGATCCGTTCGTTCCAGAAAAGACATACTGCATCCTTCCCCTTTAGTTCTTCATCGAGTTGGTAATCTGGACACTCAGGTCATGCTCGATCCGCGTGATCTTATCGGAGAAAGCCAACTAGAAAGTCCTCGAGGTGACAGCCAATCGCAATCATTAGATCCTTGCGCCCAGCCATATCTGGATCAATTTTTCAGAAGATAAAGAAAATCGCAGAAGCGTGGGGAGTCTTACCACCACAACCCCTGCGATTCCCGTTCGATTCGGGGTGATCCTTCCGGGCGATTACGAAGTCCTAGTTTGGTCCTTCGTTATCACTACCAAACTAGCGGTGACTCTCGATATAGCTGATGACATCCTGGACGGTTTTGATTTTTTCTGCGTCCTCATCGGATATCTCCATCTCGTATTCTTCTTCGAGAGCCATCACCAATTCTACGATGTCCAGAGAATCGGCCCCTAAATCTTCAATAAAGGAGGCTTCAGGGGTCACTTCCTCCTCGCTCACTCCCAGTTGCTCGCACACGATCTCCTTTACCCTGGCCTGAACGGATGCCGCCATCTTTATCACCTCCTGATTACATTATCCTCACATGTATAGACCGCCGTTAACGTTTACTACCTGCCCCGTAATATAGCCGGCTCCAGGACCGGCAAGAAAAGCCACCAGTTCGGCCACTTCCTCACAAGTACCAAGCCGTCCGAGAGGTATGGAATGGAGAAACTCGTCCTGGAGTTTGGCGGGCAACTGAGTGGTCATTTCGCTTTCGATGAAACCCGGCGCAACCGCGTTCACCGTAATTCCCCTGGAGGCCACCTCCCTCGCCATGGCTCTGGTGAATCCGAGAATACCAGCTTTGGTCGCCGCATACAGCGACTGCCCCACATTTCCCATCTGCCCCACCACCGATGAAATATTGATGATCCTGCCGTAACGCTGGCGGATCATAACGCGGGTCACGGCCTTAGTACAGAGAACGGTGCCCTTGAGATTGGTTCCGACGACCTGATCCCAATCCTCCGGTTTCATGCGAACCAAGAGATTATCGTAGGTTACGCCGGCATTGTTGATCAGAATATCAATTTTTTTATGCCGGTCAACGATTTTTTTTACCGCTTCGTCGACCTGGCTCTCATCGGCGACGTCAAACTGGCACAGCTCGCCGTGACCACCGCTCGCCGAGAGCTCCGCTAAGCTAGCTTCGGCTGCCGCCTGATTGTCGCGGTAGTTGATGGCGACGTAAGCGCCGAGGCGGCCGATAACCAGAACAGTTGCCCGGCCAATACCTCGGCTACCGCCCGTCACGATGGCGATCTGTCCCGTAAAACTCACGCTCGTCCTCCGCCGACTTTGGCTAGATCCTGCGGGGTCTCGATATTATCCGTTTGCAATCCCGGGTCAATGCGCTTGATCAAACCTTTCAACACCTTGCCCGGCCCGATTTCCCAGACCTGAAGGCAGCCCAACTGCCCTAACTTTCGCACCGACTCTTCCCAACGTACCGGTCGCATAGCCTGTTCCGTCAACAGCGACTTCACGCGGGCCGGATCGAGATTAACCTCCGCCTCAACGTTGGTTACCACACCGATGGAAAAGGGATGGACTTTCACGCCATCGAGGATTTTTTTAAGACCCTCCGCGGCCGGGCGCATCAACTCGCAGTGAAATGGTGCGCTGACAGGCAACTCCAATACTTTTTTGGCGCCTCGCTCTTTCGCCAGTGACATCGCGCGCGCCACGGCATTTTTACCACCTGCAATAACGACTTGCCCGCCGCCGTTGTAATTCGCTGGGGCAACGACCTCGGCGGCACTGGTTTCCTCGCAAAGCGATCGCACGGCATCCATCTCCAAGCCAAGAACGACCGCCATACTCCCCTCGCCTGGCGAAACCGCCTGCTGCATGAGCCGTCCCCGTTCTCGCACCACTCTGACCGCGTCTTGGAATGCAAGAGCACCAACGCAGACCAACGCGCTATATTCTCCGAGACTATGACCGGCGACAAAATCGGGACGCGACGGAGTTTCCGACTCGAGAACACGCAGGGCGGCAACCGACGCCGTAAGAATCGCCGGTTGGGTATTTTCAGTCAGGTTGAGATCTGATTCGGGCCCGGAGAAACAAAGGCGACTAAGCGAAAACCCGAGCGCTTCTTCGGCTTCTGAAAATACCTGTTGCGCCGCGGAAAATTGCTCATAGAGTGCTTTTCCCATCCCCACATACTGAGACCCCTGGCCCGGAAAAACAAAAGCGATCTTACTCTTCTCCGCCACCCTCTCCCCCCTCTCTTTCGGGTTTGTCGCCTAACATCTTTGATTTAATCCGTTGCCAGATTTTACCCGGGAACCCGCCTGTTTCCTCACCCATGCCGGCTTCCGGGCCACTGAGAATCTCAGTGATATGACGATTCACGTCCTGCTCCACGGCATCTCTGCCCGCGCGGATAGCGTTCTTGATCGCGCGCGAATCGGAACCGCCATGGGCGATGATGGCCACTCCATCTAGACCTATCAAAGGTGCGCCGCCGTATTCGGCGTAATCCAAACGACAATAGGCCTCCCGTAAAGAATTACGGCTCATCAAGTAGCCCAAGCGACTGGCAAGGTTTTTCTGAAATGCTTCTCTCAGTACTTCCCCCGCAAAGCCAGCAGCTCCTTCCATGGTCTTGAGCGCTACGTTGCCAGTAAAGCCGTCACAGACGACGACATCAACGCGCCCGTTAAAAATATCACGCCCTTCCACGTAGCCGACGTAATTGAGGGGCAAGCCGGAAATCAGCTCACTCGCCACCCGCGTCAGCTCATTACCCTTGCCCTCCTCTTCACCGTTACTGAGAACGCCGACGCGCGGGTTCGGAATCCCCAACACCCTCTCCGCATAAATGGAACCCATGAGTCCGAACTGGCCCAAATGATGCGGCTTGCAGTCGACGTTGGCGCCCGCGTCGATAATGACCGTTCCCTTAGCGACGCTCGGCACGACAATCAGGATCGCCGGCCGAGCCACCTGGGATAGTTTGCCCACCACGAACATTCCGGTCGCCATCATGGCGCCGGAGTTGCCCGCGCTCACTACGGCCTGAATTTCGCCCCGTTTCATCATGTCGAAAGCGACCTTCATGGAGGAGTCCTTCTTCCTGAGCGCGCTGCTAGGAGACTCATGCATCTCGACGATTTGAGAAGCGGAAACGATTTCTAACCGGTGAGCGCCGTGACGGGTCAGCTCCTGCTCCACGACTTCCCTTTGACCGACGAGCACAACCTCTACGCCGAGCTCCTCGGTTGCGAGCATCGCTCCTTCGACTACGACTTCAGGGGCTCGATCTCCCCCCATCGCGTCAACGGCGATCTTTGGCATAGAAAAAAATTAACTTTCTTCGGTTTGGATGACGACTCGTCCGCGATAGAATCCGCAATTGGCACAAGCACGGTGCGGTAAAACCGCCTCACCGCATTTCGCGCAGGTACTCCACTGGGGCCTGGTCAGAGCATCGTGCGCGCGGCGTTGGTTCTTGACTCTTTTGGATGTTCTTCTCTTAGGCACAGGCATACGCTTAGTCCTATCTTTCTCCGCCTATCGGCGGCAGATGCAAAATACAGAATATTAAGGAGAATTAACGACCGACTTTGAGCGTTCGAAAAATCGCCATCCGCGGATCCTCCACGGACGCCGAACAGGCGCACGCCTCGTGATTGAGGTTGGCGCCGCAACCGCCGCAGAGCCCCCGACAGTTTTCGTTACACAGCGGACGCGTTGGGAGTGCCAACATGACCTGTTCCCTAATTAAGGGTGCGAGATTGATCTCCTCGGTCGAATAGTAGCTCAATCCTAAATCTTCGCGGCTCAGTTCTTCAACTTTTTGATTCGACTTCGGCGGGTCGGGATTCAATACGAAATCGAATTTACTATCCAGGCTAAATACGTAACTTTCTAAGCAACGACTGCAACAACCCTCCAATTCCCCGACTAAGGAACCCTGAAAAAAAACCTCGTGGCCCGAACGATAATAGACCAGATCGACATCCAGCAACGGCGGAAAGCGAAAGTCGCGAACATTGCCCTTGGCAAAAGCCTCGTTTAAATCCTCAATTCTTTCGGAGAAGCGTATCTCTTTGGGAGATTGAGGAATATCATCAACGGGGATTTTCATCGACGCAAGAGCGAGGTTGTTTAGTAGAGTATGAATATAGTCAAATTCCCCCTGTTGTCAAGCCGAGAGGCGATTCTGCGACTTCAAAAAGCTTGTGATTTTTTAGCCACTTCCACGCTCTTTGTGGCAGACCGGGTGCCGGCGGCGACAGCTGAATCACCCTCTCGCTCCCAGTTTTCACCGTAAAAATATTCCCTTGAGTGTTTGGAAGCTTTTTGTTAACTCTTTTTTATCCGCATCATGAATTTTCCTATCGACTTACAGAATCGTTGGCACGGTAAGCGCTTCAACTCTTACAACCGCGTGCTGAAAGATACTTTTGCCGCACGGGTTTATAAAATCGGACTGCGGATGGACTTTACCTGCCCGAATCGAGACGGCAGAGTTGCGGTGGGCGGCTGCGCGTACTGCAACAACGCCAGTCACACACCCCAGGATTATCGCCCGCGCACTTCCGTAACCGAGCAGCTCCGACAAGGCGCAGCGGCCCTCCGCAGGCGGCACAAGGCGGAGCAATTTATCGCCTATTTCCAAAGCTACACGAACACGTACGATTCGGTGTCGAAATTGGAGAAACTCTATCGTGAAGCGTTGGAATTTCCCGAGGTGGTCGGCCTTTCCATTGCGACGCGCCCGGACTGTGTTCCCGACGACGTCCTCGACCTCATCGCCGATATCTCGCATCACACGTACGTTTGGCTCGAACTCGGATTGGAATCGATCCATGAACGGACGCTTCGATGGGTCAATCGCGGCCACGGTGTGCAGGAATTCATCGACGCGGTTGAACGCTCCAAACGTCGCAACCTCCGCGTTTGTACGCACCTCATACTGGGTTTCCCCGGGGAAACTCGCGACGATATGCTGCAGGCTCCGGCCCTGCTCAATAACCTTGATATCGATGGTGTAAAGCTGCACAATCTCCACGTCATTAAAAACACGGTTCTTGCAAAGTTTTATAGCGGGGGCCATTTCACGCTTTTCAGCCAAGCCGAATACGTTTCCCTGGTGGTAGATTTCCTCGAACTCTTAAACCCGGAAGTGATCGTGCACCGTCTCACCGGCGAGACCTATCGAGTGATAACGATCGCTCCCGATTGGTCCGTCAATAAAATCGGCGTACATAACGCCATTGTTAAGGAGCTCGAAGAGCGCGATAGCTGGCAAGGCACGAGATATTCATCCGGGACCGTTCAAAAGCTCGGGCGAACGATCTCCCAATTCACTCAAGGAGCAGAGCTTTGAACGGCCACATCGGCTTAATTCATTCAATTCTTCCCGCGACGGTAGACCTCCACGTCATCGTGCCTGACGGCCATCCCTCGGCTCGCAATTTGGGATCGGAGCGCGTGGGCTCCGGTACGATCATCGATCCCGACGGCACCATCTTGACCGTTCACTACGTCACGGTGGGAGCAACGTCCATCACGGTGACTCTCCCGGACGGCGCCCAATACCCAGGACACCTGGCTGCGCAGGACCAAGAAACCGGCCTTGCGCTCGTCAAAGTTTCGGCTCGAGATTTGCCTTTCCTTAAGCTTGCGCCCTCTGACTCACTGGCATTGGGTCAACCGGTGATCATGATCGCCAGCAGTGGACAGACCGACCGGCGCGTGAGCGGCGGATATGTGAGCTCCACGGAGTGTTTTGATGGCCATTGGGAATATATGCTGGAAAAAACCATTCGCGTCACCACCTTCAATCCAGGGTTCGGCGGTGGCACGCTGGCAAATTTCAGGGGAGAATTGCTTGGCGTGGTGTCGCTTAATTTGAATGAGGTCGGCAAGTTCTCACTCGCCATCCCGATCGACTACTACCGAATTTACGAACAGGAGTTGAAACAGTATGGACAGGTGCGCAGCCGTCCTCGACGTCCGTGGTTGGGATTTTATCCCCAACCCATGGCTGGGCATGTCGTGGTCGGAGGCGTTGTGCCGGGCAGTCCGGCGGCAAGGTTTGGTCTCAAGGAGGGGGACATCATTATCAGTGTGGAAAAAAAAGAGATCCGCTCTCGACCGGAGCTTTATCAGGAGATGTGGAAAAAGCGCCCGGGAGAACGGATCTCGTTTAAAATTCTGAGAGATGAGCAGTCTTTCGAACTGGAAGTAATCGGCGGAGACCGATCCGATCGCTACCGCTCCTAGTCGTCACCTCCGACTTTTTGGATTTTGCCTTTACCGATGACTTTTATCCCCAGCGCCGGTGTATAAGCCTCAGGCTCGTAATTGATCAAGGCTTGATCGGTCTCCTGGAGATCTCTCAATTTTACCTTGTTGCCGCCCTTTTCAATGTTAGTCTTATCGTCAACACCTACGACCTCTTCGCGCACTTTACCTTTTCGTTCAACTTGGAAGGTGATCGTTCGCTGTCCCACCCCGCTGATCACGCCTTCTACTTCAACAGCTTTCTTGGAAACCGCCTTTGTCTCCGGCTTGGTCGAGTCTTGTTTTCTGGGTTCTTCTTTCTTTACCTCGTCCTGTTTCGCTGGCGCCGGTTGTTGAGCGACTGCCGGTGCAGCCGGTTCGGGCTGTTCTTCAACTGAACTGCAGGCTATCGCCCAGACGGCCAGTAGAACTGTTATGATTGACCCAATCGCGTAGTTGGCTGACTTCGTCATCCCTTTCCCTCCTTCTTTCCCCTACGACCTAGGGTTTGCAACATAATTTTTGAAAACTTAAACCATACTTCAGTTTGCCTTGTCAAGGCGCATACTCGCTCTGCTCCCAGCACTCGCATTGAGAAAGTCGCGAAAAAGAATTAGAAATAGAAACGGATAAGCAACCTGCGGCGCGCTTGAGCCATCTCACTTCTTATCGTGTCATATACCCAGACACCGACTAGATGGGCGTGGTCTGTTTAATACGATTCCGGACATGGCGTGAAGACGCCGTTCCGCCTATTCCAGTTTCTCTCCCGCCTCACCCGCCGCTGCCTCGGCCGCTGCGTTTTCCAGTTCCATTCGCACCTCAGAATCGTCCTCGACCTGCAGCCGCCCTCTTAACGCGCCCGTTGCCTGACGCGAACCGATCCGGCCCAAAGCCCACGCCGCATGGCCCCGCACCAGCGGTTCCTCATCGCCCAAAGCGCGAATCAAAGCCGGCACCGCTTCGAAACTGCGAATGTTACCGAGGGCAACAGCAACATTGCGCAAAAATCCGCGGCGCTTGGCTCGCATAATCGGACTTCCATGAAAGCGCTTGCGGAACTCCTCGCGGCTCAGTGACAAGAGCGGAATCAAATCAGGAGCATGAAGGCCCGGTCTCGGTCGGTAGCCGGTTTCGGATGTCGGCTTTGCCTTCACGTTATAGGGACAAACCTCCTGGCAGATATCGCAACCAAAAATATGATCGCCCATCAGGGGTCGAAGATGACGTGGAATCCAACCCTTGAGTTCAATGGTCAAGTAAGAAATGCAGCGGCGAGCGTCCAAGACATAAGGTCCTACGAATGCTCCCGTGGGACAGGCCTTGAGACACAAATCACACTTTCCGCATCGATCCCGAATCGGGCGGTCATAAGCCAGCGGGATACTCAAAAACAATTCCCCAAGAAAAAACCACGAGCCTTTTTTCGGCGAAATAAGATGAGTGTTCTTCCCGATCCAGCCTACTCCCGCAACTCCGGCATAATCCCTTTCCAACACGGGACCCGAATCGACGAAAGCCTTTCCTTCAACAGGCCCGTGGCATAGATCGCGAATGATCGTCAAGAGCGATTCCAAACGACGACGCATTAAATCGTGATAGTCATCGCCCCAAGCATAGCGGGAAATCCAACCCTTGGGTTCACCCGGCATCACTGACCGCGGAAAGGGCGTAAAATAATTCATGCCGACCGAGACTAGGGAAACCGCCCAAGGGACGAGTTTCTGTGGATCTCGCCGCAGCTCCTCGGTTCGTCGCATGTACGCCAACTCGCCTGCCAACCCCTTACGCAGCCATTCCGCGAAGGAGTTTTCATGAGGCGGGGGTTTGACGGGAGAAATACCAACCAATTCAAAGCCGAGTCGCTGAGCCTCTTCTTTGATTCGCAACGATAATGAGGCATCCGGCCGACTCATTTTAGAATTCATGATGACTTCTTTAGAATCAAACCGCTGTGCGGCCGCTATCGTGGCTCAAACGGGGCAAGAGAACACCTAACGGTTGCCAGGCTGGAATTTAGTGATAAGAAGTATTGCCGTCAGGATCGGTTTCCTCGCCGTCGAGCAGCGCTCGCCGGCCGGCAAAGCCATCCTCGATGCGGTGCCAGTGGCCGACGCTGGTTTCACCAAGCTGCCAACAGAGGAACACGACCTCCGCCCCGAGCACGCAAGGGAAATCGATCAGTCCTTGTTCGATCCCCTTGCATATGCAGCCATAGCTGTGGATTTCTTCCACCCAGCCTTTGACCTGTTCCAATAGCCGGGCAATTTCTTCATCTTCACGCAGTCGGTCCATGAGGTTCGGCGCCTCCGGATCGAGCCGTTCGTTTCGAATCACAGTTTCACTTTTGCTTTTTAGTCGACGGATATTTTCCAGAATTTTGTCGATCAACGGGCGCACCGAGGGAAGCAAAGCATTGGCTTCGTTGACGGTAAAGAGACGGGGAAAGCTTGAAGACGATACCATACGGATAAATTACCAACCCAACCGGCCCATCTTTCGGTGCCGACTGACCACGGTCATAAATTCATGCCGCTGCGCAGCTCGCGCAACAACGCAATATTGTCGGAATGGCCCGTCATATGGGCCGTGACGGCCCCACGTATCGGTTTCCCGAGCAGATAGAAGTCTCCCAAAATGTCCAAGATTTTGTGGCGCGCAAGCTCATCCGGGAAGCGCAAATCCGTGTTGATGATTTTTTTATCGTCGATCAAGATGCAGTTATTGACTTTCCCACCGCTGACGAGGCCCATGCTCTGTAGCTTTTCAATATCCTTAAGAAACCCGAAGGTCCTTGCCGGCGCGATTTCAGCTTTGAAAAAATCCGGGCCTTTGAAAAAGTAGCTGTGCTCTTGCAGGCCGACCGGCTTCGGGTACTTCAGAACATAGCGGACCGAAAAGCGTTCGGCGGGCTCGATGCTGATGAATTCTCCCGCCTCGATTCCTACTCGATACGGCCGATCCACAACGATTTCCGCCCACTCCTGTTCCTCTTCGTGGACACCGGCTTCTTCGATCAAATGACAAAACTCCACGGCGGAACCATCCAGAATTGGAATTTCTCCCTGGATTTTCACCAGCAAATTTGTGATCCCGTAGCTGTGCAATACGGCCAAAAAATGCTCGACGGTGCCGACCGCGAATCCTCTGGTCCGAAGCGAGGTGGCGTAACCCGTCGATCCCACATAATCCAGGTGGGCCGGAATCGTGACGTCGCCGGAAATTCCGGTGAACAAAATCCCGCTGTTCGGAGGAAGCGGATGCAGGATCAGCCCTGTCTTGATCCCGGAGTGGAGCCCCTGCCCCGAAATGACCACGCTCTTTTTCAGAGTCTTTTGTCTGATCGGCTGCCCAGCCGCGCCGTTTTTCGCCGCGGCCGCGCCCGTCCTTGCAGTTTTTCGTCGCTTGGATCCGTTGCCATTCACTTTTTTGGCTTGGGGAACCGACAACTCGCCGAGAGCCCGCTGGACGGTCAAGAGCAAGCCATCCAGTGATACCGGCTTTTCAATGAAGTCAAACGCGCCGAACTTCGTGGCAGTCACCGCGGTGTGAATATTGCCATGGCCTGAAACCATCACGACGTTAGTTTGCGGTTCCTGGCTCTTGATTTCCTTGAGCAGTCCGATGCCGTCGATGTGAGGCATCCAGATATCAAGGAGGACGAGGCTCGGTTTTTCTTGTCTGATCAGTTCCAATGCACGAGTGCCATCCGCGGTATCCAACACGCGATAGCCCTCGTCGCTTAAAACTTCACGTAGCGATTCCCTCACTCCATCTTCGTCGTCCACGACCAAGATCGTTTTTGCCTGCACTTTCAATGTTCCTCCAAGTTAAGAGCGCATGATTTGCCTCTTGATGTCCGCAGCGGCGACCGGCTCATGCACCGGCAACTCGATCGTGAACCGAGTGCCCCGCGGCTCGTTCGGTCGCACGCGAACATAGCCACGATGATCCTCGACGATTTGGCTCACAATCGTGAGCCCCAAACCCGTCCCGTTCTCTTTCGTCGAAAAATAAGGCTCGAAGATTTTTGATTTTATATCGGGGGCCAAACCGCATCCGTCATCCGAGACTTCCAGACAGATTACCTCCCGCGAGCGATCATAGCTCGTGGCGAGTCGAATTTCACCTTTTTCCGCTACGGCGGCGACAGCGTTGTCTAACAGATTGATCAAGACCCGCTTGATCTGCTCTCGATCCAGCTCCACCGGCGGAATCACACCCGGGCGACAATGGAAATGGACCTCCCTGTGGCCCTCCTTAAACAGGAACAGCGCCTCCTGAACGATTTCATTGAGATCGCTGGTCGCGAGTTGCGCCGACGGCAGCCGTGCGAACTGAGAAAATTCGTTGACTAAATTCTTTAATTCCTCCACCTGCTGGATAATCGTGGACGTGCATTTGTCCAGAATCGCGCCGTTGCCTTCGAGCATTGGGGCGTAGCGCTTCCGCAGCCGCTCGGCGGAGAGCTGTATCGGCGTCAGCGGGTTCTTGATTTCATGGGCAATTCGCCGTGCCACTTCCCGCCAGGCTTCCATCCTTTGGACCTTTTGAATCTGAGTAATATCTTCGAGAAAAACCATCACACCCACGGTGCGCCCCTCGTCATCGCGCAAGGAGGCCGCGCTTACCATCGCGGTGAGATGCTGCTCCGACAGCGGAATCCTTATCTCGCGTTCGACGCTGCCGCGGTCCTTCACGCTTTCGACAATTTCGCGCATGACGTGAAGTGATTCCGACTCGAAAACCTCTTCGTAATTCCTTCCCAGCGCTCCCGCTGCGCTCAATCCCAACATCCGCTCGGCAGCCATATTCCACGTGGTGATTTGTCCCGCGGGATTCACCGAAATCACGCCCGCCGCGACGTTGGCAAGGAGCGTCTCAACGAATTTGCCTCTGCGTTCGAGTTCGGCCGTGATCTGTTTCAAATCGCCCGTCATTTGGTTAAACGAATCCACGAGCGTCCCGATTTCATCATCCCCTCCCGATTCGATCTTGTAGTCCCAGTTCCCATGAGCCACCTCATGGGTTCCTTCCGCCAACTTCTGAATGGGCACCGTAATGCCCTTGGCGAGATAGAGACCGAACCAGGTCGCGGCAAAGATGATAACGAGAGTGATGAGCAGCAAGGTCAGGATGTAACTGTTTTTGACCGGCGTCTTAAGAAAAGCCAGATGCTTGTACTGTTCGTAGGAGCGCGAGATTTCCAGCGCCCGTTTAGTAATACTCTTCGGCACGAAGTAATCGACGACGACCACGCCGATAATCCGTCGATCGGCGCTATAGAGGGGCACCCCGCCTCGAATGACGTCACTTTCGCCGAACTCTTGCGTTCGGGTCACTTCCAATCCCCGCAGCGCCCGATTGAGAAATTCCGATTCAGCTTTGATGGTGACTCCGGTCGGCACTTGGTCGTTGAAGGCCACCACGACCAAGCGCCGGTCAGGAGAAAACAACTCCACCGTTCCGAGATTGTACTCTCGCTGTTTACTCTGGACGAACTCTTTAAGCTCGCCGAGTCGCTGCGCGTCAAAAAGTCTCTCTTGCGAAATGCGCTGGCTCAATTGCCGCGCGTAAAACAGCGCATTGTTGGCCGAGTTCTGGTAGTACGTTTGCCCGATTTCCAATGAGCCTTGCAGCGAATTTTCGACTTGAAGGTCGAACCAGCGTTCAAACGAGCGGGTGACGAATCCACCGGCGATGACAAACAGCAGTAAGCTCGGGACCAGGGACAACCCCACGAACGCCAAAACCAAACGAACGCGCAGTCGGGAACCGAGAATCCTCCTTTTGCGCTCGAAGACGAGTTTCACGAGGTTTCGGACCACGAGAAAAACCAGCAGAACGAGCAGAATGATGTTGATGTTGATGAGGAGAAAGAAAGCGATATTGCCGCTCAGGGAATACTCAGGGGAAACGTCGGGCAGTTGCACCTCGAAGAAGGCGAATACGATCACCATCAACGTGGTGATGAGGATCACTAGCGCTTCACGCTTGCGGCGCTTGGCCTCTTCCAGCTTCAGGCTCTCCTCAATCGACTTGGCGGTGGTTGCGAGTTCCATCGTTAAAAGCCTCTACTCAGAGGTCAAAACACCAAAAGTTTACCTTCTGAAGAGGTAAAGGACAAGGCTAATAATAACGCTTATAAGGATGCACGTGGTCAGCGGGAAATAGAAAGTAAATCGCTCTCGTTGAATGTAGATATCGCCCGGCAAATGGCCCAGCCAAGGGATCTTTCCGCCGAATGAAAAGATCAAGCCCAGCGCCACCAATACCAGGCCTAAATAGATCAAAGCCCTTCCAAATCCAGTCATGGTTTAGATTTGCGATCGCCGGTCGAAGTCCGCGCTATTCAGAAAAGCGTCGGCTGACCTTTTGGGCCGTTTCCTTTCGGCGAGCCCGGAGTTCGCCCAAAATGCTCATAAGCCAAAGCCGTCGCCAAGCGGCCTCTCGAGGTGCGCTGCAAAAAACCCGCCTGAATCAAGAACGGTTCATAGACGTCCTCAATGGTGTCCTTTTCTTCGCCGATGGCGGCCGCCAGCGTCTCAACCCCGACCGGTCCGCCTGAAAACTTGTCGATCATTGTAAGAAGCAGCATGGTATCCATCTTGTCGAGCCCGATGGGATCCACTTCTAACATCCGCAGCGCTTCCTCGGTGACGGGCTTGGTAATTCTCCCGCCCGCCTTAACTTGGGCATAATCCCGGACCCGACGGAGAAGACGGTTCGCAATCCGCGGTGTTCCCCGAGAGCGACACGCTATCTCCGCAATTCCATCATCCTCGCCGGCGACGCCGAGAATTGAAGCGGATCGTTTCAAGATTCGCGTCAACGCGTCGGGCGAATAGAAATCCAGTCGGAAGATCAGCCCGAACCGATCGCGCAGAGGCGATGTAAGCAGCCCCGATCGGGTGGTCGCGCCAATCAATGTAAACGGCTTCAGAGGTAACTTCATGGACCGGGCCTTGGGCCCTTGGTCGATCATGATATCGATCTGATACTCCTCCATCGCCGGATAGAGCAATTCTTCCACGACGTGATTCAGCCGGTGGATCTCATCGATGAAAAGTACGTCTCCTTCTTCGAGGTTGGTGAGTAGTCCGGCAAGATCACCAGGCCTTTCGACGATCGGCCCGGAAGTCGCCTTGATATTTACGCCCATCTCGCGGGCAATAATGTAAGCGAGAGACGTCTTACCCAATCCCGGCGGACCATGAAACAAGAGATGATCCAGCACGTCGCTGCGGCCACGAGCCGCGGCGATCGCCACCCTGAGGTTTTCTTTCACTTGTTCTTGGCCGATATATTCGTCGAAGCCTCGTGGCCTAAGATTGATCTCATAGTTCAGGTCGTCATCCGCACTCTTGGGAGAAACGGACCGCGCATCCATCACCGCTTCTTTCTTGTCCAGTCGATTGACCATGTTCAACCTTGACGACTCACCCGGCGCAGCACTTCCTTAATCACGTCTTCCAGACTTTGCTTCCCGGCCCGAATCGTATCACGGACGTTTTTCTCAACCTCGGCCTGCCGGTAACCGAGATTCACCAAAGCCGAAACAGCATCCAGCATGAGGTGGGATGCGTGACTCGGCGCGGCCGTCTCTGCAATCTGAGGTTGAAGCGTCGTCAATTTGTCTCTCAGTTCGACAATCATTCTCTCGGCGAGCTTTCTTCCAACCCCTGGAATGGAAACGAGTCTAAGCTGATCCCCCGCCTTGATCGCTTGCGTTAGCTCCGCTGCCGGAATTCCTGAGAGAATGTTGACCGCCAATTTCGGTCCGATGCCGGCGACGCTGTTTAACAACAGGAATACCTGCTTGTCTTGTGGCTCCTGAAAACCGAAAAGCTGTAATGCGTCTTCCCGCAGATGCGTGTGAATATAAAGACTGACCGGCGCACCAATTTCGGGCAAACCATAGAAGACAGTGAGCGGGATCAATACATCGTAGCCCACTCCACCCACATCGACGATAACCTCACCCGGCGCTTTATGCGCTAGAGTCCCTCTAATTTGCGCAATCACGATCAGCCATGAGTGTGTTGCCGGATGGGATTGCTACACCCGCCCAACGAATTTTTTTAACGAAGCCGATGATGATCTGCGCTGGCGCAGAGCGGGACTGCAATCCGGTGCGGCTTCGAGAATTAGAGCTTGAAAGCACTGCCGGTGTAGATGACAAATCGCAGCCGCCAGCGCGTCGGAGGCGTCAAGCGCCATTTCCCCCGAAAGTTTTAGGAGAGCAGCAACCATACACTGAACTTGATCCTTCGTTGCCTGACCGTACCCGACGACGGCGACTTTAATTTCAGTTGCCGCGTATTCGTGGACCGCCATTCCGCTGTGCGCGGCGGCGAGAAGCGCCACCCCGCGGGCCTGTCCCAGCTTGAGCGCGCTTTGCGCGTTGCGGGCGAAAAACACACGCTCAAGACTGACAGCGTGGGGGCGGTGAGATTCTATGACCTGCTGGATACCATGGTAAATGCGGCTCAACCGCTCGCCCTGGCCCTTCGCCCCGGCCGTGGCGATGGTGCCATGGGCGACATGAGAAAGGGAACTTCCGACGGCTTCAACCACGCCCCACCCTGTCACCATCGTTCCCGGGTCGATGCCAATTATTTTCACAGGAAGGGTTGATGCACGACTCGTACGCCGCTGCGAGGCCGCGGTCATCAGCTGGCCTTTTCGATCAATTCATCCGGGATATTAAAGTTGGCGGAGACACTCTGCACATCGTCGTGGTCCTCGAGCTCTTCGGTCAACTTGAGGATCTGTTCGACATGCTTCGCATCCACATTCACGGTATTCTTAGGAACCATTGTAATCTGAGCACTCGCAAGCGGCACTTTTCCCTGTTCCAGCTTTTCTTTGACTTTCTCGAAATCCTCAGGCTGTGTTACGATCTCGAAAATGTCTCCTTCCTCTTTGACATCTTCTCCGCCCGCGTCGAGCACAAGCCCGACGAGCCGGTCTTCATCGATCTGTGACTTTTCGACTGTAATCAGCCCGCGTTTGTCAAACATCCAGGAGACACAACCGGTTTCCCCCAAATTGCCCCCGTGTTTGGTGAACAGCCGGCGAATTTCAGAAACGGTGCGATTCTTATTGTCCGTAAGGACCTGAGCAAGAATCGCCGCTCCGCCCGGCCCATAGCCCTCGTATTGGATCTCCTCGTAAGAGACGCCCTCGAGTTCGCCCGTTCCCTTCTTGATCGCCCTCTCAATGTTGTCGTTGGGCATACTCTGGGCCTTGGCAGTCGCAACGGCGGTTCGAAGCCGCGGATTGGCATTGATGTCTCCTCCACCCATCCGCGCCGCAACGCTAATTTCCTTGATGAGTTTGGTGAAGAGCTTTCCCCTTTTGGCGTCTTTCGCGGCTTTCTTGTGTTTGATCGAACTCCACTTTGAGTGACCCGACATAACGAATGACAACTCCCTTAAAATTATTGCCTGTAAGCTAGCACAATCCCCTGTCCGGGTAAACCGGCGAAACAGCCAATGACCAAAGACAACGATTTATAGTTTGACGTTCGTCGAAAAAGTACGTACAGTGCGTTAACATGTGAGACATCTGAGATAGGAAGCAGGGGGCTTGACTAACCAGATCTCCCCTTACCCAAAGAAGCTAATCCGAACCCGGTTTCATCGGTTTAAATCTCCCCATCATGCTCTTCTTCGGGGTTAGGTCCCCAGAATAATAAACTACAACCGTTCCGGTGGCATTCAGTCAGGAGACGATTAATGACTTTTCCCCTTAGCCAAGTTTTAGGTTTTTTCTGTACTTTCTTGTATGGCAGCTTCTTCGAGTGGACGTTGCATAAATACTTGATGCACCAACCACGGTGGCAATACCCTTTTCGCGCCCATGCTGTGGTTCACCACGGTCTTTTTCGGACCGGGCCGCAGTACTTTCTTTCCGATGCAAAAGTCATCCGGAAGGTGCGGTTTGCCTGGTGGAACGCACCGATGATTCTCATCCTGCACAGTCCAGCGATTTTGTATATCGAGTATCTGCTCGGGTCGAACATCCTCTTCGGCGCTTTAAGCGCCATCGTTGCCTATTATTCCCTCTACGAATACCTCCACTATTGCATGCATATCCCTAAAGGGCGATGGTTGGAAAAGACGGCTTGGTTCCGCTGGTTGGACTCTCATCACCATATGCACCACAAACGACACTTTAATAATCTCAACGTCGTGCTGCCGTTGGCCGACATCGTGTTCGGGACGCTCATTCCGCGCAACGAACACCTGCCAGTCCCCGACCGCGAAGAAGGCGCGATCCAGGTCGGGGTGGTGTTGGCGGAATCATAGCACGCCCAGCGGCAGATGACTTTTTTCTTTCGATCGATTTCGATATAATTTTTGCATCGATGACAGAGCCATTCCCATCGTCACGAGATCTTCCCGCCGAGCGTTCATGCCGCTGGTTGTTCTTCCTGCTGCCTTTGCTTTTTCTCACCGCCTGTTCCATTCCGCCGTCTATCGTCAAGCTGCCGTCTCCTCCCGAACCGCGCTTGATCCAGACGGGCATCGCCTCTTGGTATGGTCCGGGTTTCCACGGTAAATCAACGGCGAGTGGAACCATTTACGATCAAAACGATCTCACCGCGGCGCACCAAACGTTGCCATTGGGCAGCCGGGTCATGGTGACTAATTTGAATAATGGAAACGCGACGGAAGTCACCATCACTGACCGCGGCCCGTTCGCTAAGGGGCGAATTATCGACTTGTCCTACGGCGCCGGTCGTTCTCTGGGAATGATCGGTCCCGGCACGATCCCGGTTCGACTCGAAGTGATCGAAAGCCCGTACAGGATCCAAACCATCCCCGCCTCTCTCGATTACACCCTTCAGCTGGGCTCTTTCTCGCAACGCGAAAACGCGGAACAACTCCGCGACCGCCTCGCAAAATCCCATGCGGACGTAACCATCGTGCCCCTTGAGGCGAAGGACGTGACTTACTATCGGGTACGGCTAGGGACATTCACCAATCGCGCGACTGCCGAAGAACAGGCGCGCCAGCTGGCTCAAGCAGGATTTCCAGTGATCATCATGGAGAAGTAGGTGAATGTCGTCCGTTACGCAAATCTGAATTCGCGAGTCAATCTTGCCCCTCTCGCGCGGATCTTTGGAGCGATTTCCTTTTTTGCTTTTCTGGGTGGTTGCTTTTCTTCCGCACCGACACCGTCGACTCCCGCGCCGGTGATTTCCTTCACCGATCTCAAAAACCGTGTCGGTCAGATTCGAGGACTCTCGCTAAAGCGGAATATTACGATTGAGGCGACGACGTCGAACGGCGATGTCGGCGCGTCGGACAAAACGTTGATCGAGATGGATGGCCCGACGGTCGTTACGCAACTCGCCCGGGCCTATAAGCGTATCGGCCTACTACCCGAAAACACCGATTTTGCCAAAGCACTGGCGGATTATCGCCGTCTTGATCGAATCGCATATTACGAAGCCGAGCGCACGCGCGTCGTCGTTAGGCCGGAAGCGTCGAGCCTCGGGCGGGCGTTTTCTGCAACCGATCCCCGGGTGGCAGCGGAGGTCCCAGCAATCTTTGGAATCGTGCAGGCGCTCGACGAGCAACACTTTCAGTGGCAAGAGCGAATCAAGTCTGTCGCCCTCGAGGATCGCCAGCTCGCGCTTCGCGCGCTGGCCGTGGGCGACGCGACTCTTGTGGCACTGACTCGCGTGAGCGGCAGCAAAACTCCCGCCGTATCGCCGGCAATAGCTGAAACCCTCGGCCGCTTGGCGTCAGCCGTGGAAAAGTTAGCGTCCGGTTTACCGGATTTCCTCCGCTGGAAGTTGGTTTTCCCCTATCGCGAAGGCAGCCAATTTGTTTCTTGGGCACATGCGACCAAGGGCTGGAATGGTGTCAACGCGCTGTTTGCCAACCCTCCTCTCTCTACGTCCCAAATTCTCCATCCAGAAAGATATTATGTTCAGCGGGAAAATCCGCTGCGTCTCTATCCCTGGGGGCTCGCGCGCCGGATGAAAGAAAGTGCAGTGGTAGAGCAAACCTTGGGCGAGTATCTGACGCGTCTGTTGCTCTCCACCGCCCGCTCCGAAAACGAGGCCGCACAGATCGCATCCGGCTGGCAGGGCGACTCCCTTTCGGCCTATCAGGAAGGTGACAGGTTGGTGACGGCTTGGATCAGCGCGTGGAAAACCGAGAAAGAGGCGCGGGAATTCTTTCGCGCCTACGCAAGCGTTCAGGAAAGGTCACACCGGATCGGCTGGCAGGAATCCACGAACCGGAATGACCATTTACAAGCGGATCTTTCTGGAGGGCAGTCCATGGTCCTGCAGATCAAAGGGCCGCTGGTTCTGCTGCTGGACGGGCTGCCGTTGGCTCGTTCCTTGGAACTGGCTCAAGAGACTTGGAAGGATTTGGAAACTGACAGGGAATCAATCGCAATTCCCTTCGACATCGCCGCAGGGAAGATTCAGTGGGCGTCGAGAAGGCGGTAGCGCCCGGCTTCGTTTTTTACCCGGCCTTCTTTGATCAGCTTGATCAGGTGCGCCTGCACGGAAAACTCGGCAATATTTTTGAGCGGTCCCGAAACATCTACGTAAATCGTTTGCGTAATCGCGCCGATGGTCTCATGTCCTTTACGCAAGGCGTCCAGGACCTGTTTCTGCCGCATCAATCGGTGCTCGATATATTCTCTGATCTTCGCTTCCGGTTTCCCCACCAGCGGCCCGTGGCCCGGCAAGATCAAGCTGATGTTGAATCCGAGCAGTTTTTCGAGGGAGCGGAGGTAATCTGTCATATCGCCGTCCGGCGGCCGGATCACGGACGTTCCGAAACCGAGGATGTGATCACCGCTGAAAAGCACCTGATCACCGGATTCGTAAAAACAGCAGTGGCCTGATTCATGACCGGGCGTATGCAGCACTTGCAGTTCGCCGCCGCCAAACTGGATTCGATCGCCCTCGCCGTACTGGAAGTCTTCGCCGCCCAGATAGCCCGCGCGCGAGTGATGAATGCCGATTTTCGCCCCGGTCCGTTTTCTTAACGCCAGCGCGCCGCCGCAGTGATCGCTGTGGATGTGCGTGAGCAGAATCTTATCAATCTTCTTGGCGCCCATCGCCTCCACTTGCTCGATGATCCCGTCGAGATTCGAATCAGCGCTGAGCGCAACGTCGATCACGAGCACCCCGCCCTCCCGTCCAACGACGTATTGATTCGTTCCTTGCAGCGTCATGTAACCGGGATTGTTCGCTGTGAAATGCCGGATGTATGGGGGTTCCGCCATAATCGTTTTGTCCGCACTTTCTCCATGAGCCGGAAACGCTCGCGTTCCCCCGAAGAAAAACGCCAGCGAAGAACGAGTTAGTATCGCCAGCGCTTCTCTCCGTGTGACCACGTGCGTGTTAGTTCTGCAGCAACTGTCTCAACACGTACTCGAGAATCCCGCCATGGCGGTAGTAGTCCAGCTCGGCCGGCGTGTCGATCCGGCAGGTGATCGCGAACTCTTTCACCTTGCCGTCGTCACTTGTCGCCCTCACGGTGAGATCCTGTCTCAACTTGAGCCCAGAAGAGATCCCGCGAACATCGAACTTCTCGAATCCCGTGAGGCCGAGCGACTGGAGATTTTCGCCGGGCTTGAACTGCAAAGGAACGATGCCCATGCCGATCAGGTTGCTTCGATGAATGCGCTCATAGCTCTCTGCGATGGCTGCTTTGACGCCGAGGAGTCTCGGTCCTTTCGCCGCCCAGTCGCGCGATGATCCTGAACCGTACTCTTTCCCGGCGATCACGATCAAAGGAATGCCCTCTTTCTGGTACTGCATCGCCGCGTCGTAGATGGACATCTGCTTTTTTTCAGGGAGATGCACCGTCCAGCCGCCTTCCGTGCCGGGCGCGAGTTGGTTCTTGAGACGCACGTTGGCGAAGGTTCCACGCATCATGACTTCATGGTTGCCGCGCCGCGCGCCGTACTGATTGAAGTCTTTCGGCTGGATGCCATGCTCCGTCAGGTACTTGGCCGCGGGGCCGTTCTTTTCGATGGAGCCGGCAGGTGAAATATGATCGGTCGTGATCGAATCGCTCAACACCGCCAGGACCCGGGCTCCGGTGATGTCCTTCGGCTGCGACGGCGTTTTGGTCATGCCTTCGAAGTAGGGCGCCGCGCGCACGTAAGTCGAGTTTGGATCCCACGCGAAGAGCTCGCCTTCAGGTGTCGGCATCTTCTTCCAGCGCTCGTCGCCCTCGAAGACCTCGCCGTATTCCTTTTTGAACATCTCCGATCGCACCGACCTGGCGATTTCGTCGCGAACCTCTTCTGGCGTCGGCCAGATGTCTCTTAAATAGACAGGGGTTCCTTTCTGGTCGTTGCCCAAGGGTTCGGTGGTGATGTCCATGTCCATCCGGCCCGCCAACGCATAAGCGACGACGAGCGGCGGCGAAGCGAGATAATTGGCGCGCACCTGCGGGTGAATCCGGCCTTCGAAGTTTCGGTTGCCGGAGAGGACCGCGCATGCAACGAGATCGCCTTCCTGGATGCCGGCGGAGATCGGCTCCGGCAGCGGTCCGCTGTTGCCGATGCAAGTCGTACAGCCGTAACCCACGAGGTAGAAGCCGAGCTCTTCCAGGTGGGGCAAAAGACCGCTCTCCTTTAAATAATTCGTCACGACCTTCGATCCTGGCGCCAGACTCGTCTTTACCCACGGCTTAGCCTTCAGTCCCTTTTCTCCCGCTTTCTTCGCCAGCAGGCCGGCGCCGATCAGCACAGAAGGGTTCGACGTATTCGTGCAGCTCGTAATCGCCGAGATCACCACCGTGCCATGTCCGAGCGTGGCGCGGTCGCCGTTCAGTTGCACGGAGACAGTTTTGTCCGGCGCGCCGCTTCTCATCAGGCTCGGCAGCGCTTCTTGGAAAGCGCTCTTCGCCTTTGCAAGCGGCACCCGATCCTGCGGCCTTTTCGGCCCCGCCAGACTCGGCTCCACTGTGTCAAGGTCGAGTTCCAACGCGTCGGTGAATACCGGATCGGGCGACGCGTCGGTGCGAAACATCCCCTGTTCTTTGGTATAGGCTTCTACCAGCTCGATCAGCTCCGGATCACGGCCGGTAAGCTGCAAATATCTCAGCGTCTCGTTATCCACGGGGAAGAAACCGATGGTCGCGCCATATTCCGGCGACATGTTTCCGATGGTTGCTCTGTCCGCGACGCTCAGGCTGGAAAGCCCCGAGCCGTAGAACTCGACGAATTTTTCCACCACCCCTTTTTTACGCAGCATCTGCGTGACCGTGAGAACGAGATCCGTGGAAGTGGCGCCCGCGCGGAGTCTGCCGTGCAGCTTGAATCCGATAACATCGGGGATGAGCATGATGATCGGTTGTCCGAGCAGTGCCGCCTCGGCCTCGATACCGCCCACGCCCCAGCCGACAACGCCCAGACCATTGATCATTGGCGTGTGGGAATCCATTCCCACAACCGTGTCCGGGTAAGCGATAGTTGCGCCGTTCTGTTTGGCCCGGAACGTCACTTGGCCCAGGTACTCCAGATTGACCTGATGGCAGATGCCGGTGTCCGGCGGCACGACTCTAAAATTGCTGAAAGCCTTTTGCCCCCAACGCAAAAACGCGTAGCGTTCGACGTTGCGCTCGAACTCGATCTTGGAGTTCGCTTCGAACGCCAACGCGGAGCCAAATTGATCCACCTGCACCGAGTGGTCGATCACGAGATCGCACGGCGCCAGAGGATTAATCCTTTTCGGATCGCCGCCGAGCCGCTTCATCGCCTCGCGCATGACCGCGAGATCCACCACCGCCGGCACGCCCGTAAGATCCTGCGTCAAAACCCGCGCCGGCATGAAGGCGATTTCCTTTTCCTGCTTTGCTTTGGGATTCCAATTCGCCAGCCCTTCGATGTCGCCCCTGCTCACGTGATGATTGTCTTCCTGTCTGAGCAGGTTTTCCAACAGGACTTTCAAAGAAACCGGCAGCCGCGAAACGTTCTTGAAGCCGGCCTTTTCCAAGAGATCGAGCCGGAAAATATCGTAGCTCTGCTCTCCGACGGTGAGCGTCTTGCGCGTGCCGAAACTGTCCACGTACTTCTGTGTCATTGAAAGCTCCTTATATAGGGTTATTGGTGGGCTGTCCTATTTTGTAGCCAGGCCGGGAAGATAAAGCAACAGGGAGGCTAAATCATCAGAGCGCCGCGTGAAACTTGACAAGCCCTTTGAGCGGCACGACAATCGCCGCATTGATATAAATATTGAAGGGTCGGGGGGATAAACGGGTGAAACGGCTTTATCTATGGTTAGCCGAGATTTTTGTTACACGGGTGTAGCTTAAAGAAGCGATTAGAGTAAGATCCGTGGCGAGGCGCCGCAGCAAGTTGCGGGTGGCTCGTCTATCGCGGCTTAAACCGGTTTGTATGCCAAAACGATGACGACAAGACATGGTGAATTTTGATGGCGATTGCAATCGAAAAATATTCTCCGGAGCAATTAGATCCGACGGTTTCAGTCCTCGCCGACGCATTCGTGACCAACCCGCTCCACGTGTCTGCTTTCGGGCCGCAACGTATCGACCAAAACCGATTGTTTTTCCGGATCGGCCTGCGGCACATGTTCATCGGTCAAGCTTTTGTCGCGCTGGTGGACGGCGCTGTTCGCGGATACGTGCATTTTAACCCTTCTCCACACTGCCTTCCGGCGCCGGAGGAGATTCCGACGGCGGTAGCAACTCTGCTGACCCCGCTCGGCGAGGCAATTCCACGGGTCGTGAAATGGTTCGCAAGATGGTGCCACCTAGATCCCGACCAACCCCACGTGCATCTGGGACCTATCGGCGTCTCACCGAAAACTCAGGGCAAGGGAGTCGGCACGGCATTGATGAATCGCTACATCGAACATCTCGATCAGGAAAGGATCGCCGGCTATCTCGAAACCGACCGGCCGGAGAATGTGGAGTTCTATAAAAGATTCGGTTTCGTCGTTCAGCGCGAAGAAGAGCTCATCGGCACGCCGACCTGGTACATGTGGCGGGCGAGGAATCAGTGAAGTCACCTCTTGTATCCCAAGCTGATTATCTGCAAGTCTGCGCTTTGATTATTTACGCTTGCTGGTAACTATGCTCCTAGTGTAAAAATACAGGTCGCACCGCAACCGGCGGCGGAATTACGCCGCTCGCGGGCATCGCTGCGATTTCAATTGAGGAGAGAGTATGGTCGCCACCGACTCGACCGCCCCGCTGACTGCGCGCTCAGGCACGCTCCAGACCTACAATGCCGCAGTCGATTTGATCGAACGCAATCTCGCCGTCCGGCCAGAGAAGATCGCTTACATCGATGACTATGGAGCCTACACCTATGCCGAGCTGGCACGGCGGGTGAATCGCTGCGCCAATGCTTTGACCGGTCTTGGCCTGGCGCTGGAAGCGCGTGTCCTGCTGTGCCTGACCGACACGGTCGATTTTCCGTCGGTGTTTCTCGGCGCGATCAAAGCCGGCATTGTACCGGTCGCCGTCAACACATCGCTTACCCGCGGCGAGTACGATTTCATGCTCCTTGACAGCCGCTCCCAAGCTTTGATCGTTTCCGAACCGCTGCTGCCCGCATTCAAGCCGATCTCTGACGCTCAACCTTTTCTTAAGCACATCGTGGTGTCGGGTGGCAGCACATCCGGCTACCCTCAGCTTGGCGATTTGATCGCCGCAGCGGGATCGGACTTCACCGCCGCGCCGACGCGCTCCGACGAGCCCTGCTTCTGGCTCTACTCTTCCGGCTCCACCGGCACGCCGAAAGGCACGGTGCACGTGCAAACGAGTCCGATCCGGACCGCCGAGCTTTACGCGCAACCGATTGTCGGCATCCAGGAGAGCGATGTCGTGTTCTCCGCGGCCAAGCTGTTTTTCGCCTACGGACTAGGCAACGCGCTCACTTTTCCGCTTTCCGTCGGGGCGACCACGGTCTTGCTGAGCGAGCGTCCGATCCCAGCCGCTGTGTGCCGCGTCCTGCGACAGCATCGCCCGACGATTTTTTACGGTGTGCCAACTCTCTACAGCGCGCTGCTCGCAAGTCCCGATCTGCCGAAACGCGAAGAGCTCAACTTGCGCCGGTGCATATCGGCCGGAGAAGCGCTGCCGCCCGACGTCGGCCGCCGCTGGCTCGAACACACGGGCTTGGAGATCCTCGACGGCCTGGGCTCGACCGAGATGCTGCATATCTTTTTGTCGAACCAGCCGGGTTCAGTGCGCTACGGTACTACCGGCAAGCCGGTTCCCGGCTATGACATTCGCCTGGTCGATGAAGAAAACCAGCCGGTCCCCAAAGGAGAAATCGGCGAGTTGCAGGTCGCCGGCCCAACCAGCGCCGCGCTTTATTGGAACAACCGCGAGAAAAGCCGCAGCACCTTTCTCGGTCCATGGACCAAAAGCGGCGACAAGTACATCGAGAGCGAGGACGGCTACTTCATTTACTGCGGCCGCGCCGACGACATGCTCAAGGTGAGCGGCATGTGGGTCTCGCCATTCGAGGTCGAGGCCGCGCTCGCCTCACACGAGGCGGTGCTCGAAGCCGCGGTCGTCGGTCACGCCGATGAAAACGGCCTGATCAAACCCAAGGCATTTATCGTGCTGCGGCCAGACGTTCAGCAAGCGCCCGAGCTCGCCGCCACCTTGCAGCAACACGTCAAAGACCGGCTGGCGCCGTACAAATACCCGCGCTGGATTGAATTCGTACCGGAGCTGCCGAAAACCGCGACCGGCAAGATCCAGCGCTTCAAGCTGCGCGCAGTTACCGGCGCGTAAGAGTGAGGCCGCAGACAATTTTCACATACCACGGAGGAGATTATGGGCTTCGGACGCAACTTGAACCGCCGGCAGTTCCTGGCACAGGCCGGCCTCCTCACGGCGGGCGCATTGTTACCGACGCGCTTCGCGCTGGCGCAGATGCAAAAGATCCGCATCGGCCTGATGCTGCCTTATACGGGAACCTATGCGCAACTCGGCGTCGCCATCACCAACGGCTTTAAGCTCGCCGTAGCCGAGCGCGGCGGCAAGCTCGCCGGACGCGAGATCGAGTATTTCACGGTCGACGACGAATCGGAGCCAGCCAAAGCGCCGGAGAATACCAACAAGCTGGTGCAGCGCGACAGGGTCGACGTGCTGGTTGGCACGGTGCACAGCGGCGTGCAGATGGGCATGGTGAAGATCGCCAAAGAAGCCGGGACACTCATGATTATTCCCAACGCTGGGTTAGATGCCGCCACCGGCGCGCTCTGCGCCCCGAATATTTTTCGGACCTCTTTTTCGAATTGGCAGCCGTCCTATCCGATGGGCAAAGTTCTGGCGGACCGCGGCGTTAAGAACGTGGTGACCCTCGCCTGGAAGTACGGCGCCGGCGAAGAGGCGACCGCCGGCTTCAGCGAAGGGTTTATCAAGGCCGGCGGCAAGTCGGTTCGAGGGCTATGGGTCCCCTTTCCCAATGTCGAGTTCCAAGCGTTACTCATCGAAATCGCCTCGATCAAGTCCGATGCGGTATTCGTGTTTTTTGCCGGTGGCGGTGCGGCGAAGTTCATCAAGGATTATGCCGTAGTGGGGCTCAGGAAACAGATCCCGCTATTCAACTCAGATCCCGACGTCTACGCGGTACAGGGTTACGACGCAGCTCTGCTGCTCGCCGTAGGAGTCAACGCCGCCAAGGGCGACGTCACCAAGAAAAAAGAAATGATCGCAGCGATGGAAAAGGCCAAAATCGACAGCCCGCGGGGCACCTGGACTATGTCCAAGGCTCACAATCCGATCCAGGACATTTACCTGCGCAAAGTGGTCGGCCGCGAGAATAAAGTGATCGGAGTAGCGCACAAGGCACTTGCCGATCCAGCGCGCGGCTGCAAGATGTAGCGACTCGATAAAGTTCAGTACACTGCCCGGCTTGCAGCCCTGAAACGGGCGAGCTGTATTCGACGGCTTGAACGTCTTGAACATTTTGAACTGCTTGAACCCTCATTCCAAATGTTTTACCTGATCCAACTCCTGAACGGCGTTCAGTACGGCCTGCTGTTGTTCCTGCTGGCGAGCGGTTTGACGCTTATTTTCGGCATCATGGGCGTGATCAATCTTGCGCACGGCAGTTTTTACATGGTCGGCGCCTATCTCGCTTACTGGCTCGCCGGCATTACGGGGAGCTTTTGGCTCGCCCTCCCGCTCGGCGTCGGCACCGCGCTCGCTGTCGGCGTGTTGCTGGAGGTTACGCTGTTCAGCCGTTTGTACAAGCGCGACCACCTTTACCAGGTGCTGCTCACCTTCGGCCTGATTCTGATCTTCGAGGAGCTCAGAAGCATCCTCTTCGGCGACGATGTGCACGGCGTGGCGGTGCCCGCCGTGCTCAGCTACTCGGTGCGCCTCACTGACACGCTGTCCTATCCGGTGTACCGACTGTTCATTACTTTTGTTTGCTTGCTGCTCGCCGCCGCACTGTATCTCGTAATTCAAAAGACCCGTCTTGGCATGATGATCCGCGCCGGCAGCAGCAACCGTGAAATGGCGGCTTCGCTCGGCGTCAACATTCCTTTGCTGTTCGCTCTCGTATTCGCGCTCGGAACGGCGCTCGCCGCGTTTGCCGGCATGATCGCCGCGCCGACATCTTCCGTGTTTCCCGGCATGGGTAACCAGATCCTGATCATCTGCTTCGTGGTCGTGGTCATCGGCGGCATCGGCTCAATCAACGGCGCAATGATCGCCTCGCTTGCCATCGGACTCGCCGACACCCTCGGCAAAGTGCTCGCTCCGGAGTTTTCCGCAATGGCGGTTTATTTTTTGATGGCTATCATTCTCTTGTGGCGGCCCCAAGGGCTCGTCAACAAGACGTAACCTTCAAGTGGCGAACACACATTTTACCCGCGCCGTGCTGTTACTGGGCGCCTTGCTGCTCGCCGCCTTTCCGCTGATCGGATTAACCTTCTATACTCAACTCGGCGCCAAAATCATGATCATGGCGATCTTTGCCATGAGCCTCGATCTCCTCGTCGGCCATACCGGCCTGGTGAGCCTGGGACACGCCGCCTACTTCGGGCTCGCCGCCTACGTGCTGGCGCTGATCACACCCAAGTATGAGGCCGCGAGCCTCTGGCTCACGCTCCCTGTCGCGATCGTCGCCGCCGCCGCTGCCGCTTTGGTCATCGGCTTTCTGGTTGTCCGCACGGGGGGAGTATACTTCATCATGGTGACGCTCGCTTTCGCGCAGATGCTCTATTCGCTATTCCACGACACCAAGTTGGGCGGTGGCTCGGATGGCATTTACATCAACATCAGACCCGAGCTCACTGTGGGCAGCATCAAGCCGCTCGATCTCGAAGACCCGGTGCAGTTTTATTATTTGGTCTTGATGTTCATGCTCGGCGTATACGCCTTTTTGAATAAGCTGCGCTGTGCACCGTTCGGACGCGCGCTGGCAGGCATCAGAGCCAACGAAAATCGTATGCGTTCCATCGGCTACCCGGTATTCGGTTACAAGCTCGGCGCCTTCGTGCTGGCCGGCGCCCTGGCTGGATTGGCCGGCTATCTCGCCGCCTGCCAGTTCGGCTTCGTCAACCCGGAAATTCTCGCCTGGCATCAGTCAGGCACGGTGCTCATGATGGTGATTCTCGGCGGCATGGGCAGGTTTCACGGCGCGATCATCGGCGCGTTTGCCTACATCCTGCTGCAAGAGTTGCTCTCGGCCTCGGCCATGTTCGGCGCCTACGCCAAACATTGGCAGCTCGCCATGGGCAGCTTGATCGTGCTGATCGTCCTGGTTCTGCCGCGGGGACTCGCAGATCTTCTAGAATACGGCGCCGTCGTGTACGAACGCCAGCGCATGCGCGCTGCGGGGTAAGCTGTAAATGACCGAGCCACTCCTGCAAGTCCTTGGACTATCGAAGAGCTTCGGCGGACTCGCCGCGGTCGATAACGTGTCGCTCGAAGTCAGCGCCGGCGCGCTGCACGCGGTCATCGGTCCCAATGGAGCGGGAAAAACGACCTTGATCAATTTGCTCTCGGGCGATTTGCCGGCCAGCGCTGGCAGCATTCTGTACCGCGGCGTGGAGATAGCGCACCTCACGCCGGAAAAGCGCTCGCGCCTGGGCGTCGGCCGCAGCTATCAGAAGGTCAATATATTTCCCGGATTCAGCGCCTTTGAAAACTGCCGGCTGGCGGCGCAATCCCGCGAGCCGCGCCCGTTCAACTGGCTTCGGGATGCAACCAAGTACGACGCGATCATGGAAAATGCCCGGCGGGCGCTGTCGGCTGTGGGTTTGGCGCACCGAGCGGATGCGTTCGCATCCATACTGAGTCATGGCGAGCAGCGTCAACTCGAGATCGCAATGTCGCTCGCCACCGATCCGACACTGCTGCTGCTCGACGAGCCCCTCGCCGGCATGGGCACGGAAGAGTCTTTGCAGATGATCGAGCTGATCGGCGGGCTGGCCGAGACTCACGCGATATTGATGGTCGAGCACGACATGGATGCGGTATTCCGACTGGCCCGGGTGCTCACCGTGATGGTCAACGGCAAGACTTTGGCCTCGGGAGCGCCGGAGGCAATCCGTGCGAACCGGGAAGTACAAAGCGCCTATCTGGGCAACGCGGACGGCATCGAATGAACCACACTCCTATCATCGAAGCCCAGGACCTGCACAGCTATTACGGCGCAAGCCATATTTTGCATGGCATCGACTTTTTCGTGCGACCGGGAGAAGCCGTCGGCCTGATGGGACGAAATGGCATGGGAAAAACGACGTTGATTCGCACGCTAGTCGGTCACGTCGAGCCGCGCCGCGGCGAAGTCAAAATCAACGGCCGCGTCATGACGGCGGCGCCGCCGCACCTGATCGCGCGCGAGGGCATCGCTTATGTTCCCGAGGGAAGAGGCATCTTTGCCAATCTCTCGGTGCGGGAGAATCTGATCATGGCGGCGCGTGTTGGCAAGGACGGCAGGCGCGATTGGAGCTACGAGCGCGTGCTGGAGACTTTCCCGCGGCTGCGCGAGCGGCTGTCGCTCGGCGGACAGCAGCTCTCCGGCGGCGAGCAGCAGATGCTGACCATCGGCCGCGCGCTCATGACTAACCCGAATCTGCTGATCCTCGATGAAGCCACCGAGGGGCTGGCGCCGCTGATCGCCCAGGAGATTTGGCGCATCATCCGCGCGGTGCGCGGAACCGGCATCGCCGCCATCATCGTCGACAAGAACTATGCCGCCGTGTCCGCGATCACCGACCGCAACGTCGTCCTAGTCAAAGGACGCATTGTCTTCGAGGGCACCGGCCACGAACTGCGCGAGAAGCCAGAGCTTTTGCATCAGCATCTCGGCATCTGACAAAGGAGTCGGCACGGCATTGATGAACCAGTACGTCAAGCAATTCAAAAACAAACGGGCCGAAGAAGCTGGAATCCTACAAAAAATTCGGCTTCCTCGTTCAACGCGAAGAGCAACTCATCGGGGCGCGGACGTGGTATGTGGTATATAGGGCGGGCGAAGAACGAGTAATCCTGTCGTCCTTAGAACGGAAGGAAAAGAATCCCCGCGTTTGGAGTTGTGTAAGAAATCATGACCGATGGCAAACCATTGACCAAATGGGTATTGACGGGAGGATCCTGGGTGAGCGTCATGCAAGCGTTTTGCATCGGTTCGATTGCATCTGTCTTAGGAATTACTCTGGGTAGCGTCATGGCTTTCAGCCAGTCATCACCGGCTAACGTAGAGGAAACCGTTTGCGGATGGTTCAAAGAGCGTGCGGCTTTCCTTTCCTGGAGCATGGCGGCAGGGCGGCCAAATCCAGACGCTTGGAAAGCAGTGTCTGGCGCCGAACCTGTGTCGCACAAAACGCGAGACGGGCGTATGCTGCGCGGCTTTAAGATCTCTACCCCTCCAGCCAGCAACACTTCTACCGAGACACGTGGCTTTCTGCTGTTCGCCCAGGGAAATGCGATGCTAGCGGATCATTCGCTTGACACTCTAAAGGACTTTGCTACCCACGGTATCAATGTCTTCGTCTATGACTACCGGGGCTACGGAAATTCGGAAGGCAAGCGTCGATTAAAAGCAATTGTCAGCGATTACCGGGAAATTTTCGACGCCCTCAAGAAAGCATACTCGGGGCGCAAGTATCTTTACGGTGTCTCTTTCGGAGGCATCGTTCTGCTTAACCTCATCGGGCGAAGCGCGGACTTTGACAAGGCAGTGATTGATTCAACGCCGAGTCGAGTTTCCACGTTCGGCTGCCCGGAAGAATACGACCCCGTTCTCAACCTGCCGACCGACGGCGCCAATCTATTCTTGATTAGCGGAAAGAAGGATACCGTCGTGACGCCCGCAGACCAGGCCGAGCTGATGTCAAAGGGACAGTCTCGCGGAGCGCGTGTGATGGTCGCGGAAGAATTCGCCCATGCTTTTGCGGATCCTGACGACTCGGTGCACCTTAAGAGACAAAAATTGGTCAGAGACTTTCTCTTCCAAACCGGGCCATGAGAGTATTTTCGCCATCGCGGGAAGTATAAATTGGTTTTACAAACAGGTCGGCGTTGTCGTTTGACGCGAAGAGCAACTGATCCGCATGCTGACCTGGCGCATAGGGTGACCGGGGAACAAGTAAACAAGAGGCATATTATGGAAGCTGCACCTCTGAAGGGCCTGATCGTTGGCGTAGACCTGGACGGCGTGTGCGCCGACTTTCTCCGCCGCATGCGCGAGATCGCGGCGGAATGGCTGGAGCGCAACATCGAAGAGCTCACGCCCGACGTGTCGTACGGCTTGCGCGAGTGGGGCATAGAAAACGATGAGCAGTACAACAGCCTGCACAGGTTCGCGGTGACCCAGCGCGAACTGTTCAAAACCGCGCCGATGATTCCCGGCGCGCGAAAATATTTGCGCCAACTTTCCGACGGTGGCGCCCGCATCCGGATCATCACGCACCGGCTCTACATTCATTTTTTTCACAAGACGGCAGTGGAACAGACCATTGACTGGCTCGATACGCACAGCATTCCGTACTGGGATCTATGTTTTATGAAAGAGAAGGATCAGGTGGGCGCGGACGTGTACATCGACGACGGCCCCGGCAACGTAGAGCAACTGCGGCGCAAGGGATTGTACACAATCTGCTTTGCCAACAGCACCAACAAGGATACTCCTGAACCACGCGCCAAGTCCTGGGAGCACGTATTTCAACTCGTTAACGAATGGGCGGCCAAGCGATAAAAAGAGAGAGTGAAGATCACGTCGCGTTTGGATACTAGCTACTTTGAACCTGGTCGGTCGCACGTCGCTTCGCGAAGCCATCGGGGTAACATATCCCTTAAAGGAAAATGATTTTTAGGAGCCGCTTGCGAATGGTGGATTGCGCAGAGGCGACGCATTCGCCGCTGGCATGATCATGGCTGGGAAGTGCAGCCAGGCGCACCCGCGTTATTTCAGCCGATCCCGGATCTTGGCGAGGGCTGCGCGGGCGCACTCTTCGTCGAATTGGCCTCCGGGAGCGCCACTCACTCCGATCGCGCCGATCGCGGCTCCGCCGGCCATGATGGTCACTCCACCGACTACATAAGTAACATTGGGCAGCGGCGTCTGCGGCACCGTAGACGGCG
>WNFW01000127.1_pt1 | contig 76584 bp, 75 predicted proteins | sample 5400131 | NCBI WGS metagenome assembly WNFW01 (sample SAMN13153362, study PRJNA577476) | soil metagenome | isolation source: 20 cm soil or saprolite under grassland replicate 1 | place: USA:California | collected 2016-06-15
CCCACCGGCATGGAGCACGGCACTGTGACGGTCGTCGGCGCCGGACATCCGTTCGAAGTCACCACCTTACGCGAGGATGTGGAGACCTTCGGTCGTCATGCCAAAGTGGCTTTTGGCCGCGATTGGAAACGCGACGCCGAGCGCCGCGATTTCACCATGAACGCGCTGTCGCTCTCTCGCGACGGAACCCTTCACGACTACGTCGGCGGCCTGGCCGACATCGAGGCGCGGCGCGTGCGCTTCATCGGCGATGCGGGACGGCGCATTGCCGAGGACTATCTGCGCATCCTGCGATTCTTTCGTTTCCACGCGGCCTACGGCGAGGGCGTTCCCGATCCGGAAGGAGTCGCCGCCTGTATCGAGGCGCGCGCGGGGCTCGAGCAACTGTCTCGCGAGCGGGTACGCATGGAGGCGCTCAAGCTCCTCATTGCCAAGCATGCCGTGCCGACGCTTGCGCTGATGACGGAGACAGGCTTGCTTGAGCAGGTGCTCGGGGGCGTACCGCTGCTCGCGAGCTTCTCCAACATGGTCAAGCTCGAGGCCGCACTTGCCCTTGCGCCCGATGCCATACGCCGGGTCGGCGCGTTGGCGATCTCGGTGATCGAGGATGCGGAGCGCCTGCGCGAGCGGCTGCGGCTCACCAACGCGGAGTACGAGCGCTTGGCGTCAATGGTCGAGGGCTGGCGGCAAATTTCAGCGGGATTGGAGGAGCAGGAGGCGCGGGTTCTGCTCTATCGGCTCGAGCCGGAGCGTTTCACCGATCGCGTCCTGCTCGCCTGGACGCGTGCGCCCCAAGGCATGGCGGATCCGGCCTGGCGTCGGCTCGCCACGTTGCCCATGCGCTGGAGCGCGCCGGTATTCCCGCTCAAGGCGGCCGACTTCATTCGGCGTGGCGTGCCCAGAGGACCCCGCCTGGGCGCGACGCTTGCCGCGGCTGAGGAGGCGTGGATCGCGGCCGGATTTCCGGCGGATGCGGCGCAAGTGGCAGCGATTGCGGACGCGGCAGCTGCGGCAACGAACTGATGCGGCGCCAGCCGACTCGCTCCGCGGCCCGTTGCGCACTACATTTGTCGAGAACGGTCGTATCATGAGTAACAGCCGCCGCCCTGCCGACATTGCGCGCCGCTCGGCGCAGGCGCTGAAGGGGCGCCCCCGCAACGTCTTCCGCCGCGAGACTTTCGCACTGCCGCGCGAGAAGGCGCGCGAAAAAGCGCGCGAAATGTTTCGCCGCTATCCCAAGGCCGCCTATATGACCGAGATCGAGTCCTGGCGCGAACTTCCGGGCGATTGCATCGAATTCACTATGCGGCGGCTTCCGAGCGCGGATTGATACTCAATTCCGATTCACAAGCTCATCTAGCAGCGTCCCCCGCGACGCAACCCTAGCGGGATGCCCTCGCGGGGATGATGGCGAGCAATGTCACGTGATGCTTGAATCGCTTTTCGCGGCTTTGGCCGAAATATCCTTGCCGCAGCTTGCACTGATTTCCGGAATGGCCCTCGTTGCTTCATTCGTCGGTGGAGTCGCCGGCTACGGTACCGGCGCGCTGATGCCGCTCGTTTTGGTACCGATCGTGGGCACCGAGCCGGTCGTGCCTATCCTTTCGCTTTCGGCGCTATTGACAAACAGCAGTCGTGCGACGGCGTTTTGGGGCTTTGTGGATGGACGTCGCGCCTTGATGGTACTCATCGCGGCGGTGCCGACCTGCGTGCTCGGCGCCTGGGGCTATACCATGCTTAGCGGCAAAGGTGCCGCCCTGGTGATCGGCGCGATGCTAGTGGCAAGCGTGCCGCTGCGCCGGCTGATGCGCCGGCGCGGGCTTGCGCTCTCGAGCCGCGGATTGGCAGCGGCCTGCTTCGGCTGGGGACCGCTCGCCGGCGGCACCGTCGGCGCCGGCGTTATCCTTCTCTCGCTTTTGATGGCGGCGGGTCTCGAAGGCGCCGCCGTGATCGCGACTGACGCCGTGATCTCCATCGGGATTGGGTTCGCCAAACTTGCGACCTTCGGGCTGGCCGGCGTGGTGAGCGCGCAGGTGATCGCGATCGCGCTACTCATCGGCGCCGTGGCATTTCCGGGCGCCTTCCTTGCCAAGCGGCTCATTGAGCGGCTGCCCTTGCATGTTCATACCGCGATCCTCGATGCGGTCGTGACCGGCGGCGGGGCGGCCATGATGGTTCACGGCTTCGCGCGGTGAAAGGTGCAGGCTACGGCCACTTCGCCACCGGAGGCAGCGACGACAAGATCGCCTCGATATTGCCGCCGGTGCGCAGCCCGAACACGGTGCCGCGGTCGTACAACAGGTTGAATTCCACGTAGCGGCCACGGCGCACGAGCTGCTCCTCGCGCTCGGCCGCGCTCCAGGGCGTGCTGAAGTTGTTGCGCACCAGTTCGGGATATATGCCGAGAAAGACGCGGCCCACTTCCTGCGTGAAGGCAAAATCCGCCTCCCAGTCTGCGCTATCGAGATAATCGTAAAAGATTCCGCCGATCCCGCGCATCTCCTGCCGATGGTGCAAGTAGAAGTATTCGTCGCACCAACGCTTATACTTGGCATAGGGGGCGACGGGGGCATGTGCATCGCAAGCCCGTTTCATTGCTGCGTGAAAGGCGATTGTGTCGCGATCGTCTTGCCGGCGGCGCCTCTCGAGCACGGGGGTCAAATCCGCGCCACCGCCGAACCAAGCCTTTGTGGTGATCACAAAGCGCGTGTTCATGTGGACCGCCGGCACGTGCGGATTCTGCGGATGGGCGATGAGCGAAACGCCGGAGGCCCAGAAGCGCGGGTCCATTTCGGACCCCGGAATGTCTTTGCGGAATTCCGGCGCGAACTCGCCAAACACGGTGGACACATGCACGGCGACTTTCTCGAACACGCGCCCGTGCATGCTCGCCATCACGCCGCCGCCGCCCGGCTTGGCGTGAGCCGATCCTGCGCTTGAATTGCCGTTTTCGGGTGAGCTCGCTCGTTGGCCGTCATGGTCGGCGCGAGTCCACGGTGTGCGGAGGAATCGGCCGGCGGCTCGATCGGCGAGCGGTGCGCGCGCTGGCAACGCGGTTTCAAGCGCCTCCAACGCGACGCAGATCTCGTCGCGCAGCGTTTCGAACCACGCTTGCGCGCGCGCCTTGCGGGATTCGAGCACGTTCTCGCTCATGAAAACCTCCGGCCCTCCTTTAGGGCATGCTCGCCTGTGCGTCACCATCGCCCACGCGAGCGAGCGTGCGCGCAAATGTTCGCTGAGAGACTCATTCGAGCTTTTTTTTGCCATTCTTTGGGCCGGGGAAAATTCCAGCCGAAGCTTTTTTTTGCCATTCTTTCGGGAAACGCTGTCGGTGTGGGGGATGTTGGGGGTGTGATGTCCGCCCCCGCTTGCGTGGGGACCTGGCAGGCGGTGGGCGACGAAGCGCCAGCGAGCGATGCGGGTGAGGGGTAGCGCCTTGGGCGTGAGAATGTCCCTCACCCGCTTCGTGTTTTTTTGATCATCTCATGTCGCAGAGGATGTACGCGCGGGAGCGCCTCGCCTTAGCTCTCGCCGCTTGCCTGCGCTTGCGTTTGCCTCATCGCTTCGCCCACGGCCATGGCAGCGGCCATCGCTACATTGAGCGAGCGTAACCCCTGGCGCATCGGAATGAGGAGCCGCGCGTCGGCTGCCGCGTGCACCTTTTCTGGCACGCCCGATGTTTCGCGGCCGAACAGCAAGACATCGCCGCGCCGGAAGGCGTGCTCGAGATACGAGCGGCGCGCATGCGTGGTGAAGACGATGAGCCGCGCGGCCGCGCCGGCACGCCAAGTCTCGAATGCATCCCAATCGGCATGCCGGGCGATCTCGACCTGATCGAGGTAATCCATTCCGGCGCGGCGGAACGCACGGTCGCTGGTGGGAAAGCCTGCTGGGTCGATAATGTGGGTCTCGACGCCGAGGCAGGCGGCGAGACGAAGAATCGTGCCCGTGTTCTGGGGGATGTCGGGCTCATAAAGCGCAATGCGTATGGGGAGGATTGCAGTCATGCAAGGAACCGGCATCGCGGGCGAAAATCTATGGCGCGCGAAAGATTTATGCGACGTGTGGTCCTCGCGATACAGGTCCGCATTGCCCACTTGCGCTCGCTTGGCAAGGGTGCCAATAAAACGCCCCTGGATTTAGCCGCTTGGCCCCCTCGCTTGCAGAGAGGAGAGCGGCCGGTTCGCCCGCCGCCGCCAGGCGGCGGTCTGCGTGTCGGGCCGGGAGCGAGCGCGGCTCCTGCGCGGAGAAAGCAGCCGGCGCAAGTGGGCTGCGGGCGGACTGACGGACAAGAAAGGACTGCGCACGTGACGACGATGTCTTCGGCCGAGCCGACGCGTCGCGATTTTCTTTATATTGGGACCGCCTCAGTGGCCGGGATCGGGGCCGCCGCGACGCTCGTTCCGCTGATCGCGCAGATGAATCCCGATGCGTCCACGATTGCGGCGGGCGCGCCGATCGAGGTCGATCTTTCGCCGATCGCCGACGGCCAGGTGATCAAGGTGTTCTGGCGCGGCAAACCGATCTACATCAATCATCGCACTCAGAAGCAGATCCAGGAGGCAGAGAACGTCGACGTCGCGAAGCTGCCGGATCCGCAGCCGGATTCCGCGCGCATCAAGCCCGGTCACACGCAATGGCAAGTGCTGATTGCAATTTGCACCCACCTCGGCTGCATTCCAATCGCCCATCAGGGTCCCTACGACGGCTACTTCTGCCCCTGCCACGGCTCCGTCTACGACACCTCCGGGCGCATCCGGCAGGGACCGGCGCCGCTGAACCTCGCGCTGCCGCCATACGAATTTGTCTCCGACACAAAAATCCGGATCGGCTGACGGTCTCATGAGCGGACATCCGACCTACCAGCCGCAAAGCGCGTTCTTGCGATGGATGGAGCGGCGGCTGCCCATCGGCGGATTGGTCTACTCTTCGTTCGTTGTTTACCCGACGCCGCGCAACCTGAACTACTGGTGGGCATTCGGCGGCATCCTCACGTTCATGCTCAGCGTGCAGATCGTCACCGGGATCGTGCTGGCAATGCATTACACGCCGCACGTGGACTACGCCTTCGATTCCGTCGAGCAGATCATGCGCGACGTGAACTACGGCTGGCTCCTGCGCTACCTGCACTCCACCGGCGCCTCCATGTTCTTCCTCGCCGCCTATATCCACGTGTTCCGTGGCATGTATTACGGCTCCTACAAGGAGCCGCGCGAGGTGCTGTGGATCCTCGGCGTGATCCTGCTGCTGCTCATGATCATGACCGGATTCATGGGCTACGTGCTGCCGTGGGGCCAGATGAGCTTCTGGGCGGCGACCGTCATCACCAATCTGTTCTCGGCGATCCCGCTGGTCGGGGAGTCGGTCGTCACGTGGCTGTGGGGCGGCTACGCGGTCGGCAACCCGACTCTCAATCGATTTTATTCGCTGCACTATCTGCTGCCGTTCGTGATTGCCGGAGTGGTCGTCCTCCACATTTGGGCGCTGCACGTGGCGGGGCAGAACAATCCGGCAGGAATTGAGCCGAAGACTGAGAAAGACACGGTTGCGTTCACGCCCTATGCGACGATCAAGGACACCTTCCTGCTGGCGGTGTTCTGCATCCTGTTCGCCTGGTTCGTCTTCTACATGCCGAATTTTCTGCTTCATCCGGACAATTACATCCCGGCCAATCCCGCCGTGACGCCGATGCATATCGTGCCGGAATGGTATTACCTGCCGTTCTACGCGATCCTGCGCGCGATCCCGAACAAGCTCCTTGGCGTCATCGCGCTCGCCGCCTCGATTCTCGTCCTCGCGTTTCTGCCGTGGCTAGATACGTCGAAGGTGCGCTCGGCGCGCTATCGTCCTGCCTACCGCCAGTTCTTCTGGGCCTTCGTGATCGTCTGCATCGGGCTCGGCTGGCTCGGCGCCAAGCCTCCGGAAGGCAATTACGTGCTTTTCGCGCGCATCTTCACCGCCTACTACTTCGTCTTTTTCCTGGTGATCCTGCCGGTACTGGGGAAAATCGAGAGAACCAGGCCGCTGCCCAACTCGATTTCCGAATCCGTGCTGCGCGAAGGCAAGCCCATCGGGGCGCCCGCGCCGCCGCCCGCGAAGGCGTGAGGGATTTCATGGCCAGCGCGCGCGCCGCCCTCGCTCTCGCCATCTCGCTTGCTGCGTTCGGCGCTCCGGCGCGGGCACAGGAAGAAGTGCCGCCACCGCCGACGAACAAGTGGTCGTTCGCGGGCCCGTTCGGCAAGTTCGACCGTGCACAGCTTCAGCGCGGCTTCAAGGTCTATCGTGAAGTCTGCCAGACCTGCCATTCGCTGAAACTGGTCGCCTTCCGCACGCTTGCGGATCCCGGCGGGCCCGGCTTCACCACCGCGCAAGCGACCGCCATCGCCGCCGAATACCAGGTCAAGGGCGAGCCTGACGATCAGGGCGAGGTCAAAGATCGTCCCGGCCGCCTTGCCGATACCTTCCCGCCGCCGTTTCCTAACGACCAGGCGGCGCGCGCGCGCTACGGCGCCGTGCCGCCCGATATGTCGGTGATCGCGAAAGCGCGTGGCTACGAGCGCGGCTTTCCCCGCTGGGTCGGCGACGTATTCACGCAGTACCAGGAGCAGGGCGTCGACTACATCACCGCGCTGATGCGCGGCTACAAAGACTCCCCGCCGGCGGGTGTCAACATTCCATCCGGCAGCTTCTACAATGAATATTTCCCCGGCCACGCCATCGCCATGCCGCCGCCGCTCACCGACGGACGCGTCGAATATACCGACGGCACGCCGGCAACGGTCGAGCAATACGCCAAGGACATTTCCGCCTTCCTGATGTGGACCGCCGAGCCGCACCTCGAGACCAGAAAGCGCGTCGGCATGCAGGTGTTCATTTTCCTGGTCGTGTTGGCCGGGCTTCTCTATTTCACCAAGAAGAAGGTGTGGCACGAGGTGGAATTACATCCGGAGGAGCTCAAGCCGCGCCCGCCAAGCGAATATCCGCGCGCGTGAAGCGACGCCATGACCAAGGCTGTGCTCGGCGTCATCGGCGGCTCCGGCATCTACGACCTGCCCGGGCTCGAGAGCGTACGGCAAAAGACGATCAGGAGTCCGTGGGGGGAGCCGTCGGCTGCGCTGCGGTTTGGCGAGATCGCCGGTTTACCGGTCGTGTTTCTCTCCCGGCACGATAGCGGGCATAGACTCTCGCCGTCCGACATCAACTATCGCGCCAATATCGACGTGCTCAAGCGCGCCGGGGTTACCGACCTCGTCTCGCTTTCCGCCTGCGGTTCATACAAGCAGGAATTGCCGCCCGGCACCTTCGTGCTGGTCGACCAATTCGTCGACCGCACTTTCAACCGGCAGAGCTCTTTCTTCGGCAAGGGCTGCGTCGCCCACGTCTCGATGGCGCACCCGGTCTCGCCGCTGTTGCAAGACCGCATCGCGGCCGCCGCCCGGCTCGAAGGCATCGATATCGTGCGTGGCGGCACCTATGTGTGCATGGAAGGGCCCCAGTTCTCCACCTATGCCGAGAGTATGACCTACAAGGGGCTCGACTATTCCGTTGTCGGCATGACCAATCTGCCGGAAGCGAAGCTCGCGCGCGAGGCCGAGCTCTGCTACGCCACCGTCGCCATGGTCACCGACTTCGACTGCTGGCATCCCGACCACGATGCAGTCACCGTGCAGGACATCATCGCCGTGCTCGCGGCGAACGCTGACAAGGCGAAAGCGCTGGTGGCGCGGCTCGCCCGCGATTTCCCACGCGAACACGAGCCCTGTCCGATCGGCTCCGACCGCGCCCTCGACACCGCGCTTATCACCGCGCCCGAGGCGCGCGACAAGACGCTTCTCAGGAAGCTCGATGCCGTGGCGGGGCGGGTGCTCAAGGCAAAACGGTGACTATATTGCTGTCGTCCCTGCGCTCGCAGGACCCATGATCACCGGCCGGCGATCATTAGTCCCTGTTTTCGGGGGGACGACAATCGTTATTGGGTTTCGAATTACCGTGTTGCCGCGTCGTTGCATGCCAGCCGTTTCGCAATCTGTCGCGCGGCAATCGCGCCGCTCGCGAGTGCGGTTGCGATGCACGGATGCGCTGGGTTGGCAACGTCACCCGCCGCAAACGCGCCGCGGCAAGATGTTTCCATGTTGCCGTCGATAACGAGGTACCCGCGCGCGTCGGTGGCGAGCCCAAGCTCGGCCAGCCAAGTCTCGTTCGTGTTCGGCCGGTACCCGAACAGCAACACCACGTGATCGGCTTCGATTTCGCCGCCCCCGTTGAGCCGGACGCTGACTCTCGAACCGGCGTCGTCGAGTGCCTCAATCGTGCGGCCGGGCATCACCTGCACCAGTCCGGATGCCTGATAGGGATGCAGGCGCTGGACCAGGAGCGGTTGTGCCCGCGGCGATTTTGAACGCATGATCACGCTCACGCGCACGCCTTTCTCGGCCAGCATGCGTGACACATCGAAGGCATTATCGCCGCCGCCGATCACGGCCACATGCGATCCCAAATCGGTACCCGGCTTGCCGACCGCGCTCGCACCGAGATGCAGCCGGCCCGCCTCCGCCATTCGCCGCGCGTTCTTCACCCCGTCGACCCACTCCTCGCCCGCGAATCGCGTGCCGGTCGCGATCACGATTGCTGGTCCCAATAATGATCGCGCCGCTGCCGCGCCGGAGGCGTCGAGTCTCCATCGCACATCATTCTCTCGGTGCAGGCGATGCGGGGTTGTCCCTAGCCAGGTCTCGATCCCGAGTCCGCGGATGTGCGCCGCGAACTCAGCGGCGTTCTCGCGCGCGGTTTTGCCGCGCTGTCCGAGCAGCCACTCGTTCGGATAGGGGCTCATGCGCGCCATGCCGCCCAGCGCGCTCTCCTTCTCGATGATGATCGGGTACAGGCCGTAATTGTGCAGCCACAGCGCGCAGGACATGCCGGCGGGACCGCCCCCGATGATCGGCACGACCGGCGGCTCGCTTGCCATCTCCCGTCTCCGGTTGCGCGCGGGGCCATCGTTGGCCAGAGTGGGGTCGCCACTTGTGCGGTGGATTTACAATTTTTTACAGACTAACCCTTAAGCCCCATTTGACGCGAGACGCCCATGGCCACCATGCAGTTCGAGCACGACCTGAAAGACTCGATCCGCTCCATTCCAGACTATCCTAAGCCGGGCATCGTCTTCCGCGACATCACCACGCTGCTCGGTAACGCGCGTGCGTTCCGCGGCGCGGTGGACGAGTTGGTCCAGCCCTGGGCGGGCATGAAGATCGACAAGGTCGCCGGCATCGAGGCGCGCGGCTTCATCCTCGGCGGGGCGGTGGCGCACCAGGTTTCGGCTGGCTTCGTACCGATCCGCAAGAAGGGCAAGCTGCCGCACAAGCGGGTCTCGATCGCGTATTCGCTGGAATACGGCCTCGACGAGATGGAGATGCACGAGGATGCGGTGGAGAAAGGCGACCGCGTCATTCTAGTGGATGATCTAATTGCCACTGGCGGGACGGCGGAGGGCGCAGTGAAGCTCCTGCGCCAGTTGGGCGCGCAGGTTCTCGCCGCCTGCTTCATCATCGATCTGCCCGATCTTGGCGGCGCCGCGAAGCTGCGCCAGCTCGACGTGCCGGTGCGCACCCTCATCAGCTTCGAGGGGCACTGAGCCGTTACTGACTCCGCTGCAAATTGGGTGTGGGCCCGCTACTTCCGGTGCGGCCCCCACGGGCCCGGCTCGGTATCGACCGGCGGCGGCGAGCCGAGGTCGACCGGCGGCCGTTGCGGCAGGAACGGCTTGGGCGCGTCTTGCGCCGCGCCCCACGGGCCGCTCGCAACGCTTTGATCGGCAGGCTCCGTTTCCACCCCGGCCGCCGCTTCCTCGGGCGTGGGCAGCGCGAGCGGCCCCGGATCATGCCCGCCCGCAAACTTCACCAGTGCCGCCACCCGCGCGTCGACCGTGGGATGCGTGTCGAAGATGTTCGAGAATCCCTCGCGCGGATTGTCGATGCACATTTCCATGACCGCCGAGGTCGCGCCGGGAAGCTCGCCGCGGCCCTCGATCTTGCGCAGCGCCGAGATCATCGCGTCCGGATTCTTGGTGAGCTCGACCGAGCCTGCGTCGGCCAGATATTCGCGCCGGCGCGACAGCGCAAACCGGATGATGATCGACAGGACCCAGGCGAGCGTGATGAGCACGACGGCAATAAGGATCGCCACGCCCGCGCCCCTGCGGTCGCCGTTCCCACGCCCGCCGCGCCAGCGCAAGCCGCCTTGGAACAGCAGGCGGAAGATGAGTTCGGCGAAAAAAGCGATCACGCCGGCGATAATTACGGCGATCACCAGCATGCGCACATCGCCATTGCGGATATGGGTCAATTCGTGGCCGAGGACGGACTCGAGCTCGGCGTCGTTGAGCGAATTGAGGAGCCCTGAGGTGACCGTGATGGAATATTGCTTCTCGTTCATGCCGGTGGCGAAGGCGTTGAGGCTATCGTCCTCGATCACCTTGAGCGTGGGCATGGTGATGCCACGCGAGATGCAGAGATTCTCGAGAATGTTGTAGAGGCGCGGTTCCTGCCGCCGGGTCACCTCGCGTCCGCCGGTCACCGCGTCGATCATCCTCTGGTGGAATTTGTAAGCGATCAGGATCCAGAGCGCCGTGCCGAGCGTCGCAAAGGGCGCTGCGTAGAGCGCGTCGCTCAATGCGCGGCGCAAAAGCTCGTCGGGCGGCGCGTCGATGGTGAGCGCCTCGCCCAGAAGCGCACCCGCGTAGACGAGGAGGTAGACGAGAAAGAACAGCCCGACGAGCAACGCGATGGAGCGCCGCTTGTTCGATTGGATGTGGGTGTAGAGTCCGTAGGCGGCCATCAGCGGCGCTCAGATTTGTGTGTCCCGGGCGCAGCGCAGCGCCAGTGCAAAGCACGAAGCGTGCGCTGCAGACCCGGGATCGTTACCGCCCTTGGCGGTCCCGGATCAGCGGTGCAACGCTACGCAGGGCTCCGCGCTGCACCGCATCCGGAACACGCCGTGGACACATCAAAACTTCACCTGCGGCGCCTGCTCGAGCACCTTGCGCTCATCGACGCCAACATCGAAGAAATCTTTCGGTGTGAAACCAAGCGGGCCGGCCAGCAGCACCGCGGGGAACTGCTGGATGCCGGTGTTGTACTCCTGCACGGCGTTGTTGAAGAAGCGGCGGGCGGCGGCGATCTTGTTCTCGAGGTCGGAAAGCTGGCTCTGCAGCTCGCGGAAGTTCTGGCTGGCCTTGAGGTCTGGATAGGCCTCGCTCAATGCAAACAATTGCCGCAGCGCCCCGGTAAGCGCATTCTCGGCCGCGGCTTGCGCCGCCACGCCTCCCGACTGCGCCGCGATCGCGGCGTTGCGCGCCTGAACCACCGCTTCGAGCGTGCCCCGCTCGTGCCCGGCATAGCCCTTCACCGTCTCGACGAGGTTGGGGACGAGATCGTGGCGCTGTTTCGTCTGCACGTCGATGTCGGAGAACGCCTGGTTGACCCGCTGGCGCAACGCGACGAGCCCATTGTAGATCGTGATGATCCACAGCACGAGCACGACGATTAGGCCGATGACGATCCAGGTGACGACGGTGGAGGACATAAATGGCTCCTCGGAGGTTATCGCCGGCGTCAATCTATGGTGCTGCAAGGGCGAAGGGAAGCGGCGCGCCGAACGCTGCGGAACGCGACAGCGAACAAATCGTTGCTTAGGTTAAGGTCGTCATCGCGGGCTTGACCCGGCAATCCATCCATCTTGGCAAAGAGGTTTTTTACAAAGGAGATGGATGCGCGGGTCAAGCCCGCGCATGACGGCTTGCGAGAGTTCTTATTCAGCGCTCACCCGGCGCAACGATGAGGCGAGGATGGCAGCGAGTATCCCTGTCGCAGCGGACGCGGCGGCGCAGGCAAGCGCGGCGATCGTCACGACCGACATTCCAGCGCGGCTCGATCGGCTGCGCTGGGGCCGCTTCCACACGCTGGTCGTGGTCGCGCTCGGCATCACCTGGATCCTCGACGGTCTTGAGGTGACGCTCGCCGGCGCCATCTCGCCCGCGCTCAAGGAGAGCCCGCACCTTAGATTCTCCAACGCCGACGTCGGGCTTGGAAGCAGCGCCTATCTCGCCGGCGCGGTGCTCGGCGCGCTGTTCTTCGGCTGGCTGACCGACCGGCTCGGACGCAAGCGGCTGTTCTTCATCACTCTTGCCGTCTACCTGGTCGCTACCGCCGCGACCGCGCTGTCGTGGAATCTGGCGAGCTTCGCCCTGTTTCGCTTCTTCACCGGCGCCGGCATCGGCGGCGAATACACCGCGATCAATTCCAGCATCCAGGAGCTGGTGCCGGCACGCTATCGCGGCTGGAGCGATCTCGTCATCAACGGCAGCTTTTGGATTGGCACCGCGCTGGGCGCGGCAGGCTCGCTCGTGCTGCTCGATCCCAACCTGCTGGCGCCGGATTTGGGCTGGCGCTTGGCGTTCCTGATCGGGGCCGTACTCGGGCTCGTGATCTTCCTCATGCGCCTGTGGCTGCCTGAATCGCCGCGCTGGCTGATGACCCATGGTCGGGTCGAGGACGCAAAGGCGGTGCTCGACGGTATCGAGGCCGCGTTCCGCGCTCGCGGCCATCGCCTCGCCGACGAGCCGCTGCCGGTCATTCGCCTACGGCTGCGCCGCTCCACGCCGCTGGCGGAGGTTGCCGACACGCTGTTTCGCGTCGAGCGCCAGCGCACGCTTGTTGGCTTGAGCCTGATGGCGGCGCAGGCGTTCTTCTACAACGCGATCTTCTTCACCTATGCGCTGGTGCTGACCGACTTCTACGCCGTCCCCGCCGCTCACGTCGGCTGGTATCTGCTGCCGTTCGCGATCGGAAACTTCCTCGGCCCGGCGCTGCTCGGCCGACTCTTCGACACCGTCGGGCGGCGCCCGATGATTGCCACGACCTACGCTCTGTCCGGGATCTTGCTCGTCGGCGCCGGCTATCTCTTTGCGATTGGGGCCTTGTCTGCGGCCGGCCAGACGATTGCCTGGATGGTGATCTTCTTCTTCGCCTCTGCCGCGGCGAGCTCGTCCTACCTAACGGTCAGCGAAATCTTTCCGCTTGAAATACGCGCGCTCGCCATCGCTTTCTTCTATGCCATCGGCACCGGCATCGGCGGCGTCGCCGGACCGTGGCTGTTCGGCGCGCTCATCGATACCGGCTCGCGCTTTAGTCTGTTCATGGGCTATCTCGTGGGCTCGGTGCTCATGCTTGCCGCGGCATTCATCGCGGCGCGCTACGGCGTCGCGGCCGAACGCAGATCGCTGGAAAGCATCAGCCGACCGCTCGCCGCTGCTGCGGATTGACCCTTCCGGATGCTGCTAATCGTAGAGAAGTCGGCATGCCTGGAGGGCGCGCTTGCGCCGTGTTGATCAACACGTCTCCAATATCGACCGCACAACCCGGGGCCATGGAGAGGTCTATGGATTCCGAGCATGGCGCACGGCTGATCAGCACGGTCGAACTGATCGCGGAGACAAGCGCGGAGATTTTGCGACTGCGCGAGGAAATTAAGCTCGCCCGCAAAACGCTCGACCGGTCGCAAAAGCGGTTGTCGCGCCGCGAAGCGTCTGTGCATCTCGCCGCAGGTCAGGGGAAGGCGCTTTGAATTCATCAGCGCTCGGCGTAGCTTGGCGCAGCCGCCCGCCCCTAGAGACGTTTCCCCTTTCTGACGGGGGAGTCGATGGATAGGTCCTTTCCCGTTGTTGGCGTCGGCGCCTCCGCAGGAGGCGTCGAAGCGCTGGAGTATCTGTTCAAGGCCATGCCTGCCGAGCCCGGCATGGCCTTTGTCATCATCACGCACCTTGCTCCCAAGCGGGAAAGCATGCTGCCGGAGATTTTGGCGCGCGACACGCGCATGCCGGTGCTGGTCGCGGAACACGACCAGCTCGTCCGCGCCGATCATATTTATGTAGTGCCGGCCGATAGCGTCCTTCAAATCGAGAACGGGCGTCTGCGCGTTCTCCCCATCGCCGACGGCCGCGAGCGCACCCCGATTGACTCGTTCTTTGCCTCCCTTGCCGAGGACCAGGCCGAATGTGCCATCGGGATCGTGCTTTCCGGCGCTGGCAGCGACGGCACGCTCGGCATCAAGGCGATCAAGGAGCATGGCGGCCTGACGCTTGCCCAGGCGACCGACCACTTCGGCCCGCGCCACTCCAGCATGCCCGAGAGCGCCATTGCCTCGGGTCTGGTCGACCTTGCAGTGCCGGTCGAGACCATGCCCGAACGGCTCGTCGCCTATGTGCGCAATTTCGATATCCTCGACAAGGAGGCAGACAAGGACGAGCAGGCGGAGGCGACCCGCAATGCGATCTGCGCCATTTTGCTCGACCAGACCGGCCACGACTTCAGCGGCTACAAGACCCGCACGTTCTATCGCCGGATCGAACGCCGCATGCAGGTCCTGCAGATTGCCTCGCTCGCGGCCTATGCCGATCGGCTCCGCCAGGACGCCGGCGAGGTCAACATCCTATTTCGCGACCTGCTGATCGGAGTCACCAATTTTTTCCGCGACGCCAAGGCGTTCGAGGCGCTGGAGCAGCTGGTGATGCCGCGCCTGTTCGAAGGCAAAGGCCCGTCCGACACGATCCGCGTCTGGGTGCCGGGCTGTGCCACCGGCGAAGAGGTGTACTCGCTGGCAATCATGCTGTGCGAGCAGATCGAACAGGACAGTTCGCGCGCCAAAATACAGGTCTTCGCCACCGATATCGACGAGGCGGCGCTGGCGGTCGCACGGAGCGGCCGCTATCCCCACGGCCTCCTGCAAGGCGTCTCAAAAGAGCGGCTTGAGCGCTTCTTCAGGTCCCAGGGTACCAGCTATGTGATCAACAAGCGGATCCGCGACATATGCGTGTTCTCCTCGCACAGCGTGGTGCGCGATCCGCCGTTCTCGCGCATGGACCTGATCTCCTGCCGCAATCTCCTCATCTATCTCAACAGCGAGCTGCAGGCACGCGTGATCCCGATCTTCCACTACGCGCTCAAGCCGCATGGGTTCTTGTTCCTTGGCACGTCCGAGAACATCTCCCAGCACGGCGATCTGTTTACCTCGCTCGACAAGAAGAACCGCGTATTCCAGCGGCGCGAAGATGGCGCGGCCATCCCGCATCTGCCGGTAGTGTTTCGCCGCCACGGCGTCGCAGGTCGCGGCTTGGTTGAGACCAAGCAGCCGACGGAACGCTCGCTGCGGCAGTCCGTCGAAGCGCGCGTGCTGGAGCGCTACGCACCGGCCCACGTCGTGGTCACCCGCGAGGGCGACATCATCAATTATTCCGCGGGGACTGGAAAATACCTGGAGGCTCCGCCCGGACGGCCGAACCGGGCGCTGATGGCGATGGCGCGCAAAGGCCTGCGCCTGGCGCTGCGTTCTGCACTGCACGAGGCGATCCAATCACGGCGGCCGGCGGTGCGCGAGGACGTCGAGCTCGATGGCGACAATGACAACGAAATCGTCAGCATCACGGTAGAGCCGCTGGGCGACGACGACGACGTATCGCTCTACCTCGTCATCTTCGGTGATTTGCGCACACGGCCCGGGCAAGGGAAGCTTCAGGCCAAACACCGTAAGGGAAAGATACGCGATCCAAATCTCGAGCAACTCGAGCGCGAGCTGCGGGATACGCGGGGGAGGCTGCAGTCGATGGCGGAAGAGTACGAGACTGCGATCGAGGAGCTAAAATCCGGTAATGAGGAGATAGTTTCCGTCAACGAGGAGCTGCAGTCCACCAACGAGGAGCTGGAGACATCGAAGGAGGAGCTGCAGTCGGTCAACGAGGAGCTGCAGACCGTCAATCACGAGCTGACGATTAAGATTGATGAGCTCGACCGTGCCAATTCCGATCTTCGGAACTTGTACGAGAGCACACAAATCGCGACGGTCTTTCTCAACCGCGACATGACCATCCGCAGATTTACGCCGGGGGTGACCCGCATCTTCAGCCTCATTCCGAGCGATCGCGGGCGTCCGCTGACCGACATCGCCCATCGTCTCGATTACGCCGAGCTTCTTCAGGACATTCAACAGGTCTTCGCGACTCGCCAGCCGGTCGAGCGTCGGGTCAACCAGCGCGACGGCGCCGCTCACTACATCATGCGCGCATTGCCCTACTGGACCGGCAGCAACGGTGTCGAAGGCGCGACGGTGACCTTCATCGACGTGACCAGCTTGGCGCACGCCGAACAGCAGCTGCGCGTTATGGTGGCCGAGCTCAATCATCGCGTGAAGAATATGCTGACCGTGATCGTCAGCATCGCCGCCCAGACGTTGAAACGCTCGGCCGATGCGGAAACCTTCGCCAAGACCTTCCTCGATCGTCTGCATGCCATGGCGCGCTCCCATGACCTGCTCTCGCGGGAGCACTGGAGCGAGATCTCGCTTCGTGATGTGGTAACCCAGGAACTTGAGCCCTATCGGCTCGGGCGCAGCGATCGCGTGGTCATGGAAGGACCGCCGGTGTCGCTCACTCCCACACGCGCGCTCTCGCTCGGGATGGTCATCCATGAGCTTGGGACCAATTCGGTGAAATACGGTTCTCTATCCGCGGACGAGGGATCGCTGGAAGTCACTTGGGCGATCGAAAAACGCAGCGAGACCTATCTCGTCCTGGACTGGACTGAGCGCGGCGGGCCACTGCTCGGCAAGTCGCCGCCGCACGGATTTGGACTGGCCCTGATCGAGCGCGAAGTCAGCCAAGGCCTTGGCGGAAAGTCGAAGGTCGAATTCGGGGAGAGCGGGCTGCGGGCCAACCTGACAATCCCGCTGGATAGCGGATAGTTGTGCAGGCAGGCTCCTGCGTGTCCTGGCCGCGGTCGGCCAGGCGTTCGACGCGCTATGGACGCAGGTGAAGGCGCCTATGGCTTATGCGGGCTACTGCGCGGTCTTGCCGGCGCTTCGGTTCGGCGGTCGCCCAACGGCTGAATCCATTCGCCTTCCAGCAGCTTTTTTATGATTTGCGTGCCGGCGCCCTCTCCTGCGCCCGGGCTCGCCTCGGCGCGCCGTCCCGTCCGCCCACCCCGGCAGGAGCCGCCGGTTCGGCGCAAGCCGGCGCTTGCTTGCGATCGGCGCGCGTGGCTCTCCGCGCTCGGGCGCGCCCTCAAGGACGAGTATGACGCGCTCGCCGCTCCCGTGTCGGCGCGCCCTGCGGCGCTCGTTAGACAACTCGAAGCGCTGGATTAGAAATCCAAAGCGACGCACGGTTAGGGGCTTTGCTTGCGGGACAGCTATTTACCCCGCCTTCTTGTGCCGAGCCGATGAGCGGCCCGCGCGCTTGGCCGTGCGGCGCTGCGCGCTGCTGCGCGATGGCTTGCGTCGCGCCCCGCCGGCGCGCTCGGCGCTCACGCTCCGGCGCAACGCGTCCATGAGATTGATGACCTTCGCCGGTTCACGCTCCTTCGGCGCTTCGATCTTCTCACCCGCGCGCTTCTTCTTCAGCAACTCCTTCAGCGCATTCTCGTAATGATCTTCGAATTTGTCCGGATTGAAATGTCCGGATTTCGTCTCGACGATGTGGGTGGCGAGCTCCAACATGTCCTTCGGAATCTTCTCGTCCTCGACCTCGTCGAAATACTGCTCTTCTTTCCGGATTTCGTACGGGTACCGCAGCGTCACCCCGAGCAGGCCTTTACCGCGCGGCTCGAGCGCCATGACATGCTCGCGCGAGGTGAAGACAACTCTGCCGAGCGCCACCATGCCTTGCTTGCGAATCGCCTCGCGGATCACCGCGAACGCCTGCTGGCCGACCTCGCCATCCGGTACGAGGTAATACGGGTTATTCAAATAGAGGTCGTCGATCTCGTTCTTCGGCACGAACTCGTCGATCTCGATCGTGCGCGTGCTTTCGATGGCGACGGCCTCGAGCTCCTCGGGCTCGAGCTCGATGTACTCGCCTTTGCCGACCTCGTAACCCTTGACGATGTCGGATGCATCGACCTCGTTCTCGGTCTCCGCGTCCACTTTGCGGTATTTGATGCGGTTGCCGGTCTTCTTGTTGAGCTGATGAAAGCTGATTTTTTCGCGCTCGCTGCTCGCGGGAAAGAGTGCGACCGGACACGAGACGAGCGAAAGTTTCAGGTAGCCTTTCCAATACGCGCGGGGGGCCACGGAGCTGCTCCTATCGCTACCAAATCAACGAGAGCGAAAGCTATCCTGTTCCGGCGCCGCCATGGAGGGGCTTGCCGCGATGGCAGGTTTGCGTTGCCGATTTGTTCTCGCCGGCACGTCCGGCTAGACTCCGCTGCATGAAGTGATTCGTCCGGAGCAATCCATGGCTGTTGCCGCTCTCAAACAAAGGCCCGTGCTCAAGACCTTCCATGCCACGGTGAACGTCACCCGCATGGAGCAATGGTGCGTCGAAGCGCAGTCCGCCGAGCACGCGCGCGAGCTGCTCGCTTCCGGCGCCGGTTACCGCTGCGAGATCGGCGAGTGCATCAACATCGACGTCGATCTGGTCGAAGAGTAATCTCGTGTCGCAGGTCCCGCGGGTGGAACAGCAGGCGTTCGCCGTGCGTTTTTCCGCCATGAACACCCGTCGCGTCATCGAAGCGGCTATCAGAGCGGCGCAAGACCTCCTGTGGCAGAACGCCCCGCCCATGCACTACGTCGCGGATGACGCAACCGTTGCGCGCTTGCGCGATCTCGTGCGGTCGGCGGCGGTCCAGGCCGCCTTGCTGCAAAGCAGCGATACCTTCCTGACATTCGTACTGCGTGCGGTCGAGGTCGTGGTGGCGGATCAGTCGCAGACCGACCGCGAGATGATCGGCCGGTTGTGGGACGTTCTCGACGAGCCGCATCTGAACCAGGCATTGGGCATCCCGCAGAACTCGCGCATCTCCTACGGGCCATATCCGCGCCGGCGGTGATAGTCGGGTCGAGGCAGCAAAAATTTCTTAACACTATCTGCAGTCAATGGTGCTGATGCGCCCGCAGCGAGCCGCCGGCGGAAAAATTCTCGTGGTTACGCCGCGAGCGCGTCCGGCGCTGTCGCGTACCGGCCACGGCGCAAAACAAATTAAGCACGCGACGAAAATTCCAGGTTCCTGAGTCGCCAAGCGAACCGACCGCCCTTTGCTTTAGTGACAGGATTGCGCCAGTCGGCCCGAGTGAAGGTGGACCCTCCCTTCCGCGTTTGGGCCGCAATTTACCCCGCCGTGGTGCTCCCCCGGCGGGGTTTGTTTTGTTTAACATTGGCTAGATCGGCGGCGAATGACACGCAGCCGTCGCGCGCATCACTCTGCGCGCGCGATACGGAAAATACCTCGCGCATGCGGAACGAAGGTGCGCGCGCACAGTTCCGTCGTCGATGCCGGGATTTTCGGAACGCGATCCTGACGGCCTGGCGGGGGCGCTCGCCATGCATCTCAGTCTCTATTGCGCGGTCGCGGCGTGTTTTGCGCTCGTGCTCTACTATTTGATGCAGCCGACGCGGCTGCCCAATCCCGGCATGGCCGCACACAACGCCCCGCCCAGGATGGTAAGTTACGTCGAATTGCTCCGTTCAGAGCGGCAAGCCGCCGAGCGCGATGTCGCCAAGCGCGATGTCAGGGTCGAGCCCGAGCCGGAAACCACGGGCGCAGCGAGCGTGCCTGCCGTCAAGGCCGAACCGAAGAAGATCAAGCCAAGCACCAGCCAAAGCCGAACACGCCCTGCGCGTCGGCCGCAGCCGATCGAGGGGACCAACTATGCTGCCGAGCCGTCCTTCGGCGCTTATCGACCGATGTACTGAGGCGGCGATCGTCCCCGAGAGCTGTCGTCCTCGCGCAAGCGGGGACCAATGACCACGGGCTCTGGACTATGGATCCCCGCTGTCGCGGGCACCCTGTGTGGTGGTGGGCTATTTGGTTACGCGGCGCCGAGCCGCTCCGCGGTCGTCCTCGTGAGGCCATCAGACGGGCGCGTATGCCACGTGCTGGTGCCGAACTGGGGTCTGGGTGAGGACGGCCAGGACGGCGTGGCGTTCGCCACATCGGGCGTAGGCGAGGATTCATGCCTTCCGGCGGCGCTGGTCCACTGATTGCGAAAGCGGATGAAAAGCTCGCGCGTCTCTTTGTCGGAGGCCTCCTCGGCGCGAGCCGCATACTCCGCGGCCTTCTGCCAGCAATATCCTATCTGTTCCCGCATTCGCGCCTTCCAACCGTCGAACCTGCCCCAACTGGCCTTCGGCGAGCGAAATCGCCGAAGACCGGTAGCGTTAATCCGGACCGACGATTTAGGTTCTCTCGCGCCCGTCAATTCCCCTGCAGCCTTTCAAGTGCCGGATGGTCTGCCGCTTATATAATGCCCGATTGTCTTTCCCGCGCAATGGGCGGACCGGCGCGAGGCCGATGATTGCATAACCGAAACCGAATGGGCTTTCGCGCGTTCTATTCCTCCAGAAAGACGAGGTAAGTGCGTATGAACGATGAGCTCCCAACAATTCTCCAGGCAATCCGCGCGGCGCAAGCCGAGCTTGCGGCGTATCTGAATTCTGCCGATCGCAATGCCGAACTGACCATCGCGAAGCTGGTGGGCATTCTCGAGCGGCGCGAGGTGGTCAGGGCCATGCGGTTGCTGCACCCCCGCGACCGCGCAGCGATCGTGCCGCAAAGCACGCTCGCCAAGGTGAGTTGATCTGGTCGCCTTCCAACGCGCAGGTCCAACGAGAAGTATGGAGACCCCGCCAGAGGCCACTCTGGCGGGGTTCGACATCCGAACGCCGAGGGCGGGCGCCCTCCGCCCGATGTCCCAAGTGGCAATCCTGACACCGCGCCCCCCGTCCCGTCCGCTCGCTCGGCGACGCAAGCCTCATCGAGCCTTCGCTGACCATCCTTCTAGCCAGTCGGAACACGCGAGCTGCTCCGCGCGTTGATGTGACTCAGCGCGGGGGGCCCGATGGGGCGATCAGACGAGTATCGGCGTCACGCCACGCACTGTTTGGAGATGGCGAACACGCTCCAAGATCCCAAGGGGCGGGCCGCCTTGTTGCAAATGGCGCAAGTGTGGCTGCGCCTGGCACAGCGCCACGACGAAGAGGAAACATCCGATCAGCTCGATAAATGAGAGCTCTTCGGATCGGCCTCCTTGGCTACTTTCTCCCAGGCCTGCGCCATTTCCTCCAAGAGTTTGCGGTGCTGCTCGCTCTTAGCCTCGCGAGCCAAGCGGCGGCATTCCTCCGCAAACCGCAGGAATTGCGTTGTTTGTTCCATGTCCGGAAGAACCGGGCGGTGGCGGCGACCGTTCCCAAACGCATAACCGGCTATGCCGATGGAACCTTCTCCAGTCGTCCTCCCGAAAGTGGAGGTCCACGGAAAGTAGGGGTCCCGACTCTCGCGTGGCGCGCTTGGCCGCGGCTGAGGTTCAGCCGAGCAATTGGTTCACTCGCCGTCGGTTTCGAAAGCAAATCGCGGAAGTTTGTGGCCCGCTATCGGGGGGAGGGAAACAGCTTCTCTGCCTTGCTGCGCGTGGCCGCGTAGCATTCGCAGGCGATTTCTTCCAACGCCTGGCGGTCGAGGATGTGGATCAGTCCGCGCCGGTAGCGGATGAGCCCAGCCCCCTGCAGAAGGCGGGCGGCGATGGTCACGGTGGTGCGGCGCACGCCGAGCATCTGGCCTAAAAACTCCTGCGTTAGCGGGATCGCGTTGCCATCGATGCAATCGTGCGTCTGTAATAGCCACCGGCAAAGTCTCGCCTCCATGGCATGCAGCGCGTTGCACGCGACCGACTGCTGGATTTGCCCCAGCAAGATGTCGTTGTAGCGCACGACGAGGTCGCGGATTGCCGCGCTTTGCCCGGCAGCCGCGTGAAAGTGCGCGGCCGAGATCCACGCCGCCGTCCCCGGCAACTGCACGACCGCGCGGGCGACCGCCGACTTTGCTCCCAGCGCGGCGCTCGCGCCAATGATGCCCCAACGCCCGATGGTTGCCGTTTCGACCGTCGCGCCGCTCTGCATGACCGCGACCAGCGACACCATACCGGTATGTGGGAAATAAACGTGCTCGATCTCCTCGCCGACGTCCTGCAGCATTACGCTGCGCTCGAGGGGGAGCGTGCGCAGGTGCGGCGCCAACAGGGCAAAATCATGCGGCGGCAATGTCGCCAGGAAACGGTTGAATCGTCCGTGCTCGAGCTGCCGGGCAACAGGGGGGGTGCCATACGGCATCGTCGTGTCACTCCTCATCACGGGCGACGCGCCAAATCAGGCTATATGAAATTGCCTTCTACGGACGATTTGTTTCTTGAATGAGGTTCGGTGCAAAAAGTTCCGCCCGTCCGTGAGCTTATCACCTCCCATGCTGCGAGTCAGCAAAGCTGTGGTCATCGCATTGTGATCCGCACCCGATTTTGTGCGCAGCCGGCGAGCGCGGAATCGTTTGTCAGTAGCGATAGTTAGGGGACCGTCTTCCTTGCGCACGCCGGGCAGCTTGCATGCCCCGGGATGGCCCAGGTTACGTGCCCCGGGATAGCCCAGGGTTGGGATCATCGATCGAAGAACCGCCGCCGCGAGGAGCTGCTGCCAGAGCTCAATATCGGCCGCTGGCGGCCCGGGCGAGCGAAACCAAGCGGCTGGCGCGGATGCGTGCGCCTTCGCTGCCGAGATAAATGGATGAAAGCTCGAGCCGGAGCCGATTGTTGGCTTGGAGCAGTTCGGCGGTGTGCTGCCGTCGGGCCAACATCTCCCGAACGATGTCGGCGACGCGGCCTTTTGCGGGCAGGTCTGAGGGTAGCCGTGGCGTTAGCCAAACAGCCTCGCGCGGTTCGGCGCGTGGGGCCTCCCGCGTCACGACTTCGAGCGCGGGGTGACCGATGGGTGTGCGGAAGAAGCCGCCGCTTTCGTCCGCCACTTCGAGGAACCAGCTCGCCCACCGGCGCGAACCGCCGCTGACTTCGGGATTGGTCAGCTCGCGCACCACGGCCCAGGCCTCCGTGCAGGCGGCTGACCGATTCGGCAGCTCGAAGCCGTCCTCGTCCGACACCACGCGCTGGCCAAAGCTGAGATGAAAAAAGTAACGCGGCATGGTCTCATCTCCCGTTCACCCAGCAAGCCAGCACGCGCCGTTTCGTTCCATCAGGAGCCAACAGGCAACGAAAAAGTTGCGGCACGCAAGCTCAAAAATAGTTCCACGTGAGTCGCCGATCGAACAGACACCAACCCCAATGCGGATATCATGACCTGCTAGGTTGCGGGCAATGAAGGCAGGTTGATGCGATCCAAGTCCGACCACGCATGGCGGATGGCGGCCCAATGCGCGAGGCTCGCGCAGGAGGCCGATCTGAAGGACGAGCGCGAGTTCTACGTCAGGATGCGCGATTCCTGGATCACGGTGGCAAATCGGTACGCGTTCCTTGATTTCGTCGACGAGCACGGCACGCCGACACCACTGTCTCCCCCTCGCGCCGGGCGTTACGTCCCTTATCCGGTGAGCCGCACGCTCGAGCGCCGCCGCAGTCCCGCTCCGCGCCGCTGACGGAACCATTGAGCGGCTGACCCGCGGACCACGCTAGCTAGCGCTCCGCGGCGCGTTTGATGCGGCAACGCTGCCGCTCGGATTCCAATTCCTCGATCTGCTTGGCCAGGTGCTGCCACTGCTTGGCCACTTCCGCGAACTGGAATCTTGCATCCGCGTCGGAGACGATTGAGGCCATGCGTTCGCAGTAGGCGGCCTTCTCGAGGCACTTTTGAACTTGCGGAGATTTCACCCGGCTTGCCGCTTGATCCTGCATTCGGACCGCAGGTTAGCGCCGCGGCCGCGTCGCCGTGCTACGGGGATGGCGAGTGGCGGCGCCACCAGCGCGCTTGCACGCATCTTCCGCGTGCTGTGCCGCCTAGGGCACCTGACGGATCACACCGCCTCGCGCAACTTGACCGCGCCTTCCAGGTCGACGGAGACGAGCTGCGACACGCCCCGTTCGGCCATGGTGACGCCATAGAGGCGGTTCATGCGCGCCATGGTGATCGGATTGTGCGTGATGATCACGAAGCGCGTATCGGTCGAGCGGGTCATCTCGTCGAGCAAGTCGCAGAAGCGCTCGATATTATGATCATCGAGCGGCGCGTCGACCTCGTCCAGCACGCAGATCGGCGCCGGGTTGGTCAAGAACACCGCGAAGATAAGTGCGAGCGCGGTGAGCGCCTGCTCGCCGCCCGAAAGCAGCGAAAGCGTCGCCGGCTTCTTACCCGGCGGCTTGGCGACAATTTCGAGGCCTGCTTCCAACGGATCCTCGTGCTCCACGAGCTGCAGCTCCGCCGTGCCGCCGCCGAACAGTTCAGTGAACAAGTGCTTGAAGTGCTTGCTGACCAGCTCGAAGGAGGCAAGCAGCCGCTCGCGCGCTTCGCGGTTGAGGTTCTGGATGCCCTGCCGGAGCCGCTTGATTGCCTCGACGAGGTCGTCGCGCTCGCTCGCGAGCGAGCCGTGCTGCGTCTCGACCTCGCGCAGCTCTTCCTCCGCGCGCAGATTGACAGCACCGAGCCGCTCGCGCTCGCGGCGCAGCCGCTCGATCTTGGCTTCGACCTCCGCGACGTCCGGCAGCGGCTTGTCGGGCGCGATCCCGGCAAGGCTTGCGACCTCGGCGGGCTCGATCTCGAGCATGTCGTGAATTTCGCGGGCGACGTCGCCGAGCCGACGCTTGCCGCCTTCGAAGCGCTCTTCGGCCCGCGCCGCCTCCTCACGCGCCGCGCCCACCGCTTCGAGCGCCCCGCGTTGCGCGCGGTCAGCCTCAGCGAGCACGCTCTCGCCTTGCGCGAGCTGATCGGCCGCGGCGCGGCGCGACTCTTGCGCGGTTTCGATCTCGCCGATGAGCGCGCGGCGCTTGTCCTCGAACATGCGTGGGGCCTCTGCAAGGCTTGCGCGCTCGGCCTTGGCTTCTTCGACGCGCGCTTGCAGCGTTTCGATCTGCGTTGCAGCGCCGTCCTTACGCGCGCTCCACGCTTCGCGGTCTGCGCTGATGGCGGCGAGCCGCCGCGCGGAGATCTCCGCTTCGCGCGCGAGCGCCTGCGCGTCCGCGCGCAGTTCGGCAAGTCGCGCCCGTTTCCCCTCAATGTCGCCGCGCGCTGCGGCAAGTTGCGTCTCGATGCTCGCCGCCGGCGGCAGCACCGTGAGCGCGCGCTGCGCTTCGTTACGCCCAGCCATCGCCTCCTCGCGGCTCGCGCTCAGTCGCGTCTTGGCCTCGCCCAGTAACCGCCGCCTGTTTGTTCTCGACCTCGCGGCGCACCGTCTCGAACTCGGCCTCGATATCGGCGAGCCGGTTCTTGCCGGCGAGGCGCCGCGCGGCGCCGGCAGGCGCGTCGGCCGCGACCGAGAAGCCGTCCCAGCGCCAGAGGTCGCCCTCGCGCGAGACGAGCCGCTGCCCTGGTTTGAGCAGTGGGACGAGGCGCGCAGCCGCTTCGCGGTTGATCACGCCGATCTGCGCAAGACGGCGCCTCAGTTGCTGCGGCGCATTGACGTGATCGCCGAGCGGTTTGACTCCATCCGGTAGCGCCGGATCGCTCGCATCGATGTTGGCGCCCGTCCAGCGCATGGGCGCCGACGGGTCGATCGGCGCCTCGAGATCGTCCCCGAGCGCTGCGCCGAGCGCGGCCTCGTAGCCTTTGTCCACGGTGACTTGATCGAGCGCCGGCGGCCAAAGCTTCTTAGTATCGACGTGCAACAGCTTCGCGAGCGTCCTCGCTTCGGTCTCGAGCCGCTGCGTGCGCCGCTCAGCCTCGCCCAGCGGTCCTCGCGCAGCGTCGAGTGCTTGGCGCGCCGCCGAATGCGCGGCCTCCGCGCGCACGGCTGCGGTTTCCCCATCGGCGGCCGCCGCTTGCGCGGCTTCCGCTGCCGCGGACAGCGGCGCCAGATCGGCGCGCTCCGCGGCGGAGATCTCTGCGAGCTCCGCTTCGACTGCGGCGATTTCGTCGGCCAGGCGCGCCGCGCGCTCGCCGTGCTCGCGCATGGCATTCTCAAGCGCGTTGCGGCGCGCGGTCAGGTCGGCGAGCGTGGCGGTGAGCTCGTCGGCGGCTTTTTCCGAGCGCGCCAGCACGGCATCCGCTTCCGCAACCCGCGTGTCGGCGCCCGCGCGGCGCTCGTCATTGACTTTGGCCTCGCGGTCGAGCGTCTCCTCCTCGGCGGCAAGCCGCGCCAGGGCTGATTGCGCGTCGGCGGCAAGCCGCCGTTCTCGCTCGATGTCGTCGGCAAGTTGAACGAGCCTGCGGTCGAGCTCGGCCATACGCTCGGTGGCGCGCGCCTCCTCGCGATCAAGCGCCTCCCGCGCCATGGTGATCCGCTGCAAGGCGGCGGCGGCGCGGGCTTCGGTCTCGCGTAAGGCGGGCAGCGCGGCGGCCGCGAGCGCTTGGCGCTTGGATGCCTCGGCCTGTTGCCCGGTACGCTCGGCGACCACACGCACCGCCGCGTTTTTGGCGTGTTCCGCCTCGGCAAGTTCCGCATTGGCGGCGACCCAGCGCAAGTGCAAGAGCATTGCCTCGGCTTTGCGCACCTGCTCCGCGACGGTGCGGTAACGGATCGCTTGCCGCGCCTGCTTTTTGAGCGAGTCGATCTGTCCGGCAAGCTGATTGATGACGTCCTCGAGCCGGGCGAGATTCTGCTCTGCGGCGCGCAGCCGCAGCTCCGCCTCGTGCCGCCGCGCATGCAGCCCCGATATACCGGCCGCCTCTTCGAGGACCCGCCGGCGCTGCTCGGGCTTGGCCTGGATGATCTCGCCGATGCGGCCCTGATGCACCATCGAGGGAGAGCGTGAACCGGTCGAGGCGTCGGCGAAAAGGATGTGCACGTCCCGGGCGCGTACTTCGCGGCCGTTGATGCGGTAGGTCGATCCTGCGTCGCGCTCGATCCGGCGCGAGATGTCGAGGGTGTCGTGCTCGTTGAATTGCGCGGGCGCCTTGCGCGCAGCATTGTCGATCTGGATCGCGACCTCCGCGTTGTTGCGTCCCGGTCGATTGGTGGTGCCGGAAAAGATCACGTCGTCCATGTCGGCGGCGCGCAGTGATTTGTGCGAGGTTTCCCCCATCACCCAGCGCAGCGCTTCGACCAGGTTCGACTTGCCACAGCCGTTCGGCCCGACCACGCCGGTGAGCCCCGGCTCGATCAAGAAATCGGTCGGCTCGACGAAAGACTTAAAGCCGAGCAGGCGCAGCCGCGTGAATTTCATACCGACGCCGTCCTAACCGCCCGGAGGCCGAATGGGTCAGGCCTCGGGCCCATGGGGTGGGTCGAGCGGTGGATGGAGGATCGCCGCATCGACCGGCACAATGAATCGCCGAGCGCGATTCCGCAACAGAAAGAACGCGTTATCCCGCACGCACTGGCGCGACGGGGCACCGCCGGGAGAGCCCGGATGACCGGCCTGCTCCAACAGCCGGTAAAGTGGTTAAAAAAGCGTTATCAGCCCTTGAGATACGGAGCGATCTGCTTGTCCAGCTCCTCGGGCGTGAGGGCGCCGCGAAATGTCTTTCCATTGATGAAAAAGGTCGGTGTGGAATTGACGTTGAACTTCTGCGTGGCGCGTGTGCGCTCTTCCACGATGCTCTGCTCCATCTGGTGATTCGCAAGGCATTGATCGAAGCTCTGCTGGGTGAAGCCGGCCTGCTTGGCGATCGCGAACATCGGCTGCAGCGGCTTCTGCACCACCCAATCCTTCTGCTGCGCGAAGAAGGCGTCGATCAGCGGGAAATATCTGTCCTTGCCGGCGCAGCGCGCGAGCATCGAGGCGGCGAGGGCGAGCGGATCGAGCGGAAATTCCCGGAAGACGAAGCGCACCTTGCCTGTATCGATGTATTTCTTCTTCATCTCGGGGTAGGTGGTCTCGTGAAAATGGCTGCAGTGGGGACATGTCATCGAGGCATATTCGACGATGGTGACCGGAGCATCCGCCTGGCCCTGGATCTCATCGCCGAGCGGACCCGGCACGAGCAGGTCGGCCACGGACACTTCTCCGCTGGGGCCGGACTGCGCCGCGGCTGTATCGGGGAAGCTCCAGAACTCATGGCCGGCGCCGCCCGCGGCAAGGACCGCGACGAGGGCAGTCGCGCCGACGAGCACATAACGGCGGGTGACGCTGAGGCTGGCTTCGGGTTGCGTGGTCATGTGACATCCGTCTGGTTAGCCGGCTTTCGCCCGAGCCGAGCTCGATTTTCCCGACCGGAATGTGGCAAGCGCCGGCCGCCATGCCAAGGCCGTCTTCTCACGACTCCTTGACGGCCGCTCCCAGCCGGCCGAGCGCAGCGCGCAGCTTTTCGTCAGTGATCTCGCCGAGATGCGCCGCGACGCGCGCCGCAGCGTCGTTGTCCACTGGACGTTGCGGCGTCTGTTTGCGACGGGTGAGCGGCGCTTGCCGCAGCCGCAACGCGCCGACCGCACGCCAGCCGAAGAAGCGGTTCACCCGCTCGAGTACCACGCCGGAGAGATGCTGAATCTCGATCGCCGCCGGTCCTTCTACCCGCAGCATGAGGACGCCCGGCTCTGGGGCGTCCGACGCGGAAGGTCGCGGCCACTGAATCTTTTCCGGCTCCGAATGGTCCGCGATCTCCGCGCCGACGATGTCGGGCCAGCGAGTGACCAGCTCGGTGGAGGCAAAACCCTGCTTGGCGAACGCCGCGGTGAGCGTTCGGTGGAGAACCTCCGCCAGCGGTCGCGGGAAGGATTTGCCGGGCTTGTTCATACTGCAAGGCTCTGCCACATCGCTCCGTATGACGCTAGCAGTTGGGACCGTCCGACGAAAGCGCGCCGCATCGCCGCGCCATGCGCGCGCGGCCGATCTCTTGGCCTGGTACGACCGCCACCGTCGCGCGCTGCCTTGGCGCGCCATGCCGGGCGAGCGGCCCGACCCGTATCGGGTTTGGCTCTCCGAGATCATGCTGCAGCAGACCACGACGAAGGCGGTCGCGCCGTATTTCGCGCGCTTTGCCGCGCGCTGGCCGAACGTGCGCGCGCTCGCGGCAGCCCCGCTCGAGGACGTGCTCAAGCTGTGGGCCGGGCTCGGCTATTACGCGCGCGCGCGGCATTTGCATGCCTGCGCCAAGGCGGTGGTCGCGCATCACGGTGGATCTTTTCCACAGAGCGAGGCGGCGCTCGCCGACCTGCCCGGCGTCGGGCCCTATACCGCCGCGGCGATCGCGGCGATCGCGTTCGATACCCGGGTTGCGGCGGTCGACGGCAATGTGGAACGGGTGGTGGCGCGGCTTTACGCGGTTGAAGACGAACTGCCCGCCGCCAAGCAGAACATTCGGCGGCTTGCCGAATGCCTCGTGCCGGTCGAGCGCGCGGGCGATTTCGCGCAAGCGCTGATGGACCTCGGCGCGACCATCTGCACGCCGAAGACACCGACTTGTGCGCTGTGCCCCTGGAGGAGCGCGTGCGCCGCGCGCCGGCGCGGCGACCCGGAGGCGTTTCCGTTGAAGGCGCCGAAGAGGGAGGAACGGCTGCGTCGCGGTGCTGCCTTTGTTGTCCTTCGTAGCGACGGCTTCGTGCTCGTGCGCTCGCGTCCACCGAAGGGATTGCTCGGCGGCATGACCGAGGTTCCGACGACGCAGTGGACGCATGATTTCGACGGCGGTCTGGAGCTCGCGCCGCGTCTCGGACGCGCGCAGCCGAGGTGGCGGCGGCTCGCCGGCGTCGTCACACACACCTTCACGCATTTCCCGCTGGAGCTCTTCGTCTATCTCGCCGAGCTTGCCCCCGACGCGACGGCGCCGCCCGGCGCCCGCTGGGTCAGGCGCGCTGATCTTGCCGATGAAGCACTGCCGAACCTCATGCGCAAAGTGCTGGCGCATGCGTTAGGATAGTGCCGCACGATCCGCCGAGATCGGAAGTGCGGGAGGGCCTGCCATGGAATTCACGCGACGCAATCTGACTGCCGCCGCGGGTGCAACCGCGGCGACGACATTTACGCGCACGGCACTCGGTGGCTGGGAGCCAAGCGAGCGCTATCCCGACCCTGCGATCCAGATTCTCGACCCGAGCTTTGCCAAATATCGCATCGCCCAGGCGGGCGTGGAGCGGCTCGCCACCGGTATGCGCTGGTGCGAAGGGCCGGTCTATTTCGGCGATGCGCGTTGCCTGCTCTGGAGCGACATTCCCAACAACCGGATCATGCGCTGGGACGAGACGACCGGACGCACCAGCGTTTATCGCAGTCCATCGAATTACTCCAACGGCAACACCCGCGATCGGCAGGGCCGCCTCGTCACCTGCGAACATGACACCCGCCGGGTGACGCGGACCGAGTACGACGGCAACATCACCGCGCTGATCGACAAGTTCGACGGCAAGCCGCTCAACGCGCCGAACGACATCGTGGTCAAATCCGACGATTCGATCTGGTTCACCGATCCGCCGTTCGGCATCCTCGGCAACTACGAGGGTCACGTGGCCACCCCCGAGCTGCCGACCAACGTCTATCGGCTCGACCCGAAGTCGGGTCGCGCGACCGTGGTTGCCGGCGACATCAACCGGCCGAACGGGCTTTGCTTCTCGCCCGACGAGAAGAAGCTCTACATTGTCGAAGCTGGCCTAACCCCGCGAGTGATCCGCGTGTACGAGGTTAACGATGACAAGATCGGCAACAGCCGCGCCTTCATCACTGCCGAGCCGGGCGGCACGCCCGACGGCCTCCGCTGCGACGTCGATGGGAATTTGTGGTGCGGCTGGGGCATGGGTAACGCGCAACAAGATGGGGTGAAAATTTTCGATCCGAGCGGGAAAGCGATCGGTTTCATCGGGTTGCCGGAGCGCTCAGCCAATGTTTGCTTCGGCGGTGTCAAGCGCAACCGGCTGTTCATGGCCGCAAGCCACTCGGTCTATTCGCTCTTCGTCAACACGCAAGGCGCGCCGGGCGGGTGAGCGCCCTCGGGCAGGCGCTACGCCTGTATTTGCGCCCTGATTTGCGCGCGCAGAACATCGATCGAGAGGAGCCCCTTGGCCGTGTTGACGTGCCAGAAGGCCCAGCCATTGCACGCCTCCAAGCCTTGCGCCAGCGCGCCGATGCGGTGGATGGAGCCGACCGTCTCGCCCAACGCAATCGCGCCGTCGGCGCGAACCAGCGCCTCGATCTTGCGCAGGGCATCGCATAAGCGGGCGCCCGGCGCGATCAGCCCGGCCTCGATCAGTGCCGAAAACGGCACGCGCGGCGCCTCGCGCGCGGTCATGAAGGGTGCAAGCGCGGGTACGGGCAGCGGCGCAACCGCTGCGATACGCGCCTGTGCGGCCGCCGCATAGGCGCTCTCGCGCTCGATGCCGACGAAGCGCCGCCGCAATCGCTTGGCGACCGCCCCGGTCGTGCCGCTGCCGCAAAACGGGTCGAGCACGAGATCGTCGGGCCGCGATGATGCGAGCAGGATCCGCGCCACGAGCGCCTCCGGTTTCTGAGTCGGATGCAGCTTCTTGCCATCGCTCCCTTTGAGGCGCTCCTCGCCAGTGCACAGCGGAATGGTCCAGTCCGAGCGCACCTGCACGCCGTCGTTGCCCGCCTTGAGCGCTTCGTAATTGAAGGTGTAGCCCTTCGCGCCCGGATCGCGTCCCGCCCAGATCAGCGTCTCGTGCGCGTTGGTGAAGCGCCGCCCGCGAAAATTCGGCATCGGATTCGATTTGCGCCACACTACATCGTTGAGGATCCAGAAGCGCAAGTCCTGCAGGATCGCGCCGACGCGAAAGATGTTGTGATAGGAGCCGATCACCCACAGCGTCGCCTCGCGCTTCATCACGCGCCGACATGCGATGAGCCAAGCGCGGGTGAAGTCGTCGTAAGCGACAAAACTCGAAAACTTGTCCCAGTCGTCGTCGACCGCATCGACGCGCGAGTCGTCGGGACGCTTGAGGTCGCCTTGCAGCTGCAGGTTATAGGGGGGATCGGCGAAAATGAGATCAACCGATTCCGCCGGCAGCTTTGCCATCTCGGCAATGCAGTCGCCGACGAGAACGCGGTTGGTTGCGATGCACTCGAAACTGACGCGGGGCGCCCGAGCGGACGCCCCGCGACGCGATCCAACCATGATTCAGCACTCTGACTCAGGCGACGCGGTCGGTGACGCGGGACCTACAACCGACGGCCACGCACTATGCCGGTGCGCGGTAAAAAACGGCTTAACCGGACCGCACGGCTATTGGGAAAGAATTGTCCGCGAATTATATTCGCGAGGGCGTGATCGGCGCTGTGGTAACCGAAAGTCAACCGCTGCGGCGGCCGTGTGACCGGCCGCGGGGCAAGGAGGCAAACCATGCGCTTGGACGATCTGCCGGAAAGCGGCAACGTCGAAGATCGACGTGAGGAAGGTTACGGCGGCGGTGGCTTCGGCATTCCGATCGGCGGCGGCGGACTGGGCATCGGCGCGATTGTGGCGCTCGGCCTCATCGGTTGGGCACTCGGCATCGATCCGAGCGTGCTCATCGGCGGCGCCGAGATCCTGACCGGCCCCGGCCGGCCGCAAGTGCAGGCGCCGCCCACCGCGCGGCGCACCAGCGCTCCGCAAGATCAGATGGGGCGCTTCGTGAGCAAGGTGCTCGGCAGCACCGAGTTGCAGTGGAAGCAAATCTTCGCGAGCGACGGCAGGATCTATCGGTCGCCCGTGCTCGTTCTCTATCGCGGCGCGACACACGCGAGTTGCGGCGGAGAAGCGCAAAGCGCTATGGGACCGTTCTACTGTCCCGCTGACCAGAAGGTCTATCTCGACACCTCGTTCTTCGATCAGATCGCGACGCGTTTCCATGGCTGCGACGTCGGCAGCAAGACATGCCAGTTTTCGCAGGCCTACGTGATCGCGCATGAGGTCGGACATCACGTGCAGAATCTCCTCGGCATTCTGCCCAAGGCGCAGCAGGCGCAACGCGCCGCAGGTAGCAAGGCGGCGGCGAACCACGTTCAGGTGCAAGTCGAGCTGCAGGCGGATTGCTTCGCCGGGGTTTGGGCGAACCGCGAGAATGAGATGCTAAGGAGCGAGGGCCGGTCCCCGCGCACGCAAGCGGGGAATTCCAGAGGCGTGATCATGGGTGCCCGCTTTGGCGCGGACGACATGTACTCATGAATCGGTTTTGTGTAGTTCGACATGCCTGGAATCGATAACAGCAGGCAATTCGTATCGCTGAAGATCGCGGTACTCACGATTTCTGACTCGCGCCCACTGGAAGACGACAAATCCGGTGCGACATTGGTCGAGCGCATCGAAAAGGCGGGCCATTCCCTCGCCGGCCGCGCGATCGTCACCGATGATGTCGGCAACATCCGTGCGCAGGTCAACCAATGGATGGCCGATCCTGCGATTGACGTGATCATCACAACCGGCGGGACCGGGTTCACCGGACGGGACGTAACGCCGGAAGCGATCGAGCCGTTGTTCGAGAAGCGCATGGATGGTTTCGCGACGATGTTCTTGCTGGTGAGCCAGGCCAAGATCGGCACCTCGGCGATCCAGACCCGCGCAACTGCAGGCGTTGCCGGCAGCACCTATGTGTTCTGCCTGCCGGGCTCGCCCGGCGCCTGCCGCGACGCCTGGGACGAGATCCTGGTACACCAGCTCGACTACCGCTACCGGCCCTGTAATTTCGTCGAGATCATGCCGCGGCTTGACGAGCACTTGCGCCGCGCCAAGGCAAAGGGCGCAACCGTCTAGCGCAGCTCCAGCTCCCACGTTTCGGCGTCGAGCTGCTTGCCGAACATCTCGTGCTTCCATTGATCAACGAGCTTGAAACCCGCTGCCTCGTAGATCCGGCGCGCGGCGGTAAGCACGGTGTGGGTCCATAGCGTGACTTTGCGGTAGTGCGCCTCGCGCGCAAAACGCAATGAGTCATCGACCAGTCGGGCGCCGATCCCGAGGCCGCGCGCTTTCGGCTCGACCAATAGAAGGCGCAGCCGTGCGACTTCATCCGTCTCGCGCACCAGTAGGACCGATCCCACATTCTCGCCCTGCTGATCGGCGATCCAGCAACGCTCGCGCCTCGGATCTTGGTTGCGGACGAAGGCTGCAACGATTTCCGCGATGAGAGCTTCGAGGCGCTCGTCCCAGCCGTATTCCTCCGCGTAAAGCGTGCCATGGCGAGCCACGATCCAGCCCATGTCGCCGGCGCGTGGAGCCCGCAGCAGGTAGAGCACTGGCGGCGCGGGTTCCTCGCACAGGGAGATTTCGATAGTGCGCATCGCGGCGACCACCCGCTCCTGATCCGGAACGGACAACGCGCCGAGCATCGCGCCGACTTGTTCTTGTGAATGCTGCTCGAGCGGCGCGAATGCCATGCGGCCTTTTGCGGTGAGAGATAGCAGAGCTTGCCGCCGATCATGGGGCAAAGCGGTTTTGACGAGGAGGCCACGCTTGTCGAAGTCCCGCAGGATCCGACTGAGATAGCCATGATCGAGACCGAGCTCGGCGGCGATCTCGGTTGCAGTTGATTTGGGACGGCGCGCCAGCTCGTAGAGCACGCGCGCCTGCGTGAGCGAGTAGGGGCTTCCTAGAAAGCCATCCTCCAGCACGCCGATGCGGCGTGTGTAGAGCCGATTGAAGCGGCGGACCGCGCCGACGCGATCATCGAAATTATGGGCGGGTGTCTCTGCCATGGGAGGGTGCGGAACTTTAGGTTGACAGAGTCAACTAAAATGTTGACGGGATCAAGTAATTTCAAACTGCGGCGGTTCGCAGCCGTACGAGGCGGCGGCGGCCCAGGCGGCGCAGCAGATCGCGCTCCGGGTCCTCGACGTCGCGGTGGCCGCCCACCGCGTCGTATAACGTGCGGGCGATCACCAGCCCTTGGCCGGGACCGAGGCTTATACCAAGCGCGGTCCCCAGCAACGCCATGGCTTCGAGCACGCCGGCGCGGAAGGTGTCCGCGCGGAATACGGCCGCATAGCCGTGGCGACGACGCTCAGCGTTCTCCATAAAACGCCTGCTCTCCTCGACCCAACTCGGCTCAAGGACGACGCCGGGGCAGAGAAAAAGGAGCCAGAGGGCGCGCGCTGCTTCGGCCCCTTGCCTCAAGCGCGCGCCATGCGATTTTGTCGATTCCAATACACGACACCCCGCGCCGTCGGCGATCGCGGCGGTCGCGTCGCGCGAGCCGCCGTCGGCAACGATCACCTCGCGCACAAGGCCGGCAACCGCCCCGGCAACCAGCGCCGACAGCGTCGGCAAGAGTGCGCGCTCGCTGTTGTGCGTGCCGATCACCACGCTGAGCATGAGCCCATGTTCCCGACGCGCGTCCTTGACCCCATCCCCGTCCTTATCGCCCTGGCCGCGTGAAGAAAAAAGAGGTGGTCCCGCTCCGCCGGAGAGCGATCGTAGAGCCCAGAGCCGCTGGCACTTTCTCGTGGCGACCGTTACCGGTCGCGAGACTTGCGCGCTGTCCCTAGGGCCATTATGTTCTTGTTTCGTTCGCAAGGCAGCGCTAGGATTAATCCCATGGCTCGCTCACATGCAGCCGTCAGACGCCCGCCGGCGCCCTCCTGGCCCCAGCCCCGCACGCCGGCGGGCGGCTCTGCACCCCGGTCGGGACATATTCCCGGCCGTCCCGCCGCCGTGGAGCTGGCAGCGCCAACCGACGCGGCGGTCGCCGTCGAGGCCGCCCATCGGCGCGGTCGCGGCGCGCAGTCGAACGCCTCCGGCCGCTACGAGCCGCTCGCGCGCGTTGCTTTCGATGACGGCTGGCAAAGCTTCGACGAGTTGCCGCCTTTCAAGACCACGGTGACCTTCGATTCGACGCGCAAAATCATCACCCGGAACGATTCACCGGATGTTTCTTTCGATCGATCAATCAACCCTTATCGCGGCTGCGAACACGGCTGCATCTACTGCTTCGCGCGGCCCACCCATGCTTATCTCGGCCTCTCGCCGGGGCTCGATTTCGAAACCAAGCTCTTAGCCAAGCCCGACGCGGCGAAGTTGCTCGAACGCGAGTTGTCGGCCCCCGGCTACGTCCCGCGCACCATCGCCATCGGCACCAACACCGATCCCTACCAGCCGATCGAGCGTGAGCATCAGATTATGCGCCGCATCCTTGAAGTGCTCGATCGCTGCGGGCATCCCGTTGGTATCGTGACGAAATCGGCCCTGGTGCTGCGCGACCTCGACATCCTCGCCCGCATGGCACAGCGCGACCTCGTCAAGGTCGCACTGTCGGTGACGACCCTGGATACTCGCCTCGCGCGCGTGATGGAGCCGCGCGCGGCGACACCTCCGCGACGGCTCCAGGCGCTGCGCCAACTCACGGCGGCCGGCGTGCCAAGCTCGGTGATGGTGGCGCCCGTCATCCCTGCTCTCAACGATGCCGAGATCGAGCGCATCCTGGATGCTGCCGCAGCCGTCGGCGTGCGTGAGGCCGGCTATGTGTTGCTGCGGCTCCCGCTCGAGGTGCGCGATCTTTTCAGGGAATGGCTGATGGCCAATTTTCCCGACCGTTATCGCCACGTCTTTAAGCTGATCCGCGAAAGCCGCGGCGGTAAAGATTACGACTCGAGCTGGAATACGCGCATGACGGGAACCGGCCCGGTTGCCTGGATGATCGGGCGCCGTTTCGAACTGGCCTGTGAGAAGCTCGGCTTCAATAAAACGCGCATGCGGCTGACGACAGACCATTTCTGTCCACCTTGGCGGGCTGCGGAGCAGCTGAGTTTGTTCTGATTTTTCCCGCGTCGTCGCCCGCAAGCGGGAAAAACGACGTGGAGCGTACTCCACAGCGGCGAATGCGGCACGGTTGACTTGCACGCTGCGGCGCGCACCATCGCGCCATGACTCGTCCGCCCTCGCCCCGCCCAGGCGCTAGTCGTACCGTTCGCGTGGTGCGGCTGCCGCTGGGAGATGACGACATCCGCCCCACCTTCCGCCGCGAGCGCGCGGCGCTCAAACGCGGTGTGTGGCCGATCGCGGGTTGCGACGAAGCGGGCAGGGGGCCGCTCGCCGGTCCTGTCGTTGCCGCCGCGGTCGTGCTCGATCCCCAGCGCGTGCCGCGCGGACTTGATGACTCCAAAAAGCTCGATCCGCAAACGCGCGAAAAGCTGCACGCGAAAATTTGCGCAAGCGCGCAGGTCGCGGTTGCCATTGCGCCGCCATGGCGCATCGACCGCGACAATATCCTGCGGGCGTCGCTGTGGGCGCTCGCTCGTGCCGTCGCATGCCTGCCGGTTCGGCCGCAGCTCGTATTTGTCGATGGACGCGACCGCATCGATGCCGGCTGCGACTGCCAAGCCGTAATCAGCGGGGATGCCATTCTCTCCTCGATCGCCGCTGCCTCCATCGTCGCAAAAGTCACGCGCGACCGGCTCATGACGCGATTGGGTCTGCTTTATCCCGGCTACGGGTTCGAGCACCACAAAGGCTATAGCGTGCCCGAACATTTCGAGGCGCTCGCGCGGCTCGGCCCCACCATCCACCACCGCCGCTCTTTCGCCCCGGTCGCCGCCGCTTATGGCGACGTCGTCACCGCCGATCTGGCGACCGGTGAGATCGAGGAAGGTGCGCTGCCTCTTTGAGCCACGCCCGCCTTACCTCTGCCGGGCGCCTAAAGTAACGTCCGGCTGATGCTTTACGTTTCCATCTTTGTCGAGCTGTTGCGCTCGCGTCCGTCACTGGCCGTCTGGCTCGCGGCGCTGGCGCAGGCGCTGTTGTGGCTGCTGGTCCCCGCCCTGTTTTATGCGGGCCCGCCGGGCGACGTGCCCGATGTGCTCGCCGTCGGGCATGAATTCCAACTCGGCACGTATCTCGGTCCTCCGCTCGCCTTCTGGCTTGCCGAACTCGCCTTCGATCTCGCCGGCCGCAGCATGATCGGCGTCTACCTGCTTTCGCAGATCTGCGTGATCGTGACCTATTGGGCAGTCTTTGCACTCGCGCGCTCGATCGTCGGTGCGCAGCACGCGGCGCTCGCGGTCTTGTTGATGGTGGGCATTGCCGCCTTCACGGTGCCGACGCCGGACTTCGGGCCGGTCGTCCTCACCATGCCGCTGTGGGCGATCATCCTGCTGCATTACTGGCGCGCCGTGGGCGAGGGCCGGCGGGGCTATTGGCTGCCGCTGGCCATCGAGATCGGGCTGCTTTTGCTCACGACCTATGTCGGGTTGATCCTAGTCGGCTTGCTCGTGCTGTTCACGGTTGCAAACCGCCACGCGCGTGCGGCGCTCAAGTCTTATGACCCGCTGATCAGCGCGCTTGTGGTTGCAATGGTCATCGGGCCGCACCTCGTCTGGGTCGCGGATTGGGGAGAGGGTTTGGGGCCGATGCTGTTGCGCCTGCGCAGGCCGGAGGCCGTGGCCGGCAACTTCATCGCCTGGGCCCGACAAATCGCGCTGATCTTCGCGGCGCACGCCGGTCTCATCGTGCTGGTTGCGCTGGTGGCGGGATGGCCATGGCCGCGGCATGACCCCGCGCCGGTGATTGTGCGGCCGGCGGTCGATCCTTTCGCCCGGCAGTTCGTCTACTTTTTCGCGCTGGCGCCGGCCTTCGCCGGAACGTTCATGGCCGTGCTCATTGGAGGATCGATGCCGGTCGGCGGCATCGCGCCCCTGGTCATCCTATCCGGCCTTCTCGTCATCGTGGTCGCAGGCGATGGCATCGAGTTCAGCCGTCAGCACGTCGTCATTGCCGCCTGGTTCGGCCTGCTGATCATTCCCCCTATCATGACGATCGCCGCGCTTGTCGTCCTGCCGTGGCTTAACATCGACCTGAAAGTGACGTATCCGGCTCAGGCGATGGCACGTTTCTTTTCCGAAAGCTTCGAGCGGCGCACCAACGCGCCGCTTCGCATCGTCACAGGCGACCCGCGCACTGCAGCGCTCATCGCGCTCGGCGCGCCGAGCCGCCCGAGCGTTTTCCTCAGCGCAACTCCCGAGCGTTCGCCGTGGGTGAAGCCCGATGCCATCAGGACCGAGGGTGCCATCGTCGTTTGGCCGACGACCGATACCGCGGGGACACCGCCGGCCGAGATCAAGGAGCACTTCCCGGAGCTCGTGCCAGAGGTTCCGCGGGCATTCGAACGTTCGGTGCAAGGCCGGCTGCCGCTTCTGCGAATCGGTTGGGGAGTGATTCGTCCGCAGGGCCAGGCGGTACCCTCAGCCGCAGCCGGCGAGCAGAAGCCGTGAGCGCGTGGGTGTCCTACGCTACCCACTCCGAGCCTCCTCTTCAGTACAGATTCCAGTATTGAGGTCGGTAGATCGTCTGCCTCGGTGGGGGCGACGCAGCCGACTCGTCCGCGGGGTCGGGCGCATTAGCCCATGTCGTGATCGCCAGGACGGTCAGCGCGAGCGCAAGCGCCATTCCGAAGGCAGATGCGAGCGTCTCTTGTTTGCGTGCCATGTCCACCTCCTTGCCGTAGATGGATGTCGCTAGGCCGCACTCTAGAAGAGCGATCGGCAATGATATGTGAGCCGCGTCACATTCACTCGAAAACATAAGGCCTGCGCGGACCGGAGCCGAAAGGACGCAACTATGATCATTGGTAGCCGTCGTCTTCGCGTACTTTGCCGCGGAAGAGCCCATCGACGAACAGGATGTGGCAAAAAATAATCGGTGACAGCACCAGCGTGCCATGCTGGGGCTGCCGCCAAGATCAACGCCTTGCGCCGCAATCTCTCGCCAGTGGACAAATCGTCGATGCCTGCGGCTTCGGCTGGGTCTGCGGCCGCTTCCTCGCTACTCTGATGCGGCTTCGAACCTGCTTTGTCGGGCTTAGTCCCTGCGGATCGGGTGCGCGCTCGACGGGCCGGAAAGTTAAATGACTGATGCAACAAAGGCTGTACGCGAGCGATCACCTCTCGATCGCTATTTCGGCTTGCGCGAGAGCGGCAGCGACGTGCGCACCGAATTCATCGCTGGCGTCACGACCTTCCTCACCATGGTCTATATCGTGTTTGTCAACCCGCAAATCCTTTCCAATGCCGGGATGGACAAAGGCGCGGTGTTCGTGGCGACCTGCATCGCGGCTGCCGTCTCGACGCTGGTGATGGCGTTCTACGCCAATTATCCGATTGCGCTCGCGCCGGGCATGGGGCTCAATGCGTTCTTCGCCTTCACCGTGGTGCTCGAGCACAAATACAGCTGGCAGCAGGCGCTCGCCGGCGTGTTCTGTTCCGGGGCGATCTTCTTTCTGATCTCGATCTTCAACATCCGTGAATACATCATCAATTCAATCCCCAAGAATCTCAAACTGGCGATCTCCGCCGGCGTCGGGCTCTTTCTTGGCATCATCGCGCTCGAGGAAGCCAAGATCGTGGTGGCAAATCCGGCGACGCTGGTGACGCTCGGCGATCTCAAACAATGGCCGGCGATCCTCTGCCTCTTAGGCTTCACCGTGATCGTTGCGCTTAACTACCGCAGGATCATCGGCGCCACTCTGATCGGGATCCTCGTGGTGACGCTCTTCGGGCTACCACTGGGACTTGCCGAGTTCGCTGGAGTCATGTCGACGCCGCCTTCGCTGGCGCCCACTTTTCTCCAACTCGACTTTTCCCGCATCTTGGAACTGACCTTCATCATCATCGTATTCAGCTTTCTGATGGTCGACGTCTTCGACAATGCCGGGACGCTGATCGGCGTCGCCCACCGCGCCGGACTCCTCGATGCGCAGGGCAATTTGCCGCGCATGAAGCAGGCGCTGCTCGCCGACAGTTTCGCCGCCATGTTCGGCGCTTTGATCGGTACATCGACGCCAACGAGCTACATCGAGAGCGCGGCCGGCGTTTCTGCGGGCGGCCGCACCGGCCTGACCGCCGTGTTCGTCGCGCTATTCTTTCTCCTGGCTCTGTTCTTTTCTCCGCTTGCCGGAATGATTCCGGCCTACGCCTCGGCGGCGGCGCTGCTCTATGTGGCGTGCGTAATGACGCGCGGGCTTGCTGAGATCGAATGGGAGGACATCACGGAATATGCGCCGGCAGTGGTGGCTGCCGTTACCATGCCGCTCACCTATTCGATCGCTACCGGCATCGGGCTCGGCTTCATTACGTACGCCTTGGCCAAGCTGATCGCCGGCAAATTCGGCGAGGCGAAACCGACCGTGGTGATCCTGGCCGTGATCTTCGCGATAAAATTCGCTCTACCTGGATGAGTCGAAGCGTAATCGCTGGGCCGATCTAATCGATCACAGCCACCGCGTTGATCTCGACCAGACACCGGGGATCCGTGGCAAGCCGCACCACCTGTACCGTGGTTGTGGCGGGCTTGACCTCCCGGAAATATTCGCCCCAGACCCGGTTGAGCGCATCTTGGTCCGAGAGGTCGGTGACGAAGCGGTCGGCAGTGACGACGTCGCCAAAGGTCGCCCCCACCGCCTCGAGGCCACGCTTTAAATTCTCGAGCGCGGCGCGCACCTGCCCCTCCATCTCGCGCGGCATCGCGTCAAACTCCTCGCGCCGGTGCGGGTGGTGGTGATAGACCGGTGCCGCAGTGACCCCGGCGAGATAGACGGTCGTGCCGCCCTTGACTTTGATCGCGGGCGCATAAGGCATCCACATGTCTGGTGCGTCGGGCCAGTGCACGTGCTCGATGGTCTTTGTCATGCCGCGCTCCCGTCGCTGGTTGCGGAGCGATTCGCCGCTAGTGCTTTCTTGATTGCCCGAAAATCTCGCCACGCCAGTCGCTTCTGCAATGGCTGGCGCAGGAGATAAGCGGGATGCAGCGTCGCTATCGCGCGGATCTCGCGCGTGCCGGTGTGAAATGGGAACCACCGCCCGCGGGTCTTGATGATACCTTCTTTGCTGTTGAGCAGCGTCTGAGTCGACGGATTGCCGAGACAGACCAAGATGTCGGGATCAGCGAGTTCGATCTGGCGCAGCGTGAACGGCAGACAGATCGCCGACTCCTGCGGCGTCGGCGTGCGATTGCCCGGCGGACGCCACGGCACGATGTTGGCGATATAGGCCGAGCTGCGGTCAAGACCGATTGCCGCGATCATACGGTCGAGCAGTTTGCCCGACCGGCCGACGAACGGCAGTCCCTCGATATCCTCGTCGCGTCCGGGCGCCTCGCCCACGAACATCACGCGGGCTCGCGGATCGCCATCGGCGAATACGAGCTGGGTCGCCGTGGTGCGCAATGCGCAACCTTCGAAGCGCTCGAGGATTGCACGCAACTCCTCGAGAGTGGCGGCACGTTTCGCCGCCTCGCGGGCCGCTAGGACGGCCGCCTCGGGCGATGGCGGAGGCGCGATGCGGCCCTTAAGCTCGCGTTCTCGAGGCGGAAACGGGCTGGCGGGGGTTCGCTCCTCGGCTCTTGGCGCGGCGTCCTTGGCGCGCATGGCCGGCGCGGCTGTTGCATCATCGCCGGCGAACCGATCGGTCGGCGTCTCCTCGAGAAGCACATCGACGCCCGCCTCCCGATAGAAGGCGAGAAGCTCGCGAGCGGCTTGGTGGCGCGGCGTGGTCAATCCGTGCTCCTGGTGTCGGCCCAAGCCGACGACGGGAGCAACAATGCCTCCTGTGGGGCTCCAGTAAAAGGGGTAGACCAGCAAGCGTTCGTTGTTACAGTCGCCCCGTGCTCGTAACGAGTGCGCGCGCTTGGAGAAGCCCATGAGCGCAGAGGAGCTGCCCGCCCGCGAGGCGATGGAGTTCGATGGGGTGATCGTTGGCGCCGGGCCCGCCGGGCTCGCCGCCGCGATCCGGCTCAAGCAGCTTTCGCCGGATTTCACGGTGGTCGTCGTCGAAAAAGGCTCGGAAGTCGGCGCGCATATCCTCTCGGGCGCGGTCATCGATCCGGTTGGCCTCGACCAGCTGCTGCCGGACTGGCGCAGCGAAGAGTCCCCGATCAAGACGAAGGCGAGCGATGATCGCTTCTACTGGCTGTCGGCCTCGCGCGCACTGCGTTTGCCCAGTGTCATGCTGCCGCCGCTGATGAACAACCACGGTAGTTACGTGGTTTCACTCGGCAATCTCTGCCGCTGGCTTGCGAGCAAAGCGGAAGCGTTGGGGGTTGAAATCTATCCGGGCTTTGCCGCCGCCGAGGTCCTGTTCGATGGTAACGGCGCCGTGGCAGGCGTCGCCACCGGCGACATGGGCGTTGCCAAGGACGGGCATCACAAGGATAGCTTCACCCGCGGCATGGAGCTGCGTGCGAAGTACACGTTATTCGCTGAGGGCGCCCACGGCAGCCTCACCAAGATACTTGAGCAGCGCTTCGCCCTGCGCCAAGGTCGCGAACCACAGAAATTCGGGCTCGGTCTGAAGGAGCTGTGGCAGGTCGCGCCGGAAAAACATCGTCCCGGATTGGTGCAGCACACGTTTGGCTGGCCGCTCGACAACCGCACGGGCGGTGGCTCGTTCCTCTATCATTTTGACGATCGGCTCGTGTCGGTCGGCTTCGTGCTCCATCTCAATTACGAAAATCCCTACCTCTCGCCATACGAGGAATTCCAGCGCTTCAAGACTCATCCGCTGGTGCGCACAACGTTCGAGGGCGGCAAGCGGCTCTGTTATGGCGCGCGCGCATTGACAGAGGGGGGCTGGCAGTCGGTGCCGAAGCTCGCGTTTCCCGGCGGTGCACTCATAGGCTGCGCAGCCGGCTTCATGAATGTGCCGCGCATCAAGGGCAGCCACAACGCGATGCTCTCGGGAATGCTCGCGGCCGATCAGGTTGCCGCTGCACTCGACGCCGGCCGCAGCAACGATGAGCTCGCTGACTACGACGCCGCCTGGCGCCCCTCCGCGATCGGCGCCGATCTCTGGAAAGTTCGCAATGCTAAGCCGCTATGGTCGCGCTTCGGTACGTTGTTGGGCATAGGCCTCGGCGGCTTCGACATGTGGACCAATACGGCGGGCTTCTCGCTGTTGGGCACGCTGGGCCATGGCAAGCCCGATTGGGCGAGCCTCAAGCCGGCGGCGCAGTGCGCCCCGATCACCTATCCCAAGCCCGACGGCAAGATCACCTTCGATCGCCTGTCCTCGGTGTTTCTCTCCAACACCAATCATGAAGAGGACCAGCCGGCGCACCTGAGAGTGGGCGACCTCGCTCTGCAGAAGGCGTCCGAGCTTGACTGTTATGGCGGGCCTTCGGCGCGCTACTGCCCCGCCGGCGTGTACGAATGGGTGGAGGAGAGCGGTTCACCCCGTTTCGTGATCAACGCGCAGAATTGCGTCCACTGCAAAACATGCGACATCAAGGATCCCAACGAGAACATCACCTGGGTTCCTCCCGAGGGCGGCGGCGGCCCAAACTATTCGTATATGTGAAGGGATTTTTCACGGCCTATCCCTCAGGCCGGCCAATTTGGCGCTGTTCCAAAAAACCGCGAGATCAAGCTTCCGAATCCCTCCTGAGGGTCCTGATAACCGATTTCCGCAAAAGCGCCGCGGTACGGCGGACCCGAAAATCGAAATCCCCCAAAGCTGGTGCCCGATCGGGCCGGGCGTCACGATGCTGCCCTTATCCCGGCCTTCAAAGGCGGTGGACATGCCCGATCAGGGCAGTTATTGCGAGCCGGGCCCAAACAGTTCATTTTGCTCAATGCGGCCGCGCCGAGGGCGTTCGTCCGCCAGATGGAGTCGACCGTGATCCTTTCGCCATCTTTGCGGCGTGCGGCGATGGCCGCAATGGCTGCACTCGCCATCACTTGGCCGGCGATGCTTTGTGCTCGGGCGCAGCAGCCGCGTGAGAGCTTCTCTCGCACCTCCCCTGCAGGCAGCTATCTCGCCGCTCGGCACGCGGGCGGCCAGCGCGATGCCGCGGCGGCGGCGGCCTATTACCGCGCTGCACTGCGCGGCGATCCGCGTAACAATGAGCTGCTTGGCCGCACTTTCCTGGCGGTGCTTGCCAACGGCGAAATTGACGAAGGCGTTAAGCTTGCTGAGCGCGTTCTGCAGGTCGACAAGAACGACCGCATCGCACGGCTCGTTCTCGGGGTGCGTGCGATCAAACAAAAGCAATATCCGGCCGCACGTAAAGAGCTTGCTCAGTCGATTCGCGGACCGATCACCGATCTTGCTGCGACGCTGCTGTCGGCCTGGACGATGGCAAATCCGGCCGAGGCGAAGCAAGCGACCGATTCCATCGATAAGCTCGCCGGCGCCGATTGGTACGCGATATTCAAAGAGCTACATTCCGCGCTGATCCTCGATCTTGCTGGCCAAAGGAAGGAGGCAGCCAAGCACTTCGAGCGCTCCTATAAGCTCGACCCCACGGCGCTGCGCGTGGTTCAGGCTTATGGAGGCTTTCTCTCGCGACAGGGAAATACCGAGGACGCCCTGAAGGTCTTCGCCACATTCGAGGAAGCGCTGCCGCGCCATCCACTTATCGTGGAGGCGGTGAACGAGCTCAAGGCCGGCAAGAAGCTCCCATTGATGATCGACACGCCGCAGGCGGGGGCTGCCGAGGTGCTCTATGGACTCGGTGCCGCCCTTGGCAGGCGCGGCGGCGAAGATCTCGGACTCATTTACCTGCAACTCTCGCTCTATCTCGCGCCCTCGCATCCGCTCGCGCTGCTGTCGCTTGGCGACCTCTATGAGGCGATGAAGAAGCCGGAACTCGCCAACAAGATCTATGAGCGGGTGCCACTGACGTCGCCGCTGTACCGCAACGCGCAGATCCAGCTCGCGCTCAATCTCGATTCGCTCGATCGCACCGATGAGGCGAAAGCAAGTCTCGAAAAGCTGATCGCCGCCAACCCGACCGATCTCGAGTCGAGCATGGCGCTCGGCAACGTGCTGCGCGGACGCAAGCAGTTCGCCGAATGCGCGGATGTATACTCCAAGGGCGTCGACACCATCAGCAAGCCCGAGAAGTCGAACTGGGTAATCTACTATTTCCGAGGCATCTGCTTCGAGCGCGCCAAGCAATGGACAAAAGCCGAGGCCGATCTCAAGAAGGCGCTGGAACTTTTCCCCGACCAGCCGCATGTGCTCAATTATCTCGGCTATTCGTGGATCGACCAGGGCGTCAATCTCGACGAGGGCATGCGCATGATCAAGCGTGCGGTCGAGCAGCGCGCCGACGACGGCTATATCGTCGACTCCCTGGGCTGGGCCTACTATCGGCTTGGCAACATGGACGAAGCGGTCAAGCAGCTCGAGCGCGCCATAGAGCTCAAGCCCGAGGATCCGACCATCAACGATCATTTGGGCGATGCGTACTGGAGGGTGGGACGGGTGCTCGAGGCGCGCTTCCAGTGGTCTCACGCGCGCGATCTTAAGCCCGAGCCCGAGGATCTCGGCAAAATCGAAGCCAAGCTGAAATCGGGCCTTCCCGACGACACATCCTCGGCCGCCCAGGCGGAAGACAAGAAGCCAGGCGGCGGCTAAGCCACATCGCAAAAGCAGCGTGCGCGAGAAAGCGCCCGCCAAGGTCAATCTGACGCTGCGCGTGCTCGGCCGCCGGGCCGACGGCCTTCATGAAATCGAGAGCCTGATCGCCTTTGCCGAGGTCGGGGATGCCTTGACGTTGACGCCAGGCGACGCTTTGGCGCTCAGCGTGAGTGGACCGACCGCGGCTGCCGCAGGCGATGTCGCCGACAACCTCGTGCTCAAGGCCGCCCGCGCGCTCGCCGAGCGCATGGACGCTCTCAAGGTCGGACGCTTTGCGCTCACAAAGCGCTTGCCGGTCGCAGCCGGGCTCGGCGGCGGCTCGGCGGATGCAGCAGCGGCTTTGCGGCTGCTCGCGCGGGCGAACGGCCTGGTGCCGGATGATGCCCGCCTCGCGCAGGCAGCGCGTACCACCGGCGCCGACGTGCCGGTATGCCTCGATCCGCGCCCGCGTTTGATGCGCGGTATCGGGGATATCCTTTCCGATCCGCTCGAATTGCCGCGGCTGTTCGCTGTGCTCGTCAATCCCGGCGTCGTAGTCGCCACGCGGGACGTGTTCGCAGCGCTTGCCGCTCCGCCAGCCTCGCAGGCCCCGGTGGCGACGTGGCCCCGCCAGGGGACCGCGCTGCTCGACGAAATTGCCCGCGGTCGCAACGATCTCGAGGAGCCGGCGATCGAGCTCGAGCCCGCAATCGCGAATGTTCTCGCCGTGCTTCGCAAGTTGCCTGAGTGTCGGCTCGCGCGCATGTCCGGGTCGGGCGCGACGTGCTTTGGTCTGTTCGATTCAGCGCGCGCGGCGAGCGCGGCCGCCCGTAGCCTGCGCGTTGGCTATCCGATTTGGTGGGTGCGCGCGACGACGTTCGGCGGATGAGGGGGTGAACACGCGCCCCATCGCGTCGCTCCGCCACAGCAACGGGAGGAACCCGCATCCATACGCCTCACAGGCGCTAGTTCGAGCGGCAGATGCAGAACTCGACCGCCTCCTCCAGCGCCTCCTTCATTGCGGAGGCGGGAAACAAAGCAAGCGCGTCAGTCGCGATCGCGCCATAATGCTGCGCGCGTTTGACGGTGTCTTCGAGTGCGCGGTGCTTCGTCATTAGGCTGATCGCATGCTCGAGGTCGGCGTCGCTTGCCTCGTCTTCTTCGAGCGTGCGCCGCCAGAAGGCGCGTTCGGTGTCCGATCCCCGGCGAAAAGCGAGCACCACGGGCAGCGTGATCTTGCCCTCACGAAAATCATCGCCGACGTTCTTGCCGAGCTTCGCCGCGGTTCCCCCGTAGTCGAGTGCGTCATCGACGAGCTGAAACGCAATGCCAAGATTCATGCCGAACGAGCGGCAGGCGCTTTGCTCGTCTTTGGGGCGCGAGGCCAGCGCCGGACCAACCTCGCAGGCGGCGGCGAAGAGTTCCGCGGTCTTGGCGCGGATCACCGCAAGATAGTCGTCTTCGGTGGTGGCGGTATTCTTGGCCGCACCGAGCTGCATCACCTCCCCCTCGGCAATGACGGCGGCGGCTGACGATAGGATTTCGAGTGCCCTGAGCGAAGCGACTTCGACCATCATCTTGAAGGCCTGGCCGAGCAAGAAATCGCCGACCAGGACGCTCGCCTCGTTCCCCCACAGCATACGGGCGGCGAGCTTGCCGCGCCGCATCTCGCTTTCGTCCACGACATCGTCGTGCAGCAACGTGGCCGTGTGCATGAATTCGACGGCGGCGGCGAGCTTGACGTGCCCGGCACCGGCATAACCCGCGAGTCTCGCCATGGCGAGGGTGAGGATCGGACGCAAGCGCTTGCCGCCCGACGAGATCAGGTGATTGGCGACCTCGGGAATCATCGCTACTTGCGATCCGGTGCGAGACAATATCGTCGTATTGACCCGTTCCATGTCCGCGGACACCAACTCGCTGAGACGATCGATCGTGGCGGGTGAACGGGTTTCAAATGGGACGACGACGGCCAAAAGAAGCTCCGGAAAGGGCTCGAATACAAGGACGGGGAAGCATAGAAACGCTATGGTAACGCGGCAAGTGCGGCAAAACGCACATTTTCGCGACCGAGAGCGACTTCGGGCGAGAGCGGTGAGGAGGAGGTCCGTTGCGCAAGCCCGACACGGCGTTCGAGGACGAAGCGGAGTGGCGCGAGCTCGTCCGCACCAATGATGCCGTGCTGGTGTCCGCGGTGGGCGCTTTGCTCGACGCTGCTTACATTCCTCACGTCGTGCTCGATCAGAACATGAGCGTGCTCGAAGGTTCGATCGGTATCCTGCCGCGCCGCATCTTGGTTAGCCAATGTTGCGTCGATGATGCGCGAACATTGCTCGAGGACGCCGGCCTCGGACACGAACTTCGCCCGGATGTCCGCTGAAGTCACCGAAGATCCCGTGCTCGGCGGCAAGCTGCGGCTCAAGCAGCCGACCCGCGGTCACCGCTTCGGCCACGACGCAATTTTACTGGCGGCAGCTTGTCCAGCGCGGGCAGGGGAACGCGTGGTCGACCTCGGCGCGGGCGTGGGCGCGGCGGGACTGGCGCTCGCGCAGCGGGTCCACGGCACGAAGGTTGTGCTGGTCGAAATCAATGCGGCTCTCGCTGCGCTTGCAGCCGAGAACGCGCAACTCAACGGGCTCGCGGCACGAGTGACCTCGGTCCTGCTCGACGTTGCGGCGCCGGCGGCTGCATTCGCCGCCGCCGGGCTCGGGCCCGAATCGGTGGCCCGCGTTCTGATGAACCCGCCTTTTAACGATCCAGCGCGGCAAAGAGCTTCTCCAGATCGCCAGCGCCGGCTCGCCCATGCCGGTTCCGCCGAGACGCTCTCCGTCTGGATCAAGGCTGCAGCGCGGCTGCTCGCTCCGCATGGGACGGTGAGCATGATTTGGCGCGGCGATGGTCTGGCCGAAGTGTTGCCGGCGCTTGCTCCCGCCTTCGGCGCGGCAACTGTGCTGCCGGTGCATCCTACTGATCGAGAGCCAGCGGGGCGTGTTCTAGTGCGCGCGAGCAAAGGCAGCCGCGCGCCGCTCGTGCTGCTTCCCGGCTTCGTACTTAATGACCGAGCAGGATGCCCTACCTCCCAAGCCCGATCGGTGCTGCGCGGGGAAACAGTGCTGCCGCTGAGCGAAATTTGATGCGCCGCCCGCGTCGGCTTATCGCGCTGCCTAACTTGAGGTGAGGTCGCCGGCAGCGTAGACGTGACATCGCGCCGCGCCGGTAAACACTCCGAGGCGGCGGGTATGTGCTAAGTGAGCCGAAGACCCGATGACCGACAAAAACCGTTCCGAGCATCTGCGGCAGCTGATCGCAAGCGCGCGCGAGGCGCTGCGGCCGGTACTGCCAAAGCGACTACGCGGCGTGCCAGTCGTGCCGGTGATTCGACTCGCCGGTGTCATCGGATTTTCGACTCCCCTGAAGCCGGGCCTCACGCTTGCCACCGTCGCCCGTGCGCTCGAGCGCGCCTTCAACATGCGAGGGACGCAAGCGGTCGCGTTACTGATCAATTCGCCGGGCGGCTCGCCGGTACAGTCACATCTGATCTACCGCCGTATCCGCCAGCTGGCGGCCGAGAACGCGCGTCCGGTGATCGCATTTGCCGAGGATGTCGCCGCCTCGGGCGGCTACATGATCGCTTGCGCCGCCGACGAGATCTTCTGCGATCCCTCCTCGATCGTCGGCTCGATCGGAGTCGTCGGGGGTTCCTTCGGCTTTCCCAAGCTGATGGACAAGCTCGGAGTAGAGCGCAGGCTTTATGTTTCCGGCGAGCACAAGGCCATGCTCGATCCGTTCCTTCCGGAGAATCCGCAGGACGTCGACCGCCTCAAGGCGCTGCAGCAGGAAATCCACGAGGAGTTCATCGCGCTGGTCAAGCGCAGCCGCGGAACGCGGCTCAACGGTCCCGAAAAGACCTTGTTCTCCGGCGAATACTGGACCGGCGGCAAGGCGACCGAGCTCGGTCTTGCGGATGGCATCGGAGATCTGCGCGCGACGCTGCGGGCGCGTTTCGGCGATGGGGTCGTCACTCCGCTCGTCGCCCCCGCGCGTGGCTGGCTTGGCCGAGTGCAGCCGGGCGTCACTGGGCATGAGAGTTTGCCGCGCGCCGCCGATTTTGCCGAGGAGGTGATCTCGGCCCTGGAAGCACGCGCCTTGTGGGCGCGATATGGATTGTGAAAAGGTTCGCGAGGAGACATGCCTCCCTTCGTCATCTCGCCCTTAGTTAGGCTCGCGCTGGGCGCGGTCGGTACTGGCGTCGTCATGCGCTGGGTCGTGCGAGAGGTGCGCCGGATCAACGCCGAGCTCGATCGAGTGAAAGCCGCGACCGATCCCACCCTGCGTCGAACCTTTCCGACGCTGCGCCGCGATCCGCGCAGCGGCGAATGGCGCGTGATGTGACGGACCCTATTCGCCCTTAATTCCTTTGTCCCGGATGAGCTTGCTCCAGCGGGCGATCTCCTGCTCGAGGTAACGCCCGAACTCCTCCGGCGTGCTCGGCGAGGGAGTCACGCCGGCTTGCCCAAGCTTGCGGCGCACATTCACATTGGTCAGCGCGGCATTGAAAGCTGCATTGAGGTTGACGATGACGGCGGGCGACGTGCCCGCGGGTGCCAGTGTGCCGGCCCACTGGTTGGCAACCGTGTCCGCGAAGCCTTGTTCGACGAAGGTCGGCAGGTCCGGGAAAATATCCGAGCGATCCTGCGAGGTTGCCGCGAGCGCTTTGAGCTTGCCGGTGTTGACTTGCTCCATCACCGTCGGAGTGTCGCCGAACAGACCGTCGAGCTGGCCGCCAATCAGATCCGTAACTGCTTGCGATGCTCCGCGATATGGCACGGCTTGAAATTTTACGCCGGCCGCGGCCTGGAAAAGTTCGAGCCCAAGATGCGAGATGGCGCCAAGACCAGTGATTCCGATGGTAATGGCGCCTGGTCGTTCGCGGGCCAATGCGGCGAGCTCGCGCGCCGAATCGACCTTCATCGAAGCATTCACCACTAGCATCGTTGAGTTGAACACCGCCATCCCGACCGCCGCAAAGTCCTTGCGCGGTTCATAGGCAAGATTGCTGCGCAGGGCCGGATTGATCGCGACTGCGCCAACAGTGGTAAAGAATAGGGTGTAACCGTCCGGGTCTGATTTGGCTACGTATTCGGCGGCGATCGCGCCGTTCGCGCCCGGCCTGTTGTCGACGACGACGTTCTGTCCGAGCAAGCCGCGCAGCGCTTCGGAGAGAAGCCGCGCGACGAAATCCGTGGTGCCGCCGGGCGTGAAACCCACCACCAGACGAATCGGACGGTTGGGATAGTCCTGCGCCTGCGCACCAGGTACTGTCAGCAGGAGCAGCGCGGCGAGGACAATTCCTGCAAGCGAGCAGCGGACAAGGATCATTACGCAAAGATACCAACGCGCGATGCGGCCGTCATTGCGGCGCGTCTTCTTGACGCTGCGGATGCGTGTCAGTACGTCTAGCCGCCCAACTCCGCTGCTCGCGAATGCGCGCCTCAGTTGCGGCTCGGGCATCTGAATTTTGCAGGCACATGAGCGACGACCTTCCCGCCCATCTGCGTCCCGCGCGCTCATTCCAGGGCTTGATCCTGGCGCTGCAGCGCTATTGGGCAGATTACGGCTGCGTGATCCTGCAGCCCTACGACATGGAGGTTGGCGCCGGCACCTTTCATCCAGCCACGACGCTGCGGGCGCTCGGGCCCAAGCCGTGGAACGCGGCCTATGTGCAACCCTCACGTCGGCCGAAGGACGGTCGCTATGGAGAGAATCCGAACCGGCTACAGCATTACTACCAGTTCCAGGTCATCCTGAAACCTTCGCCGGAGCACATCCAGGAGCTCTATCTCAAGTCGCTTTTTGCGATCGGCATCGATCCGAAGCTGCATGACATCCGCTTCGTGGAAGACGACTGGGAAAGCCCCACACTCGGCGCTTGGGGGCTGGGCTGGGAGTGCTGGTGCGACGGCATGGAAGTATCGCAATTCACCTATTTCCAGCAGGTCGCGGGCTTTGAATGCGCGCCGGTCTCCGGAGAGCTGACCTATGGGCTCGAGCGACTGGCGATGTATGTACAGGGGGTCGACCGCGTGTTCGACCTCAACTTCAACGGCCGCGAGGGAGAGAAGAAGGTCACCTATGGCGACGTTTTCCTGCAGGCCGAGCAGGAATACTCGCGCCACAATTTCGAATTTGCCGAAACCGAGATGCTCTTCGAGCAGTTCAAGATGGCGGAGGCCGCCTGCCGCAACTACATCGCCGCCGGTTGGACGACGATTGGCAACAACAAGCGCCACCTGATGGCGCTGCCGGCCTATGACCAGTGCATCAAGGCGAGCCATGTGTTCAATCTGCTCGACGCGCGCGGCGTGATTTCCGTGACCGAGCGGCAGAGCTACATTCTGCGGGTGCGCGACCTTGCCAAAGCCTGCGGCGAGGCGTGGCTCGCAACCCAAGCGGGGGGAGCAGGCGCATGAATGCCCAGCCTGAAATTGGCGGACGCGCGCCGGTTGCGATCGATGTCGAGGCCGAGAAGAGTTATTGGTGGTGCGCCTGCGGGCGTTCGAAGAAGCAACCGTTCTGCGACGGCTCGCATAAGGGCACAGTGTTTTCGCCGGTCGAGTGGAAGTCGGACCAGTTGGCGCAGGTCTGGTTCTGCGCCTGCAAGCGCACCGGCAACCGGCCGATGTGCGACGGCAGCCACAAGAAGCTCGATCCAGAGCCGTAGGGCTCGTGAAGCGAGATCAAACTGGCGCCGCCATTCACCCTTTCCCTCCACGAGCGGGTGACTGAGCGTGAGGGCCCGCGCAGCGTTTCGCCGCTTCACTGTTCGCGCGGTTCGCCCTGCTCGCCAGATCCCGCGCCCTCCGGCTGGCCCACGAAGACGATGTCGCCCTTGATCAGATCCTGCACCTTCGGCGCCCCGGATTTTTGCGGCCACAGATAGGTGACGTGGAGACGCGCGATCACCTCAAGCCGTGCCGGCGTCGGCGTGACGAGCAGGGTTGCCGTGTGGACGGTGACCTCGGCGGGTTGCGCCCAGGCGCCGGGAACGGGACTTGCGCTCAAGAAGCCCTGAACAATCGAGGCCGCGACCGCCTTGATGAATCGGGCAAACTCCGGATCGCGCACCACGAATTGTGACTTGTCGCGGTTCGCATCATATTCGAGTACGCGAGGAAGCCCGAGCTTCGTCAGTGCAGGCTCGTATTTCGCTCCTAGATCGATGCCGATGCGGGGCTTCGTATCATCCCAGACCACGCGCATCGGGACCGCAGGCGGGCCTTCGCTCCCCTTGAGGTACATCAGGTAGATCGTCTCGCTGTCCGCGGCGCAAGCAGCGCCCGACATCACAGCGAAGGCACACACGGCGGCCGCGCGCACGGAAATGATGCGGCTGAGGATTTTCATCAAACGCACCGAAAGCTGGCGAAGCTCGTGGAAATGTGCGGCATGGCCTTGAGGCCTGCAAGCGTAGCATTAGCGAGCAAAAGTTGGGCGGGAACCAGGCGTCGCGCTTTTCGACTTAACAATGGCAACTGCGCCTGCTACCTGCTCACGATGCCCGACTTTCTGCTCGAGCTGTTCTCCGAGGAAATTCCAGCGCGCATGCAGGCGCGTGCGGCCGAGGATTTGCGCAAGCGCGTCACCGACGCGCTCGTCGGCGCGGGGCTCCTCTATGAAGGCGCCAAGGCCTTCGTGACGCCGCGCCGGCTTGCGCTCGCGGTCAAAGGCGTGCCCGTTCGTCAGCCCGACCTAAAGGAGGAGAGGAAAGGCCCGCGCGTCAGCGCGCCGGAGAGCGCCATCCAAGGGTTTTTGCGCGCGGCCGGCCTCAAGTCGATCGGTGACGCTAAAATCGTGCCCGACAAGAGGGGCGACTTTTACGTGGCAGTGATCGAGAAGGAGGGCCGGCCGGCGATTGACGTGCTCGCCGAGATCGTGCCGGAAGTGGTGAAGACATTCCCCTGGCCGAAGTCGATGCGCTGGGGCGAGCAGTCGCAGCAGCCTGGCTCGCTTGCTTGGGTGCGGCCGTTGCATTCCATTGTCGCAACTTTCGGGCCGGAGACCGAGGAACCAGAGATCGTTCCGTTCGCGATCGATGAAATCAAGGCCGGCGACGAGACGCACGGCCACCGGTTCATGGCGCCGCAGCCATTCAAGGTGCGCCGGTTCGAGGACTACGCGGCCAAGCTCGAAAAGGCCAAGGTCGTGCTCGATCCCGACCGGCGCAAGGAAATGATTCTTGCGGATGCTAAGAACCTCGCTTTCGCGCAAGGCTACGAGCTCGTCGAGGATGCGGGCCTGTTGGCGGAGATCGCAGGCCTGGTTGAATGGCCCGTCGTGCTGATGGGGTCATTCGACGACGCGTTCCTTCGCATGCCGCCGGAGATCGTCCGGGCAACGATCCGCAATAATCAGAAATGTTTTGTCCTGCGCGAGGAGCGCACGTCGCAACTCGCCGACAAGTTCATCCTGGTCGCCAATATCGAGGCCGAGGACGGCGGCAAGGCGATCGTTGCCGGCAACGAACGCGTGATCCGCGCGCGGCTCGCGGACGCCAAATTCTTCTACGACACCGATCTCAAGACGCGGCTCGAGGATCGGCTGCCGAAGTTCAAGGACATCGTCTTTCACGAGAAGCTCGGCACGCAATGGGAGCGCATCGAGCGCATCGAGCGGCTCGCGGCGGAGCTTGCGCCCAAGGTTGGTGCCGACGTGGAAAAGACAAGGCGCGCGGCGCGGCTCGCCAAGGCCGATCTGCTCACCGAGGTGGTCGGCGAATTCCCGGAGCTGCAAGGGGTGATGGGTAAATATTACGCACTGGCACAAGGCGAGGACCCCTCGGTCGCGGCGGCATGCGAGGAGCACTACAAGCCGCTCGGCCCAAACGATCGCGTGCCGACCGATCAGGTTTCACTCGCCGTCGCGCTCGCGGAGAAGATCGACCTACTGGAATGTTTTTGGATTCTGCATGAGAGGCCAACAGGTTCAAAGGATCCTTACGCACTTCGGAGGGCTGCGCTCGGGGTTGTCCGGATCATTCTCGAAAAGAACATTCGGGTTGCATTGCGCAAGTTACTGTATTGGGCGGCATTCCCGATATTTGGCTATCTTTATTGGACTTATGCGCCAGCGGTAAAAGCTGTTCGTCAACTTGCGGACATCCCAAGGCTCATCGAAAGCGAGCATGTCGAAGCGGCAGCGGAGCGCGTGGCGGGCGCAATCAAAGCATTTGATGAGAATAAAGACATGGTTCCCGGGTGGGAGGGCCTAGGGGAGGACAACGCTGCTGCATTGCTCTTATTTATCGCCGACCGCCTCAAGGTGCAGCTGCGCGAGCAGGGTGCGCGCCACGATCTTGTTGATGCGGTGTTTGCTCTCGAGGGACAAGACGACCTCGTCCTGATTGTCCGACGAGTCGATGCCCTGGGTAAATTCCTCGAGACTGACGATGGAAGCAATCTCCTAATTGGTTATCGTCGGGCAGCAAACATTCTCCGCGATGAGGAAAAGAAGGACAGGACGACTTATTCCGGTGCGCCCAATCACGAATTGATGCGTGATCCAATCGAGCAGCATCTGTGGAGAACTATCCAAAGTACAGCTGCGGACGCTAACCATCATGTCGCACGGGAAGATTTCGAGAGTGCAATGGAAACGCTCTCGACGCTGCGTAATGCGGTCGATGACTTCTTTGCAAGCGTCACGGTCAATGTCGAGGACAAGCAACTGCGCGAGAACCGGCTCAAGTTGCTCAACGAAATTCGCGAGGCGACCCGCACAGTCGCGGATTTCTCGCGCATCGAGGGCTGAGCAAGCGTCATATCCGCGAGAGCGAGCATCCCAGTAGGCAACGAGCATGCGGCAACGCCATGAGCACACCAACCAGTGGATGATTACTGAATCATCTGCTTACGCGGATCATGACACCGGAATAGAATGAGGCTCCGCGCGTGGAACCCGCCATTGACGGCGTCATTATCATCGACTGCCATCCCAGGAGATCCCTATGACCATCACCTTTGCACATATCACACCGCTTGTTGCGCTCATCGCCGGCATTCTGATTCTGCTCTTCCCGCGGCTGTTGAATTATGTCGTAGCAATCTATTTGATCATCGTCGGCATCGCGGGCCTCAACAGCATCCATCACTTCATCCGGTGAAGCAGCCGCCGCCGGCGCGCGATCTGCGCCCTTGCGCCGGCGCGCGCGGCGATGTCATCAAGAGCTGGCGCATCAAATTGTGGTTCCATGGCCGTGTCGTCGCGTCGTAGCCGATTGAACAAAACATCCACCCGCTCTGCCCTCGGTCGCAGGTCTGCGGCCCGCGCTCGATCAGCGGCGCGCAAGAAATCGCCTGGCGAAATGAAGTGGGTGTACAGCTTCGGCAACGGGAAAGCGGAAGGGCGCGCCGATATGCGCAACCTCCTCGGCGGCAAGGGCGCAGGCCTTGCCGAGATGGCGAATCTCGGCTTGCCGGTGCCGCCAGGATTCACCATCACCACCGAGGTCTGCACTTATCACTACGAGAACGACAAGACCTACCCGAAAGGCCTGCGCCGGCAAGTTGCCACCGCGCTCGCGCAGGTCGGCCGCACCACCGGCAAGGCTTTCGGCAACAGCGACAATCCTCTGCTGGTCTCGGTGCGCTCGGGCGCGCGCGCGTCGATGCCGGGCATGATGGACACCGTGCTCAATCTCGGACTCAACGACGCGACGGTGGAGGCGATGGCGAACAAATCCGGGGATCGACGCTTCGCCTACGACTCGTACCGCCGCTTCATCACGATGTATTCCGATGTGGTGCTCGGCTTCCCCCATCATCATTTCGAGGAAATTCTCGACGATTACAAAGACAAGAACGGCTACACGCTCGATACCGATCTCTCGGCCGATGACTGGGTCGAGCTCGTCGCTCGCTATCAGCAGCGACTTAAGGAAGAGCACGGCGAACCCTTTCCGCAGGATCCGGAGCAGCAGTTGTGGGGAGCAATCGGCGCGGTGTTCGGCTCCTGGATGAACCAGCGCGCCATCACCTATCGCCGCCTACACCACATCCCCGAGAGTTGGGGCACCGCGGTCAGCGTCCAAGCCATGGTTTTCGGCAACATGGGCGAGACCTCCGCAACCGGCGTGGCATTCACGCGCAATCCCTCGACCGGCGAAAAGCGCCTTTACGGCGAGTTCCTGATCAACGCCCAGGGCGAGGACGTGGTCGCCGGTATCCGCACTCCGCAAGAGATCACGGAGGCGGCGCGAGCCGAGGCAGGGTCGGACAAGCCATCGATGCAACGGGCGCTGCCCCAGGCCTTCAAGGAGCTCACGCGCATCTATGGCGTGCTGGAGCGGCATTACCGCGACATGCAGGATCTCGAATTCACGGTCGAGCAGGGCAAGCTTTGGATGCTGCAGACGCGCGCGGGTAAGCGTACGGCGAAAGCAGCGCTGAAGATCGCTGTCGACCTGGCGAGCGAAGGATTGATTTCACGCAAAGAGGCGATTGCGCGCATCGAGCCGGCGGCGCTCGACCAGCTGCTGCATCCCACGATTGATCCGAAGGCCGAGCGCCAAGTCATCGCAACGGGCCTTCCGGCCTCGCCCGGCGCAGCATCCGGTGAGATCGTGTTCTCGGCCGATGAGGCGGAGACGCTCAAGGCCAAGGACAAGCGCGTGATCCTCGTGCGGGTTGAGACCTCGCCCGAAGATATCCACGGCATGCACGCGGCCGAGGGGATTCTCACCACGCGCGGGGGCATGACCTCGCATGCGGCCGTGGTGGCGCGCGGCATGGGCAAGCCTTGCGTTTCCGGCGCTGGCGCGCTGCGGATCGACTATGCAGCGGGCACCATGAGCGTCGCCGGACGGACGTTCAAGGCCGGCGACGTCATCACCATCGACGGCTCGACCGGGGAGGTACTTGCAGGCCGCGTGCCTATGAGTGAGCCGGCGCTCTCCGGCGAGTTCGCAACGCTGATGAGCTGGGCCGACGCGACGCGCAAGCTCGGTGTGCGCGCCAACGCGGACACGCCGAACGATGCGCGCGTCGCACTCAAGTTCGGCGCCGAGGGCATCGGGCTTTGCCGTACCGAGCACATGTTCTTCGACGAGGATCGCATTCGCGCGATGCGCGAGATGATCCTTGCCGATGACGAGAAATCGCGCCGCGCCGCACTCGCCAAGCTGTTGCCGATGCAGCGCACGGATTTTGTCGAGCTGTTCGAGATCATGCAAGGCTTGCCGGTGACGATCAGGCTGCTCGATCCGCCGCTGCACGAATTCCTGCCGCACAGCGAAAAAGAAATCGCGGAAGTCGCCGCCGCAATGGGCGCCGACGCAAAGAAGCTCGCCGATCGCGCCCGCGAGCTAAACGAATTTAATCCGATGCTCGGATTTCGCGGCTGCCGTCTGGCGCTCGCCTATCCCGAGATTGCGGAGATGCAGGCGCGCGCGATCTTCGAGGCGGCAGGCGAGGCCGCCAAGCTCACCGGCAAGCCGGTCGTGCCGGAGATAATGGTGCCACTTATCGCCACCAAAGCCGAATTGGATCTCGTCAAGGAGCGCATCGATGCCATGGCGGAAGCGGTTGCCGGCGAGCGAGGGAGCAAGGTCAATTATCAGGTCGGCACTATGATCGAGTTGCCGCGGGCCTCGTTACGAGCGGGCGAGATTGCCGAGAGCGCGCAGTTCTTTTCCTTCGGCACCAACGACCTGACCCAGACTACCTACGGGATCAGCCGCGACGACGCCGCGAGCTTTCTCGGCACTTACGTGTCGCGCGGCGTTCTTCCCAGCGACCCCTTCATCTCCATCGATCGTGAGGGCGTCGGCGAATTGATGCGCATTGGCGTCGAGCGCGGTCGCAAAAGGCGGCCGAAGCTCAAAGTGGGTATTTGCGGCGAGCATGGCGGTGACCCTGCTTCAGTCGAGTTCTGTCACGAGATCGGCCTCGACTATGTCTCGTGCTCGCCGTTCCGCGTGCCGATCGCCCGCCTTGCGGCCGCGCAAGCCGCGCTCGGCAAGGGAGCCGGCGGCGCTGCCGGATCCGACGCGTAGATCGCTCCGCGCCCATTGCCACGACAAACATTCGCTAGATTTTTGCAACTTCTGCCGCGACGGCGGCTGCTCGGTGCATCGCTTGCGGCAAGATTGTGGCGATGCGTCCGATTAACAGGATCGCAAGCTTGCTGCGGCAATAAAAAATCCGACGCATTTGCGCCATCACGTCGCCTTGTGCCGGCGGGAGGATGTGCTTGCGTTTTGCAGGGGCGGGGGCAAGCCTGGGATGGTTGCATCGCGCAACAGGCCGAAGGGTGGTCGGCAACCCCCCTTCGGCCTTGGCATCCTGATGGTGCTGCTGCTGACCAGCGAGGTCGGTCAGGGAGACCTCGCTGCGGTGACGGCGCGCCAACCGATCGTCAATCGCTCGCAGAAGGCCGCGTTTGCCTCGCCGTTCGGCACAATCCATGAGGCAAAGTTCACCCCGCCGCAGCAGCCCGACGGGATCTCCATGCCCCTGCAGTTGGACTACCAGTTGGTCGGCTTCGATCCGAACAGCGCAAACGTTGCCAACTCGATCCGTGAGCGCTTTCTCGGCGAAGAGACATTCTTCGCGAGCCGCTATGCGGGTCCGATGGTCGACCGCAGTCGCAAAGGCGACTACGGCGTTGCGCGCGATCGGCTCATCGCGCTCAAGGGTGATCGGCTCAATGCGGCGCGGCCCGTTGACGCCACCCCGCAGGAGGGCGCCCCATCGCTCGCGCAGCAGCAGCCCGCCTCCCGGCCCTCCGTCGATCCGGCCCTCGGCATCACAGCCGCCGGAAGCGAGGCCAAGGAGCCGGGCTTAGTGCGGCCGGCCGAAGTCGCCGCGCAAGATGAGGAGAGGTCCGCGAGCGAGGCCGAGCCCGACGCGGCTCCTCAGTCAGTCACCGGCCTCGCCTTTTCCGCCCCCGTTCTCGATCCGTCGCTGCCCGCGGCGCGAGTCTATTTCAGCGTCGATCCGATGGGGCAAAAGCTCGGTACGATGGAGCCGTGGGCGCCCGGGGAAGAACCGCGATTCGATGACGCCGAAATCACTGCAAGCAACAACGCGAACGTCAAGCTCGCGGCAGTGCCGCCGGTCCCGTTTCCCGCGGGCGAGCCCGGAAGCATTTTCGAGGCGCCGGTCGAGCGTGCGGATCTGCCGCCGTTGCCTTCGGATCCCAGTATCGTGATGAAGAACGGTATGACGGGCGGGCAGACGGTCGCGGCCAAGGGCGAGGTCACCGGCGAACACCAGCGGCCGATGACGCCGGCCGAGCTCCTCGGCCTCGACGAAAGTACGCGCGTCAAGTCGGAGAAATGCCTGGCCGAGGCGATCTATTTCGAGGCGCGTGGCGAAGCAGTGCGCGGGCAGATGGCGGTAGCCCAGGTTGTGCTCAACCGCGCCTTCTCCGGCAGATACCCCAACACCGTTTGCGGCGTCGTCTACCAGAACGCGCACCGTCATCTCCACTGCCAGTTCACGTTTGCCTGCGACGGCATCCCCGACATCGTTCGCGAGCCCGACATGTGGGAGCGGGCAAAAACCATCGCCGCCGAGATGCTCGACGGCAAGCTGTGGCTGCCGGAGGTCGGTAAGGCCACGCACTACCACGCGTACTGGGTGCGCCCTGGCTGGGTCCGCGAGATGACCAAGATGCACCGCCTGGGCGTTCACACGTTCTATCGGCCACGCGCCTGGGGCGACGGCCTCGAGGCGCCGGAATGGGGCGACGAAGCCTCCACCGTCGAGTCAGCGCGCCGGCTCGTAGAGGCGGGGAAGAAGCTGTGACGCCGATGGTTCACATCTCGATATCGAGCGCCACGTCGAGCTGCGGCGCCGAATGGGTGATCCAACCCGAAGAGATGTAGTCGACGCCGGTCTTGGCAATCTCGGCGATGGTGCCGAGGGTAATGCCGCCGGAGGCTTCGAGCGGAAATCGTCCGCCGACCATCTCCACCGCTTTGCGCATGGTCGCCGCATCCATATTGTCGAGCAGCACCGCGTCGGCCAATCCGACATCCAGCACCTCGCGCAGCTGTTCGAGGGTGTCGACCTCGATCTCGATCTTGACGAGATGGCCGGCGGCGGCCTTCGCGCGCTCGAGTACCCCGCGGATGCTGCCGGCGACGGCAATGTGGTTGTCCTTGATCAACATGGCGTCATCGAGTCCGAAACGGTGGTTGAAACCGCCGCCGCAACGAACGGCGTATTTTTCGAGCGCGCGCAGGCCAGGCGTCGTCTTGCGGGTACAGCAAATGCGCGCGCGCGTCCCGGTGACACGGCGCACGAACTCATGCGTCGCAGTGGCCACGCCCGAGAGACGTCCCAGGAGATTGAGCGCGGTGCGTTCGCCGGCAAGCATGGCGCGCGCCGGCCCACTCACCGTCATCAGCTCGGTCTTGGCCGCGACGCTCGCGCCGTCGCGCATATTGGCGGCAATGTCGATCTCCGGCGCAAGCTTGGCAAAAGTCGCGGCCACGAGCGGTAGGCCCGCGATCACGCCCGCCGCACGCGCCACGACGCTAGCGCGGGCCGATGTCTCCTCGGGGATAGTGGCGATTGCGGTTACATCGCCGGCGCGGCCGAGATCCTCGGCGAGCGCGCGCGTGACCGCGGCATCGATCTCGAGCGGCGACAGGAACGCATGCGGGCAGAGGAGTGAGCGCGTCATGGCTGATGCCGATCCGCAAGAGAATAATGGGCTGTCGTCCCGCGTAAGCGGGTCGCATAACCCTGAATACCCACTTTAGTGGGACGATGACATAAAGGCCGCGCCCGTTAATCCTGGCACTGCCGGAATTCCAGACCCACGCGGCCCGTCTGCCATGCGCAAGACGGGGTTGGAGATGGGTGCATGACCCCGTAGAAGCAGGCTGGAGCGCTTCAGAATGGTGTAAACCCGAGGAGCGATTGGCGGTGCCATTCCCCGGCAGCGCCAAGGGCAACGAGTCTCCGATCGATCGGCAATTCACACGGATTGGCAAATGGCCATTTCACTTCCCTCGAGCTCGAGAGTGGCGTTCGGCTGGCGCACGCCGGTCGTCATCGTGCTGTGCGGCTGTCTCATTTCCATGATCAGCTTTGGGCCGCGCGCCACGCTCGGCTTCTTTCTCACGCCGATGTCGCAGATGAACGGCTGGGGTCGCGACGTGTTCGGCTTGGCGCTGGCGATCCAGAACATCCTCTGGGGCATCGGCCAACCGTTTGCCGGCGCGATCGCCGACCGTTTCGGCACCACGCGCGTGTTGTGCACCGGCGGCGCATTGTACGCGATCGGGCTCATACTGATGGCCTACTCGACGTCTCCTGGGATGCTCGACGTCACCGCCGGGGTCTTGGTCGGCTTCGGCCTCTCCGGCTGTTCCTTTTCTGTCGTGCTCGCGGCATTCGGCAAGCTATTGCCCGAGCGCTTGCGCTTGTTCGCGTTCGGTGCGGGCACCGCGGCCGGTTCATTCGGCCAATTCCTCTATTCTCCGCTCGCGGTCTCGTTGATGGATGCCTTCGGCTGGCAAACCGCGCTGCTCGTCTTCGGCATGGGCATGCTGCTGGTGCTGCCGCTGTCGCTTGCGCTCGCGACTGCCCCGGCCGAGACGGGCGTGGGGCAGGGTGCCGCGTCGCAATCGCTCCGGCAGGCGCTCGCAGAGGCGATGGGTCACCGGTCCTATGTGCTGCTGGTGCTCGGGTTCTTCACCTGTGGCTTCCAACTCGCATTCATCACCGTTCACATGCCGGCTTATCTTATCGACCGCGGCCTATCGGCCCAAGTCGGCGGTTGGACCATCGCGGTGATCGGGCTGTTCAACATCGTCGGTTCGCTCGCTTCGGGCTGGCTCGGCACCCTCATGCCCAAGCGCTATCTCCTTTCCTTCATCTATTTCGCGCGTGCCGCTGCGGTATTCGGTTTCATCATTTTCCCCGTCACGCCGTTCTCGTCGATCCTGTTCGGTGCGGTCATGGGGCTGCTTTGGCTCTCCACGGTCCCGCCCACCAATGGGATCATTGCGCTGATATTCGGCACGCGCTGGCTCGCAACGCTGGCCGGCTTGGCGTTTTTCAGTCACCAGGTTGGCGGCTTTCTCGGGGTCTGGCTCGGCGGCGTCGCATTCGTGCGCACGGGCTCATATGACGTGGTGTGGTGGCTCTCGATCCTGTTCGGCGTGCTCTCTGCGGTCATCAACCTGCCGATCGTGGAAAAACCGGTCGTGCGCGCAGCCGCCGCGCCGGCCTGACCGCCGACGAGGCGAGGGACGCCAGCCACGACTTGAGCTATTTTGCCGACGCTCATCCACATGCCGGCGGGCTAGCCATGGCGACCTTCAAAGCGATCGTGGTCGAAAAAAGGGAGAGCGGCCCGAAGGCTGCGCTCGCCGATTTCGACGAGCGTAACCTCATGGAGGGCGACGTCACGGTCCGCGTCGAATGGTCGACGCTGAACTACAAGGACGGCCTCGCGATCACCGGCAAGGCGCCGGTCGTGCGGCGATTCCCAATGATCCCCGGCATCGATCTTGCGGGCACGGTCGAGACCTCGAACCACCCCGACTGGAAGAGCGGCGATAAGGTGATCCTCAACGGCTGGGGACTGGGCGAAACGCATCTCGGCGCTTACGGCGAGAAGGCGCGCGTGAAAGGAAATTGGCTCGTGCAACTTCCCTCCCGCATGAGCGCGCATGATGCCATGGCGATCGGCACCGCGGGCTATACCGCCATGCTTTCGGTCATGGCGCTCGAGGGCCACGGGCTTACTCCCATGAGCGGCCCGGTGGTGGTCACGGGAGCAGCGGGCGGCGTCGGCTCGGTCGCCGTTGCAATTCTCAGCCACCGTGGCTTTCAGGTCACGGCGTCGACAGGGCGGCCGCAGGAGGGCGATTACCTCAAAGGGCTGGGTGCGAGCGAGATCATCGAACGCAAAGAGTTCGCAGAACCCGCAAAACCGCTAGGAAAAGAGCGCTGGGCGGGCGGCATCGATACGGTCGGCTCGACCACCCTCGCCAATGTGCTCTCCATGACGCGCTACGGCGGGGCGGTGGCGGCCTGTGGACTGGCGGGCGGCATGGATTTGCCGACATCGGTCGCACCATTTATCCTGCGCGGTGTTTCGCTTCTCGGCATCGATTCCGTCATGCGGCCGATTGCCGATCGGCGAACCGCGTGGAAGCGTCTGGAAAGCGAGCTTGATCGGGGAAAGCTCGCCGCGATGACGAGCGAGATCGGGCTTGCCGACGTCATCGAAGCGGCCCGAGAGATCATCGAAGGCCGCGTTCGCGGTCGCATCGTGGTTAAGATCGGGTAACCATGTTGAGGTTTTGTTGACCAACATCCGGCAAAGTCGCGCCTGATTCGTATGGTTAAGGGGCGGTTACGGTCGCTGCGGCGACGGTAATGGGAGAGGGGAGCAGGTAATGATTGCGCGGGTCGCGATCGTGGTCGTGAGCTTGCTCGCGGCCGTCTCGGCGCGGGCGGAAGTTCTAAGCCCGGAGGCGGCGCGGCGGTTCGTGACCGGTAAGCTTTTCGCGTTCAATTGTTTCGATGGCTCGCGCGGGGCCGGGCGCATTTACGGCGACGGTTCGGTCATCGGCACCATCCAGTTCCGCGGCGCGGGACCGGTGCGCGGGGTCTGGCTGCCGGCGGGGACCCTGCGGGAGCGCGGCGGAGCGGTGTGCGCATCGCTGCAGGGAATGCCATTCGAGCCGTGCTTCCGCGTCGAGAAGATCGACGAGCGCAGCTTCCGCGGCTCTTGGATGGGCTTTGCCTATTGCGACTTCACGCGCCGCATGAATGTCGCCGGCATGAGCCCGCGCCGGCACTCGCACGGGCCGTTGTCGCTCGAGGCGAGCGAGGCGGGCGCCAACTGATCCTTCGGCTCACTAGTCGGCGCGCGGCTGCGCTAGCGCGGAGCAGAATAGTAATAGACGTCCTGTATTGACGTCGGCCGGATCACGATCGTGCGCCGCGTCCCGTCGCCGGCATAGGAGCTCACGGGAATGTCGCGCAGATTGTCTTGAAATCTGCGCACGGCGTTGAGGGCCTCGTCGGTCTGTTTCGCGCCACGATTCTCGCGCGCTGTTTTCTTCGGAGCGAGTGCGGGTGTTTGCGGCTCGACTGCGGGCCTCGCGACGTGCCGCTTCTCGTGCAACTGGGGCGCGGCTGGCGCCGCGTGGCGGGAGGGCTCGGCGTGCGGTTTAGGCACGTGCCTTTCCGCCGTGACGGGTGGCGGGGGCTCAGTGGCAACCGGCGGCGATGATACCTCCTGCTGCGGCACCGCCGGCTGCGGCGCCGTGATGTCGCTGCGCTGAGTTGTGCCCGCCGGTTCTTCGGCAACGACCGGCGGCACTGGCGCTTCCTGCCGAGGCGCCGTCGCTTCGATCTCGCGCCGCTCGGCCGCGCTGGCCGAGGGCTGAGTTTCGGTCACAGCCTGCTCGGTCACAGCCTGCTCGGGCACGCTCTCGGTAGCGGTCGCGGTGGTGTTCGGGGCCGGCGCATCCGCGACCCATGGCATCCCGCGTCGTGACAAGCAGTTCGGATCCAACTGCAGCCAATGCTGCTCCTTGCACGGCTGAGCGGAAGCCTCGTCGCTGGCGAGAAGCCGCTCTTCAAAGGTGGCGGGAAGCAACGCCAGCACGGCAATGAGACCTGCACAGCCGACCAGCGAGGCGGAAATCACAAAACGCAGGTTCGAATACAAGGCCGTCTCCTTACGAGCGGAAATCTCGGCCCCCTCCTGTTGCACAAAAACAACGCCGCTGTGGCGGGACTATGTCCGTTCAAAACACGCCGTCCCAGCGGAACTTGCAGCCGTGCTTAACGGGCCGGAATGCTTTTGGCCACTGGCCGTGCCCTTTTTCGCGAGCAGGATCAAGCCGGAAAGGCTCCTGGGCGCGGGAACAGGACACGCTGGTAAAGCCAGCCGATACCGAGCAGCACGATACCGAGCCCGATGAACGATAATCCCTGGAAGACGCCGGTGAGGTCGTGCATGTCGACGAGGAAGACCTTGAGCACGGTGAGGGTGACCACCGCGGCGGAAGCCAACCGCACCGCCTGCGAGCGCAGCAGCATACCTGCCACCAAGAGCGCCACGCCGAAGGCGAGCCAAACCGCCGAGTAGGTATATTGCTCGGCATCAGTGATGGCGCCGAAGGTGAGCACCTCGCCATGGTAGAGCGTTCGCACTTCGAGCGAGAGATAAGCAAGCGCGAGCGCGACCGAGGTCACCGCCGCGGTGGCGCTGTAGGATTGCGGACGCACGCCGCGCGTCTGCAACGCGAGCGCTGCTGCAAGCATCGCGGGCAAGCCGTAACCGAGAAGGATCAGATTGACGAAGCGCCCGCCGACCGGCTCTCCCGTGAGCAGCGGATTCTTGTGTACCGCAAGCTCGAGCACGATGGCCGCGAGCGTCAGCGCCGCGACCGCGAGCGCTCCCACGTCATGCACTACACTGTGGGTGCGCAGGCGCAGCCGTTCGAGTCCGATCGTCATGGCGAGGCCGACCGATACTTGCAGCGCGACCTCGGCAAGGCTCGTGCTGTGGCTGTAGATGTCGCCGTGATGGATGAAGTGGCGGATTTCAAAAAACGCCAGCAGCACGGTGAGCACGATGGCGCCGGAATCGATCACGCGTGCGGGTGCGTCGTCGGCGCGGCGGCGTAAGAGATGCCCGCCGACGGCGAAGGCCGCCGCGCAGAGGCCGTAGCCATAGAGGAGCCAGTTAAAGATTGGCGTCGTGCCGAGGGCCGTGCCGACGATGCGCGGCTCCCAGGCGATGCGCGCCATGACCAGCACCGCTACCGCGGCGGCGAGTAGGCGCAGCGCCGGCAGCGGCCGCTTGTCTGCGACCCAGGCGATGCCGGCCACCATCAGCGCGAGCGCGACCGTGAGCCAGCCCTTCTCGAGGGCCATGGTGAGTGCGAGCGCGAGCGCGCCAACCGCGCCGATGGCGAATATCGCGCCGGCGGCCGCGAGACCCGATGCGGGCGCGCGCTGGTTGAGGCTCTCGGTCGCAAGCGCATAGAGGACGCCAAGTAGCAACCCGCTCGCCGCGAACGGAATCGATGCGTCTAGATTCGCGATGCGATAGTAGAGCGCGGCGAGCACGGCGAGCGGCGTGAACACAGCCGATGCGCTCCACAGGATCGGCACGATTGGCCGCTGCGATCGGCCCTGGGCACGATAGCCGGTGATGCCGAAGACGAGCGCAAAGCCGGTTGCGAGAACGAGATGCCATCCGACGTCTGCCTTCGGCGGCTCGGGTACGGCGCCTGCGACGGGACCGGATGGCATAAGCAGATGCCCGATCTTGAGATCGACCGCCCAGCGGGCGATGACGAGGATGGCGAGCAGCGCAGCTGCCGGCACGGCCGCCGCCGCCGCTTCTGCGCGCCAGGCAATAGCGGCGGTGGCGGCCACGAGCACGGCGAATGCGGTGAGCGCCAGCGGATCGTGGCGGCTCGCCAGCACCAGCACGGCCGCTGCAACGAGATAGGCGGCGAGGGCGGCCGAGGACACGCCGTCGATGCGACCCGGCTCTGCATCTGGTCCGAACAAGAGACCGGCGACGATCAATACGGCCGCGAGCGCAAAACCGGCGACAGCGTAAAAGACGTGCGCTCCGAGCGCGTCGACGCTGACGACACCGACGCCCGGCAAGATCCAGGCCGCGCTGAAGGCCACCGCCGTGATGGCGAGCCAGCGCCACATCCGAATGCGCGCGAGCGCAAACGCGGCCGCAGTCGCCACCGCAAGATAGATGTAGAGTGCCCAATAGTCGGGGTGCTCGGAGGCGACGAGAAGCGGGGTAAGGTAAGCGCCGACGAGACCGAGGCCTGCCAGCGCGGGTCCATGCAGCAGCGCGGCGGCGAGCGTTGCGAGCGCCACGACCCCGAGCAGGATGAAAGCCGTGCCCGCTCCCAAGAAGTCATAGAGCGCGTAGGCGGCATAGACATCGGCATAGGCGACGGTGGTGCCGGCGGCCGTGAGGGTACCCGGGATATGCGCCGCCGGTAGCCGCGAGATCCCAATCAAGCGCTCGCTCCGGCGCGCCCATTCCCCGGCGGCGACGAGCGCCAACGCCAACATGGCGCCGAGCGCCACCCTTCCGGCGGGCCCGAGCAATCCCTGCTCGATCGAGTAGCGCACGAGAAAGATGCCGCCGAGCGCGACGGCGACACCTCCGACCCAGACCGCCCATTGCGCGCCCAGGCGTTCCTCGAGACTCATTCTTGCCGTTTCGGATGTCGGTTGCGGCGGTGGCGACGCAGGCGGCACGACAGGGGAAGGCGTTGCAAGGGCCTCCTCGGGCGTCGGCGGCGCTGGCTCTACTTCCCGCGGCAGCGCTTCGGACACGGCGATGGGTTCGGCAGGCGGAACTGGCGCGCCCTGCGGCGCCTGGGCCGCCGGCGGCGTCGCTGCCGCTAGGCGGCCTTCGAGCGAGGCAAGCCGTGCGTCGAGGCGGCGCAAATCCCCGTCGAGCCCGATCGATTTCGCCAGCGCGGCAATGGCGATGATCGGGACAGCGAGCAGCAGCAGTACCGCGAGCAGGAGTAATATTGCCATACCCAGCCCAGCATCGTCGCTTCGATGCTATCGAAGCAACGATGCAAGCGAAAGCATGCCGAGCTGCGGACCCGGCGCAGAATGGCCTGCACGAGCTCACAGCGAAACAAGAGACGCGACTTTTCGGGTCCAACAAGGAAAGAGGAATTATTCCAATTCGAGTCGAAACGGATTGGCCTCGTAGGCCATCGCGCCGCGTCCGATGGCGTCGATGGCTGCGACCATGCGGCCCTCGCGACACAACATGCGGTCGGCAAGCGCCACGAAGCGGCTATTTGGCGTCGCCGTCGCCGAGGCGCGGCGCAGCTCGCGCGCGATCGTCAATTCATCGCGGCGGGGGTTGAGCGCGCAGGCCGAGACATAAGCGCCTGCCGTGGAGCGACTGATGCCGGCATAGCAATGCACCACCAGCGGCTTGGCGCGATCCCAGCCGCGCACGAATTCGATCAGCGCGCTGACATGATCGTCGCAAGGGAGAGTGTAGCCGTCCATCGGCACGCTGATGTCGTCCATGCTCAGAATGAGATGGTTCGCCGCTACGACGCTGCTTGGCCGTTCGACCCGGTCGGTATCCTTGAGCAACGTGACGACATGGCGCGCGCCGGTCGTTTCGACGGTTTCGTAGAGGCGCGCGAGCGAGCAGACGTGAATCATCATTATCCCGAAGCAGTTCTTGCCCTCTTATATGGGGAGGAATTTTGAGATCAAGGCGTCGGTTTGCGGGCCGCTAAATTTGTTCCCAATCCAGGGCCATCGCCTTTAGCTCAGGGTCCCCGCTTTCGCGAGGACGAACGCAGGGCTGCGTCATCCACCGACGACTTTGGCGAAGCGCTCGAGATAGCGCCGCTCGGCCACCTCCGCCGGCCACGGCACCAGATAATCGCGCTCGGTGGCCGCGGAGAATTTCGGCGGCGCGCCGAAGAAACGCCGCGCTTCGCTTGCGGAAAATCCCGCAAGCCGCGTCGCCTCGAGATAGGCCGCGGCGCGGTCGGATGCCTTGATCAACGCCACAGCATCCGCGGGCAGCTCGGCGGGAAGCCCGAACCGCAGATGGATCGCCGCGAGAAGGCGCGCCTCCACCGCCTTGTACGCGTCGCCGATCACCGCCTTGAACGGCGAGATCATGTCGCCGATCACGTATTCCGGGGCGTCGTGCAGCAGAATGCCGAGGCGGATTGCGCGGTCGAGGCGCGCGCGCTGGCGCGCGATGGCTTCGACCAGCAGCGAATGCTGCGCGACGGAGAAGATGTGCGCGCCCTCGGTCTGTCCGTTCCAGCGGGCGACGCGCGCGAGCCCGTGCGCGATGTCGGCGATCTCGATGTCGAGCGGGGACGGATCGAGCAGATCGAGCCGGCGCCCGGACAGCATGCGTTGCCAAGCGCGGAATGCCGCGGAGGCCACTGCCGCTCGCGGCTTTGCCGGCATCGCGCTCAGCGACCCGCCAGCGCGGCGAGTGGCGCGTGCCGATGGCAGCTCACCACGTGGTCGTTGACCATCCCCGTCGCCTGCATGAAGGCATAGACGATGCTTGGGCCGACGAATTTGAAGCCGCGGCGCGCCAGCTCCTTGGACATCGCGCGCGAGATGGGCGTTTCCGCCGGCACCAGCGACGTGGAGCGGAAGCGATTGACCTTGGGCCTGCCGCCGACGAAATCCCACAGCAGCCGCGAGAAGCCGGGCCCCTTTTCCATAGCATCGAGATAGGCGCGCGCGGAGAGGATCGCGCCCTCGATCTTCATGCGATTGCGCACGATGCCCGCATCTTGCATCAGCTTCGCGATTTTCTTCGGCGTGTAACGCGCGATCTTCTCCGGCTCGAAACCGTCGAAGGCGCGCCGGAAATTCTCGCGTTTGCGCAGGATGGTGATCCAGGACAATCCGGCCTGGAAGCCGTCAAGGATGAGCTTCTCGTAGAGCGCGCGGTCATCGTATTCGGGCACGCCCCATTCGTCGTCATGATAGGCGACGTAGAGCGGGTCCTGCTTGGGCCAGGGACAGCGTTTGAGTCCGTCCGGATGGAGAAGGACAGGGCTCATTCCGCGGCCTTCGCCTCGCCGGGCCACGCAAATTGCGCCCAGGCCGGTTTGACTAGCCGCAATTCGACGCCGCCTGCCACGAGCCGCTCTCCCGCCGCCAGCGCCTCCGCGGCGCGGTCGAGACGAAGCAGCGCGAGGCCGCGCCCTTCGGCGCCCGAGCCGAACGTGCCGACGGTCCTCTCGCCCGCGCTCACCGGCACGCCGGCCTCGGGCGCAAAGCCCTCGAACGCCACGGGGACGACGCGCGTGCGCGCCGTACCGCGGTGCTCGATGCGCGAGACCACCTCTTGTCCGACGAAGCAGCCCTTGTCGAAATCGATGCCGCCGAACTGGTCCATGTCGGCCTCGTGCGGGAACGCATCGCCATAGATGAAATCGAGGCCACCGCGCGGCGCACCGAGCGCGATGCGATGAGCTTCGTAGGCCGCTGCGTCGACGAGGTCGGCGCCGAGGTCAGCCGCGGCGGCGCCAGCAAGGTGCGGCGGCAACATGCAGCGTAGCCCCAAGGACGCAAGCCGCGGATCGCGATAGCACAAGCCATATTCCGTAACTGCGCTGCCGTCCCAGGCCGCGAGCACGCCGAGCGTCTCGGACAAATCTTCGATAATGACCTTGGCGCGCAGCTTGTAGAAGTTGAGCCGCTGCAGCAGCGTCGGCGCGAGCGCGCGCGGGCAGTCGAGGAAGAAGCCGCCGCCGTCGGCGTGCGTGGCTTCCGCCAGGATGAAATCGACGATGAGCTTGCCCTGCGGCGTGAGCAGGGCGGCAAAGCTCGCGGCGTCCGGCGTCACCTTGGCGATGTCGCTGGTTACGAGTCCGTTGAGGAATTTGCGCGCGTCGTCGCCATCAACTTTGACGACGCCGCGGTCGGGAAGCAGCGCGGCTTTCATTGGGCGGATCGTAGCGGTGTCGCGGCTAAACGTAAGGGGCTCGCCGCGCGCTCACAAGCCCTCGACGCATCCATCGTCTTGCCAAAAAGTCTAGCCCGGCAATGACGGTTTTTTAATTGGCGCCTGTGCCTGTGGTGCGATGATCCTTAGTCGCCGCTGACAAAGAACTGCCAGGCGCCGTCGGGCGAGATTCCGAGCCGGTAGAAAGCATAGGCGCCGAGCTTCATCATGTCCTTGTAGTCGGCGCCGGTGACGAGGCGAAACAGCTCGACCTTCTGCTGCGGCGTGAGCGCATCAAGCGACATGCGCACGAAATAGGGCCACACATACATCTCTTGTGGCGTGCCTTGGTCGACGTGCACGAAGGCAGCTTCGAGGATCATGGTCATGATCGAGAGTACCTCGATGCCGTCGGAGTCGGGATAGTTCGCTTTCCAAAAGGCGACAGGATCCTTGTCGTCGGTGAACGAGAAGATCGGCATCGAATCGGTCATCAGCGCTGCGAGCTGCTGCAGGTCGCCGCTGCGCGCGGCGCCGAGCAGCCGCTCGCGCGTGCGCGCCACCGGCGCCGGCAAGCGAGAGAGATCGGTGATGATCTCGGGAGCAGCGGATGGCGCCGCGGTGTGACCCTTGCTCTTTTCGGCAGCGGCTGGGTTTTGCGCCGGCTCTGCCGGCGGCGGCTCGGATATTTCTGGCGGCTTGGCGCCCTCGCCGCGAAGGCTTTTCGGGGCAAGCGCGCAGCCGCTCGCGACGAGCACCAAACACATCAAGAGGCGAAAGCCGATGCGCAGCCGCATGGTCGAGCCCCGATCGATGCCGGGCAGTCTACCAGAAGCACGAAATCGGTGGCGAGGTTCCCCGCGGCAGCAGGTTCCGCAACTCTGTCGCAGGCGCGGGCGCCCGTTGCGCGCGCGCCGCGGCTACTGCCTGATCATGGCGAGGGAAAATTCGCCGTTGCGGATGCGCACCGCAAGCCCCTCGGCGAAACGCGCCGCCGGCTCCTCGCCGTAGGTCGACACGAACTCGGCGAAGGCGGCGAAGAGGCAGGCCTGCGCCAAACAATCGCCGTCGATCCCCTCGACGCGCGCTTCGGCCCAGGCTGCGTTGAGGTACCCGAGCGCAGCCCGCTTCTGCTCATGATCCGGCACCGGGACCTCGGTCACATCATGCCCATGTCGCTCGGCGGGCGGTTACAGGACCACGTTAGCATGCGAGCCACGTTCGCCTAGAGCGGAACTCGAGGAACGGTTAATGCCTCCGCCTGTCCTCGCATGATCGCCCACGAGGCCAAATATCTCTTCCGTTCATTCCCGCGAAAGAGCGAATCCAGGGGCCCGGTCTCCGACTTGGGTCCCCGCTGTCTGTCGCGGGGACGAACGGAGGAAAAAGTTCGGTGTGGCTACGAGGAGAGTTCAGTTCGCGTAACGCGCCGTCATCTCTCGCGCGATTTTTGAACCTTCTTCCAGGTAGCGGCGAATGACGATCTCCGCCGCCGGGGTGCAGGTGCGGTAGCTCAGCTGGTAGCCGCGGTAACCGCGATTGAAGCTCGCGATCATACGCAGGCGCCGCTCCCCGCTCGGGACTTCGGCATCGACGATCGCCTGCATCTCGTTGCGCCACTTCTGGCCTTCGTTGGCGCCGCAGATATTGCGCAGGTAATGCAAGGCGCCGAGAATCTCGGCGAGCCGCTGCAGGCTCCCATCGAAGGGGGCGGCAGCTGCTTCGGCGCGCGCGGGCGTGTCGGCTGGCGCGAGGGTAAGCGTGGCCGCGATTGCGGCCACTGTGAAGACGCGCCGCCACATCGGAAAGGAAACCTGCATGAGGGTTGGAGCGGTCGGACCGTGATTTCGGCGCATTGTCGCGGGCCAACGCGACGGAAACAAGGCCGGTTCGCAGAACCTTGTAGCCCAGATGAGCGCCAGCGAAATCCGGGGATCCCGCATGTCCTTCGCGCATGCGGGCTTCTCAGTAGCCCGCACCTGACTTCACATGTTCGAATGCGCCGCAAGGCGATCGAAAGCCTCCGCCACGATCTCGGCCAGCCCGGCGGTCGTCGGCAGGCTCGCGAGCTCGGCCGGCTCGAGCCAACGCGCCTCATCGAGCTCCTCGTTGAGGAGGACCTCGCCCGCGCGCCAGCGGGCGGCAAAGCACAGGATGATGAAATGCCGCTCCACCCGGCTCTCGGCGTCACGCACGATCGCTTCGCGAAAGCCGGCGAGCGCCACCGGCTCGATCGTCATCCCGGTCTCCTCGCGCACCTCGCGCGTCACCGCTTCCTCGAGCGTCTCTCCCACCTCGACGACGCCTCCGGGCAGGCTGTAGAGGCCATGCGCTGGCGCGCGTGCGCGGCGCACCACGAGAATCTTGCCGTCGCGCACGATGGCGGCGCTCACGGCGAGGTAGGGACGCTCGGGATAGCTTCGTGCGTCCGGCACAGCGGCTAGAGCACCTTGCCGGGATTGAGGATGCCCTTGGGATCGAGCGCGCGCTTGAGCGTGCACATGAGATCGTAGGCGACAGGATCCTTCACCTTGGGCAAGAGATCGCGCTTCATCACGCCGATGCCGTGCTCGGCGGAGATCGAGCCGCCGTATTTGGCCACCACCGCGAACACCGCGGCGTTGATCTCGCTCCAGTGGCCGAGGAACTCGGTCTTGTCCGCGCCGACGGGCTGCGCCACGTTGTAGTGGATGTTGCCGTCGCCCAGATGCCCGAACGGCAGCGGCCGAGCGGCGGGGACGAGCTTGGCGACCGCGGCGTTCGCCTCCGCGATGAAGGCGGGCACCGCCGCCACCGGCACCGAGACGTCGTGTTTGATCGAGCCGCCTTCGTGGCGCTGCACCTCGCCGAACATTTCGCGGATGCGCCAGAACATTTTTGTCTGATCGAGGCTCTCGGCGATGGTGGCATCTTGCACGAGTTCGCGCTCCAGTCCTTCCGCGAGAATTTCTTCCAGCACCGCGCGCAAGCCGGAGCGCGCCTGCGAGGAGAGCTCGAGAAGCACGTACCACGGGTGCGCTTGCGGCAGCGGATCGCGGCAGCCTGCGCCATGGCGCAGCACCAACTCGACGCCAAGCCGCAGCATCAGCTCGAAGCTGGTCACGTTCCCGGTGGCGCGCTCGCTGGCAAGCCCTAAAAACTCGAGCGCTGCTTGCGGCGAGGGCACGCCGATGAAGGCCGTCTCCACCGAGCGCGGGCGCGGCACGAGGCGGAGCACCGCGGCGGTGATGACGCCGAGCGTGCCTTCGGCGCCGATGAAGAGGTCCTTGAGGTCGTACCCGGTATTGTCCTTCTTGAGCTTGTTGAGCGCATTGAGCACGCGTCCGTCGGGCAGCACTGCCTCGATGCCGAGCGCGTGTGAACGCGCGATGCCGTGGGCGAGCGCAGCGGTGCCGCCGGCATTGGTGGAGAGATTGCCGCCGATGGTGCAGCTGCCTTCCGACGGCAGCAATTGCGGGTAGAGACGATCGACCGCGGCGGCTGCCTCGCGCGCCTTGAGCAGCGTCACGCCGGCCTCGCAGGTCATGGTGTTGGAGACCGGGTCGACCTCGCGCACGCGATCGAGGCGGTTGAGCGCCAGCACGATCTCGCCGTGCTGCGCAATCTGTCCGCCGACGAGGCCGGTATTGCCGCCTTGCGGAACGATCGCGGTTGCGCTCTCGCTCGCGAGCTTGAGGATTGCGGAAACTTCCGCGATGGAGCCAGGGCGCAGCACCACGGGGCTTTTGCCGCGAAACATGTCACGCGGCTCGGTGAGGTAGGGCGCCTGCGCGTCGCCATCGGTGATCGCGTTTTTCTCCCCCACGATCGCGACGAAGCGGGCCAACAGATCGGCGCTGAGCATCTTGGTTGGGATTTCTGCAATATTCATTGCGCGAACCTACGGCGTTGCCGGCAGCGACTATAGAGGATCTTCATCGCGCTTGATGCACCATCACGCCGCGCGCGCGGTGCATTCCCTCCCCGCTTGCGGGCCGCTTGCGGGGCGCTTGCGAGGGAGGGACAGGAAGGGGGCGTGGAGGGTTCAACCGGCATGATTCTCGACGTTTTGGACCGGCATGATCACCGACAGTTTGGGGTCGCCGGCAGGTTCGGCCGGTTCGCGGAGGCCCTCACGCGCGCGGCGCCGCCGCCCGCTCGAGCCGATCGTTGATCGCCTCGCCCAGGCCCGAGCGCGGCACCTGCATCACCGCGATGGTGCCGGCCCCCCAGGCATCGAGCGCGCGCAGATGGGAGAAGAGATTGGCCGCGGCCTCGATGAGATCGCCGCGCGCGGAAAGGTTCAGTGCGGCTGCCGCGTGCGCGGCGCCCTCCGCCGGCAGCGCCCCGAAGGCGAGCAACGCCTCGCCGCGCTCGACGCGCTGCGCATTGAGCCGCAGCCGCGCCCGCGGCGCGTAATGGGAGGCGAGCGCGCCCGGCGCCATCGGCAGCTCGTCGACATCCGCCGGCGGCACGTTCGTGCGCGGCGCCTCCCTCAGTCGAACCAGCCGCTCGATCTCCGCGCGCGGCAGCGCGCCCGGCCGCAGCAGCACCGGCCGATCGAGGCAGGCGATGATGGTGGATTCGAGCCCCATCGGCGTCGCCCCGCCGTCGACGATCAGCTCGATGTGGCCGCGCAGGTCGGCGAGCACGTGCTGCGCGGTCGTGGGCGACACGTGTCCGGAGCGGTTGGCTGAGGGCGCCACCACTGGGCCGCCGAAGGCGACGAGAATAGCGCGCGCGATGGCGAGGCTGGGCACGCGCACGGCGATGGTGTCGAGACCGGCGGTGGCAAGTTCCGCGACCGGGCTGTCTGTACCGAAAATTAGATTCTGCAATAATGGTGATGAAGTCCGCCGAGGACGGGCGCAGATACAATGTCGCCCACGTACTGGATGGCGCGATGGATCGGAGCGTCCTTGTTGAGAGACCGATGAGTCCTCAACTCATTATAGTAGGCGGCAT
>WNFW01000027.1_pt1 | contig 76285 bp, 73 predicted proteins | sample 5400131 | NCBI WGS metagenome assembly WNFW01 (sample SAMN13153362, study PRJNA577476) | soil metagenome | isolation source: 20 cm soil or saprolite under grassland replicate 1 | place: USA:California | collected 2016-06-15
TACTGACGCCACCGGCACGGTGGTGACCGTGAGGGCCGCCGTCCCGTTTTGCCCCTCGCTCGTCGCCGTAATCGTCGCTGGGCCCGCCGCCACCCCGCTCACCAGCCCGCTGCCACTGACCGTCGCGACCGACGTATTCGAGCTCGACCACGTCACCACCCGCCCGGCGAGCGGGTTGCCGCTCGCGTCCTTCGGGGTCGCGGTGAGCTGCGCCGTCTGCCCGACAGTGACACTCGCCGGCGCCGGACTCACCGTCACCGATGCCACCGCCACATTGGCTGGCGCGACCGTCACCGCCGCCGTGCCGATCATGCTTTCGCTCGTCGCCGTGACGGTCGCCGCGCCCGCCCCCGCACCGGTCACCAGCCCGCTGCTGTTCACGGTGGCGACCCCCGAATTGTCCGTCGCCCACGTTACGACCCGCCCAGTGAGCGCATTTCCACTGCCGTCCCGCGGTGTGGCCGTCAGCTGCACGGTCCGCCCAGCCGTGATGCTCGGCGCTGCGGGATCCACCGACACCGTGACCACCACTCCTTCCAGCAGGCCCATGAGCTTCCGCAGATCGCACCCCGACAGGGTGACGAGACCGCCCAGCAGCAGCACATTCCGCATCAGGGCCAGCCGTCGAGACAGCTTGTGCTTGAACGTCATCGCTCGCTCCTCGCTTACGGGCCGGGCCAGCGGTCGGTGCGGATCTGCACGCCGGCGAAATACCACGACAGCCCCGTGTTCACCGAGCCGTTCTGCCCGTTGTTCCCCATCCCGAAACTCGTCACATACGTCGGGTTCACGCAGAAGCTGTAGCCCGCCGCGTAAAACGACTCCAGCGTCCAGTTGTCCCGCCCGCCGAAGCTCAAGTTCCCCGACGCCCCGTAATCCGACTGCTGGAAGTCGGCGTCGGCCCCGATCTGCACCCCCGCCGCATCGTAGATCCGCGGATGCACCTGCACGTGCGTCGCATCCACGAAATGCACGAAGTACTCGAAGCGATACCACGCCCCAGTCACGAGCGGCCGGGCCAGGTTCCAGTGCCCGATCGGGTAGGTGTAGCCGCACCCGTAGAAGCTCGACGTCAGTTGCCACGTCGTCGCGCCCGCCGTCTTGCGCACGTAGGTCAAGTTCGCGTACTGGTAGGTATCGACCGTGACGATGTGATCGCCCGCCGGGGAGGTGTCGTCGTTGCGCATGTAGAAGCGCACGTAGAAGTCCGTCGACGGCGGCACCACGCGGTCCTGCTGGATATTCGCCGCGTAGCCGGGGACGGACCCGAGCTGCAGCACCTTCAAGGCATTGCGGCCGCCCGGCGCGTTGACGCTCGCCCCCGACACGACCGAGAGCAGCTGGATCGGGGCCCCGTTGTTGAACTCCCAGTAATTCATCCAGCGCCCGCCGTCGGTCACGTCGGCGTACGCCGTCCCCACCGTGTTCCAATCACTCTGGAAGACGACGCCGCCCGGCGGCGTCGCCGTCACGGCGACGCTGGCCGTCCCGCTGCGGCCTTCGCTCGTCGCGGTGATCGTCGACGTCCCAACCACGAGCCCCGAGACGAGGCCGGTGCCATTCACCGTCGCCACGCTGAGCGCGCTGCTTGCCCACGTGACGGTGCGCCCGGTGAGCACGTTGCCGGCTGCGTCGCGCAGCGTTGCCGTGAATTGCTGGAGGGCTCCGACGACGACGTTGGCGCTGGCCGGGCTGACCGTGACGGTCGCCACCGGCGCCGTGCTCGCGGTCGTCGTCCCGCTCGCCACGTTCGAGAGCCCGCCGAACACCGCGTTCACGTTCAGCGTCCCCCGGAACGCCACCACCTGGAACTGGTAGCCCACCCCCGCCGCCAACCCCAGCACCGTACAGCTGCGCCGCGCCCCGATCGCGCTGCCGCTCACCGGCGTCGCACAACTCCCCCGCGCCACGTCGGTCGCTGACGCCCAGGCGATCGTCCCCGCCGCCCAGCGGATGTCATAGCTCGCCGGCGCCCCCGTCCCGTCGGTCACCTCGGTGAACGCCAGCGTCACCGAGCTGTCCGTCACGCCCGTCACTGCGAGATCGGTCACGGCGCCCGGATTGGTCGCGGCCGCCGTCACGGTGATCGCCGCGGTGCCGCTCTTGCCTTCGCTCGTCGCCGTGATCGTCGCTGGGCCTGCGGCCACCCCGCTCACCAACCCGCTGCCATTGACCGTCGCAATCGCCGTGTTCGAGCTCCCCCACGTCACCACCCGCCCGGTCAGGGCGGTGCCGCCCGCATCCTGCGGCGTCGCCGTCAGCTGCACCGTCTGGCCCACCTGCCGGCTCGCCGTCGCCGGGCTCACCACCACTGACGCCACCGGCACGGTGCTGACCGTGAGGGCCGCCGATCCACTCTGGCCTTCGCTCGTCGCCGTGATCGTCGCGGGACCCGCCGCCATGCCAGTCACCAGCCCGCTGCCATTCACCGTCGCGACCGCCGGGTTCGAGCTCCCCCACGTCACCACCCGCCCGGCGAGCGGGGTGCCGCCCGCATCCTTCGGCGTCGCGGTGAGCTGCGCCGTCTGCCCGGCCGTCACGCTCGCCGTCGCCGGGCTCACCGTCACCGACGCCACCGCCGCATTGGCCGGCGCGACCGTCACCGCCGCCGCGCCGATCATGCTTTCGCTCATCGCCGTAACGGTCGCCGCGCCCGCCGCCGCACCGGTCACCAGCCCACTGGCGTTCACCGTCGCGACCGCCGCATTGTCCGTCGACCACGACACGACCCGCCCGGTGAGCGCATTCCCGCTGCCATCCCGCGGTGTGGCCGTCAGCTGCACGGTCCGCCCAGCCATGATGCTCGGCGCCGCGGGATCCACCGACACCGTGACCACCACGCCTTCCAGCAGCCCCATGAGCTTCCGCAGATCGCACCCCGTCAGGGTGACGAGACCGCCGAGCAGCACCACATCCCGGAGCAGGGCCAACCGTCGAGACAACTTGTGCTTGAACGTCATTGTGAGCCTCCGGTGGCACCGATCCGCGTGGGACGGGTGCGATAGAACTCCCGGAGCTGTCGCTCCGGTTGGGAATCGAGCTTGAGGGTGTGAGGGGACGTGACCAATACGACGGCGCTCTCCGGCGGGGTGGAACCGGGGACGAGCGACGCTTTCATGAGCGCCAACCGCATCGACAGCTTGAATGTGAACGGCATATCACGCGCTCCACGTCACTGAAAACACAAAGGCCGCCAGGATCGACGATCCGCGTCGATTCGCTGGCGGCCCGGCGGACGTGGCGAGCGCTGCTCGCGGTAGTCCCGTAGCTCTGCGTCACCGCCTTTCGGCGGATTTGCTCTGAGCAGCGAAAGCTGTCAGCTCTGGGGGGCGCTCCGAGAGGCCGACATCCATGTTGGCGGCGGTCCACGTTTGTGGACTGCTCTCAACACGGAGGCGAGGCTAATAACGGTGTTGCGGGCGCGCAAGTGGTGCGACCGAAAACGAGGATTTACGCTAAGTTAACGAATTCGATGGTTGTGCACGCACCAGAACGGGGCAGCCCAGTGCGGTTCGCGAGGTATGAAGATTGCCGCTTCCGGCTGCGTGCGTGGCGGGTTCCACGTATTCTCGGATGGTCGCGCGCTACGCCGACATGTACCGGGACGCGCTCGATCGCGCGTCCTCCTGAGCCCCCAGATGCTTTCTTCTTTGTGCTACTCTGCTCTGCGCGGCACCGGCCTGACCGCGCTCGCCCGGCATCTCCGGGATGGCGCCTTGATTCTCTGCTATCACGACGTCGTACAGGGGGGCCCGTCGCCGGGGGATCCCGCGATGCACCTGCCCGTGGAGCGCTTGACGCGGCAGCTGCGGTGGCTGCGGGACCACTACAGCGTGGTCCCGCTGCTCGAATTGACGGCACGCCTGGCGGCAGGAGCGTCGGTCCACAGGCTGGCAGCGATCACTTTCGACGATGGGTACACCGGCACGTTCACCCTGGCGTGGCCGGTGCTCCAGACGCTTGGCCTGCCGGCGACCATGTTCGTCGTCGCGGACGCCCCTGGGCATTTGGAGGCGTTCTGGTGGGACCACCCGGTCATCGCCGCGGCAACCACGCCGGAACGACGGCAGGGGTGGCTGACCGAGCTGCGTGGGGACGCCCATCTGATCACCACGGCACTCGGCGCGGGGGCGGCCGCGGGGCCTCCGCCGACGCACGTGCCCGCCGGGTGGGGGGTCGTGGCGGCGGCCGCCGCAGCCGGGCTCGACATCGGCGTCCACAGCGCCACGCACCGCACGCTCACCATGCTCGACGACGCGGAGCTCGATCGCGAGATCAAGACGGCTGCGGAGATCATCTACGCCCACACGCAGGTAGAGCCGGCGCTGTTCTCCTACCCTTACGGCGTCTGGGACGGGCGGGTCCGTCGTGCGGTCCGCTCGGCAGGGTATCGCGCAGCCGTCACGCTCGACTACGGATTGAACACCGGCGCGACCGACCTCTGGTCGCTGCGCCGCGTCAACGTCCCGGCGTCGATCTCCCAGGCGGCGTTCGCCGGCTGGGCCGCTGGCATTCGGCCTACCGCGCCACTGCTCGCGCCAGCGCTTCGAGGTCTCCGGGGCTGAGCAAAGAATGGGTCGGCAGCGTGATGAGGTCCCGTACGAGGTCCTGCGCGCCCGGCCAGCGCCGCGCCTGTCCCACCAGCCGAGCGCGGATCGGCGCCAGGTCGCCGAGCGACGACGGGTAGGACGGCGCCGCGCCCAGGCGCATCGCGGCTTCCGGCTCGATGAGCCCGCTCAGTCCCCGGGGAACACGCAAAGGCAGCCGCAGATAGCCCGGTGTGGTCTCGGCCGGCGGATCGATGGGATGCACGCCGGGGCATAGCGCCAGGGCCTCGAGCAAACGGCGGGCGCGCCGTCGCCGTTCCCCGCCCTCGCGCAGGGCGGTGGCAAACCCGCGCATGAGGAGCCCCGCCGACGCCCGCGACAAAGCACCCGGCGTCACCGGATCGTGGTAGCGGGTCTCCCCCAATCCCAGCCAGGGGAGTGACGCCGGGATCCCATAGGCTGCCGGCCGCGCGAATGCCCACTGCGCGGCGGCGAGCGCAAGCACCCCCGCCTCCCGCCACAGCCCTCCCTCTCCCCCGCCGCCGTTCCCGTTCCCTCCATTCCCGCCCGCGCCGCCGCGACTGAGCAGTGCCCCGCCCCGGCCGCCCGTCCACCCCTTGCCGCGTCCGAAGCTCAGGACACTGACGACGCCCAAGCTTCCCAGCGGACGCCCGCGCCAGCTCGCGGCGAACCCTTGAGCCGCGTCCTCGATCACCGTCGCGCCGACCGCCGCCGCGCATTCGACCACCGCGCGCCACGGCACCGGCACGCCGTACAACGGGGTGACGACGACGATTCGCGCGCCGGCCGTCAGCGCCGCGGTCAAGGAATCGAGGTCCGGCGACAGCGTTCGCGGATCCACGTCGTACAACGCGACGCGGACCCCGGCGCCGACAGCCGCCGTGGCGACGTCGAAGCAGGTGAAGGCAGGGAGCGCGACGATGACCTCTCCGCCGACCTCTCGCGCCGCCTCGCTCAGGGCGGTCTGCAGCGCCTGCGTGCCGCTGGCCAGCAGCCGCACCCGCTCGGCGACGAACTCGCGCTTCAGCAGCTCGGCCAACGCCGGCCGCGGATCGCGCCCGGGCATGAGCGCCGCGCCGCCGGCGCGCAGGGCGGCCCACGGCAGCGGCGAATGAACCGGCGGTTGTCTCACGGCAGTCTCCGGGCGAGCGGTGGCCCGAGGCGCTTCGTCACAAACAGCGGCAATCGCCGCCACACGGCAGCGGCGACGCGATACACGGGTCGCTCGGGCGAGGGCGTCGCGTGCACATCGCGCGGCGACCACTGCACCCACGGTAGCGGCACGTCGACCCCACCCCATTGCTGCTTGAACTGGTGCGTGCCGCTGCCCGGCGTGCAGCGGCCGAAATCGAAGGTGCGCGCGCCGCGGGTGATCGCGTGCTCCATGAACGCCCAGTACAGTCCCATGTTCGGCGCGATGCGTTGATGCGCGCGCAACGCGGATGCCCAGGTGATCTCCAGCGCGCCACGCCACAGGAAGCCGCACCCCGCGGCGACCGGCGCAGCTCCCCGGTACACGGCTCCGAAGACCACAAGGTCGCTGAGCCGCTGGGCCACCCGCTCGAAGAACCTCCGCGGCAGCACCGGGGTCCCCAGGTCCCGCATGTGGCGGCCGAACACTTCGTAGAAAGCGTCCAGCTCCGCCAGACCGAACCGCGCCTCGAGACCCTCCTTTTGCGACCGGCGGATCTGGCTGCGCAGTTTCGCCGGAAACGTTTCCCACAGCTCGGCCGCCGCGGACGGCAGCGTCAGCAGGACGGTCAGTTTGCGCGTCACGACCCGCACGGCGCCGGATCCCACCGCCTCCCGCGTCCGCAGCTCCAGAAGGTCCACGCCCAGCTCTCGTGCCAGCGCCGACGCCTCCTCGGTCAACCGCTCGCGCGCGTCCGTGTCGCCGATCGGCCCGCCCGCGTTCAAGAACGGCAACGAGACCAGATAATCTCCGAACAGCCGACTGCGCACGCGTGCCAACGGCAGCACGCCGCGAATCGCACCGCTCGCGTCGCGGGCGACGAGATCGCAGCACTCCGCTCCGAGCGCCTCGCGCAACACATCTCCCCACGCGGCGCAGTGGCAGAAGCTGCTCCCGGCGGTCCGCGCCACGAACGCATCCCAGGCCGTCGCGTCTCCGTCGTGCCGGACGACCTCGAGCTCCGACCGGAGCGGCGTCTCGATGGCGAGAGGCGCGTTCATGCGCGGGCCACCGTGTCAGCGATCGTCCCGAAACGGAATTCGGACAGCAAGCGGCCGAGACGGGCTTCGGTTCGGGCCAGCCCCGTGTAGTGACGCAGCCGCGTCAACAGGGGCACGACCACGCGCGGCTGCTCCGGATCGATCTCCCACGGGTGGATGTAGAACGTGGCCGGCACGCCGCGGCGCTCGTGGTCCCGGAAGGCGGCGCGGAACAGCGCGTACGGGAACACGCGGAAGTACGCGCCGCCGCCCGCGGGGACCGTGACGCCCCCCCACCGAGCCGTCGCGGGCGGCACCTCAAGCAGTCTCCCTCCGGGGCGCTCGATCCAGTGCGGATCGCGGCGCCCGTTGGGATAGCCATAGCCGGGGCGCCGAATGGGAAAGAGGCTGGAGTCGTAGCAATAGCCCTCTTCGAGCAACACGTCCAACGCCCACTCCTGCCCCGGCGTGATGGAGAAGCTCGGTGCGCGAAAACCGAGCACGGGCGCGCCGGTCAGTGCCTCCAGGAGCTGCTTGGTACGACGCACCGAGGTTCGGAAGGCCGAGGGCGTTTGGCTGGTGACGCGGGCGTGGTCCCATCCGTGGGATGCGATTTCATGACCGGCCGCCGCGATGTCTCGCACAACGTCCGGGTGCTGCTGCGCCACCCAGCCGAGGACGAAGAACGTGGCCCGCGCCTGGTGCTCGGCGAGCAGCGCCAACAGCCGGCTGACACTGCGGGCGACGCGCGAGGGCCATCGGATCCAGTCTGCAGGGAGGACCCACGGCGCGAACGCCGCCACCTGGAAGTATTCCTCAACGTCGATGGTGAAGTGATGCCGTCGCATGACGATTACTGGTGCAACGGATGTGCCCCGCGTCGGCGCTTCGCGGCATGTCGCGGAGGCGCCACACCTGCGGTGACGAACGAACTTCGCGTGTTGCGGGGGCGAGCCTATGCGGCCGACGTGGTCAGCACTCTCACCATCTCTTGGACGCAGCGAGCGATGCGCTCGTAGCAGCTCTCGAACTCCGCGAGCGGGCGCGTCACCGGGTCCGGGATGGCGCGGCGCTCGATCGGCGCGGGATCGAGATCCCCGAGCAGCACGATGTCCTGCGGGTGTCGTCCGAAGCGAGCGCAGATCGTGCGCCCCTGTGATTGGTCCATCACCACCACGACCCCCGCGCCCCGCACGAGATCGGGATGAACGGGCTGCGAGCGATGGCACGACAAATCGATGTCGTGTGCCGCCGCCGCGGCCACTGCCTCCCGCGGGGCCGGGCGCCCCGCCCCGATGAAACCCGCGGACGTCACGGGAATTCCGTGGGGCGCCAGCTCGCGCGCGAGCAGCGCCGCGGCGAACGGGCTCCGGCAAATGTTGCCGTGACAGATCACCAGCACCGAAGCGGGACGCCGCCCGGCGAGGCGCCCGCGCGCCTCGCGGCGGCGGCGCGCGTGCAGGAGTCGATCGGGAGTGTTACGCAGGGTGCGAGCGATCGTACCCATGAGAGTTTCACTCACCATTCGCTGTCAAAAGTTCCACGCGGTTGGTGCTGATTGATGCGTGATGCCTGTAGCTGTAGTGCGACAACCGCGGGGGCGCCGCTGCGCCCACGCGTTCGAGCGCCACCGCGCCTCGAACGTCCGTTCCACGGCCTGCGGACGCTGGGGATCACTCCCCCAGGTCGTGGCCCGGGATGTGCGCTAGCAAGAATCGCACCTGAAACGGCGGCGCGCGCCGCGCAGCGGAGCCTGAGTATGCGATATTTGGTCACCGGCGGAGCCGGATTCATCGGCTCGCATCTCGTCGAGCACCTCGTGACGTCGCGGCACGAGGTGGTCGTCCTCGACGATTTCTCGAGCGGGTCGCGGGAGAATCTCGCCGCCGTCGCCCACCGCGTGCGCCTCGTCACGGGAAGCGTCGCCGATGCCTCGGCGTGTTCCGAAGCGATGCGTGGCGTGCACTTCGTCCTGCATCACGCCGCCCTCACGTCCGTGGTGGGGTCCGTCGCGGACCCCGTCGCCGCCGACCGCGTGAACGTCGCCGGCACGGTGGCGGTGCTGCACGCCGCCCGCGAGGCGGGCGTGCGCCGTGTCGTCCTGGCCGGCTCGACCGCCGTCTACGGGGACACGCCCCACCTTCCCAATCGCGAGACGACGCTCCCCCGGCCCCTGTCGCCGTACGCGGCATCGAAACTCGCGGCCGAAGCCTACTGCCAGGCGTTTCACGCCAGCTATAGCCTCGAGACCGTGGTGCTCCGGTACTTCAACGTCTTCGGCCCGCGACAGGATCCGGATTCACCGTACGCCGCAGTCGTCCCGCGATTCATCCTCGCAGCCCTGCAGGGCGAGCCGCCGCTGATCTTCGGCGACGGCGAGCAGACGCGCGACTTCACCCACATCGCCAACGTCGTCCAGGCGAACATGCTCGCGTGCACGGCGCCCGCCGAGCGCGTGGCGGGCGAGGTCTACAACATCGGCTGCGGAGGAAGCGTCACGATCAACGAAGTCTGGGACCGGATCCAGCAGGCTCTCGGCATCTCACTCCTCGCGCGGCACGCGCCGGCGCGCGCCGGCGAGGTGCGCGACTCACAGGCCGGGATCGAGAAGGCGGCGCGCGAACTGGGCTATCGTCCCAGCGTGGACTTTGGTGCCGGCCTGCGGCTGACGGTCGCGGCGTATGCGCGGCGCTGGCAGCCGGAAGTCGCGACTTCCCAGGTGCGCGTCAGCGGCGGCCGCCGGCCATCTGTGACGCCTCAGGACGCCGCCTGAGCGCCTGCATCGCCCACACGCCCAGCGCAGGGCCGATCGCCAGGACGCTCATACTCCACCGCCACCCCATCAGCTGGGCCGCCCGCGGAACCAGATAGATGGTGGTCGCTGTGAGGAGAAACCCGAGACTGGTCTGGAGCGTGAGGGCGGTCCCGACGTAGGCTGCCGGGGCGAGCTCGCTCACGGCGGCCGAGAACTGCGCCGAATCGGCGATCACCGCGATCCCCCACACAAGCAATACCGGCACAAGGATCCAGAGCGGACGGCCGTACACCAGTCCCACCCCCAGCGCGCACACGCCGGACACCACCATCGCGACGCTCGTCACCGTCGTGCGGCCCAGTCGGTCCGCGTACCGTCCCCCCAGCCAGCACCCGATCGCCCCGATCCCCACGACCCAGAACGTCACGAGGGCCGCGACCCCCATCGCGCTCCCCCCGGGCCCGCGACGCGCCGTCTCGCTCGCGGCGACGAAGCTCGCCGTCCACGTCCACATCGCGTACAGCTCCCACATGTGTCCCAGATACCCGGCATTGGCGAGCAGGACGCCGCGGTCGCGCAGAATGCGCGGCGCGGCGGACCACGAGAACGGCGGGGATGGCGCGGTGTAGGGGCCGTCGTGCGGCACGAGCAGCATCAACCCGGCCCCTAGCGCCGCGGACGCAGCGGCAACCACCAACACGAGACGCCAGGCGTCCGCGGGCACGAGCCAGCGCACCAGATGCGGCGTCGCCGACCCGAGCGTGAGCGCGCCCACGAGCGTTCCGATCGCCCACCCGCGCCCGTCGCGGAACCATCCCGCGGCGATCTTCATGCCGGGCGGATACACTCCCGCGAGGGCGGCACCCGTGGCGACCCGCAGGGCGAAGCCCGCCACCGGACCGCGCGAGAACGACACCCCGAGGGTCGCTGCGGCGGCGGCGAGGCTCGCGCCGGCCGCGAGCCACCGCGCCGACCAGCGATCACTGAGCGTCAACATCGCGCTGACGAGCGCCCCGGCCACGAAGCCCAGCTGCACCGATATCGTCAGCCACGAGGTGCCGCCGGGCCCCAACCGCCACGCGCTCGAGAGCGCCGGTCCCACCGCCGACGCGCTGAACCATGGCGCCATGGCGCACAGTTGCGCCACGGCGAGTATGGCCAGGACCCGTCGGGCCGTCAGAGGCCCGTGGGATGATCGAGGAACACCCAGGGCAGTCCGAACTTGCCGGCGAGATGCTCGGCCAACGCCTTCACACCGACGGTTTCCGTGGCGTAGTGGCCGGCGTAGTACACGTTCAGGCGCAGTTCTTCAGCCTCGAAGTACGAATGGTGATCGCCCTCCCCGGTGATGAACGTGTCGAGTCCCGCGTCCGCCACCTGGCGGATCAGGAAGGCCGCGCCTCCCGTCACGATCGCCACGCGGCCGGTCGTCGGCGGGCCGAACGGCATCAGCTTCACGGTCGAGCCGAGGTGGGTCCCCAGTCGATCCCCCAGGGCCGCGCGCGGCAGCGCCAGCTCGCCCCACAGGCCGAGCGACTCCCCATGGTGCGTCCCGAACGGGCCGCGCACGGTCACGCCGAGCGCGCGGGCGAGCACCACGTTGTTTCCCACCTCCGCGTGAACATCGAGGGGGATGTGCGCGCTGTAGAGCGCGATGTCGTGCTGGAGCAGTGGGGCGACGCGCCGATAGTGAGGACCGGTGAGCGGCCGCAATCCACCCCAGAACAATCCGTGGTGCACCAGGAGCAGATCGATCTTTTGGTCGGCCGCCATTCGCACCGTGGCCTCGTTCAGGTCCACGGCGGCGCCCACCCGGGTCACCTTGCCCGAGTTCGCCACCTGCAGGCCGTTGAGCGCTTCGGGGATATCCCACACCTGCCCCACGTGCAGGTAGTCGTCCAGATACCGAGTGAGTTCAGCTAGTTCCACCGAACCTCCCGGGCGCTGCTCCAGGGGAGAATCACATGCAGTGAGGAGACAGTATGGCGCTATCTTACTGACAGTTATTCACAATACTGCGGGAGATTCCCACATGACGAATCTGTAAAGATATACATGTAAATACGTTACACTATCAACATAGCTTCTCACACAATATGTGGATATCCGAATTCAGTGTCGGGACTCCGCGGGCACACGCTCAACGGCCTCTCCCATCCGGATCACGCCGTTGATCTCGCCGCCTTCTTGGACGAAGAGGCGCTTGGTCGTGATATCCCCATGAACGACGCTCGTCGCCTGGAGCTCCACCCGTTCCTCGGCTCCGATCCCGCCGCGCACTTCCCCGCCGATGATGGCTTCGCGCGTCACGATGTCCCCCTCTACGACGCCGCCCTTGGCGACCAGCACCTGCCGCGACGCGCGCACGGTCCCCACCACCGTCCCCTCCACTTTCACCACCCCGTCCGAGCTCAAATCGCCCTCGACGCGCAACCCCGTACCAATAATGGAAAGGGTATCCCCTTCGCGTCCCGGTTGTTGTTTCTCGGTGAAGATCGCCATGCCTAGTTCCCTTCCCTGACCATCGTGAGCGGATCGAGTGACTTCCCTTCACGCCGGATTTCGAAATGCAGGTGGGGCGCCGTGGAGCGGCCCGAACTTCCCGTCAGCGCGATCACCTGCCCTGCCTGGACGAGGTCCCCTTCCGCGACGAGGAGGCGCGAGGCGTGCCCGTACATGGTCTCATACCCTTCGGGATGCCGCAAGAGCACGAACAAGCCGTAATCGCGATCCATCCCCGCGGCCTCGACCGTTCCGCCCCCCGCGGCGCGGACCGGTGTGCCCTGCGGAGCGGCGATATCGATCCCGGCGTGCGATTCGGCGGGATCTCCTGGCCCCACCTGCCCCCGGGTCACGAACCCCTGGACGTCCAACGGCCAGTGGCCGGGGATCGACGGCCCGGCCTCGTAGCGGGACCCACTACCCGGCACGCCCGCGGTCACGGGGAGCGCCCGCATCATGTCCGGCGCCTGCTGGGCCGGCGCCTTGACGCCCAACAGCTGACGCAGCGCCTGGTAGTTGGCCTCGGCGCGGTTCACCGCCGCCGCCAGCTGTTGGACGCGGCTGTTCTCTTCTCGCAACCGCGCGACCTCGCGATCGAGGATGTGCGCGCGGGCGGCGTCGCGCGCGATCGGGCCAGCAAACGTGAAGAACAGGACCACCAGCAACCCGATCGCGAGCGCACCCCACTTCCCCGCTTCGAACGCCCAGATCGGCAGCCGGTACTTCTTCGACGCGAGCTGTCCATCGACGTGGACGACGATGGTGACGTCGCGCCGCTTCATCCGTCAAACGGAGCGCCGAGCATGAGCTCGAGCAGACGGGCCAGGTCGTCGTTGGAGTAGAAGGAAATGTGCAGCTGGCCCTTTCCTTTGGCCCGCAACGACACCCGGACATCGGTGCCCAGGCGGCGACGCAGCGCGTCCTCCACGCGCCGCACCTCCGGCGCGGGCGCCATACCCCGCTTCAGGCGCGGTCGCCGCTCGGGAGCTCGACCTCCACGCACCCGGTCTTCCACCTCCCGCACCGACCAGCCCTGCGCGACCGCCTCGCGCGCCAGGTTCGCGACCAGCCGGAGATCCTCCAGCGCCAGCAGCGCTCGCGCGTGCCCGACGCTGAGGTGCCCATCGTGGATCATGCCAAGCACGGCCTCCGGGAGCCGGAGCAGCCGCAGGGCATTCGCGACCGTGGAGCGGTCCCGTCCCACCGCCGCCGCGACATCCTGCTGCGTGAGATTGAACTCCTGGATCAGCCGCTCGTAGCCGCGGGCCTCGTCCACCGGCGACAGGTCGTCACGTTGGAGGTTCTCGATCAGCGCGAGGGTCAACACCGTGCGATCGTCGACCTCCCGCTTGACGGCGGGGATCCGCTCCCAGCCGAGCGCCTGGCAGGCGCGCAACCGCCGCTCCCCCGCGATCAACTCGAAACCGCCGCCGTTGGGCAACGGGCGCACGACGACCGGCTGCAACAGGCCGGCCTGTCGAATCGACGACTTGAGCTCTTCCAGCGCGACCGGATCCACGTCGCGGCGCGGCTGGTACGGGTTGGGATGGATCTCGCTGACGGGAAGCTCGACCAGGCTGCCTTCGCGCTCGGCTTCGTCGCGCGTGGGACCGAGCAGGGCTTCGAGCCCGCGGCCCAGGCGACGACGTCCTGCCGCTGTGTCGGTCATGCGGGCACCTCCGGCAGCGGCTCGATGGCGGCCGGGGCAGGGGCCCCCGCGCGCTCCACGCGACGGATCAGCTCCTGCGCCACCGCCAGGTAGCTCCGCGCGCCGACCGACTGCACGTCGTAGAGAACGATGGGCTTACCGAAACTGGGGGCTTCGGCCAGGCGCACGTTCCGCGGAATCGTCACCGCGAACATCCTGGCGCCGAAGTACTCCTTCGCCTCTTCCGCAACCTGCCGGCTGAGGTTCAGCCGCGCGTCGAACATCGTCAGCACCACGCCGTCGATCGCGAGGGCCGAGTTGAAGTTCCGTTGAACGAGCTTGACCGTGTTGAGCAACTGGGAGAGCCCTTCGAGCGCGTAGTACTCGCACTGGATCGGGATGATCACGCTGTCCGCGGCCGTGAGCACGTTGAGCGTGAGCAGACCGAGCGACGGCGGGCAATCGATGATCACGTACTGATATTGGTCGCGCACGTCTCGCAGGGCGCGCCGCAGCGCCGTCTCACGCCCGGACCGGTTGACCAGCTCGACTTCCGCCCCCACAAGGTCCTGAGTCGCCGGCACGACATCCAGAAACGGGAAGTGAACCTGGGCGACCCGCGCGACCGACAGGGCCTGGCCATCCAGTAGGGCGTCGTACAGGGAGTGCTGGAGGGCTGTGCGATCGATGCCCACCCCGCTGGTCGCGTTGCCCTGTGGGTCGGCGTCGACGAGGAGGGTCTTGCGCTCGGCCGTGGCGAGAGAGGCGGCGAGGTTCACCGCCGTCGTCGTCTTTCCGACGCCGCCTTTCTGGTTGGCGATCGCTATGACGCGTGTTGACATTGTAAAGCGTTGTAGCTTATATAGTTATATAGCATAGCGGCTATCAGGCCATCAATATAGCACTTACATACACGGAACGAAAGCGAAGTTTCACGTGAAACGAATGCGTCGTAGTTTCACGTGAAACGTCAATGCCTCTGCTGTGCGGAGATCAGGCTACCCGGCGGCGCCGCATCGTCTCCATGACGAGGTTGTGCAAGTCACTCGGGGAGACGCCGGGGATCCTCGCGGCCTGCGCGAGAGTCGAGGGCTTCACGCAGTCCAGCTTCTGCCGCGCTTCGGTCGACAGCGAGCGCAGCTCGGCATACGGCAAGTCCGGCGGCAGGCCGAACGAGGACAACTCAGCGAGTCGCGCGGCGGCCTCCCGCTCCCGGGCGAGGTAGCCGTCGTACTTGAGCTCGATCTCGGCGGTGCCGATCGAATCCTCAGCACCTTCCACGTCGATCCCCGCCGCCCGCAGCGCCGCGCCGAGTCTCGCTCCCGGCCGCTTCACTACCGTGGCGACGCGGTCGGTCTCGGTCAGTCGGATGCCAAGGTCCGCCGCTTGCGCGGGCGTGATCGGCGTGCGACGAGCCAAGCTGAGCAGCTGCTCTTCTTGGCCCAGTCGCCGTTCCGCCGTTTGGCGCTCGACGTCGCCGAGCAGACCCAGGTTGGCCGCGAGAGGATAGAGCCGCCGCAGCGCGTTGTCCTGCCGGAGGAGCAGCCGGAACTCGGACCGCGAAGTGAACAGGCGGTATGGCTCGTCCACCCCACGCGTCACCAGATCGTCGACCAGCACGCCGATGTACGCGTCGTCGCGCCCGAGCACGATCGGCTCCGCCCCGCGGGCGCGACGCACGGCGTTGATGCCTGCCACCACCCCCTGCCCGGCGGCTTCCTCATAGCCGGTGGTACCGTTGATCTGCCCGGCGAAGAACAGTCGCTCGATGACCTTGGTCTCAAGCCACGGGGTCAGCTGGGTAGGGGGGAAGTAGTCGTACTCGATCGCGTACCCCGGCCTGGTCATCGTCGCTCCTTCCAGGCCGGGAACTGCCCGCAAGAACTCGAGCTGCACAGCGACGGGGAGGGAGGTCGAGAGTCCATTCAGGTACAGCTCGTTCGTGTCCAACCCTTCCGGCTCGAGGAAGACCTGGTGTCGGGGGGCGTTGGGGAACTTCACGACCTTGTCCTCGACCGAGGGGCAGTAGCGAGGACCGCGGCCGCTGATCGCGCCGCCGTAAAGCGCCGACTCCCCGAGATGGCGCTGGATGATCTCCTTGAAGGCTGCGCCGGCCCACGTAATCCAGCAGGGAAGCTGTTGGGGCAGGGGGCTGCGCTCGTATGAGGAGAACCGGAAGACATCGCCCTCCCCGTCCTGCCGCTCGACCTTACTCCAATCGACGGTCCGGCCGTCCACGCGCGGGGGCGTGCCGGTCTTGAAGCGTGATACCGTAAGACCAAGAGATTCAACATGTTGTGCAACTTCGACAGCCGGTGGATCGCCGGCACGGCCAGCCGGAATCTGCGTCTGCGTTCCGACGTGGATGCGTCCACGCAGAAACGTGCCTGCCGTCAGGATCACGGCCCGCGCAGTAAACCGGCGGCCGTCGGCGGTCGCCACGCCCTGGAGCTGATCGCCCTCGACGAGCAGTCGCGTGACCATCCCTTGCATGAGCTCGAGGAGAGGGAATGCCTCGAGCAAATGACGCACGGCCCGCTTGTAGAGTGTGCGGTCGCATTGAGCGCGCGGCGCCCAGACAGCCGGCCCCTTCGAGCGGTTCAGCATGCGGAACTGGATCGTCGCGCGATCGGCGGCGCGGCCCATGATCCCGCCGAGGGCGTCGATCTCGCGCACGACGGTGCCCTTCGCGATGCCGCCGATGGCGGGGTTACAGCTCATCTGCCCGATGGTATCGAGAGCGGACGTCAGCAGCAGGGTGCGCGCGCCGAGTCGGGCGGCCATAGCGGCGGCTTCGGTGCCGGCGTGGCCGCCGCCGATGATGATGACATCGTAATCGCCTGACATGCGTGGAAAGTAGTGGGACGGGAAACGCGGCGGCTAGGTGCTCGGCGGGAGGCGCCCTCCTATCCGGCTCTCACCCAGCGGACGATTTCCTTGAAGCTCGGCCGCTTCCCCGTCATCAGGATTCCCACCCGGTAGATGCGCGCGGCCATCCAAGTCACCAGCAGCACTGCGGCCACGAGCATGGCGATGGACGCCGCTAACTCGACCGGGGGGATCCGCGTCGCACCGTAACGCACCGGAGCCGCGATCGGCGACCAAAACGGGATCAGGGTCATCCACACCGCCAGCGAGCTGTTCGGGTCGTTCAGCAGGGCGAAGAACGAGATGTAAGGAATCATCATGAGCAGCTGGACCGGCACCTGGGCCTGCCTGGCCTCGGCCTCGGTGCTCGACATGGCGCCGACGGCGGCGTAGATCGCGGCGTACAGGAAGTACCCGAGCAGGAAGTACACGACGAAGACCACGAGCGTCGCCGTAGGGATGCTGGGGAACTGGAACCCCACTCCACCGGCGGCATCGGCGGGGCGCCACCGCAAGCCGCTGAGCAGCTTGGCGGAGCCGAGCCAGACGGTGAGCTGGACCAGGCCGACGGCCCCCGCCCCCACTACCTTGCCCACCATCAGTTGAAACGGGCGCAGAGAGGAGACCAGCACCTCGACCACACGGGTCGACTTCTCCTCCAGCACCGAACTCATGACGTTGACGCCGTACATCAGGATCGCCACGAACAGAATGATCGCCATCCCGAATCCCACGCCGAACGACTGGCCGCCGCTCACCCCGGTCAGTTTGCGGCCCGAGACCTTGTTGGTGGCGAGGCGGATCGGAATCTGCGCCTGTTTCACCAGCAGGGTGTCGATCCCGTGACGTTCCAGGCGCGCCGCGAAGATCAAGCGGCGCAACGCGCCCTCCAGCTCCTGCATGTCGACGACGGATGAGACGTTGGAGCCGCGGTACTCGGCGGCGCCGAAGTCCAGCGTACTGTCCCCCACGAGCAGGAACCCGTCCAGTTGCTTCGCTTCGACTTCATCCAAGAGCAGCGAGTCCGTGCGCGGATTCGGGATCACGCGCCGCATGTGAATCCGAGGTACGGCCACCGCAAGCTGGGTGACGAGGCGCCGGCCGAATTCCGTCGTGGTGGCATCCACGATGGCGATGTGTCGCTCGCCACCCTTCTTGGTGCTGAGCAGGATCTGGAATCCGATGATCCCGACCATGAGCAGCGGGCCGAGAATCGTCCCGACCCAGAACCACCTGGTCCGCACCCGCTCGACGAACTCCCGCCGGAGGATCGCGAAGACCTTACGCACGGGCCACCTCCGGGCGCGCATCCGCGTGCGCGGCATCCGCGCCGACCAAGTCGATGAAGATCTTGTGCAACGACGGCGCCACCAGCTCGAACTTGGAGAGCCGCGCCCCCGAGGCCACCAGTGCTTTCAGAATCTCCTGCGCGTCGGCCGTGGGGGTCAGCTCCAGCTCGGCGTACTGCCCGAAGTCCTCGACCTTCGCCACCAGCCGCCGGTCGCCGAACACCTGGGCCGCTCCGCCGTTCGCTCCGTCGAACGCCACCGAGAGATGCCGCCCGCCGTGCAGCCGCTTCACCTCGGAGAGGGTGCCGTCCACCCGCTTCTGCCCGCGCGCGATGATGCACACATGATCGCAGATCTGTTCCGCGTGCTCCATGATGTGGGTGGAGAACAGGACCGTCCGCCCGGTCCGCGCCCAGGCGAGGATCGTGTCGCGGATCACCTGGGCGTTCACGGGGTCGAGTCCTGAGAACGGCTCGTCGAGGATCACGAGGTCGGGCTCGTGCAGCACCGTCGAGATGAACTGGACCTTCTGCTGCATGCCTTTGGAGAGGTCCGAGACCTTCCGCATCCGCCAATCGGCGAGGCCGAGTCGCTCCAGCCACTGCAGGGCCTTGACTCGGGCGCTGCGCCGGTCTACCCCCCGGGTCTCCGCCAGAAACAGGAGGACGTCGAGCACCCGCATCTTCGGGTAGAGCCCCCGCTCCTCCGGGAGAAACCCGATGCGCGCCGAGAAGTCGCGCGCAGTGCCTGGCGCATCGAACAGCCGCACCGTCCCCTCATCGGGGACGATGACGTTCATGATCATCCGGATCATGGTGGTCTTCCCGGCCCCGTTCGGCCCGAGCAGCCCGTAGATGACGCCCTTGGGCACCGTGAGGGAGAGCCGATCCACGGCGGTATGCCCGGCGAATCGCTTGACGACGCGGTCCGCGGTGAGAATCACGCTGTTCATGGGACCGAAAAGTTACTCGGTCGAGACGGGTTGCGCCTCTCCGACGAGAGCGGCGTGCAGGGTGTGCCAGGACAGGCTGGCGCATTTGACGCGAGCAGGGAACTGCCGCACGCCGGCGAAGGCGGCGAGCTTGCCGAGCGTCTGGGGGTCGGCCGGGGCGTCGGGGCCGCCAGTCACCATCTGATGGAAGTCGTGAAACAGCCGCTCGGCCTCGAGTCGCGTCTTCCCCGCCACGGCGGCGGTCATCAGGGAAGCCGAGGCGGTGCTGATCGCGCACCCCGATCCCTGGAAGCCGATCTCCTTGATGACGTCGCCGTCGAGCCGCAGGTACACCGTGAGGTGGTCCCCGCACAGGGGGTTGTTCCCATCGGCGCTGCGATCGGCGGGCTCGAGTTTCTTGAAGTTCCGGGGGCGGCGGTTGTGCTCGAGGATCGTCTGTTGATAGAGGTCGGCGAGATCGCTCATTTCCCAAACACCTGCTGCACGGTCCCGACCGCGGCGACGAGAGCGTCCACGTCGGCGCGAGTGTTGTAGAAAGCGAACGAAGCGCGCGCGGTCGCCGGGATCCCGAAGAACTCCATGACGGGCTGCGTGCAGTGGTGCCCGGTGCGGATCGCCACGCCCTCCCGGTCCACGATGGTCCCGACGTCGTGCGCGTGCACTCCTTCCACCACGAACGAGACGACGCTCGCCTTGTGGGCCGCGGTCCCGATGAGGCGGACCCCCGGCAACGCCGCGAGCTGGTCGGTCGCGTAGCCCAGGAGGTCCTGCTCGTGGGTCGCCAGGGCATCACGGTCGAGGCCGGCGAGGTAATCGATGGCGGCGCCCAGGCCGATGGCGCCGGCGATGTGCGGCGTGCCGGCCTCGAACTTCGCCGGGATCGGCGCGAACGTGGTCTTGGCGAACGTGACCGAGCGGATCATGTCGCCGCCGCCCTGATACGGCGGCAGCGCCTCGAGACGCTCGGCCCGTCCGTAGAGGAGCCCGATCCCGGTGGGGCCGAACATCTTGTGACCGGACACCGTGTAGAAGTCGCACCCCAGCGCCTGCACGTCGATCGGCAGATGGGGCGCGGCCTGCGCCCCGTCCACCAGCACCGGGACGCCCCGGGCGTGGGCGAGACGCACCATCTCCGCGATGGGGTTGATCGTCCCCAGGGAGTTCGAGACGTGGGCGACGGCCACGATGCGCGTGCGGGGCCCGAGCAGCCGTTCATACTCGTCGAGCAGCAGCTCGCCACGGCGGTTCATCGGGATGACCGTGACCGTGGCGCCGCGCTCTTCACACGCGAGCTGCCACGGGACGATGTTCGAGTGGTGCTCCATCGCCGAGACGAGCACTTCGTCGCCGGGCTTGAGGTTCGCCCGGCCGAACGAGGACGCGACCAGGTTCACGCCCTCCGTAGTCCCGCGAACGAAGATCACCTCACGCGCTTCGCGGGCGTTCAGGAAGCGGCGCGCTTTCTCACGGGCGCCTTCGTACGCGGCGGTAGCGTGCTCGCTCAAGTAGTGGACGCCGCGGTGGACGTTGGCGTTCCCCTCCTCGTAGTACCGCTGCAACGCTTCGAGGACCGCCCGAGGCTTCTGGCTCGTCGCGGCGTTGTCGAGGTAGACGAGCGGCTTGCCGCGCACGCTGAGCTGCAGCGCGGGGAAGTCGGCGCGCAGCTTCGCGACGTCCAGCGGCGGACGGGTCGGGGCCGGGGCGGGACGGACGGTGGTCATGAGGCCTGCTGCCAGCGCGCGATGTGCAGCCGCTCGCGGACGATGCGGTCGAGCTGCGTCCGCACTTCGGGAACGCCGATGCGCGAGAGGATCTCGGTGCCGAAGCCGTAGGTCAGCAGCGCCTGCGCCTCCGCGACCCCGAGCCCCCGGCTGCGCAGATAATAGAGCGCCGTGGGATCGAGCGGACCGACGGTGGAGCCGTGCGTACATTTCACATCGTCGGCGTAGATCTCGAGCTGCGGCTGACTGTCGGCCCGCGCGTCGCGCGACAACAACAGATTGTTGTTCGTCTGCTTGGAATCCGTGCGCTGCGCGCCGGGGCGGACGATGATCCGCCCGTTGAACACGCCGCGGGCCTCCGCGTCGAAGATGCCGTTGAATACCTCGTGGCTCTCACCGTGCGGCTGCGCGTGGTCGATGCAGGTGTGGTGGTCCACGTGCTGCCGGCCCCCGAGGACCTGGAGTCCATTGAGAATCAGGTAAGCCCCGGTGCCGCCCAGGACGGCGGTCACGTCGTGGCGGGACAGGGCGGCTCCCAGCGCGATGACGCAGGTCTCGAGGGCACTGTCGCGCCCCTGGTGCGAATGCGTGGTCGCGACGTGGTAGGCGTTCGGGTTCTCGTGCTGCACGCGGTAGTACTCCCCGCGGGCCCCGTCCCCCAGGATGATCTCGGTCACGGCGTTGGTGAGCGAGGCGGCCTCGCCGAGCGCGGCGTAGGTCTCGACCACCGTCGCCCGCGCTTCGCGCGCGAGGACGATCAGGTTCCGGGGGTGCCACATCGGGTGACCGCCGGCGGCGCTCGCGACAAACAGCACCTGCAGTGGCGCCTCGACCGCCGTCTTCGCCGGCACCGAGACGAACGCCCCGTCGGCGAGAAACGCGGTCGCGAGGGCCGTGAAGCCGTGCGCGTCGAACCGCGCATACCGTCCGAGGTGCGGCTCCACGAGGGCCGGCTCGGCGGCCAGGGCGCCGGCCAAGCTGCCCAGCCGCACGCCGTCCGGCAGCCCCTGCGCCGAGGACAGGGCGGAAGCAAAGTGGCCATTCACGAACACGGCGCGCGGCGCCGCGCGGCCGCCGATCAGCAACGGGGCGATGTCGTCGAGGGTGGGGATCGCGGCGTCGGTGACCGCGAGCGAAAACGGCGTTTCGGCGATCGACTGGACGCTGGTGAACCGCCACTCTTCCTGATGCGTCGTGGGGAAGCCGACGTTCGCGAACTGCGCGATCGCCCGCGCGCGCAGTTGCTGCAGCCAGGCGGGGAACCGCGAGCTCCCGCCGCCGTTCTCGGCGAACGCCCGGTACTCGGCGAGGAAATGCTCCTTCACGCGATCGCCGCCTCGGGCCGGAGCCAGTCGTACCCCTTCTCTTCGAGCTCCAGCGCCAGCGCCTTGCCCCCGGACTTCACGATCCGACCGTCGGCCAGCACGTGGACGAAGTCGGGGACGATGTAGTTGAGCAGGCGCTGATAGTGCGTCACGACGACGAACGCTCGATCAGGAGCCCGGAGCTTGTTCACCGCCTCGGCGACGGTCTTGAGCGCGTCGATATCGAGCCCCGAGTCGGTCTCGTCGAGGATCGCGAGGCGTGGCTCGAGCACGGCGAGCTGCAGAATCTCGTTGCGCTTCTTCTCGCCGCCCGAGAACCCCTCGTTCACCGGCCGGCTCAGGTAGCTGTCGTCCCAGCCGATCGACTGGAGCTTTTCGTCGAGGATCTGTGCGAAGTCCAGCGGATCGAGCTCTTCGAGGCCCTGATGGTGGCGGATCGCGTTCACCGCCGAGCGCAGGAAGTACGCGTTGGTGATGCCGCGGATCGCCACCGGGTACTGGAACGCCAGAAACGCCCCGGCGCGCGCCCGCTCCTCGGGCTTCATCGCGAGGAGGTCGTTGCCGTCGTAGCGGGCCGCGCCCTGCGTGACCGTGTAGGCCGGATGACCGGCCAGCACCTGGGCCAGCGTGCTCTTTCCGGAGCCGTTGGGGCCCATGATGGCGTGCACCTCGCCGGCGCCGACGCGGAGGGTCACGCCGCGGAGGATTTCCTTTCCCTCCACGGTGGCGTGGAGGTCGGTGATCTCGAGCAGCGGGTTAGCCAACGGACCCCTCCAGGCTGATGCCCAACAGGTTTTGCGCCTCCACCGCGAACTCCATCGGCAGCTCCTTGAAGACTTCCTTGCAGAAGCCGTTGACGATCATCGAGACCGCGTCCTCGGCGGAGAGGCCCCGTTGCTTGCAGTAGAAGATCTGGTCCTCGCCGATCTTCGACGTCGACGCCTCGTGCTCCATGATCGCCGTACTGTTGCGCACGTCGATATAGGGGAACGTGTGGGCGCCGCACTGGTCGCCGATCAGCATCGAATCGCACTGCGAGTAGTTGCGCGCGCCTTCGGCGCCCTTCAGGATCTTCACGAGGCCGCGGTACGTGTTCTGGCCGTGGCCGGCGGAGATGCCTTTGGACACAATCGTGGAGCGGGTGTTCTTCCCGATGTGGATCATCTTGGTGCCCGTGTCCGCCTGCTGGCGGTTGTTGGTCACCGCCACCGAGTAGAACTCCCCGATCGAGTTCTCGCCCTGGAGGATGCACCCCGGATACTTCCAGGTGATCGCCGATCCGGTTTCGACCTGCGTCCAGGAGATCTTCGAGTTCTTCCCCGCGCACTTGCCGCGCTTGGTGACGAAGTTGTAAATGCCGCCGCGCCCCGCTTCGTCGCCCGGGTACCAGTTCTGGATCGTCGAGTACTTGATGGTGGCGTCGTCCAGGGCGATGAGCTCGACCACGGCGGCGTGCAGCTGGTGCTCGTCCCGCATCGGCGCCGAACAGCCCTCGAGGTAGCTGACGTAGCTCCCTTCGTCGGCCACGATCAGCGTGCGCTCGAACTGCCCCGTCGATTTCGCGTTGATGCGGAAGTAGGTCGAGAGCTCGAGCGGGCAGCGCACGCCCTTGGGCACGTAGCAGAAGGACCCGTCCGTGAACACTGCGGAATTCAACGTCGCGAAGAAGTTGTCGGTGTACGGCACCACCGTGCCGAGCCAGCGCTCGACCAGGGCCGGGTGCTCGCGCACCGCATCGGAAAACGAGCAGAAAATGATGCCGAACTTGGAGAGCTCCGCCCGGAAGGTGGTTGCCACAGACACACTGTCGAACACCGCGTCCACCGCCACGCCCGTGAGCCGCTTCTGCTCGGCCAGGGGGATCCCCAGCTTCTCGAACGTATCGAGCAGCTTGGGATCCACCTCGTTCAGGCTCTGCAGCCCCTGTTCTTGCTTCGGGGCCGCGTAATAGTGGATCGCCTGATAGTCGATGGGGCCGTAGGTGATGTTCGCCCACTTCGGCTCGGTCATCGTGAGCCAGTGGCGATACGCCTTGAGCCGCCACTCCAGCAGGAACGCCGGCTCTCCCTTCTTCTGCGAGATGAGCCGGATGGTGTCCTCGTTCAGCCCCGCCGGCACGACGTCGGAGTCGATGGACGTCTCGAATCCGTACTTGTACGGCTGGAGGACGCGTGCTTCGATCGACGTCATACGCATTCTCCCGACGGCGCGCAGCCGTGGAACGTGATCTGGTATTCGCAGGCATTACAGCCGTGCACGATGTGGGTCCGTCGCTCGACCGCCGCCCCGAGCGCTTCCTCGAGGAACCGTTCCTCAGCAGCACACACCTCGGGGAACCGCTCGGCCACGGCGCGGATCGCGCAATTGTGCTCCGAGAGCCGGAACGTGCCGGCCTCGGCCTGCCACTCCGCCATGTAGCCTGCCTCGCTCATGACCCGCGCCACTTCGGCGAGCCGCTGCTCGGCCGGCACGCCCGCCAGTCGCGCCGTCAGCTGCCGCGTCAGGTCGGCGTAGTGTTCGCGAAAGATCTCGACCGCCGTCTCGCGCCCCGCCTTCTCCGCCAGGCGCTCCATCACATCGGTCAGGGCGCGCTCGTACTGACGCGGGAACAGCGACTCCCCGTCGGCACTCAAGCGGTAGGCGTACGTCGGCGCGCCGACCCCGCGCTGCTCGCGCCCGTACGCGATGAGTTGTTCCGCCTCGAGTTCCTTGAGGTGGTGCCGGATCGCGTTGGGCGAGACCCGGAGCTTCCCGGCGAGATCCCTGGCAGTGAGCGGCTGCGCACGCTTCAACTCCAGGAGGATCTGGCCGCGAAGTCCTTTATGGGCGGCCAGTTGCGGTAGAGGGGTTCCCATGAAAGGAATCCTACGCGCCAGTGAGGAGATTGTCAACTAAATCAAATGATATTTGGACGAATTGATAAACCGTTATATCACATGATATTAGACATCAGACGTCCGACGTCAGATGTCTGAGGTCTTCAGTACGCATCGCGATTCACTTCCCGCACCAGCCGTTCATAATCCCCCGGCGTGTTCAAGTCATCGATTACGGCCGGATCATCCACGCCGACCGTCGCGATGTCGGCCGCGTGTGCATGGAGGACTGCACGAGCCCCCTCCGTACCAGCCGCGGCATTCGTCTCCAACTCCTCGAACAGCCTCGCGTCCCAAATGACGGGGTGCCCGCGGTGCTCACCGAAGGCGGGCACGACCGCCGCCCGCCGCTCTCGCCGCCAGGTCTCAATCAGGCGCTCAACGGTCGCGATGCGGACGTGGGGGAGATCTACCGGCCAGACCAGGGCGGCCGCGGGGCTGAGCGAACGCAAGGCGCGCAACGCAGCCCGAAGTGAGGCAATGGGCCCGCCGTCCACGTCGGGATTCTCGACAATGAGGCAATCGTGCGTGGCGAGGGCAGGGCGGATCCGGCCCGCGTCGGGGCCGACGACTACGACCCGGGTCTTCAGGTCCAACGCCTCGAGGGCTTCGAGAATGCGCACCACGAAGGGAGCCCCGCGGAAGTCGAGCAGGGCTTTAGGGGTGCCCATCCGGGTCGAGCGCCCGGCCGCGAGGATGACGCCGGCTAGGGGCATGGGGGTTTGAGCTTAGCCGCGCCGACTCAGCGTCGCAAGCAGCAACGACTTACGAGGCACTTCCTCGATTCCAGGCCGCACCCTCCACCGTGCCGAGCGGTTGCACGACACCCACAAACACGCACATTACACGCCCGCCATGGCCATCCGTCGCATTCGCCAGCTCGGCGACCCCATCCTCCGCGTGCGCTGCGAGCGCACGCAGGATCCCAGATCGCCCGCAATCCGCCTGGTCGCCGACGACCTGCGGGACACGCTCAAGGCCGCCCGCAAGCGTTACGACATGGGGCGGGCCATGGCCGCCCCGCAGATCGGTGCCCCGGTGCGCGTCGTGGTGGTGGAGATTCCCAAGCAGATGCGCTGGGTGATGGTGAACCCCGAGATCACCGACGTCGGCCCCGACGACTTTCTGGTCTGGGACGACTGCTTCTGCTTCCCCAACCTGCTGGTCCATGTGTCCCGCGCCTACCAGATCACGGTGACGTGGCAGGACGTGAAAGGCGATCCGCACACCGAACAGCTCGAAGGTCCCATGGCCGAGCTTATCCAGCACGAGATCGACCACCTCGACGGGATCCTCGCGGTGGATCGCGCGACCGGACTCGACCCGTTCGCCTTCCGCCGGGAGTGGGAGAAGCTGCACGACGCTGCCGAGCGCCACGGTCCGCCCAAGCCCCGCGAGATGTTGTAACGGTTCCCCCTCGGGGAGAGGGCGGAGCGGCCGTTCTCCACTCTCTCGCCGAGTTCAGCGGTGGCTCAGCAGCAGCTACCGCTGCACCACGGGCAGTCGGACACGGGCCTCACCTCCTTTCTTCTTCCGGGGCCGGACCCCGACGACGCACTTGCCGCCGCGCCGCAGGGCGAGGCGGGCCTTGAGGCGGCGCAGGTCTTCCTGGGCATCGACGCAGCAGCACGCGGTCTCGATGCAGGCGGCCAGGGGTTTGAGCAGGGGGTGCTGCTTCTGGCGCAGGGCGTAATAGACCCAGCGCCCCTCGCGCCGCTCCTCGACGAGGCCGGCTTCCTTGAGGAGCCGCAGCTGGCGGCTGACGTTGGGCTGCGGCTCGCCCAGGGCGTCGACGAGCTCACACACGCAGAGACCATCCGGCTCGGACACCAGGCAACATCCGATGCGCAGGCGGACGCTGTCGCCCAAGGCCGCGAAGGCGCGATCGAGGTCGGCCGTCGTGAGGGTCGTTGTCATATTCTTAAATTGGAATATGTACATATGGGCAGAGACGTCAAGCCCCCAGCGCGTCCGGCCACCGTCGGTTTAGATTGTCCGGTGACAGGGGTGCTCGCCGGTGTCCTGCGGCGGGCTGAGATCACACCCTCACCACCTGATCCGGTTCGTACCGGCGGAGGGAGTCACGATGTCCAGCGTCACGCAGATGCACCACGCCCGCCAGGGCGTCCTCACCCCCGAGATACGCCGCGTCGCCGAGCGCGAGGAGCTCGCACCCGAGCTGGTTCGCGACGAGGTCGCCCGCGGGCGTCTCGTCATCCCGGCGAACATCGGGCACCTCGCCAAACGGCTCGACCCCATGGCGATCGGCCAGGTCGCCCGCGTCAAGATCAACGCCAACATCGGCAACTCGGCCGTCACCAGCGAGATCGACGGCGAGCTCGACAAGCTCCACCACGCGGTGCACTACGGCGCCGACACGGTGATGGACTTGTCGACGGGCGGCGACATCGACCGCATCCGCGAGGCGATCCTCGACGCATCCCCGGTGCCGGTCGGGACCGTGCCCATCTATCAGGCCGTGCAGGACGTCCCGCGGATTGAAGAGCTGACGGCGGACGACCTCTTCGACATGGTCGAGCACCAGGCCCGGCAGGGCGTGGACTACGTGACGGTCCACTGCGGGATCCTCCGCGAGTATGTGCCGCTCGCGCTGGGGCGGGTGACGGGGATCGTCTCCCGCGGCGGATCGCTGCACGCCTACTGGATGACGGCGCACAACCGCCAGAACCCGTTCTACGAGGATTTCGACCGGCTGCTGGAGATCGCGCGGCGTTACGACGTGACGTTGTCGCTGGGCGACGCGCTGCGCCCCGGCTCGCTCGCGGACGCGAACGACCGCGCGCAATTCGCCGAGCTGGAGACGCTCGGCGAGTTGACGAGCCGCGCCTGGGCCAAGGACGTCCAGGTCATGATCGAGGGCCCGGGACACATTCCGCTGCACCTGATCGAGGTGAACGTCCGCAAGCAGAAAGCCCTGTGCCACGAGGCGCCATTCTACACGCTCGGTCCGCTGGTGACGGACATCGCGCCGGGCTACGACCACATCTCCTCGGCGATCGGCGCGGCGATGATCGGCTGGTACGGGGCCGACATGTTGTGCTACGTCACCCGCAAGGAGCACCTCGGGCTCCCCAACGCCGACGAGGTGCGCGAAGGCGTGATCGCCTACAAGATCGCGGCGCACGCGGCCGACGTCGCGCGCGGGCGGCCGCACGCGCGCGACCGCGACGACGCGCTGTCGCGGGCGCGGTTCGCCTTCGACTGGAACGAGCAGTTCCGCCTCGCCCTGGACCCCGAGCGGGCGCGCGCGCTGCACGACGAGTCGCTGCCCGCGGAGTACTTCAAGAGCGCCGAATTCTGCGCGATGTGCGGGCCGAAGTTCTGCTCGATGCACATCACGCGGGAGATCGAACGGAAGTTCGGGAAGGATGCGGAGGTGGCGAAGGAGGCAGTTCCAGCGGACTGAGCTAAAAAGGAGCGACGTATGAGCGGTCGGTGGCAACTGGTGGTCATCGTGTGTCTCACGGCCGTGCCCGTCACGCTGCTCGCGCAAGCGGGCACCCCCATCGTCCATCGCGGCGCCCTGGCGAGCGGCGACCAGCAGCTGCACAGCGGGGAGTACTACGACAGCTACGAGTTCCAGGGGCGCGCCGGCCAGCGGGTCGTCTTCGACCTCACCTCGACGGCATTCGATCCTTACCTGATGGTCATCGCCCCCTCCGGGCACAGAGACGAGAACGACGACTACCGCGGCTCGAAGACCCAATCACGGCTCGAGCTCGCGCTCGAAGAGACCGGTACGTACCGCGTCGTCGTCACTTCCTACACAAAGGACGAAACGGGTGCGTACGAGCTGCGGATCGGGCCCGGCGGTCCAGCTGCTGCGGAGCCAGGGGTGCGAACGGAGAGCGGCCGCCTGGCGGCGGGCGACTCCACGCTGCGCACCGGCGAATACCGGGACGCTTACACCTTCCAAGGACGGCGCGGACAGCTCGTAACGGTGGATCTGCGGTCGGCCGATTTCGATCCGTACCTCATCGTCATCGATCCCAGCGGCAAGCACCACGAGAACGACGACCACGATGGCGACTCCCATCGCTCGCTGGTGTCGTACGAGCTCCCGGAGGACGGGGCCTACCGGATCCTGGTCACGTCGCACCGAAGTGGCGAGACCGGCGCCTACGACCTCCGCATCCAGACCGGGACGGGGGGCGGCGCGGTGGCCGGCGCCGCGGCCGGGGAGGGGCCGCGCGTCGAGCGCGGGCGCCTCGCCGTGGGGGACGACACCCTGCGCACGGGCGAGTACGTCGACGCCTACACGTTCGACGGCCGGCCGGGGCAACGGGTCACGGTTGATGTGGAGTCGAACGACTTCGACACCTACCTGATGCTCATCCCGCCGCGCGGCGACCGGTGGGAGAACGACGACGTCGAGGGCAAGCCGCACCACAGCGTCATCGAAGCCGACTTGACCGAGCCCGGTCAATACCGCGTGGCGGTGACCTCGTACAAGCGGGGCGAGACCGGCGCCTATGAGCTCCACATCGACTTCGGCGCGGCGACCGCGGAGAGTCCCACCGCGCGGCAGCCGCGCGACGTCCAGCCGATCGCCTACGGCGAAACGCAGACCGGCGCGTTGTCGACCGACGACGCGCGGCTGTCGACCGGGGAGTACCGCGACCTGTACGCATTCGACGGCTCCGCGGGCGACTCGATCGTCGTCGAACTCGCCTCCAGCGCCTTCGATCCCTACCTCATCCTGATCCCGCCGCAGGGCGAGCAGATCGACAACGATGACGCGGACGGCCGACAAGACCTCTCCCGCGTCACCGTGACGCTGCGGGCGGGCGGGCGGTACCGAATCGAGGCAACGTCATACGAGGCGCAAAAGACCGGGAGCTACCAGCTCACGCTGCGCCGCGCGACCGGTGCGGCACCGGGACCGGTGGTGACCGCGCCCCGCCGACCTGCCGCGGCCGGCCAGCGGGTATTCGGTGTCTTCGTCGGTATCTCGGAGTACGCCGACACAGAGAACAACCTTCCATACACGGCCGACGACGCCCGCCGCATGTATCAGGCAATGCAGCGCGGGGCGGGGATGCGGGCCGCGGACGGGGTCCTGCTCGTGGATCGGCAGGCCACCCTGGCCGCCGTGCGCCAGGCCATCCAGCGCGTCGGGGGCGAGGCAGGCCCCAACGACATGTTCGTGCTGTTCTACTCGGGGCACGGCGGACGGGAGCCACGGCGGACCTTCCAGGCCGCGGATCCCGACAACCTGGACGAGACGCTCGTATTCTATGACGCCGAGCTCACCGACGACGCGCTCAACGAGCTGCTCGGCGGCGTCCACGCCAAGGTCACGCTGGTGGTGCTCGACGCCTGCTTCAGCGGCGGCTTCTCCAAGGATGTGATCTCAGCGCCCGGCCGGATGGGGCTGTTCTCGTCTGAAGAAGACGTGTTGTCCTCCGTCGCGGTGAAGTTCCGGGCCGGCGGCTACCTCGCGGATTTCTTCGCGGAGGCGGTGGGCGATCGGCTCGCCGACGCCGACCGAGACGGGGAGATCACGGCCATCGAGTTGAGCCAATACCTCCACGAGCGCTATCGGTCCGATGTGAAATCGGGAGGGACGGGCGACACCTATGTGCGCACCGGCGGACCACAGACGGGCTACCAGCACCTCGTCGTGGATCGGGGGAGCATCGGGCCGTACGACGTGTTGTTCCGATGAGGTAGGGGCTGGGCTCATTCCGTCACGAGCGCGAACGCCCGCACCGGGAAACTGCCGAGCCCCTTCACCTTCGGCGGAACGGCAAAGAAGCGAAACCCCGTCGCGGGTAGTTGGTCCAGCCCGCACAGGTGCTCGACGATGGGGATGCCGGCCGCGAGCAGGGCCGTGTGCGCGGGCCGCGCCCCGTCCTGGTCGTCGTCGATGTTGAGCGAGTCGATGCCGACCAGTGCCGCACCGGCTTCCACAAGACGCCCTGCCGCGGCCGCGGTGAGAAACGGGTGGCCCTTCCCGTACCGCTCGGTGCGCCAGTGGCGATCCCAGCCCGTACGCACGAGCACGGCCTTCCCCCGGGCCTCGACGCCGGCGAACGCATCCTCGTCGATCGCGCGACCCCGGTCGCCCGCGTGGACTACGAGTCCCTCGAGGTCCGCCACGTTCTCGAGCGCATAGCCGGCGATGTCTTTTCCTTCTGCGTAGCGGTGGAACGGAGCATCGATGTAGGTCCCCGTGTTCGCCAGCAGCTCGATCATCCCCAGCTGGAAGGTGGTCCCGCGCGCGTAGCGCGCGCCGGAGTCCTCGCGGCTCAACCAGTCGCGGACCTTCGGCACGGGGAGACCGGGATAGGTCACCATCCCGTCCTCGATCTCGTGACTCAGGTCGATGAGGCGGGGGGGGGCCATAACCGCGACAGCGCCTTGAGGAGCTGGCCTTCGACGGATCCGCCATCGGGCGCTTCCGCCAGCACCTGCGCGAAGCGCCGCTTGAGCAGCGGGTCGCGCATTCCCTGGGCGGCGAACTGCACTGTGAGCGGGATGAACCAAGTCGCCCGGCGAGCCCCGGGTCCCGCCCGGGCGACTGCGGCGTACTGCTCGAACAGGGCAAGCAAGAAGGCGCCCTTGGACGGAAACTGGCGGTAGAGGGCGCCTTTGGTGAAGCCGGCCGCCTCGGCGACTTCGTCCAAGGTCACCAGGTCGAAGCCGCGCTCAGCGAAGAGCGGCAGGCCAGCCTCGATCAATCGCGTTCGCGTTTCCACCTTGCGGCGCTCTCGAACGATACCCATCAGAATCTAAGATACGCGATCGTATCGTTTTGGCCAGTCAGGGCTCCTACTACCCATCCAAGAGATACTCACAGGTATCTATTCTACCTCTCGAACGGAGTCTTCCATATACCCTCACCGGTGTCAGGCGAGAGCGCGGTGATCAAGACGCCGATGGCCTGGACGAAGGCCGCGCGGGGCTGACATCGCGACGAACGACGCGGTGGATCTTGGCGAAGGATGCGCAGCGCGAGAAGGTCGCTGCAAACGCGCGAACGATTTCGTCATCGTCCGCAGTGGGAGCGACCGTTGACCAGCAGGCGCAGGAGCATCTAAGTTACGCCCTCGCACGCGACTCCGTGCGTCGGCGCACTAGGCTGAGGAGTTCGATGCCGTACATCATCGCAGAACCTTGCATCAACGTGAAGGACCGGTCCTGCGTGGACGTCTGCCCGGTGGATTGCATCTACGAGGGGGAGGACATGCTGTACATCCACCCCGACGAGTGCATCGACTGCGGCGCGTGCGAGCCCGAATGCCCCGTCACGGCGATCTTCCCCGAAGAAGACTGCCCCCCGCAGTGGAAAAGCTTCATCGCCAAGAACCGGGATGTGTTCAGCGGACCGAACCCGCCCGGCAAGCCACAGCGCAAGGGCAGCTAGAGTTCCTCGAGAAACTCCCTGAGAATCCGCGTCGCGGCGAGCGGCTGCTCAAGCGGCGCGAGGTGCGCCGCCGCGGGCACGCGCTCCAGGCGCGCCCCCCGGATCCCGGCCGCCAGCGCTTCCATGACGGCCGGTGGCGCGATCTGGTCCTCTTCGCCGACCAGCGCCAGCGCCGGCACGTCCACCGCCGCCAGTGTCGGCCGAGAATCGGGGCGGTCGCGCAGCGCGCCGAGCGCCCCTACCATGCCGGGGACCGGCATCCCCTGGATCATCTCCCGTACGAACCGGACGACGTCCGGCTGGCCCTGGAGCGTCTGCGGCGCCAGTAGATTGGGCACGAGCCGGTCCGCGACCGCGGTCTGCCCGTGTCGCAGCGCAACGGCGGCGAGCTCGTCCCGGCCGCGCTTCGCCTCCTCCGAATCCGGCTCGGCTTTGGTGTCGCAGAAGACCGCCGCGCGCACGCGCTCCGGGTGACGCCGCAGCAGCTCGAAGAGGATGTAGCCGCCCATCGAAAGACCGCAGACCACCGCCTGCGCCGCCCCGACGGCGTCGAGAACCGCCACAAGGTCGTCGGCGTAGCGTCTCATCGAGTAGCCGTCCGCCGGCGCGCTCGAGGCGCCGGCGCCGCGCAGATCCGGCGCGATCCTACGCCACCGGGTGAGCCCGGCGAGCTGGTGCTTCCATATCGTATGGTCGAAGGGAAAGCCGTGGACCAGCAGCAGCGGCGGGCCGGCGCCCCGCACGTCGACGACCAGCTCGGCGTCCTCCACACGGACGTTGATCGTCGGGCGCATCACGGGGCGGCAAACGTATGCCAGAAGACCACGCGACGGAATCCGGCGGGCAAGGCGGCCAGCGCGGCGAACGCTTTGGCGCTATAGGTCGAGTCCAGGCTCACGCCGTGACGGGCCGCCAGCTCCAGCGCCACTTCCCCGGCAGGCGTGGGATGGCCGTAGCCGGCGCCCAGCCCGTCAACAACGCGGAGCGCGGAACGCGGAACGCGGAACATCACACCATGGGATCCGAGCAGGTGCACCGCCCCGCGGGTCAATCGCGCCACCCGCCAGCGGTTGGCGATGACCGCGGGGGCGACGCGGACGGCGGCGACTGCCGTCGGCCATCCGAGCGCGGCCATCGCGAGCACGAGACCCGCGGTGGTCCCCCCCGACCCGAGCGGCACCACAATCGCGTCAGGGGGCGCGGGCAGCTGGTCGGCGAGCTCGAGCCCGGCGAGCAGATGGCCGACCACCGCGACGGGCGCCGCGCCCCCACCGGGAATCCAGCGGCGCCGCCCCCAGCGGCCCGCCGCGCGCCACGCCTGCCACAGGGCGAAGGGAAACCCGGCGGATGATCGGCTGCGAACGACGAGGTCGGCGCGGGCGGCCGCCGCCGCGGCGAGGGCGCGGGTCGTCGCGGTCTCGGGCTGAGGGAACTGGGCGAGCACGGTGCGCAGCCCGCGGTCGCGGGCATGCGTGGCCGTGGCGAGACAGTGCGTGGAGCCGAAACCGCCGACGGTCACGCACACCATCCCGGCGGGCAGGCCGGCGAGGAGGAACTCGAGGCCACGGACCTTGTTGCCGCCGCAGCGCGGGGACGTGAGGTCCTCACGCTTGAGCCAGAACTCCGCGCGCCCCGTCGCGGCGGCCAGGTCGGGCCGGGTGTCGACGGGCGTGGGCCAGGTGCCGAGACTGCATGGCGTGAGGGCCGCACGTATCTTACGCGAAAGCTCAATCGGATCCATGACCATGCGGGTTTCGACCGATTACATCCGGCACGCGGCGCGCGCCGCGCGCATGCTCGGGGGAGATCCCTTCGGCGGCGCGCCTTCCCCCCAGCCACCGGACGCCGAGTTCTACAAGACCCTCGCCAAGGCACTCGAGGAGATCGCCACCGGGCTGGAACAGGTCAGTAAAGAAGAATAGCGCGTGGACGGGTACCTCCGCTCCGCCGCCGCTCTGGCCGAGACCGTCGCCGCGTTCCGCCGGGAGCCGCTCGTGGCCGTGGACACGGAGGCCGCGAGCTTCCATCGCTACGTGGACCGGGTGTACCTCATTCAGGTTTCGACCCGGACCGCGACGGCGATCATCGACCCGCTCGCGGTCAGCGACCTCGCGCCCCTGGGTGGCCTGCTCGCCGACGCCGGGATCGAGAAGGTGTTCCACGACGCCGACTACGACCTGCGCATCCTCGACCGCGACTACCGGTTCCGGGCCCGGCACCTGTTCGACACGCGCATCGCCGCCCAGCTCGCCGGCGAACCCGCGATCGGGCTGGCGGCCCTACTCGAGAAGTATGCCGGCGTCCGCCTCCCCAAAACCCATCAAAAGGCCGACTGGTCGCGGCGGCCCCTGCCGCCGGAGATGCTGGCCTACGCCGCGGACGATACGCGGTACCTGCCCCAGCTCCGCGACGCGCTGCAGGCACGGCTCGCCCAGCTGGGCCGGCTTGCCTGGGCGAAAGAGGAGTTCGGTCGGCTCGAAGAGCTACGCTGGTCCGGACCGGCGGGCGACGGCGATGCCTACCTGAGAGTGAAGGGCGCGAAGACGCTGCTACCGCGCCAGCTGGCCGCCTTGCGGGAGTTGTACGCCTGGCGGGAATCGGTGGCGCAGCAGGAAGACCGAGCGCTGTTCCGCGTGATCGGCAACGAGGCGCTGCTGGCGGTGAGCCGGGCTGTGCCCAGGTCCGCGACCGATCTCTCCCGGATCTCGGACCTGCCGGCCTCGCTCGCGCGGCGTCACGGCGCCGCCCTGCTCGCGGCGGTGGCGCGCGCGCAGGGGCTGCCGGAGGCGGCGCTGCCACGGATCGAGCGAACGCGCCGGCCCCCCAAGGACCCGGCGTTCGACGGGCGGGTGGAGCGTCTCAAAGCCGTGCGCAACCGCGTGGCGCAGGAGCTGGGGATCGATCCCGGCGTGCTGTGCGGCCGCCCGACCCTCGAGGCCATCGCCCACGCCGCTCCAAAGGATCGCGCCGGACTCGCCCGGGTGGACGAGCTGCGGCGCTGGCAAGCGGAGGTACTGGGGGACGCGCTGCTCGCGGCGCTCTAGAAGCCCAGCATCGCGCGGACCTTCGGATCGATCTTCTCCGGCGTCCAGTACGGCTCCCACACGATCTCGACGTCCACGTCTTTGACGCCATCGAGGGGGCGCAACGTCTTGTGGATGTCGTTCAAGATGAGGGGGCCGGCGGGGCAGCCGGGCGAGGTGAGCGTCATCGAGATATGGACCTTGCCGTCCTCCACCTCCACGTCATAGACCAACCCCAGGTCGATGATGTTGAGGTTGAGCTCGGGGTCCTTGACGGCGCGCAACGCCTCGCGCACCCGTTCGTCCGTAATCGTCGCTGTCGTCATCCTCTCTCCTCGGGCGAACCTACCCGTCGCGACCCGCCGCGGTCAATTCCCGCCGCCGGGGAATAGCCGCGCACCTCACAGCGGCGGCGGCGCGCGACCCAGGCGTAGACCCGCCTCGCGAGCGGCCGCACCCCCGGAACGGCAAACACCCACCGCGCCCACCTCCAACTCGCCAGCAGCCGCAGGATCTCCGGGACGGCATCTGCTCCGGCGAAGACGCGCCGGTCGGGGAGCACGAGGTGCATGGCGGCGGCGAGCGCAGGGAGCGGAATGCCGAACCGGGCGACGGTCACCTGGTCCTGAAACGGCACGAGGGTGATGCGATGTTCCCGATCCCGGCGGCGCACCCATTCGACGCTGCGCCGGCACAGCCCGCACGAACCGTCGTAAATGAGCGTCGCCCCCGCCCTGTCAGCGGCCATCGGTCGCCCGGGCGGCCGCATCCGCAGCCCGACCGCGCACCCCCTTGAGCACCGTGAAGGACCGGCGGGTGCGGGGGGCGAACGCCCGATTGGTGAGCAGCACGACGAATACGCCGCGATCCGGATCGATCCACAGCGACGTGCCGGTCCAGCCGGTGTGGCCAAAACTACGCGGACCGAACGCGCGCCCCGCGCTACTCACCGTTTCTCCCGTGGGCACGGCCTGCCACCCCAGCGCCCGCGCCTCCGTCCCGCGACCGAAGTCGGCGGTCTTGGTGGTGAACAGCCGGATGGTTTCGGGCCGGAGCAAGCGGCGGCCGTCCGGAAGCGCACCCTCGCGCAGAATCCACTGGGCGAAGCGGGCGACGTCCGCGGCGGTGGCAAACAGGCCCGCGTGCCCGGCGACGCCGCCCAGCCGTGCCGCATTGCGGTCGTTCACCTCGCCGGCGATGGCGTGACCGTGCCATTCTCCGCTGGGTGCGATGCGCCGGCGCAGCGCGACGGGCGGCCGGAACAGCGTCTGCCGGAGCTCCAGCGGCGCGAAGATCTCGCGGGCCGCGAAACGGTCGAGGGGCTCACCCGCGGCGCGTCGCACAATCTCACCCAACAGGATCGCGTTCAAGTCGGAGTAGACCACCCGCGTCCCCGGCCGGTAGAGCGGGACCTCGGCAAACACGCGCCGCAGCGCGGCCGCGGCGTCCGCCTCGTCATAAAGCGGCAGCGTGGCCCGCAGACCCGACGTGTGCGTGAGCAGGTGACGCACGGTGATGTCCGCCGTCCCCGCGGCCTGGAACTCGGGGAGGTAGCTGCGCACGGGGGCCTCGAGCCGGACGGCGCCGCGCTCGACGAGGAGCATGAGGGCGGTCGTCGTGGCGACGACTTTGGTGAGCGACGCCAGATCGAAGAGCGTGCTGTCGGGGTCCACCGTGGCGCTGCGCGACGACCACGTGAACCGGCCGTAGCCGCGGCGGAAGAGAATCGTGTCGGCGCGTCCGACGATGAGGGCAGCGCCGGGGTAGGCCCCCGCGCGGATCCCGGACTCGATGATCGGATCGAACGTGGCCGCGTCGAACGTCGCACGCCCGGCTGGCGGCGCGGCGGCTCCGACCGCGGCCTGGAGCAGGAACAACGCCGCTACGACCAAACCCCAGGGATGCGGCGGTGGCAGGAGGGGCAGCGGCCATCCGGCCCGACGCGCTGCTGTTTGATCACGTACCCGGAGCGCTCGATCAGGAGGTCGCCGCAGTCGGGACAGTAGGTGTGCTCCCAGCGACCGACGCGCCCGGGGAGGTTGCCGGCGTAGACGAAGTGCAGGCCGGCCCGGGCTCCAATCTCGCAGGCCCGCACCAGCGTCGCGGCCGGCGTGTCGTCAGGGTCGGTCATCTTGTAGTCCTTGTGGAACGCCGTGACGTGCCACGGGATCTCCGGCGAGACCGCCACGATGTACTCCGCGGCGCGGGTGAGCTGCGCGTCATCGTCGTTGAAGCCGGGAACGATGAGCGTCACGATCTCCAGCCAGAAGCCGCGCTCGTAGACCAGGCGGATCGCGTCGAGGACGTGCTGGAGCACGCCGCCGAGCTCGCGGTAGCGCCGGTCGTCCATCGCCTTGAGGTCGATCTTGTAGCAGTCGGTCCACGGCCGGACGTAGTCGAGGACTTCCGGCGTCGCGTTGCCGTTGGAGATAAACGCCGTCTTGAGGCCGCTCGCCCGCGCCTCCCGGAAGACCTCCACCGCCCATTCGGCCGTAATGAGGGGCTCGTTGTACGACGACCCGACCATCCGGGCGCCCTGACGGCGCGCCAGGCGCACGAGGTCGTCGGGCGTGACGTCGGTGGGGAGCACGCCGGCCGTATCGTCGCGGAGGGCCTGGGAGGTGAGCCAGTTCTGGCAGTAGCCGCAGTGGAAATCGCAGCCCAGCATGCCGAAGGTCAGCGTGTCGCTGCCGGGGAGACAGTGAAAGAACGGCTTCTTCTCGGTGGGATCGCACTGCAGGGCGGCGACGTAGCCTGCCGGCACGAGGAGCGCGCCGTCGCGGTTGAAGCGAACCTTGCAGATCCCCCGGCGTCCCGGCTTGACGAGGCAGCGGTGGCCGCAGGCGAAGCAGCGCACGGCGCCGTCCGGGAGCTTTTCGATCAACTCCCCTTCGCGCACGCGCGCGTCGAGGACCTGGGCGAGCGACGCGGCGCCGCCGTCCGGCGCGTCGTGCGTCAAGAAGGAGATGATGCCGCGCTGCGACCGGGGGGTCACCGGAGGCTTCCCGGCGTCAGCCGATAGAGCAGCAGCGCCGTCCGCACGTCTTTGTCGGAGAGGCGACGGATCGTCCCCTTCGCGTACATCAGGTCCGTCGAGTCGGGAGAATGGTCGAGCCCGAGCACGTGGCCGATTTCGTGGAGCGCCACGGCGCGCACGTCGTCGGCACCGAGGGGCCGCCCCTTGGGGTCGAAGCTGGCGATCGTCACGGTGGCTTTGAGAATGTGGCCGTCCTGGTCCCACTCCAAGTCGGTCTGGCCGGTGCGCTCGATCTCGAACTGGATGCGCCAGCGGAAGGTCACCTCGGCGTTGGTCGAGTCGCCGCCGAGGTCGAAGCTGACCGGGACGCCGGACCGCCCCCACTCGGCGAACGCGTCGCGGATGGCGTCGACGAACGCCGGCTGGAAGTTGGCAACGGTGCCCGGCGTGACGTAGACGCGGACGGGATGCCGGGCACGGTTGTCCCAGCGATGCAGCATCGAATCCTGGCTCGCGGCCACGATCTCGTTCAAGTACGTCACGCCGGCGCTTGCCCGAATGCGGCGGCGCGTTTCCGATCGGGCCAGCGCGTCCATGTACGAGAGCCCGCCGGTGTCCGGGCCGACGCCCTGGGAGGCCGTGGTCGTGCCCGCCGGCGGGGCCGGCGGCGACGCGGGAGGGGGCGTGGTGTCGGGTGCGGCGGTGACCGGCGGCGTCATCGTCGACTCGGCGGGAACCCGGTGACGCACGAAGACGCTCCAGAGAACCGCGAGCGCCATCATCGCGATGGTCGCGGCAATCAAGGCGGTCAGCCGACGTTCCATACGCGCAATATGTCAAAACGCGCCGTCCGGCCGCTAGCTTTGGCCCTCCGCCGTCTCTATGATTGTGGCCCCGTGATGCCGAGCCCCGAGTGATCGCCTGGATCGCGAAGACCGTCGTGCGCCGCCGCTGGCTGGTGCTGGTCGCATGGGCGGGGCTCGCGGCGCTCTTCCTTCCCCAGGCCCTCGGTGTCCAGCAAGTGCTCGCGGTGCGCGGCGGTTCCGACGAGGAGACCGAGTCGTACCGCGCCGCGCAGATCCTCAAACAGGCGTTCCCCGGTCCCTTCGCGGAGTACGTCGCGATCGTCGTGCACGGGCCCATCTCCCGCGCCAACCGACGGTTCAGCGTGGTGCTGGACACGCTCGCGGCCGCGATGCGCCGCCGGCCGTACGTTCGCGAAGTCGTCGCGGCGAGCAGTCTGGGCGAATCCACCTTCGTGAGCCAGGACCGCCGCACCACGTTCTTCATCGCCGCTCTCGCCACCGACCAGACCGACAACATCAGCAACAACTATGTCCCCGACCTCCGCACCGCGTTGCGCGACGCGCTGGCGCGGGCCCCCGGCGGGACGGGGTTCGACGTCAAGCTCACGGGGTACCCGGCGCTCGATTACGACATCCGCTCGATCAGCGCCGAGGACACGGCGCGGGGAGAGCAGCGCGTGCTCCCGGTCACCCTGGTCGTCCTGGTGCTGGCCTTCGGGGCGCTGGTCGCCGCCCTGCTGCCGATCGCCGTCGGCGTGCTCGCGATCACCATCGCCCTGGGGCTCGTGACCCTCGCCGCGAAGTTCCAGACGATGTCGGTCTTCGTGCTCAACATCACGACGATGGTGGGGCTGGGCGTGGGCATCGACTACTCGCTGCTCGTGGTCACGCGGTTTCGCGAGGAGCTGAACCGCGGGCTCTCCCCGCTCGACGCGGCGGTGCGCACCGTGCAGACCGCGGGCGCCGCGGTCGTCACGTCCGGGCTCACCGTCGTGGTCGGGTTCGCGGGGCTCCTCACCACGCCGCTGGTGGAGACGCGGTCGGTCGGCGTCGGCGGGCTGCTGGTCGTGGCGACGGCGGTGCTGCTGGCGACGACGTTCCTGCCGGCGATGCTCGCCATCCTCGGCCGCAACATCGACCGGCCGCGCTGGCTGGCGCGCCCGCTCGCCAGCATCCACGCGCCGAGCGGCTGGGAGCGCTGGGCGCGCTTCCTCCTGCACCGGCCCTGGCGGGCGATCGCCGGGGGCGGCCTCGCCGTGGCGCTGCTCACGATTCCCCTGACCCAGATCCGCATCGGCCTGCCGGCCCGCAACTGGTTTCCGCCGGAATCGGAGTCGGGCCAGGGACTCGCGGAGCTCCAGGAGATGGGGGCGAGTGGCGTGATCCAGCCGACGCGGGTTGTCGTGCAGCTGCCCGAGGGCGAATCGGCGCTCTCCCCGATGCGGCTGCGCGGGCTCAAGACCCTGAGCGATTCGCTCCGCAAGGATCCCCGCGTCAAGGATGTCCGCGGCGTGGCGACCATCCGCCCGGGCCTGTCGTCGTTGCAGCTCGCCCTGTTCTACAGCGACGCCCGGGAGGTGCGCGAGCGGTTCGCGCCGTTCTTCAACGCCTATCTGAGCGCGGACAACCGTACCACCCTGGTGGACGTGATTCCCGCCGACACGGTCTCCCTGACCGGCTTGATGGGAGTCGCCCGGCGGGTCCGCGCGATCGTCGCGCGGGGCGTGCGCGGCCTGCAGGGGAGCGAGATCCTCGTCGGCGGCTTCGCGGCGACGAGCGTGGATCTCCAGCACCACCTGCTCAGCCGGCTCCCCGGGGTCGTCGCCCTCATTCTCGGCATCACCGCGCTGATGCTGTTCGTGGCGTTCCGGTCGGTCCTCGTGCCCCTGAAGGCCGTGCTGCTCAACTGCCTCTCGGTGAGCGCGGCGTTCGGGGTCACCGTGCTCGTGTTCCAGCACGGCTACGGCGGAGGCCTGTTCGGGCTCGAAGGCCCGACCGAGGCGATCTTCGTCGTCGTCCCCGTGCTCATCTTCGCCACGGTGTTCGGGCTGTCGATGGATTACGAAGTATTCCTGCTGACGCGGATGAAGGAAGTATTCGACAAGACGGGCCGCAACGACCACGCGACGATGGAAGGGCTGTCGGCGACGGCGTCCACGATCACGTTCGCCGCCGCGATCATGATCGCGGTGTTCGGCGTGTTCGCCTTCTCACGCGTCCTCGCCGTGCAGCTCGTCGGATTCGGCCTGGCGATGGCGGTGCTGTTCGACGCGACCCTCATCCGGATGGTGCTCGTGCCGGCCATCATGCACATCGCGGGGCGGTGGAACTGGTGGCCGGGGGTGCGGGCGCCCCGACAGGACGAAGCGAGCGGCGACTAGAGCCTCCCGAGGACGCTGCCCCACACATCCCAGTGCCACGCCGGCACCCGCATACCGGTCCGCGGGTCCTTCAGCGGTTTGTACTGCAGCCACGCCGGCTGCATCCCCAGCTCCTTGCCGACGGCGAGCAAGCGTTCCTTGTCGGCGCTCACCAGGTGCGCCATCGGCTCCCCGCGGAAGCGGTGGCGGTGAAGCCAAACGCCGCCGTCGAGGGCGAAGCACATCCCCTCGCGGCGGCGCGCGAACTCCTGCCAGAGTCGGGCTACGTGCAGCTGATCCGGCCTTCTACCGTAGCCGTGCCGACCGGCGGTCCCGAGCCGAAAAACAGGAAGCATTGCCGCGGCGTCTGCGCGTGCACCGCCGTTGCGTTCCAGCCACCCGCCGAGACGTTCACCGTGAGGGTGACCCCGGTGCTCGGGGAGAAGTTGTTCAGCATCGCCATGCTGGTCGTGTACTTGACGCTGTCATAGAAGAAGGCTTCCTCGGCGGTGGCGAGGTTGCGCAGATCGGACTTCATCTGCGCGAGGTAACTCTTCTCCTTCGTGTTGACGAACTTCGGGATCGCGATGGACGCGAGGATCCCGATGATCACCACCACGATGAGCAGCTCGATCAGCGTGAAGCCACGCCGAGACCGCAGCACAGAAGAACCCTCCGGGCGCCAAAGGGCACCGGACTCGCGCGTTTGGCCGCAACGTCCGGTGCTGCAATAGTGTGGCACCAGGGGTCGTTGCCGCAAGACTTGTGCTTACTCTTTGGCATCGACCCAATTGCTTCCGGTTCCGACACTTACGACGAGCGGCACCGACAATCTGGCAGCCTCCTCCATATGGCGTTTTACCAGACTGGTGGCGGTCTCCGCTTCGGCCACCGGGACCTCAAACACCAGCTCGTCGTGCACCTGCAGGACCATCCGGCTCCGTAATCGCTGCTCGCGCAGAGCGCTGTGGATACGGATCATCGCGATCTTGATCAGGTCCGCGGCGGACCCCTGGAGCGGCGAATTGGTGGCCGTGCGCTCGCCGAAGGCGCGGATGTTGAAGTTCTTGTCTTTGAGCTCCGGGATGTAGCGCCGCCGACCGAAGAGGGTCTCGACGTATCCTTTCGCGCGGGCCTCGGCGATCGTGCGATCGAGCCAGGCGCGCACGCCGGCGAAGCGGCGGAAATACTCCTGGATGAACGCGCGCGCTTCCTCCTGGGAAATGCCCAGCTGACGGGCCAGGGCGAAGGGGCCCTGGCCGTAAATCGTGGCGAAGTTGATCGTCTTGGCGCGTGCGCGCATCTCCGCCGTCACCTGCTCCTGGGACACGCCGAAGATGACGGCCGCGGTCTGGCGATGGATGTCCCCGCCCTGCTGGAAGGCCGCGACGAACGCCGGGTCCCCGGAGAGGTGGGCGAGGAGACGCAGCTCGACCTGGGAGTAGTCGGCGGTGAGGAGCACGGCGCCCGGGGGGGCCACGAACGCCCGGCGGATCGCCTCGCCGCGCTCGGTGCGCACGGGGATATTCTGGAGGTTGGGATCGGAACTCGAGAGCCGGCCCGTCGATGCCCCCACCGGATTGAAGCTCGTGTGCAGCCGCCCCGTCGCGGGATTGATGTAGGCGGGGAGCGCGTCCACGTACGTGGACTTGAGCTTCGAGAGCTCGCGGTATTCGATCAGCAGCCGCGGCACCTCGTGCCCCATCGCCGCGAGCTGCTCGAGCACTTCGTAATCGGTCGACGCCCCCGTCTTGGTCTTCTTGAGGACCGGGAGCTGCAGCTTGTCGAACAGCACGGTCCGGAGCTGCGGCGTGGAATTGATGTTGAATTCGACCTCCGCGGTCCGATGGATGGCCCGCTCGAGCTCGCCGAGCTCCGTCGCGAACTGGCGGGAGAGGGTCGCCAGCAGCTCCCGGTCCACGAGCACACCCGTCCACTCCATGTCGACCAGCACCGCGAGCAGCGGAACCTCGATCCCCTCGAGGAGGGGACGGAGCTTGTGGTCCTCCAGCTCGGCAGCGAACGCGTCCCGCAGGCGCAGCACGGTCTCGCTGTCGTCACAGCAGTAGCGCCCCGCGGCCGCCACCGGGACGGCGGCGAACGGGCGCTCGGTCCTGCCCTTCCCCGCCAGGTCCGCATAGGTGCGCAGCTCGGTCCCGAGGACTTCCCGAGCGAGGTCGTCCAAGGCGTGGGAGCGGCGCCCCGGGTCGAGGACGAAGCTGGCGAGCACCGAGTCGTAGGCGACGCCGGTGAGCTCCACGCCTGCACGCCGCAGCACGATCCAGTCGTACTTGATGTTGTGCCCCGCCTTGGGGACGGCGGGGTCGGCGAGGAGCTCGCGCAGCGGGGCGAGCGGCGCACTCCCGAGGGGCGGAAGGTTTTTCGGCGGGGCGTCGCCGGCAAGCTCACCGGCGGGGGCCACGTGGGCGAACGGCAGGTACCACGAGCGTCCCGGGGCGACGGCCAGGGAGAACCCGATGACCTCGCTGCGCATGGGGTCGAGGGACGACGTCTCGACGTCCAATGCGATGATTGACGCACGCCGGCATTCCGCGATCACCTCGCCGAGTCGAGCGGGGTCGTCCACGATCGCGGCCGGCGGGCGCGCGGCGGACGTTGGGAGCGGGAGCGGTGCGGCCGGCACCGGACTGAACGCGGGAGGAGGTATGCCCAAGTCGGCGAGGCGGTCGAGCTTGGGGATGAGCGAGCGGAACTCGAGCTCGGTGAACAGCTCGCGCAGACGCGGAATGTCGGGCGGCTGGACGCGCAGGCGCTCGAGGTCCAGCGAGACCGGGGCGTCGCGGCGGATGGTGACGAGCTCGCGGGACAAGCGCGCGAGCTCGCCGTGCTGCAACAGCGCCTCGCGGGCGCGCTTCCCGGCCACTTCCGGCGCGCGCGTGAGAATGGTGTCGAGGTCGCCGTAGGCGCCGAGCAGCTCGAGCGCCGTCTTCTCTCCGATCCCCTTGACCCCTGGCACGTTGTCGGAGCTGTCGCCCACGAGGGCCAGATAATCCACGACGCGCTCGGGCGGCACGCCCAGGCGCTCGCTGGCGTTGGTCTGGTCGACCCATAGCTCTTCGACGGCCGCGGGCCCGCCGCGCCCGGGGTTGAGCAGCGCGATGCGCGGACCGATGAGCTGGTAGAAGTCCTTGTCGCCCGACACGATCGCGACCTGCAGACCGCGTTCCGCGGCGACGGTCGCGAGCGTGCCGATCACGTCGTCGGCCTCGAAGCCTTCCACGCCGATCACCGGCACGCGGAACGCGTCCAGGATTTCTTCGATGCGCTCGACGGCGCGCTCGAAATCCTGCTGCAGCTGTTCGTCGAGCTTCTCGCGGGTCGCCTTGTACTCGGGGTACGCCTGCTCGCGGAACGAGACGCCGACGTCGTGGACCCAGCCGAGGTAGCTGGGGTGATGCTTTTCGTGGAGCCGCAGCAGGAAGTTGGTCGCGCCCCAGGCGGCGGAGGTGTTCTCCCCTCGCGCGGTGGTAAGCGGGCGGGAGATCATCGCGAAAAAAGCGCGGTAGATGAGCGCGTAGCCGTCGACGAGGAACAGCCGCTCGGCGGCCGGGGCGGGGGCCGTCATGGGCGCAAGATAACCGTCCGTAAATGAAAACCCCGCCCGGCGGAGCCAGGCGGGGGGGGTCGAACGGCGCGGGGACCGGTCAGGCGCGGGTGACGTTCGCCGCGTGGAGTCCCTTGTCGCCCTGAAGGACCTCGAACTCTACTGCCTGGCCCTCCGCGAGCGTCTTGAAGCCGTCCATCTGGATGGCGGAGAAATGCACGAACACGTCCTCGCCGCCCTCCTGTTCAATGAAGCCGTACCCCTTCGCGTCATTGAACCACTTCACCTTTCCCTTGGCCATTCGATCAGCCTCCTGCAGAGTCACATGTGAGGCGCGGGCGCCTGCCCGGCAACCTGCTGCCCGGCGGCATAGAAATGTCGCCGGCTGTGGAGGTTGTCAAGGAAACGGTGGAACGGCTGCGGGCGTGGCCGTAACCGCGCTGGGCTCAATTCGTTGAGGCCACGTACAGGGCGCGGTACAGCTCCCGGTTACGGAGCACCGCGCGCACGTAGCCGCGGGTTTCCTGGAACGGGATCAGCTCGAGGAACTGGTCGGGGTCGTCGGCGCCGGGACGCGCGAGCCAGCGCACGACGGGCGTCACCCCGGCGTTGTACGCGGCCACCGCGGCATCCACGCGCCCGCCGAAGCGGCGCAACAGCTCGGCCAGGTGCGCCGCGCCGAGGTGGAGGTTCAAGTCCGGGACCGTGATCCACTCGGGATAGAACGTCACGTCGAGGCCGCGGGCGGTCTGGGCCGCGGTGCCCGGCAGCAGCTGGGCGAGGCCGCGGGCGCCCGCAGCCGACAACGCCTCGAGATCGAAGACACTCTCCTGCCGCACCAGGCCCGTGAGGATCAACGGGTCGACGCCGAACTCCGCCGCCTCGGCCTCGACGGCAGCGCGGTTCGGCCAGGGGAAAATGGCGCGCAGCACGCGGGGGTCGTTGGGCGAGCGGGTCGCCGCCTGCCAGGCGAGCCGGACGGCGGCGGATCCCCACCCCCGGGCGGCGAGTCCTTCGCTCCATGCCAGCAGGGTGCTCGCATCCGGCGGCGGCCGCGCCAGCAGCCAGCGCACGGTGGCCTGGGCTTCACTGTCGAGCCCGGCGAGCCCGAGCGTGTCGAGCTCGGCCAGCCCGCGGGCGACGGCCGGCGGCGGTGGCGCGGGCCGCGACGGAGCGATCTCGAGTGGCGCCAGACCGGCCGACTGACGGGCCCGCAGCCCGTAGTACCCGATCGAGTCGTCGCGGGCCAACGCCGCCCACAGGGCGAACGCCGCCGCCGTGTCGCCCTTCAGGCGCGCGAGCCGGCCGAGCCAGAACCGGGCCGCGTTCCGCTGCGGGCCCGCGGCGTCCACCTCCGCCTGATAGAGGCGCTGCGCGCTGTCGGGCCGGCTCTCATCCACGGCGCGCGCGGCAAGGCGGAACCTGGCGAGCGAGCTGCGCAGATCCGCCGGGTAGCGGGCCAGCAACTCCCCGAACCACCGCGCGGCCCCCGCCCAGTCGCCGCGATCGACGAGCACGTCGCCGATCACGTACAGGGCCGTCGGCGCGGCGGTGTCGGCCGGGTACGTCGCCGCGAACCCCGAGAGCGCGTCGTTCGCCCCCGGATCCCCCAAGCGCACCAGCACGCGTGCGCGACGGTAGATGGCGAGGGGTCCAAGCAGCGAGTCGCGCGCGGCGGCTCGGTACGCGAGCTCGGCATCGCGCAGCCGGTTCGCCTGCACCAGCACCTCGCCGTACAGGATGAGCGTGACGGCGGTCGAATCACCCTGCGCCACCGCCCGCTGCACCTGGATGCGGGCCGCGGTCGCATCGCCATGCAGGCGCAGCGTGCGGGCCAGCGCAACGCGCTCGGCGGGGAGTCTGGGGGGCAGGCCCGCTTGCGCGAGCGTCACCCCGGCCGCCGCGTCGTCAGATTCCGGCGCCCGGGTCATGAGATCGTAGAGCGCGCCCCGAGCGCGCACCGTGTCCCCGAGCACGACCGCGATCCGCGCCACCTCGAGCAGCTGCCCGGTCAGCGCGAGGGCGTCGAGCGCCGCCGCCGAATCCCCCGCCGCCAGCAGGGCGCGGGCGCGCGCGACGGGTGCGAGCCGGACCGCCGGCCCGGGGAGGCCGGTGAGGAGCGCGACGGCGGCGGTGGTGTCGCGGGTGACGCGCGCGAGGCGAAGCCGCAGCCAGGGATCAACGGCGGCGATCCCCCCGTCCCGGGCCAGCGCGTAGTAGCGTGCCGCGCTGTCCAGCCCCCCGGCCGCTTCGAAGGCGACCGCGGCGCGGGCGGCGAGCAGCGTGGCGCGGAGGCCGCCGCTCCTGGCGCGGGCCTGCACGAAGCGGGGGGCCGCTGCCGCGCCGTCCCCCAACGCCATCTCCGCGGTGGCCAGCACCTCCAGCGCCTCGCCGTTCTCGTAGTCGGCGAGCCAGGGCTGACCGGCGAGCAGGCTCTTGGCCCGATCGTAGCGGCGCGCGAGCAGCTCGGCCCGCGCGCCCCGCACGATGAACTCGGCGTTGGGCCGCTCGGATCGGGCGGCGGCGGCCAACAGCGCCTGCGCGGCATGCCACGGTCGCCCCGCGAGCCGGAGGGATTCCGCCTGCGCGAGCACGGTGTTGGGGGCCTGCACCGCCTGCGCGGGGCCCGCCCCGACGAGGATCAGACTGAGGATGGTCCGCCCGGTCATTGCATCCGACGCACCCGGGCCAGCACCCGCTGGAACTCCGAGCGGGAGCTGGGCGTCAGCCGGAAGCGCCCGAAGCCGGACTCATCCCGGAACAGGAGGCTCACCCGCAGCTGGATGTAGTTCCAGCGGATGGTCATGGCGTCGCGACTCACGTCCCCGCGGAGGTCGATGATCTCGTCGGGTTCGCCGAGGCTGATGAACACCTCGCCACGATCGGTGAGCCATCCCGGATCGGCGCTCTCCTGGAAACGCTGGTTGGCGATCTGGACGCGCCGGAAATACTCGTCCAGCGCCTCGTTTTCGGGCGTCATCGGCACCGGATCGGTGGTCTTCCAGAACTCTCGCCACACCTCCGAGCGCTGATCGGCCGTGGCGCTGCGGAGCTTCGCCACGAGGTCCTGGCGTGGGAAGTAGCGCAGCAGGCTCAACATCTGGTCGAAGTTCGTGATGATCCACTGATCGGAGAGACTCACCACGAACGGCGTCTCGCTCTTGAGGGGAGCGCTCCCGCCCACGGCCGCGACGACGAGATCGGCCCGGCCGAGGGGGATCCGGCCGGGGGGGAGGGAGACCACGGTGTGGGGGACCTCGCCGGCACCGAGGGCCAGTGTATCCTGCCACAGGGGAGCGCCGCGGGCGTCGACGGCGCTGACGGCGAGCCGGGTGCCGGGGGCGACTCCGTAGGCCTCGAGGTAGAACCGCAGGGTATCCCCCCCGAAGGGGAGCGTCGCGCGCGGGTTCGCCACCAGTTTCGGCAGCTCGGACAACGCCGACCGCCCCGTGCCGTCATAGTAAGGAATAGGGTCCCCGATCCCCTGCCCCGCGAAGGTCGGTACCGTGTCCAAGTGCTCGTCGCGGGAGATGTGCGGGCCGTTGCGGTCGCGCACGACCACGCCGACGCGATACACGCCGGGGCGGACCGTGACGAACTGCTGAAAGATGACGCTCTCGTCCCCGCGCAGGGTCTCCTTGAAGGTGCCGACGCGCACGGTCTGATCGCTGGCGACGAGGCGCGGAACGCCGCTGTCGGAGCGGAAGCCAACCTCGACGTGGTACTCAGCGATGAACTCGTTCCCGTCCCGGCGGAAGGTGAGCGCCGTGTTGGCGAGCGAGAGGGCGCATAGGGCGAGCGTGGAATCGGGCGTGGCGGCGCGGAGGTAGCGGACGGTGCCCACGAAGGGCAGCGCCGGGCCGCCGACGAGGAACCCCATGGAGCGATAGACGGTGCCGGCATCGAACAGTTGAGTGATGTTGACCCCGGGAGGCGCGCGGTCCGGCGCGCCGACCCGTTGCCACGTGCCGCACGCGATAGCACCGGCGGAGCACAGCGCCCACACGGCTCGACGTCGTGTCACTTGCTCACCCTCGAAGGCGCACGTTAGTTTCGCGCGTCCCCATGGCCAGCGAGACTTACGTGGGCCGGACGATCGCCGGCTACCGCCTGCTCGAGCGCGTGGGCGAGGGCGGGACGGCGGAAGTCTACCGCGCGGAGCACCCCGAGCGCGGCCCTTGTGCGTTCAAAGTATTGCGCCCGCGCCTCCGGAGCGACCCCATCGCGGTAAAGCGGTTCCTGCGCGAAGCGGGCTACGGGGCGCGCGTGATACACCCGGGTGTGGTCCGCACCTACGAATACGGCGAAGCCGACGGCCTGCATTACCTCGCGCTCGAGTGGGCCGGGGGCGAATCATTGGCCCAGTTCCTACACCGCAATGGCCCGCTCGCTCCCGCCGAGGCGGCGGGGGTCACCCGCCAGCTGGCCGCAGCGCTCAACGCCGCCCACCAGGCCGGCATCATCCACCGGGACCTGAAACCCGAGAACATCGTCTACGACGCCGCGACCCGCGGGGTGAAGCTCCTGGATTTCGGGATCGCGCGGGACGCGGAGCTGCCGCCGGAAGAGCGACTCACGCGCACGGGGTTCTTCGTCGGCACGTTGCAGTACGTGGCGCCCGAGGCGCTCTCCGGCGCGCTCGTGGACGGACGCGCGGACATTTACAGTCTCGCGACCATCACCTACTACATGCTCAGCGGCCGCCGTCCCTACGCCGGCCGGACGCCGCGCGAGCTGTTCCAGCAGATGCTCACCCAGCCGCCGACGCCGCTCAACGCGGCGGTGCCGGGACGCCGCTTTCCCGCGGCGCTGGAAGCCGCGCTGATGCGCGGGCTTGAACGTGAGCCGGCCCGCCGTCAGCCGACGGTGCTCGAATTCGCGGCCGAGGTCGACGCGGGCAGCCGCGGCGCGGCGGCGGCACCCGAGGGTTCGGGCGGGCTCCTCGGCGCCCTCAAGTCGCTCATCAGGAAGAAATAGTAGTAGTAATGGCTACTACGTGACAGACGAGACGACCCTCCTCAAGCGACTTCGCGAGCTCCTGCGGGAGCGCTCGGTCACCCGCGGCGACTTCGTCCTCGCTTCCGGCAAACACTCTCAGTACTACATCGACGCCCGCCGCACCACCATGTCCGGGGCGGGCCTCGCGGTCATCGGACCGCTGGGGCTGGCGCGCATCCGCGCCCGCGGCTGGCGACCGACCGGCGTCGGGGGGCTCACCCTCGGGGCTGACCCCGTGGCGTACGCGATCGCCCTCGCCGCGCAGGCGCAGGGGGTCGCCATCGACGCCTTCAGTGTGCGGCGTCAGGCCAAGACCCACGGCACCGGCCGCCGCGTCGAGGGCTGCTTCGCCCCCGGCGACGCGGTGGTCGTCGTCGAGGACGTGATCACGACTGGGCAGTCGGCCGGAGACGCGGCCGCGGCGATCCGGGAAGCGGGCGGCACGGTGCTCGGCGTTCTCGCCGTGGTCGACCGCGAGGAAGGCGGGCGCGCCGCGCTGGAAGCGGCCGGCGTTCCGGTGGAGGCGCTGGTCGCCGCCTCCGAGCTACTGTAAGATGCTGCGGTGACCCTTCCCTCCCTCAATCCGCGCCTGTCCCTCGCCGCCCGGCTGCGCGGCTGGACGGACGACGCCACGGCCCTGGAACAGCGCCTCAAGGACCTGGAGACGTTCCGGCGCAGCCACCGGCGGCGCTGGGTGATCGCGGTCGGTCTCCTCGTCATCGGGGTGGTGGGGAGGTTTTTCGGGGCGACCGACGTGTCGCTGTCCATGATCGCCATCGTGTTCTCGGCGGCGCTGATCGGGAACGCCCTGCTCGGCGTGGTCAACGAGCGCGGCTGGTACCGCTGGTGGGGGATCTACGTTCTGGCGGTGTTCGACGTCGTGCTCGTGGCGGTGCCGATCGTGTGGCTCGGCCACGGCGGCTTTGTGGCGGCGTTCTTCCTCGCCATTCTCCCCTACACCTTCGACCAAGGCCAAGCCGTGGGGGATTTCCTGGTCCTGGCCGGCTCCCTGGCCTATCTCGGCGCCAGCCTGCTGCACGCCCGGCTGTTCCGCGAGGACCCCAACTTCCTGACGCCGACAGTGCTCGAGACGGTGGTCTTCGTAGCGGTGGCGTGGGTCCTGCGCCGCATCCCGGCGACGCTGATCTCGCGGATCCGGCAGGCGCGCGGTGTGATCGGGGAAGCCGAGCAGGGATATCTGGCAGTGCGGGCCGCCGCGGCCGAGTCGGACGAACTGGGTTTTCTGGAGAAGAGCTTCAACCGGATGCTGGACGAGATGGGCTCGACGATCTCGACTGTGCAGCGGGAGGCGGACGAAGTAGCGGCGTTCGCCGAGCAGCTGGCCGCCGCCTCCGAGGAGCTGCATGCCTCCTCGGAGTCGGTATCGGACACCGCCCAGCAACTCGCCGGAGGTCTGGGCCAACAGCGGACGATGGCCGACGCGGCGCGCGGTGAGAGCGCGAAAGCCGCCGACCAGGCCGAATCGCTGCGGGTCCGGGCGGAGATGATGCAGGTGGACGCCCGCCGGCTCGTGGCCGCCGCCGAGCGGGGCCGCGAGCGCGTGGCGCGGGCCAGCCAGACACTGCGTGCGGTGGGTGAGGAAGTGCGGGCCACGGCGGCGACGGTGCTGGGTTTGTCGGGGATGTCGGAGCGGATCGGGGTGTTCGCGCAGACGATCGCGCGAATCGCGCGGCAGACCCACCTGCTGGCGTTGAACGCGGCGATCGAGGCGGCCAGGGCCGAAGAGCACGGTGAGGGCTTTGCGGTGGTGGCGGACGAAGTCCGGGCGTTGGCGGCCGAGGCGGGGAAGTCGGGGCGGGAGGTGGCCGAGCTGGTGAGCGAGCTGCGTGCGGGCATCGACGCCGCGGCGCGTGCCATGCAGTCAGGCGAGGCGAAGGTGCGCGACATCGGGGACGTCGCGGCGGAGGCGGACGGAGCCCTGCAGGAGCTGCACGAGGGCGTGCAGCTGATCGGCGATCTGGTCAACGCGACGGCGGAAGTGTCCCGGAGCCAGGCGCAGCGCCTCGCGGAGCTGGCGCAGTCGCTGCAACAGGTCGCCGCGATCTCCAGCGCGTCCTCGCAGAGCGCCGACGGTGCCGCCGCGGCGTCGGGCGCGCAGATCGCTTCGATGAGCGACCTCACGGCCACGTCGCAGCAGCTGGCCCAACTGGCCGAGCGGCTGCGGGCCGGCATCGCGCGGTTTTCCGTGCTGCGGCGCGACCAAACGACCGAGTATCGCGTCCCGCCTCCCGCGCAACCGCAAGCCGCCGATTGATCACCCCGGCCGGAAGGCCACCGCGGCCGCGGTTGGTCCTTGGTCCCACATCCCCGCGTTGAGCGGATGAAACGCGCGCAGGGCCTCCCGGTACGGGGTGATCAGCAGATCGCAGAAGCGGGCGAGGGCGACGTCGAAGGGGAAGCGGTGCCGGAACTCGCTCGCGGTGACGCCGAGCAGCGTCTTCAAGTGTCGCGAGAAGCTCTGCGGCGAAGAAAAGTCGAGCCGGTAGGCGATGTCCGCCACCGACAACCCCGGATTCTGAAACAGATACGCGGCGTGCAGCAGCCGGATCGCCGCGAGGTAGCTCTTGGGAGACGGCAGGCCCGCCCGGTAGAACCGCGACATCATCGTACTGGGGCGGGCGCGCAGGTGGCGGGCGAGGCCCCGGACGGTGCACAGCACCGGCGCGAGCCGGGCCAACGCCTCGAAGAACAGCCGGGTGTCTTCCGGCACGTCGGCGAGCTCCGGGACGACGCGGGCGAGGATGCGGGCGGCGACCGGCGACGCCGGGTGGGCCACGAGGTCCCGCAGGCGCCCCCAGCCGGCGGGCTCGGTGCAGTCCACGGCGGTGCGGACGCCGGTCGCCCCCAGCCGCAACAGCGTTTGTGGCGCGTCGCAGTCGGGCCGCGAAACCAGCGCAACGGCGGGAATGGCGGGGAATTCCCGGACGAAGCGGGCCACCACCGGCAGCTCGTCGATACGGCAACGGTGCACTGAAATGACGAGCGCATCGACGCGGTGGCGGCGGGCGGCGGCGAACAGCTCGCGCACCGAATCGGCGTGGACGGCCGCGAAGCAGCCGTTGCCGGCGGCTTCCAGCCGCGGCCGCTCGGCCGGCGGCAGAAACGTGCACACGGTCACCATGTGTGGAGCAGGGTAAGCATGCGGCATCAACGACCGGTCACAGTACGCCACGCGGCGCGCGCACGGCACGCGGCCTGGCGCGGCGCGGGCTCAACGCCTCGTCAAACCGTCGCTTTCCTGCTCGCCGCCGCGCTGGTGAGTGGCGGGCTCGGGACCTGGTGGCTGGTGCGGAGCGCGGGCCGTGTGCTGGATGACGGTCTGGTTGCCGTGGCGCCGCTGGCGCTCGGCGCGGTCGCCCTCGAGCCCGCAGCGCCCGGCATCGAACGCGACCTGGCCGCCGCGATCACCGCCGGGGGCGCCCTGCGCGCGGTCCCTGCCGCAGCGACGCACGCCGCGTGGGACCCGCAGGCCGCGCCGGCCCACGCCGCCTTGGAGCTCGCCCAGCGCACGCGGGCCGGCCTCGTGGTGCTCGCCCAGCTGTGGCCGGCGGGAACCGACTCGACGCGCCTCGTCGCCCGACTCCTCGACGTGTCCCACAACCGCGTCCTCGCCATGGTCGAGGTGCGGTCGGCCCGCGGCCGCGTGGCGACACTGGGGGACGCGGCAGGCGCACAGCTGCGCGCCCACTTGTCCGCTCAGCCCTCCAGCAGCTCCCGGTAGACGGCCAAATCGCCGTCGCTGAAACAAACGAAGCGCACCAGGTCGACCGGCGTAGGCCCGGCGAGGTGCGCACGCACGGTGGCGACGGCGATGCGCACCGCATCGCGGACCGGGAAGTGGTAGACGCCGGTGCTGATCGAAGGAAAGGCGACGCTGCGCAGGCCCCGCTCGACGGCGAGCCGCAGTGAATTCTCGTAGCAACGCCGCAGGAGCTCGGCTTCCCCGCGTCCGCCGCCGGTCCAGACAGGTCCGACGGTGTGGATCACCCAACGAGCGGGAAGGCGATAGCCCTTGGTGATCCGCGCCTCGCCGGTAGGGCAGCCGCCCAGGGTCCGGCACTCCTCCAACAGCTCAGGGCCCGCGGCCCGATGAATGGCGCCGTCCACCCCGCCACCGCCAAGCAGGGAGGTGTTGGCCGCATTCACGATCACGTCGACGCGCTCCGCGGTGATGTCGCCGCGGACGGCCTCGATCCGACCGGTCGTCACTTCGCCGTATCGGTCGCCACCCGCGCGAACTCGCCCTGGCCCGGCCAGGTGAGGTGGTCGACTTTGCCGTCGGCGTCGAGCACGAAGGTGACCAGATCGGTGCCGGCCTCAGCATCGCGCCAGGTGGCCTTGAACGTGTCGAAATGCCAGTGCGCGAGGTCGGCGACGAGGAAGGGACCGAAGCCCAGGACCAGGCGTCCGCTGTCGGCCGTCACCGTGACGTCGCCGTACATCTCGTTCCGGTAGCTGCCCGCGTAGCGCGCGAGATCGAGCGACGGCTTCGTGCCCGACACGTGCGCCGAGTCCTGCTTCGCCTGGTCGGCGCGGTCTCGCGCCTGGCCGTTGCGATACACCTGCAGGAAGTCGGCGCTCCAGTCCCCGATGGGAACTCCCAGATAGCTGTCCACGACGCGCAGCGCGACGGCCGCGGTCAGCAGCCGGCTCGCCTCCCCGCCGTTGCTCAGCACGACGATGCCCAGCCGCTCCTCGGGGACGAGCATCACGATGGAGCGCATCCCATCGAGCGCGCCGCTGTGGGACACCAGCTTCCGGCCCCGGTAGTCCGACAGCGCCCACCCCAGCCCGTAGGCCTGGAAATGCGTCGAGGGGCGCAGGCGCTCGGTGATGGAATCAAGCGGAATCACCGTCTGGGGCGAGTGCATCTCCTTGATCACCGCCTCGCTCAGGAGCCGCTGGCCCCGGTAGACGCCGTTGCCGAGCTGCAGGCGCACCCATTGCGCCATGTCGATGACGTTGGAGTTGATCGACCCGGCGGGCCCGACGTTGTCCACGTTGCGCCAGGCGACCGCCCGCAGCGTGCCGGAGAAGTGCTCGTGCGGCGTGGCGACGTCGCCGCCGGCCGGCAGCTGGGTGACGCTGGTATTGGAGGCGGTCATACCGAGCGGCGTGAAGATCCGGCGCCGGATGAAGGCGTCCCAGCTCTGGGCGGCCACCGCGGGCACGATCTGGCCGGCGGCGAGGAACATGATGTTCTGGTAGCCATAGTGACTGCGGAAACTCCAGCTGGGCCGCAGGAACCGGATGCGCCTCAGGACCTCGTCGCGATCGTACGGCGTAGCCCACCACAGCCCGTCGCCGCGGGCGAGGCCACTGCGGTGGCTCAACAGATCGCGGACCGCGAGCTCCCGGGTGACGTAGGGATCGAAGAGCTGAAAGGCAGGCAGGTACTTCGCCACCGGATCGTCCCAGGAGAGCTTGCCCGAGTCCACCAGCATCGCGAGGGCGGTCGCGGTGAACGCCTTGGTGCACGAGGCGATCGCAAACAACGTGCGCTCGGTGACCCGCGCGGTATCCCCCAGACGCCGGACGCCGAAGCCGCGCGCCCACACGACGGAATCGTCCTTCACGACCGCCACGGCGAGACCGGGCACGTCCCAGGCGCGGAGCGCGGCAGTCACATAGACGTCGAGGCCGCGCAGCGGCCGGGGCAGGGTGGCGGGGCGCTGAGCGGCGAGCGGCGCGGCGGCCAATACTGCGACGAGGAGCGAGCGACCGCGAGACATCAGGGCACCTCCGGATTGGCGAGGAAACGCATGGGCTCCCAACCTACCTTTCGGCCCCCGCGCGGCAACCGCATCGTTAGGCGGGAGCGAGACGCCATGGCCGGCCGCGACATCCTCGACCGCGTTCGCAAAGCGCTGGGCGACCACTACGACGTGATCACCGCCGTGGGGCGCGGGGGTGCGGCCAGCATCTTCGGGGCGTACGACAAGAGCGGCCAGCGGGTCGCGATCAAGGTGCTGCACCCGGAGCTCAGCGTGTCCGTGGGAGCGGACCGGTTCCTGCGGGAAATCCGCTACGCCGGACGCCTGCACCACGCGCGCATCGCGCCGCTGCTGGACAGCGGCGAGACGGACTACCTCCTGTGGTTCGTGATGCCGTTCGTGCCGGGGGAAACGCTGCGGCAGGTGCTGCGACGCGACCGGATCCTGGCGGTGGACAGCGGGGCCCGCGTGGGGTGCGAGGTGTTGGAGGCGCTGGCGCACGCGCACGGGCAGGGCCTCGCGCACCGGGACATCAAGCCGGACAACATCGTGCTGAGCGACGGCGGGGCCGTGCTCGTCGACTTCGGGATCGCCCGGGCGATCGCGACCTCAGGCGAGGACCGGGTGACGCGCAGCGGCTTCGTAGTGGGGACGGAGGAGTACATGAGCCCCGAGCAGGCGGCCGGGTCCCCCGACGTCGACGCGCGGTCGGATCTGTACTCGTTGGGGGTGGTGCTGTTCGAGGCGCTGGGCGGTTGCCCGCCGTTCACGTCGGCCAGCGCAGCCGCGATCCTGGACATGCACCAGCACTACCCAGCGCCGGACCTGCGGACGCTGCGCCGCGAGGTGCCCAAGCCGCTCGCGGTGGCGGTGGGCAAGGCGCTGGCGAAGCAGGTCGCCGAGCGCTGGCAGAGCGCCGCGGAGATGCGCGAGGCGTTGCAGCCCTACGCGGGGGCGCGCTCATGAATCGTCGGACGGTCGGACGGTCGGACAGTCGGACGGCTCGCTGGACGCGACTCGCTTTTCAGTCCGTCGGTCCGACGGTCCGACTGTCCGTCGCCTTGTTGGTCGCGGCCTGCCAGCCGCAGGCGCAACGCTTGCTGCTGATCGATCTCCAGCTCTCCGACCCCATCGCGCTCGACGCCACCGCCGAGCCGTGGCACGCCGCCGGGTACACGGTCGAGTACCGGCGCTTCTATCCCCACCTGACGCGCGCGGACCTACGCCGCTACCACGGCGTCCTGCTCCTGGGCGGGGGCGAACCGGAGCAGTCCTCGGACGCGCTGTCGGCGGGGGATGTGGCGCTGCTCGGCGAGTGGGTGGGGCGGGGCGGCGTGGTGGTCTTCGGCTACGCCGGCGACGGCGAGGGATTTCTGGACCGGTGGGTGATGAATCGGTGGCTCGCGGCCCAGGGGTCGGGGATCGTGATCGGGGATTACGTGCTCCGCGATACGACGCAGCGCCCCACCGGCGCCCCCGACCCGCAACCGTACGCCGAGCCGGTCCCCGGATCGGGACTGCGGGACCCCGGCTTCACGTCGTTCCCCTTCGGCCGCAGTCACGTGCTGTTGGTGAGCCGCCGGGAGCAGGCTCTCGCCCGCACCACGTCCGCGGCGTTCGTGCAGCCTGCCGGCCAGCCGGCCGCCGCGCGGAGCGGGGCGGCCGTCGCCGCGGCGAGCCGCATCGGCGACGGGCTCGTCCTGGTCGCGAGCCGGCACGCGCTGGGTGCCCTCGGCCTCGAGCGCCGGAGCGGCGACACGCCGCTCCTCGATCTCGACGGCCTCGCCCGGACGCGCACCTTCCTCGTCGCCCTCGCCCGCTGGACCCGGCGGCCGGCGGAGTGGGCGCACATGCCGCCCGCCGGCCCTCCCCGCCGGCTCGTGCTCCTGGACAGCCCGCATCCCGTCTCCTCCCGCCCGCCGCGGCTCGACCCTCCCGCCCGCGTCGGGCTGGAGCCGCTTCCCGGGCCCGGAGAGGCCGGCCGACGCGGCGCCACGCCGCCCGCGCCGCCGTGGGCTCCGCGCCAGACGCTGCGCGCGTGGTGGGCGCCCCTCCCGCTGCGGCCGGGGACGCTGTTCGAGCAGCGGCGCGCGTCGCTCGATTCCGTCATCGCGTTTCTCGACGTGGGGGGCTTCAACACGCTGGCCGGCGACGCCGCCGTATGGGCGGCGGACTCGATCCACGCGGCGCCGTGGGAGCGCGACGCCCTGCGGGCCAACTGGCGCCAGACGCTGGAGGCCCTGAAGGCGACGAGTTTCGACTGGATCCCGGCGGTCGCGCTGCGGGAGTTCCGGATCCCGGTGGACACGCCGGCGCGCGGGGTGCGCGGCGATTCGCTCGCCGCCTGGTGCGCGCTCGACCCGCGGCTGTGGGACCAGGCGCTCGCGCCCGCCACCCGGCAGCTCGCCCGGCTCGCCGCCGGGGCGCCCGACGTGATTCCCGCGATGGCGATCGACCTGGATGCGGCGGGCGTGGGGACCGACGCGTACGCGTTCTGCGATCCGGCGTGGCGCGCGGGGATCGCCGCGCTTCCGGCCGATACGGCGCTCGGCGCCGAGCGGCGCGAGCGGCTGCGCATCCTGCCGGTCGAGCAGCGCTACGACACGCTGCTCGAGGCGGGGCTGTTGGGCGACTACTTCGGGGCGCTGGAACAGGCGGTCGCGCGGCGCGCCGCGGAGCTGCGGACCCAGGCGCGGCGGCTCGACCCGGACCTGGACTTCGCGCTGCGCTCCACGCGCTTCCCGAGCGATTGGTGGGCGTTGGGATTCGCGACCGGGCTCACGGCGCCGGGCGCGCCGGTGGTGCTGCTCACGTCGGCGCCGCTGGTGCGTTCGCCGCTGGCGCGCCTCAGCGCCCACGGGGCGCGGCCGGTGCACGCGCTGGAGCTGACACCGGGGCGCCTCCCGGCGGCGGCGTGGGCCCGGCTGGGGCGCGTCGTCCTCGCGGTGCACAGCGGGTTCTGGATCGCGACGTCCGCGGGAACGCCGGGCCGCGCCCGCACCGCCGACGGTCCCCTTTCGCCGGACAGTCTGGCGCGCCTCATCCGCCGCCTGGGGAGGTAGCCGGGCGTCACTTGCTGGCCCGGCGGCCGCGCTGCTAGCTTCCGGGCGCGGGTTGAGGTGGAGCGCGATGGTCGCGGTGCGACGGCAGGATGGCGCATCGAGGAAAGTCCGAGCTCCAACGGGCAGACTGCCAGGTAACGCCTGGGCGCCGCAAGGCGACGGACAGGGCCACAGAGAACAGACCGCCCTGTATCCAAAGGGTAAGGGTGAAACGGTGGGGTAAGAGCCCACCGCGCGTTCGGCAACGGACGCGGCACGGCAACCCCCAGTCGGAGCAAGGCCAAATAAGCAGCGAGACCCGGCCCGGGTCGCTCGAGCTGCGGGTAGGCCGCTTGAGGTGGCCGGTGACGGCCATCCCAGAGAGATGACCATCTGCGCGCCCTCAAGGCGCGCAAACAGAACTCGGCTTATGGCTCCACCACTCCCGCTCCCATGACCTCGAAGCCCTATCCGGCGCACTGGGAGTCAGTCGCCGATCTGCGGGTGTTCCGGACGACGTCCGAGGAATGGCAGAAGCTGTTGGGGTGGCGACAGGACATGCAGCGGCGCGGGTGGAAGCTGCTCCGGGTCTCGAGCGACGGACCGGAGCTGGTCGCCATCTTCGGCCGTACCAAGGCGGATCGAACGACAGCATGACCATGCGACATTACGCCGTCTGCGCGCTGCTCGGCGCCGCGGTGGCCTGCGCCAGCTCCCGTGGGAGCACGCCGCCCGCGGTGACCCCTCCGGACGCTCCGCCTGTTCACCCGCCTGACGCTCCCCCGCCCGCTGGTCCGCGGCCGGTGCGCTTCGGCCCGAGCGCGCTCCGGTACCTGATCCGGCGACAGATCTCGGCGACCCAGACCTTCCAGGGACAGACGAGCTCGAGCCAACTCGGCTTCCGGCTGTTCGTGCACGCGACGGTCCGCGGCCCGGCCGACTCGGTCGGCTACCCGGCCACGCTCACCGTGGACTCGATCGTCGCCGACTCGGGCGTGATGCTGCCGGTGACGATCAATCTCGCCGCCGCGCGCGGGCTGTCGTACACCGGGGTGCTGAGCCCGAGCGGGGAGCTCAAGCACAGCACGCCGTCGGACACGCTCATCGCCCGCGGCCTGTCGCAGGTCCTGGCCAACTTCCGCGACTTCTATCCGGGCATCCCCGCCGCCGGTGTGACGCTGAACGCCTCGTGGATCGACACGACGTCCCGGACCGACCGCGCCGGGATCTTCGATCGCGTGACGGTGACCACCATCGCCACCTCGCGCGCCGCAGCGATCGAGGAGATGGCGGGTGCGCACGCCCTCCGGCTCGAGGTGAGCGCGGCCCTGGCGATCACCGGGGCCGGCAACCAGGGCGGCCAGGCCTTGGACCTCGCGGGACGGGGAACGCGGCACTCCGTCGAGTACGTCGCGGTGGACGGCCGTTTCCTCGGCGGCCAATCCCTCGATTCCACCGACCTCGAGATCGCGGTGCCGGCGCAGGGCCAGGTCGTCTCGATCAAGCAGATCGCCAAGTCGATCGTGCAGGTGCTGCCGTAGGCCGCCGGGCGCCGCTCCTCGCCGCGCTCACCGTGTTGGGCGTCGCGGCCGCCGCCGCACAGGCCGTCCCCAATCGCACGACGGCCTACCTCCACCCCACCGACGTCGCCGACGCGCGGGCAATCTGGGTGAACCCCGCCGGCCTCGCCAGCATCACCTCCGCTTCGGTGTACCTCGATCTCACCGTGGGGCGGCCTGGGGCGCACGGGCAGTTACGCCAGCTCAGTCTGGGCTTCGACTCCCGCGGCCTGGCATTCTCCTACCAGCGCGACGTGCTTGACGGCGGCGGCCGCGGGCACACCTACAAGGCGGGGCTGGCCGGCGGCCAGGGACCGCTCGCCGCCGGCTTCGCGGTGGCGCTGTATCGCGGCGACACCAAAGGCACCGGCCTGGACATGGGGCTGACGTACCGGCCGTCTGAGCTGCTCGTCGTGGGCGGGGCGATCCAGAACGTCGGGGAGCCGAGTGTGCGCGGGGTGAAACTGCGCACCACGTTCGTGCCGGGTGTTTCGCTCCAACCGTTCGGCCCGCGGACGGCGCTCTCGACGCACGCGCGCCTGACGACCGACGCGGTCCAGGGCTATGCGATCGGCGCGCGGGCTGGGTTCGGGCTCGTGGCGGCGCTGCTCCGCCTCGACACGGACCGGGCGTTCCGCCGGACGGGCTTTGCCCTTGGGATCGCGATCGGGGGCCCCGATCGGCTGGGGGCGGTGGCCACCACCCCGGGGGATGTCTCAACGCTGGACGCGATCAACCTGTACGGGGTCTCCGTCCGCAACGCCGGCCGCTGACGGGCTTACCGGGGGCGCCGCCGCGTACTGCGCGGCCGCGCCGGCGCGCGCGTGCCGGTCCGGGTCCGCGGCGGTGTGACGCGGGCGGGGGCAGGGGGGGGCGCGGCCAGTGCCCGATCGATGCGCTTGGAGAGTTCCCAGAAGGCCCGGACGGGCAGCGCGCGGTAGACGGTGTCGCGCCGCACCACAGTTCGCCCCTGCACCCGCAGCATCACCACGAAATGGAGTCCACCGCCCCAGCGCAGGTTGTTGTCGTAGCCGAGCACGGCTTCCCGCCCGTAGCGGCGCGTCCCGCGCCCCCCGACGACCACGACCTGCCGGCGGCCGATCACGAGGAGCGCGGAATCCCGCGGCTGATCGGGCTGGAAGGCCAGGAGGGCGGTGTCGTCGGGGGCGAGCGCGCCGCGTCGTCGCAGGTCCTGGGTGAGCAGCTCGGAGAGTGGCGCCGTGGCCACGAGCCGCGGCGACCGGCCCGACGCCGCCCATCCCATCACGAACACGCCCGCGGCGAACGCTACCGCGAGCAGGCACCCCGCGGCGCCCACCCCGACGAGCGCCTTCCGGGCGACAGTCAGGAAGCGCCGGGGCGCTTTCACCTGGTCGCGCGCCGCCGTGGGAAGAGCGCCGACGAGGGCGCGGCTCAAGTCGGCGGCGCTCTGGAAACGTCGGGCCGGATCCTTTTCGAGCGTCCGCTCGACGATCCCGGCGAGGTCGGGCGGCACGTCGCCGCGGGTCCGGCGCAGCGGCGGTGGCGCAACGGTCAGCTGTTTGGCGAGGACCGAGGCGGAGGACTCGCCGTCGAATGGCGGCTGGCCGGCGATCATCTGGTACAGGACGACGCCGAGCGAGTAGATGTCGGAGCGGCCGTCCACCGGGTCGCCCGCCGCCTGCTCGGGGCTCATGTACTGCGGCGTCCCGATCACCATGCCTTCGGTCGTCAGAGGGCCGGTGCCCGCCTTGGCCGCCTGGGCGGCTTTGGCGATGCCGAAATCGGTGACGAGCACGACGCCGGTCTTATGGTCGATGAGGATGTTGTCGGGCTTGATGTCGCGGTGGACGATGCCTTCGCTGTGGGCGTAGGCGAGGGCGTCGGCGACCTGGCGCGCGATGCGCGCCGCGTCGCTCACCGACAGCCGCTTGTGCTCCGTCAGCAGTTGGCGCAGTGACGGACCGTCCACGCATCGCATCACGATGTAGAGGACGTCCTTGCGCCGGCCAACCTTGTGGATCGGCACGATGCTGGGGTGCTCGAGCTGCGCGATGAGCTGCGCTTCCCGCATGAACCGCTCGGCGAGGTTCGGGTCGGGGGAGCGGTCGAGATCCAGCACCTTGATCGCGACGTCGCGGCCGAGCGACGCCTCCCGGCAGCGGAAGACGGCGGCGAACCCACCCTCCCCGAGCAGCGGCCCGACGGTAAATTCGTCTCCGACGGCGCTCTGGAGGCGCTGGTGCAAGACCGCAATGTCCATGGCGGACGGGAAACGTAGGAACGCCCGGCGGGCGGCGCTAGGGATCGTCGCGCTCGGCGCGGCGTGGCTGCTCGGCGTGTGGCCGCCACCGCTGTGGTGGCGTGACCACACGCCGCGGTGCACCGCGATGATGCGGATCCGGTCGGACTGTCCGACCGCGGGACGGCCGATCCGGTTCGTCTCCTTGCAGCAGGTCGCGCCGGTGTTGCAGCGCATGGTCGTGATCGGGGAGGACTCGCGGTTCCGCACCCACCACGGTCTCGACGTCGAGGAGATCCGGGACGCCGCCGGTGTCCCGCCGGGCGCGGGCGTCTGGTCGACGGCGGTGGCGCTGTGGCGTCATCGCGACCGCGTGCGCGGCGCGAGCACGATCACCCAGCAGCTGGCGAAGAACCTCTACCTCTCCCCGTCGCGCAGCGCGCTGCGCAAGCTCAAGGAGGTGGTGACCGCCGTGCGCCTCGAGCTGGCGTTGCCCAAGGACCGGCTGCTCGAGCTGTACCTGAACACCGCGGAGTGGGGCCCCGGGATCTGGGGCGTCGAGGCGGCGAGCGAGACCTACTTCGGCGTGCCGGCGTCGCGTCTCACCGCCGAGCCGGCCGCGGCGCTCGCCGCGACGTTACCGTTCCCGCGGAGCTCGAACCCCGTGTTCCAGCCGTCGCGGATGGCGGCGCGCCGGGAGCTGATCCTGGCGCGCTATTACGGGGCCGACGTGATCGTTCCGCCGGTGCTGGAGGAGCTCGACACCTTGACGCTCACGCCCATCCCGCCGATCACGGCGCCGCTCCTGCCGCCGGTGATCGACAGCTTGCTCAACGACACGATCCTGGACACCCTGCGCGACACGACGCGGATGCGGCACGACTCGCTGCGGGATTCGACGAAGAAAGACTCGACGAAGCGCGACGCGCCTAGTCGACCAATCTGAGCGGCATCACCAGCGCCATATAGCTCGCCGGATCGCTCCACCCCACCGGCTCCACCGTCGCCGCGCGCTCGGGGGCCTTGAAGCTCAGGCGCACTTCGTCGGTGGGCATGTACTTGAGGATCTCCAGTAGGTACATCGCGTTGAAGCCGATCTCGAGCGGCTCGCCTTCGTAGGTGACCGGGAGCTCGTCCTGCGCCTCGCCCAAGTCGGGCGTCTGCACCGAGAAGCGCACCGTGCCGCCGGTAAAGGCAAGCCGGATGCGGTGCGTCTGGTCGCTCGCCACGATGCTCATGCGCCGTAGGGCGGCGCTCATCGCCAGCTTGTCGATCGTCGCGTGCTTGTCGTTCTCGCGCGGGATCACCTGCTCGTAGTTGGGATAGGGCCCCTCAATCAGCCGCGAGAAGACCAGCGTGCCGCCGGCGCGGAAGCCGATGTGATTGTCGCTCTTGGCGACCTCGAGCTCCACCTCGGGCGCGTAGAGGCGACGGATCTGCTCCAGGGCCTTGGGCGGCACGATCAGGTCGGCGGTGGAGCCCCCGCTCGCGGGCACGTCCATCTTGGCCAGGCGGTGACCGTTGGTCGCCACCATGCGCATGCGGTCAGGCCGCAGCTCCCACAGCACGCCGTTCAGGATCGGCCGGCTCTCTTCCGTGGAAGCCGCGAAGGCGACATGCGTGACCAGCTTGTGCACGACGCCAGCGGACGCCTTCCAGGCCTTGTCGAACTTGACGGCCGGGAAGGAAGGAAACTCCTCGCGCGGCAGGCCGAGCAGCTTGAAGCGGGAGCGCCCGCACTCGATCGCCACCCGCTGCTCCCCGGCGGCCGAGAGGCGGATCGGCGCCGAGGGCAGCTCACGAACGATGTCGCTCAGCTTCTTCGCCGGGAGCGTGACTGCGCCCTCGGCGTCCACGTCGGCGGCGACCGTGGTGCTGACGGCGATGTCCAGGTCAGTCCCCGACAGCCGTAGCCCCTGTTTGGTGGCTTCAACGAGGACGTTGGCCAGCACCGGCAGCGTCGTTTTGGCGGGCACCGCTGCCGCCACCGCCGTGAGGCCTTCCTGGAGTTGTTCCCGCGTAATCGTGAACTTCATGCCGCCCTTTCCAGACGCGCGTGCGCCGGAAGTAGTCCTACTTCTATACTATTAAATACATAGTAGTAGTAGTAGGGACCGGCGCCGCTGTGGGAACCGCCGCAATCATCGCATCACCATGGCGTTCGCTCCCGAACCGGCTGTGGGCGCGGTGTGGGTGATGTTGGTAGCCGGCGCGCCCGGCGGTCGCTATCCCCACATCCCACACGTCCCCACATTCCTGGCCCCGCATGTTGGTCAGAGTGCGGACAACTCCTGCCGCGCCATCTCCACCCGCTCTTTGAAGGTGCGATCCCGCATCATCTGCCGCTCGACCTTGTCCACGCTGTGAATGACGGTGGAGTGGTCCCGGCCGCCGAACGCCTGGCCGATCTCGACGAGCTGCATGCTCAGCATATCGCGCGCCAGGTACATCGCCACCTGCCGGGGGACCGTGAGCGTCTTGGTGCGGGCCTTGGAGCGGAGCCCCTCGGGCGTGACTCCCCAGCGGCGCGCCACGACCTCCTGCACGCGGTCGATGCTCGGCATCGGGCGACCGCCGTAGGATGCGGCGTCCTCGCCCTGGCGGATCTTGTCGGCGAGCGCCTCGCGGGCCAGCTCGATGGTGATCTCGCGGTTCTTGAGGGAGGCGAACAGCAGCAGCTTGATGATGCAGCCCTCGAGCTCGCGCACGCTGGAGCGGATGTGCTCGGCGATGAAGCGGAGCGCGTCGTCCGGGATGGTGAGCTCGAGGTGGTCCTGCTGCGCCTTCTTGCGCAGGATCGCGATGCGGTGCTCCAGGTCGGGCTGCCCGATGTCGGCGACCATCCCCCACTCGAAGCGGGAGATGAGGCGGTCCTCGAGGCCGGGGATTTCCTTGGGCGGCCGGTCGGAGGTGAGCACCATCTGCTTGCGGGCCTCGAACAGCGCGTTGAAGGTGTGGAAGAACTCGTCCTGCGTCATTTCCTTGCCTTCGAGGAAATGCACGTCGTCGACCAGGAGGAGGTCCACGTCGCTGCGATAGCGCCGCCGGAATTCCGGCATGGTCCGCGCCTGAATGCTCTCGATGACTTCGTTGATGAACTGCTCGGCGCCGACGTAGAGGATGCGCGTCTCGGGTCGCCGCCCCAGCACGGCGTGCGCGATCGCCTGCATCAGGTGCGTCTTGCCCAGGCCGGTCGCGCCGTAGATGAAGAGCGGGTTGTACGTCTTGCCCGGCGCTTCGACGACAGCGTGCGCGGCGGCGGCGGCGAGCTCGTTCGACTTGCCGACGACGAACGTGTCGAAGCTGTAGCGCTCGTTGAGCGGCGTCGTGGCGGTTGCGCGCTCGGTCGCCACGGCGGTGCCGCCCTGGGGCGCGACGAAGAAGTCCATCTGCGGGCGGTGTTGGCGCTCTTCCTGGACGCGGAAGATCACCCGCGTGGGGCGGCCGAACACACGCTCGGCCGCGCGCGCGAGTAGCGCCGCATGCTTGCTCTCGTTCCACTCAGCGGCGAACTGGTCGGGCGCGCCGAGGACGAGACGATCCCCGTCGAGCGCGATCGGCACCGCCGGCTCCAGCCAAGTGCGGACCGTCGCGTCGGGAAGTTCGCGCCGTGCCTCGTCGAGGAGGCGCTTCCAGGCTTCTTTGACTGACTGCTCCATGACGACGAAGAAAAAGGTGGGACGTAAAGCAAGGGCGCCCGAAAGTACGGACGCCCTGTGGAAAAGTCAACCTTGACCGCCGTGCGCGCGGCCGAGTAGTTTTCCCGCCCTTCGAGAGGACACCATGGGTCCGACGTATCGCCCGCGCAACCGGCGGCGCATCAATCGACACGGTTTTCGCAAGCGCATGGAGGATCGCTGGGGGCGTGCCGTACTGTCGCGCCGGCGCAAGAAGGGGCGCAAGCGCCTCACCGTGCAACTGTCGTCCAAGCACCACCGGAGCTAAGCACGAGCGAGCGGCTGCCGCGCCGCGCGCGCCTCGGCCGCGGCACGGAGCTCACCGCCTGCTGGGAAGAGGGCCGGAGGATCCGCACTCCCCGCCTCGACCTGGCCTGGCGCGCAAACCAAGCGGGCCACCCGCGGTTGGGAATCGTCGTTCCGCGATTCCAACAGACCGCGGTGGCCCGCAATCGTTTGCGGCGCCGCCTGCGGGAACTCTTGCGACGCGACCCGCTGCGCACGCTCCCTGCGGTCGATCTCGTGGTCCGCGCCAAGCGAACGGCCTACGCCGCCTCCTTTGCAGACCTGCGCGCCGAATTGACGGAGGCCGCCCGGCGCATCGCGTGAACGTCGCGCGCTGGCCCCGACGGGCCGTGCTGCTACTCATCCGGGGATACCAGCTCACGCTGTCGCATCTGGTGTTCACGCAGTGTCGCTTCACGCCGTCGTGCTCGCGATATACCTATGAGGCCGTGGAGCGGTTCGGCGCGGTGAAAGGCAGCTGGCTGGGAATCCGTAGGATCCTGCGCTGCCATCCGTTTCACCCGGGCGGGTACGACCCGGTGCCGAAAAACTGGACGCCAGAGGCCAAGTTGCCCAGACGCCAAGGGATGGAATAGTGGAACGACGTGTCATTCTGTTCATCGCCCTGACGCTCCTCGTCATCGCCCTGCCGGTCGTGCTGTTCCCGCCGAAGCCGTCGACGCGGCGGCCGGGCGCTGCGGCGGACAGCGCAGCGACCCGGCCGACGGTGACGCAGCCCACACCGGCGCCGGCACCGGCGGTGAGGCCACCGGCAGTCCCGAGTCCCGCACTCCGTGCCGAGACCGTGTGGGTGACGTCCCCGCTGTATCGCTTCGGCTTCAGCACGCGGGGCGCCCGCCTCGTGTGGGCCGAGCTGCTGCGGTACCGCTCCTTCGCTCCCGGGGACCCGGAGCCTCACGTGCAGCTGGTGCCCGCGGGGCAGGCCTTGCTCACCCACCGCCTCGTGGTCGGTTCCGACACGGCCTCGCTCGCCGAGCTGGCGTTCACCGCGAGCGCCCCGAGCGTGCAGGTGAGCCAGGCAGGTCAGGCGCTCACGTTCACGACGCGGCGCGGTGCGGCGCAGGTGAGCGTCACGTACACGTTCGACCCGGCCGAGTACCGCTTCGGCGTGCGCGGGCACGTCCTGGGGCTCGGCGGCTCGGGGGCGGTGCTCGTGGTGGGTCTGGGCGACGGCTTCCGCTCGGTGGAAGCCGACACGCTGCTCGATTACCGGGAGTTCGCGGTGGTGACCAAGGCCACCAAGACGCAGAAGACGACCTTCAACTCGCTCAAGCCGGGAGAACGGGCGACCCTCGACGGGCCGTTCGAGTGGGTGGCGATCAAGTCCAAGTACTTTTTCGCGGCGACCATGGCGATTCAGGAGAACCAGCCGCAGTTCGGCGGCGTGGTGGTGGTGGGGGGCGATCGCCCGGCGAAGATCGCGAGCCGCGCGGCGGTGTGGGCGACGCTGCCGGTGCCGCCCGGCGGGGAGTTCCGCTACGACGTGTACGTGGGGCCGCTCGAGCACCACCGGCTGGCGGCGCTGGGGCACGGGCTCGACGACGCGAACCCGTACGGGTGGTCGTTCTTCCGGCCGATCATCCACCCGGTGTCGCTGTGGGTCGTGGCGATTCTCACCTGGATGCACGATCAGATGGGACTCGCCTACGGGTGGGTACTGATCTTCTTCGGGATCCTGGTGCGGCTGCTGCTGTGGCCGCTCAACCAGAAGGCGATGGCGTCCCAGCTGCGGATGCAGGCGGCCGCGCCGCTGCTGAAGGACGCGCAAGAGCGCTACAAGGACAGCCCGGAGAAGCTGCAGAAGGAAATGATGCGGATCTACAAGGAGTACAACGTCAACCCGTTCGGCGGCTGTCTTCCGATGTTCCTGCCGCTGCCCGTCCTGTTCGCGCTGTTCTTCGTCTTCGCCAATACGATCGAATTCCGCGGCGTGCCGTTCCTGTGGCTGCCGGACCTGTCGCGCCCGGACCCGCTCTACATCATCCCCGTGGTGATGGGCCTCACGATGTTCGCGGTCTCGAAGGTGGGGCAGATCGGGATGCCGCCCAACCCGCAGACGAAGATGCTGCTGTACTTCATGCCGGCGTTCCTGACGTTCGTATTCCTGCGCTTCGCGTCGGGGCTGAACCTCTATTACACCGTGCAGAACCTGGTCAGCATCCCGCAGCAGTACTTCCTGGCGAAGCGCCGGCTCCGCGAGCGGGGGAAGACGACCTAGCGAAAGGGGGCGAGGGCGGGTGCTGTCCGATGCCATCGTCGCCCTCGCCACGCCCCCCGGGCGCGCCGCCCTCGCCCTGATCCGGCTGTCGGGGCGCGGCGCGTTCGCGATCGCCGCGCGCTGCCTGGCGCCGTTCCACGCCGACCCTCCGCGCCGCCTGTTCCGCGCGCAGCTCCACCACCCCACCTCGGGCGAGCCCGTCGATCAGGTGCTCGCGGTGTGCTTTCCAAGTCCCCACTCCTACACCGGCGAAGATCTCGTCGAGCTCTCGACCCACGGCGGACTGCTCGTGCCGGCGGAGGCGGTGGCCGCGCTCGCCGTCGCCGGCGCCCGGCCGGCGGAACCGGGTGAGTTCACGCGCCGCGCCGTGCTGAACGGGAAGATGGACCTGCTGCAGGCGGAGGCGACGGCGGATCTGATCGACGCCGGGGCGCCGGCGCAGCGGCGGCGCGCCCTGCAGCAGCTCGACCGCGGGCTCTCCCAGCGGCTCGACGCGCTGCGGGGCGAGATCCTCGAGCTCGAGGCGCTGCTCGCCTACGAGATCGATTTCCCCGAGGAAGACGAGGGCCCGGTGCGGCCCGAGCGGGTGACCAACGCGTGGCGCACGGCCCGGGAGCGCGTGGCGCGGCTGCTGCGCACGGCGCCCGAGGGGGAGCGCTTGCGCGAAGGCGCGCTGCTCGTGATCGCGGGCCCTCCCAACGCGGGGAAGTCGTCGCTCTTCAACGCGCTGCTGGGGCGGGAGCGGGCGATCGTGACCGAGGTGCCGGGCACCACGCGCGATGCGATCGAGGCCTACGCCGCGATCGACGGCTTCCCATTCCGGCTGGTGGACACGGCGGGCCTGCGCGACAGCGACGACCGTGTCGAGCGGCTGGGGATCGAGGTGAGCTGGAAGTACCTGGAAGCGGCGGATCTCGTGCTGTACTGCGAAGAGGCGGGGGATGCGGGAAAGGGGATGGGGGATGCGTTTGTTTCGCGATGCCGGGCACCCGTTGTGATCGTGCGGACCAAGTCCGATCTCCCTCCGTCCGACCGTCCGACCGTCCGACCGTCCGACCTCCGCGTCTCCGTCGTCACCGGCGACGGGCTCACGGAGCTGCGCCACCGGCTCGCCGAGGTCGCCTTCGGGAACCTGCTCACCTTGGGTGACGTCGAGCCCGTGGTGACACGGGCCCGGCACCGCGCGGCGCTGGAGCGCGCCGTGGCCGAGTTGGACGAGTTCGCCGCCGCCCGCGCGGCGGGCGTCGAGGCCGCGGCCGCGGCGACGCACCTGCGCGCGGCGGTGCTGGCGCTCGACGACCTGATCGGCGTCGTCACGCCGGACGACGTGCTGGATCGGGTGTTCGCGAGTTTTTGTGTGGGGAAGTGACGCCGTCAGTCAAACACTTCGCGATAACTCGCCGACTGTCCGAAGTTCTCCTCGATCTCGATCTCGATGGCGCGCACGTGTGGGGCGCCCGAGGCGCCCAGGGCCTCGCGGACCCGGGCGGCGAGGTGCTGGGCGATCATCTCGACGGTGGTATTGGGGATCGGGAGCAGCACGCAGTCGCGCTTGGGAAAGACGTAGCGTTCCCGGCCGTCATAGGCGACGGCGAGCGCGTCGCCGCGCTCGGTGATCGCCAGTTTGGGGTTGTGCGCGGGCAGAAGCACGCGGTGGTCCAGCTCCTCGGTGAGGTGCTTCAGGAGGCGCTTCAGGGCGATGAAGTCGAGGACGAACCACGTCTCCGGCTCGAGGCCGCCTTCGACGACCGCGCCGACTCGGTAGTTGTGGCCGTGCAGGGCCTCGCAGCGGTGCCCGGGGAGCGTGATGAAATGCGCTGCGGCGAACACCAGATCTTCCTTGGTGACCGTGACCTTGAACACGCCGCTCATTGCGGGGGCTCCTGGCCGGTGACCAGCCGCCACACCTCATCGGCGAGCCACTCCAGCCGCTGCTGGGCGTAGTCGAGCTCCACGGGAGTCATGTCCCGCGCGCGCCGCGTCAACTCGCGCGCGTGCTCGAGGAACTCGTCGAGCACCTCGCGCAGCGGCCGGTTGCGGCGCCGCTCCACCACGTCGCTCTTGCGTTTCGGGCTCACGCCGTCTGGATCCCCATCGCGCGATCGTCCGCCTGCTGGAACTCGGGGCACGCCGCCCGCACCGTGGATGCCACGCCGTGCTCGCCGAGATAGCTCTCCACGAGCCGCCACCCCAGATAGTAGCCACTGCGCTCGGGGAGCACCCGCCCGGCCACGAGCCGCGCCGTCGGCGAGAGCCCGCTCGACAGCCAGCGCAGCCTGAGGCCCAGCCCGCAGCCTTCGAGGTCGGGGGCGGCGGCCCGGCGCAGGAAGGCGTCGAGCTCGCGGATGCGGCGGTACTGGCGGCGGCTGTAGCCGAAGTACTCCCACGGCTCGAAGCCCGGCGCCACGGTCTGCGCCGCCGCGACCGCGATCCCTTCGTTGACGAGCAGCTCGCGCAGCGTCGCCCGGCTCCCCGTGTCCCAATAATCGTAATAACCCCCCACCTCGGCGACGAAGCGGCGCAGCGTCGCGCGGCTGGTGGGCGAGGTGTAGCGCACCGCGTGCGCCACTTCGTGCGCAATCCACAGCGGCAAGAGGTGCGGGGCGAGCCCCAGGCCGCCGGTGTGGGGGTTGGCCTTGCCGGTGAAGTGCTCGAGACACACGAAGGCGACGCCCCGCCCGCCGACGACGAGCTCCCCCGCGTTCGCCGCGCCGACGCCGACCATGAGATAGAGGTCGACGGGACAGTCGCCTTCCAGCAACTCGAGCGCGCGCTGCAGCGCGTCCTGCGCGATGTGCTCGACGTCGACGTCGTCGAGGAGGCGCTCCAAGTCATCGCGCTCGGCGCGCAGCGCGTCGACGATCACCCGCTCGGCGTGGGGCGATTCGAGGTCCAGCACGTAGTTGTCCCAGTAACTCTTCAGGACGGGACGGTGGCGATCGAGATAGCCGTGGTAGGCCGCGACGGGATCGGGCGCGGCGACGCAAGCGAGGAACTCCGGAACGAGATTGACGAGCATTGGGACCGGGGTCCGGGCCCAATCTGGACGCGGGCTAGCGGCGGGACAAGCCTCACGTCGACGACACCGGACTTGACATCCGTCGCGCGGCCGGTCAGCGAACCGTGATTTCCGTGCCTCGCGTCTCGGCCGTCGCCCCGCTCGCGAGATCGGTCACCGCCATCGACACGCGATAGCGCCCCGACCGCACTCGGCCCGCCTCGATCACCAACTGCTCCGCGACGACGGGGCGCGCCGGCGTCTCGCGCGTGAACTCGAGCACGACCGCGCCGCCACCGCGCGCCGGCGCGAACGAGTACCGGACCCGATAGCGCGCGCGGCCGAGGGAGTCCCCGCGCACGCCATAGACCTCCGCGTACGTGCAGAGGGGCGTCCCCGACCGGTAGGTGAGATCCGCGGGCATCGCCGCGAGGGCGGCGTCGCGATCGAGCAGCGTGTCACCTGGCGCGAGGGCGATACCCGCCAGCGTCAGCGTGTCGGCCCGGAACCGGGGCACCGCCAAACGCCCGCGCGCCCGACCCAGCCTGTCCCCGTCGGCGACGTCGAAGCCCAAGGCGTACGTGCCGGGCTGCAGCGTCGCGGCGAGGAGACCCGGCCCGCTGGCCCGGGCGATCTCCTCCGCGCTGCGCGCGTCCCACACGACCATCGCGGCTCGCGGCGCGACGGCTTTGGCGTAGAGCGTGGTCGTGAGCGGGCGTTCCCCGCGGAAGAACACCATCCAGGTGCGCACCGGCAGGTCCGCGGGGATCCGCGTCTCGTCGGTGGCGAGCAGCCGCTCGGCGCTTTGCACCTGGTGTCCCGTGACAGGATAAAAGATGAAGTCTCCGCCGAAGCGTCCGCCGTTCAGGCCCGCGCTGCCCCGCACGAACGCGATGGTGAGCGGGCCGTCCGGTGTGTCGTAGAGCCAGCTCTCCAGGTCCAGGTCGGCGTTCGCGACGCGCTGTGGGTGCAGCGGATCGAGCACGCCGGTCACCCGCTCGTCGGGGGCGCCGTGGCGCAGCCACAGCAGGCCGCGCGGGTCGAGGCCGGTCTGCGACGTCACCAGGCGACCATTGGTGTCGGCGATGAGACGAATGTCCGGCCCAGCGCCGCTGAAGAACGTGGCGCTGTCGCGTGGGCCGAGGAGGCTCACGCCGACCGGTGTGCGGTAGACCAGCCGCGAAGACTCCGGGAGCGCCGCCGAGTCCGTTCCTTCGGGCACGAGGCGGCCAGCGAGCGTCCGCGCACCAGCGGCAACGAGGGCGCGGCGCAACGGCGACCGGAAGTACAGGCTCTGCGGGTGCAGCAGGTGGAAGGCGTTGCGCACGTAGGCGAGACGGCGGTAGTGCTCGGCGAGACGTTCGTTCTCGGGCGTCGTGAGGTTGGGATCCCGCTTCCCCCAGAACCACTCGAAGAACAACCGCAGCTGGCCCGGCGCGGTGCGCTCGTAGACCCGGATCTCGTCCGACGATGCGATCGGCCACGCCTGCTCCCAGATCGCCTCGGTCGAGTCGAGGTCGGCATAGGTGAGAGCGGAGTCGTACCACACGGTGCCCGCCGCATCGCGGTCCCGCTGGAAAGCGGCCTCGGCGCGCCACAGATACGCCTGCACGTCATGCGGGCGCCGGGTCAGTACCAGCGCCGCCAGCGAGTCGGCGCGCTCGGCTTCCTCCAGGGCGACGGCGATCTCCGCGCGATGGGCCAGCGCCACCGGGTCGTCGGGATGGCGCGCCAGGGCGCGGTCGGCCTGACGCCAGATGTCGGCGGAGTGATAGAGCTGGCTGAACGCATCCCAGCAATCGCGGAAGTCGGGCCGGAGGGCGAGAATCTTGAGGATCGCCTCGCGCATCATCCGCTCACCCTCGTCGCTTCCCAGGCGTTGCCCGACGCGGATCTGCCAGTAGAGCGGCTCGGGGTCCTGAGGCGTCAGGCGGGACGCGACCCGAAACTGCTCGAGCGCCTGGTAACGGCCCACCGTGGGCCAGAAGAACCAGATGCGCCCGAGGAGGAAATGCGGGCGCGGGTCGTCCGGGTGGTCGGCGACGAGCCGTTCGGCGACGCGGCGGGCGGCGGGGAGGTTGCGCTGGGCGAGGAGCGACTCGGCGTGGGCGTAGAGGGAGTCCTGCGGGAGGAGGAGCAGCAGCAGCGCGAGCATGGCAGGCTCAGTGTCGATCGCGCATCTTGCCGCTCATCTCGGCGAGGAACTTGCGCTCGGCCGGCGTGAGGCTATCGAGGCCGTGCGCCGAGATCTTGTCGAGCAGGCGATCCAGCTCCGCTTGCGTGCGGTCGCCGCTCCCCTCGCGCCGCGCGCGTCCCGCGGTGCCGGCGGCGCGTCCGGCGCGCGGTGCCGGGTGCACCAAGACCCCCGGCACGGCCGCTGCCGGTGCAGGCGCCGTCCAGCCCCCTTCGCGCCGGCCGCGCACCTTGAGCCAGAGGAACCCCGTCCCCATGCCGCCCAGGTGGGCAAGGTAGGCGACGCCACTCGCTCCGGGCAGGAAGGCCAGGGCGAGGTTGGCCGCGACGGCGAACACCACCAGCCAACGCGCGGGGATCGGTGCGGGCAGCGGAAAGACGAAGATCTCAGCGTCGGGATAGAACCAGGCGTACGCGAGGGCGACGCCCAGCACCGCACCCGAGGCGCCGACGATCAGGTCCACCTGCACCACCTGCGTCAGCGCCAGGGACAAAAGCGCCCCGCCGATCCCGCAGGCGAAGTAGTAGGGCAGGAAACTCTTCCCGCCCAGGCGTTCCTCGACCTTCGGCCCGAATACGAACAGGCCGAGCAGATTGAAGGCGAGGTGCAAGAGGTTGTAGTGGAGAAAGAGGTAGGTGATGAACGTCCACGGATGCGCGAACGCCTTCATGGGGGCGAAGCCGAACGCCGCGAGAAAACGCGGGCCGAGCACCGTCTCCTGGAGCACGAAGACGAGCAAGTTGGCGGCGAACAGCCGCCGCACCCAGGGCGTCATGCCGAAAACCCGCGGTGTGTCCATCCCTTCATTATCCCCGCGATGGCCCCCCGAGGTTCCGGGCGAGGCGGCAGATGCGCTCGCACAGCTCTGGGAACTCGATCCCCGCGGCCCGGGCGGCCTGCGGGTACAGACTGGTGCGCGTCACGCCAGGGAGTGTGTTGGCCTCCAGGCAGAAGATGTCGCCCTCGGCCGTCGCCCGGAAGTCGACACGGGAGTAGCCGCCGAGCTTCAGCGCGCGGTGGGCCGTGAGCGCCAACTCCTGGAGCTGCCGGGCGAGCCGGGCGTCCACCTTCGCCGGGAACACCTCCTCCGACATGCCGGGCGTGTACTTGCACTCGTAGTCGAAGAGCTCGTGCTTGGGGATGATCTCGCCCACCGGGAGCGGCACGTCGCCCAGAATGCCGACGGTGAACTCGCGGCCGGGGATGAACTGCTCGGCCATGACCTCGTCGTCGTGGCGGGCGGCTTCCGCGACCGCGGCGTCGAGGTCCTCGGCCTGCTTCACCAGCGTGAGGCCCACCGTCGATCCCTGCTTGGAGGGCTTGATGATCACCGGCCAGCCGAGGGCGGTCGTGATGTCCTCGGGGGCGACCGGCGCCATGAACCACGCCGGTGTGGGCACGCCCGCGGCGCGGAACAGGCGCTTGGAGAGGTCCTTGTCCATCGCCAACGCGCTCGCCAGCGCACCGCTGCCCGTGTAGGGGACGCCGATCACGTCGAGCACGGCCTGGAGCGTGCCGCCCTCGCCGCGCCCGCCGTGCAGGCAGGGGAACAGCACCTCGGCCCCGGTCACGGCGGGGAGAGTCGCGATCCGCTCCGACAGGAAGCGCCGCTCGCGCTCGTCGAGGTCCGCGAGGTCCGGCAGGGCGCGGCCCACGTCGCCGGTGAGCAGCCGCCGCTCGTCCTCGGCGGTGAGCAGGCCGCCGGTCGTATCGACGACGCGCACTTCATGCTGCCGCTCGCGCAGCGCGGCGACGACCTGGGCGGCGCTCGCGAACGACACGGTCCGCTCGGCCGTCGCCCCGCCGGCGAGCACGGTGATCTTCATCAGCGGATGCCCGCGAGCTGGTGCAGCAGGTCGTAGCGCGTCACGATCCCGGCGATCCGGCCGTCGAGCCGCACCAGGACGGCGGGCGTCTCCCGCTTCAAGAGCGCCGTGAGCCGCTCCACCGGCCAGTGCTCGTCGACGACGGGGAAGGGCGCGTCCATCACCTCGCGCACCGGACGATCGAGCGCCGCCGGGTCGCTCAGCGCCCGCGCCATCAGGCTCTGCTCGGCGACGGCGCCGATGTCGTTGTCGCCGTCGAGGACCGGGAGCTGGGAGACGTTGTAGGTGCTCATGAGGTTCAGCGCCTGGCGCACCGTGGCCTGCGGCCCCACGGAGACCACGGGCGGCGCGCCGCTCCCGTTGGCCTTGGCGCTCAGCAGCTGCGCCACAGTGGCACGCTCGGCGTCGAGGATCTGATTCTCCCGCAGCCACTCGTCATTGAAGACCTTGGAGAGGTAGCGCTCGCCGGTGTCGCACAGCACGGTGACGATGAGGGCGCGCGGGTCGTTCACCCGCCGGGCGACCTCGAGCGTGGCCACCACGTTCACGCCCGTCGAGCCGCCCACGAACAGCCCTTCCTCCCGCGCCAGGCGGCGCGCCATCAATATCGCATCCTTATCAGTCACGGAGATCCACTCGTCCACGACGTCGAAGTGCAGCGACGTCGGGATCTTGTCGCCCCCGATGCCCTCGACCTTGTACGGCGCGCCCTCGG
>WNFW01000033.1_pt1 | contig 75583 bp, 75 predicted proteins | sample 5400131 | NCBI WGS metagenome assembly WNFW01 (sample SAMN13153362, study PRJNA577476) | soil metagenome | isolation source: 20 cm soil or saprolite under grassland replicate 1 | place: USA:California | collected 2016-06-15
GCTGAATGCACTGAGAGAGGTCGGCCTCGGATACCTTCGACTGGGCCAAGCAGCGTCGACCCTTTCCGGGGGTGAAGCGCAGCGAGTCAAGCTCGCGCGGGAGCTGGCGCGAAGATCGACCGGCAGATCGCTTTACATTTTGGACGAGCCCACCACTGGACTTCATTTCGATGACGTCAAGAAACTTTTGGAGATGCTCCACCATCTAATGGATACAGGTAATACGATTGTTGTGGTCGAACACAATCTCGACGTCATCAAAAACGCGGATTTTGTGATTGATCTTGGTCCGGGGGGAGGTGCTAACGGCGGCGAAGTGGTAGCGAAAGGAACCCCCGAAGAAGTTGCCTCGATTTCCCACTCATCAACCGGCAGGTATCTGAAGACAGTTCTGAAAATAGTTGAGCCAGTCCCCCAGAGAGCCGAGATTATTCTTTAATTTCAATGGTTTATCGTATTTTCTTTACTCTTGACTCCGACGGTGATTTTGGTTATTTTTATATCAGACTGATCTAGTCCGAAATGTCGGTTCCTTGGGCTCTTATTATTGAGTAGTGTCATGAAGGTGAAAACTCCGATTTACATGGACAATCACGCCACTACGCCGGTGGACCCGAGCGTAATGGAAGCGATGATTCCGTATTTTACCGACAAGTTCGGGAATGCAGCGAGTCGGAGTCATGCTTATGGTTGGGAAAGTGAAGCTGCGGTGGATACAGCGCGGGAGCAGATCGCAAGGCCGATCGGTGCGTCACCTCGAGAGATCGTCTTCACCAGCGGCGCCACGGAATCCGACAATCTCGCGATCAAAGGCGTTGCCGATTCATACAGCCAAAAGGGCAACCATATAGTCACTTGTGTGACGGAACACAAAGCGGTTTTGGATAGCTGCAAGGTTCTGGAAAGGCGTGGCTATCAGATTACCTATTTGCCGGTGAACTCGGACGGTTTGATAGATATCCAACGGCTAGAAGATGCGCTTACGGACAAAACTATTCTGATCTCGATCATGGCTGCCAACAATGAGATCGGGACGATCCAGCCGGTGAAGGAAATCGGTCGGTTGGCCAAGGAGAAAGGAATTTTATTTCACACCGACGCAACCCAGGCCTTTGGCAAGATTCCTCTCAACGTGGATGAGATGGGCATCGATTTGCTGTCGCTGACAGCGCACAAAATGTACGGGCCGAAGGGGGTTGGCGCGCTTTACGTCCGCTCGGCGAAGCCGCGCGTGAAGCTCACTCCGATGATCGACGGCGGAGGCCACGAGCGGGGCATGAGATCCGGCACTCTCAACGTTCCCGGGATCGTCGGATTGGGGAGGGCATGTGAAATCGCCCAGCAGGAGATGGTCGCGGAGGCCAATCGGCTCACGGCTTTAAGAGAGCGGCTCAAAGAAGGAATTCTTAGTCAGCTGGATGACGTCTATATTAATGGCCATCCGGCAAAGCGGCTTCCCGGCAATATGAACATGAGCTTTGCCTATGTCGAAGGGGAGTCGCTCTTGATGGCACTCAAAGAGATTGCGGTTTCGACGGGCTCGGCGTGCACGTCGGCGAGTCTTGAACCTTCATATGTTCTGCGGGCGATCGGGGTGGAGGAAGAGCTCGCCCATACTTCGATCCGTTTTGGTTTGGGCCGTTTCAACACCGAGGATGAGGTTGATTATACGATTGGGCGGGTGGTTGAGGAAGTCGGCCGTTTGCGGGGTATATCTCCCCTTTACAAGGCCAAGAAGATGAAATTGCAGAATCGACGGCAGGTCGAGATGAAACCCCAGGAGAGAGCTTCGTAGGCAATCGTCTGGAGAAAGGGTGTATGGCCACAGGAGTTAGTGTAACTGAACGTGCCGCGGCAAGGATCAAGGAACTTGTCGCCGCCGAGAACCGGGAAGGTCAGGGCTTGAGAGTAAAGGTCGTCGGGGGCGGTTGCTCTGGCCTTCAGTACAAGGTCGACTTCGATCTTCCGAAGGGAACCGATAAGGTTTTCGAAAAGGACGGGGCAAAAGTTCTAATCGACATGAAAAGTCTACTTTATTTAAGTGGCACCGAGCTCGATTACAAGGAAGAGCTGATGCAGTCGGGATTTGTTTTTCAGAATCCCAACGTAAAACGAGCCTGCGGTTGCGGTGCTTCATTCACCGTCTAACCTGCAGAGGAAGTGTAAAGATGAAAAGAGCTACAAATACGGTCGAAGAACTGACGAGGCGCGAATACAAGTACGGTTTCGTCAGCGATATCGAGTCCGATTCGATCCCTGCCGGTTTGAACGAGGATGTCATCCGAGTCATTTCGGCGAAAAAGCATGAACCAGATTTCATGCTGGATTGGCGGCTGAAGGCGTACCGGTACTGGGCCAAGCTAGAAAAGTCTCAAGCCGAGCCGAAGTGGGCAAACGTCCATTATCCTTCGATCGACTACCAAAAAATCATTTATTACGCGGCGCCAAAGGCGAAAGACGATCGGCCCAAGAGTCTCGAAGAAGTGGACCCGGAGCTGCTGAGAACGTATGAGAAGCTGGGTATTCCATTGCGCGAGCAAGGGCTGCTCGCCGGCATCGCCGTCGATGCGGTCTTTGACAGCGTTTCCGTGGCGACGACCTTCAAAGCAAAACTAGGAGAAATGGGAATTATCTTTTGCTCGTTCTCTGAGGCCGTACAGAATCACCCGGAGCTGGTGCAGAAATATCTCGGTTCCGTCGTGCCGTACTCAGACAACTTTTTTGCCGCGCTCAATGCCGCGGTCTTCAGCGATGGTTCATTTTGTTACATTCCCAAGGGAGTTCGCTGTCCCATGGAACTCTCCACCTATTTTCGCATCAACGCCTCGGAGACGGGCCAGTTCGAACGGACTCTTATCGTCGCGGAGGAAGGCAGCTATGTAAGTTATCTCGAAGGCTGCACGGCGCCGATGCGGGACACCAACCAGCTGCATGCGGCCGTCGTTGAGCTGGTTGCCCACGATGACGCGCAAATCAAGTACTCCACCGTGCAGAACTGGTATCCGGGCGATGCCGAAGGTAAAGGCGGCATCTACAACTTCGTCACCAAACGCGGCAAATGCCTTGGCAAGCGGTCGAAGATTTCGTGGACGCAAGTCGAAACCGGTTCGGCGATCACCTGGAAGTATCCGAGCTGCATTCTGCAGGGCGATAATTCCGTCGGCGAGTTTTACTCCGTGGCGCTCACGAACAATTACCAACAGGCGGACACGGGCACAAAGATGATCCATATCGGCAAGAACACCAAAAGCACGATCATTTCCAAGGGGATCTCCGCCGGACACGGACAGAACACCTACCGCGGCTTGGTGAAAGTCATGAAGGGCGCCAGCGGCGCGCGAAACTATTCTCAATGTGACTCGTTGTTGCTGGGGGATAAATGCGGGGCGCACACGTTTCCCTACTTGGAGGTCTTGAATCACGCTTCCCAAGTGGAGCACGAGGCGTCGACGTCGAAGATCGGCGAGGACCAGCTTTTTTACTGCCGGCAGCGCGGCATCTCGCCGGAAGATGCGGTGAATATGATCGTCAGTGGCTTCTGCAAGCAAGTGTTTCGCGAGCTGCCGATGGAGTTTGCCGTGGAGGCCCAGAAGCTCCTGGGGGTGAGCCTGGAGGGGAGTGTCGGATAACTCGAGTAAGAACGGGTGGCGGCTTTTGCGAAGCAAGCAAGCGATTTTCTATGGGTTCGGAAATTTACTTTGATAACAACGCGACGACTCGGGTCTTGCCCGAAGTCTTCGAGGCGATGGAACCGTATCTCACGGAGCTTTATGGCAACCCCTCGAGCATTCATCGCTTCGGGAGTCAGGTGGCGCAAGCCATCGGTCAGGCGAGAGAGCACGTCGCGGCATTGATCGGCGCGTCCGATCCTGTGGAGGTCATTTTTACCAGCTGCGGTACCGAGGGGGACAACGCCGCGATTCGCGGCATGCTGGAAGCCAGACCCGAGAAGCGCCACATTGTGACGACGCAGGTAGAGCATCCTGCAGTCATGGGTCTTTGTCAGCACCTCCAGAAAAAAGGCTATCGGGTCACCTGGCTGGAGGTAGATCGAGACGGCAGGCTCGATTTAAACGACCTGCGTGATGCGCTGACGGATGATACCGCGTTGGTTTCTATTATGTGGGCCAACAACGAGACCGGCGTTATTTTTCCGATCGAAGAGATCGGCGAGATCGTCAAAGCCAAAGGGATTCCTTTCCATGTTGACGCAGTCCAGGCGGCGGGAAAAATCCCTCTCAAGGTGAAAGAATGTCCGGTCGACCTGCTGACTATTTCCGGCCACAAATTTCACGGGCCGAAAGGCGTCGGCGCGCTTTACGTCCGTCGCGGGATTACTTTCCCTCCTTTTATGATCGGTGGACACCAGGAACGGAACCGGCGGGCCGGAACTGAGAATGTCGCGGCAATTATCGGCATGGGCAGGGCTGCGGAGATGGCGTTGAGCCATTTGCCGCAATATCTCGAGAGCGTTAAGGGCCTACGGGATCAGCTAGAAGAATCGCTGCTGCAATCCTGTCCGGACTGCCGGGTGAACGGCCAGCGCTCGGATCGCTTGCCGAATACCTCGAATATAAGTTTTAGGTATCTTGAAGGTGAATCGATCCTGGTACTCATGGATCAGGTTGGCATTTGTGCTTCGACAGGGTCTGCCTGTACGGCAGGGTCGTCCGAGCCGTCCCATGTGCTGAGAGCCATGGAAGTGCCAGCGGATTGGCTGCAGGGGGCGATTCGTCTAAGTTTAAGTCGATTTAATACCGAAAATGAGGTGCGGTGCGTGAACGAAAAGATGCCTTTGATCGTCCAAAGATTACAGGGTCTCTCCGCGTTGGGCAAGTTGAATAGCCAGCAGCGATCTCAGACCGATCCAGGCCGGGTGGCTAACCGTAGCGGGGCAAGGGGGTAAAGTTATGGGCCTCATGCAGATTCCTCGTCGGGTCGACTATGGGTTGCGTGCCGTCATCTATCTTTCGGGCCAGGATCCGGACAGATGCTGCTCCATAGCCGAGATTGCCAAGCAGCAGGGAGTTCCAAGAAAATTCTTGGAGAAAATTATTCAAGATCTGATACGCGGGGGATTGATAAAGTCCAAGCGGGGTGCGTGCGGCGGATATACGTTGGCGCGCTCGCCGGGAGCGATTTCTTTTTATGACGTGATCAAGGCGATTGAAGGTCCGGTCGTAGTCAATGTTTGTATGGACCAGCATGTGAGTTGTGATCAGTTACCTCGATGTACGATGGTTAACGTGTGGAGCGAAGTCCAAAGAAAGGTTACGGAAGTATTTACCCGGACGACGATTGCCGACTTGCGGCAATCGCCGTGCAGGGACTCTTTGGGCTCCTCTTCTCTTTCGAGTGCGGCATGATCAGAATCCACGATTCCTTATTCCTCCAAAAGGCAGGCCGTACCCTATAGGGAGGTGGTTTTTTATGAGTTACGAAACTGGATTGAGCATGGAAGAACGGGTGACGTCGCTGTTTCAACCCGACACGCTTCTTCCGGAGCAGTATCTTGAGACCTTTCGTCGCAGATTTTATCTTGAGCCGGAAAAGAAGCTCATGTTGGCCGTACTGGAAGACGCCATCGCCTGCTTCCAAAAATACATTTTCGCGCGGGACGGAAAAGAGGTTGGCGGAACGTACGCAAGCCAAGATCTATCGTCTGTCGCCGCGGCAGAAGCAAAATAAGCGAGGGGTTTCCCGATCCGGCAGGTTCCGGCACCGCATGCGGAGAGCGGCAGGTCGATAAGCTTAAACTCAAGTAGTCAGCTGTCAATCAAGGCGGTGGATGGCGCAAACCTTCACCGCCTTTTTGTCGGTGCTTCGCCGGCTCGCTTGAAAAGTCTCGAAAGCCTTTCATAAATCTCCTATGCCGTCACGAAAGCGCAAGCAGAAATCTTCGCTAGGCCAGTTTTTCTACGGACTCAGGTATCGCATCGGCGAATACGCTTTGCGAAGTTTTGTCGCGGCGCTGCCGTGGATTCCCTACCGCCTGCTCCTCCTCTTCACGGATTTTTGGGCTTGGGTGACTTTCGGTTGTCTTTGGAAATACCGCACTCGGATGGAAGAAAACATCGCCATGGCCCTGGGTCAATCCATCAGGAATCCAGTGGAACGGAAGGCGCTGGTTTGGCGCGCATGGAAAAACTTTGCCCGCGGAGTGCTCGCGACCACTGCTGTCATGCACTTTTCGAAAGCGCGAATTGTTTCTGCGGTGGCGTTGGAAGGAGAGGACCATTTGAAAGACGCTCTTGCGAAGGGTAAGGGAGTTCTCGCTTTGAGCGCGCACCTGGGAAGTTTTACCATGATCGGGGCTCGACTTGCCGTGGAAGGCTATCCCTTCAGTGCCGTTGTGAAGCAACCCCGTGACCAACGTTTCGCTCGTTTGATCGATGCCTATCGCGCGCAAATCGGCATCCAGACCATTTCCGCCAAGCCGCGGACAGAGGCGGTGCGCGGCATTCTCAAGGCACTACGGAAAAATCGGATCGTCTTGATGATCGCCGACGAGTTCAAGTCGGGCGGCGTGATGGTTGATTTCATGGGTCAAACCTCGGCGGCTCCGCGCGGGCCCGCAACCTTGGCCTTACGCACCGGGGCTGTGACCTTGCCGATGTTCGCCGCTCGGCGCGCGGACGGATCGCTCGTTCTTTCCATTGGCTCCGAACTAAAACCGGTGCGGATGGAAGACCTTGAGGAAAGCGTCGAGGCGACCACCGCTCTTTATACGCGCCACCTCGAGAATACCATCCGAAAGTACCCGGATCAGTGGAACTGGCTCGGCTTCCCGCGCAACGGTAGAATCTCTCGCGCCGAACATGCGCGCCGAAGAGCCCTCCGGGAAGGTGCGCCTCAACCCCGACGGCGCGTGGCGCGCTAGGCCAACCATCGTTTCAATCTTTTTCCTTTCTGTGAACGGGTTCACAGCTTCGAATCGAAGCCCGGATTTAAGATGCCCTTCTTTTCGGTTTGCTCCAAATAACGCATGAACCGATATTTGTTTTCGATCTCGTCGAGGCGTAGCGGAGGAAGGCCCGGGGGTTGCCCGGGCTCGACTTTGGCGGCGATCAAAGTCAAATCGTTGCGTTTCCAAGCTTCGATAAATTCGGCACGGAACTCCGCTGGCGTTCTGACCCACGAAGCGTGCCGATAGCCTGCGCCCTTGGCGAGCGCGACGGCGTCGGTGATAGGGGACGCCGTTGGTGTTCCTCCGGAGGCCTCGTAGCATTCGTTGTCGAAGAGCAGATGAATAAGGTTGGGCGGATTTTGTAATGCTATGGTCGGCAAGCCGCAAAGATTCATGAGAAAGGCGCCATCGCCGTCGATGGCGATAACTTTGCGGTGCGGCAACGTGAGCGCGAGCCCCGCGGCAATAGACGAAACCAAACCCAAGGTCCGTGTTTTCAGATTGCCATCGCTCGGCCGCGCCGCCCACCATTCTCTTGCTCCCCAACCCGTGCAGACCGCCAACGCGTCTCCGGCGTCGTCGGCGATGGCCTTTAAGAAATCAAACCGCTGCATTATTTTACCCCGAGCGCGCTCTTGGTAAGAAGCACAGCCACAGGTTTTTTTGAGTCGTCGGCTAAGATTTGTGCGCCTTGTAGGAGGCTGTCGATCTCCTCGGTCTTACGCAGTACGTAGGCGCGGATTCCCATCGCTTGAAGTACCGGTTCGGTCACTGAGCCAAGAGTGGTAAAGCCCCGATCTCCGATATCTCCCGCGTAGTAAATCAAAAGCAGAGTCGGGATCTGAAACTGTAGGCAAGTCGTGGTGAGCGCATTACAACTGTTCAGCAAGCCGGCGTTCTGCATGATGAGCGCGGTTTTTTTTCCGGCCAGATAAGCTCCCGCACAGATGCCGATGCCTTCTTCCTCCCGGCAAAGCGGCACATGTTTCAATTCGCGCTCCGTCGCCACCGCCCGGATGACTTCCGCTATTTTCTCGTCCGGCAAGGTCGCCACGAAATCAATTCCAGCTTTCTTCAGGCCGGCGACGATCGCTGCGGCGCATTGCTTCGCATTCTGAGCTTCCATCGTCTAGCCTAACTTGCTCTAGTGTTCTCTCGCAAACCTCCGACCGGCGCGACCTCGTTTCGATTTGCCAACCACTTCAGAGGCTCCTTCCGATACTGCGAATCCACCTTCGTTGTCAAGCCGAGCGAAACGGCATGGATCAGCGACTAACTTCCCTTGACAGCCAAACCGCAAGCCATATAGTGATCCGTATGAAAGTTTCGACGGAAAAAGAAGTCAAAGTCAGCGAGCATCATGTGTGGGTGAGCATAGAAGACGAGCGTGTCTATCTCGGCCTTACCAACTTTATCCAAGGGGCGCTTGGCACGGTGATTTCCATGGAATTACCTGAGATCGGCGACAAGATCGAACAAGACGAAGTATTCGCGGAGCTGGAATCCGAGTCCACGGTCCACGAGCTGCTATCTCCCGTGTCGGGAAAGGTGCTGGCAGTGAATCCGGATCTGGAAGATCATCCGTCGATTATCAATGAAGACCCGTACGATGACGGTTGGCTGATCGAGGTTCGACTGATGGATGACTCCAAGCTCGATTCGCTCATGGATATGGACGAGTACTACCATTTTGTCTTCAAGGATAAATTCTGAAACTTCATCTCTCATGTTTCAGCCTAATTTGTCCCGGCTGCTTCTTTCTTGAAAAACCGCCAAACTAACGCCGAGAAGACTTCCGATCTGTTTTTTGTGCGGTTGACGGACGCGACTTAGATGCAGGATCTTTAAGCGATCCGGCTCTAGGATTCCTGGGTTCGGACGACGAGAAGCGATAGATTACCTCTCCGGGACGGACCAGATTCAATTCCTCGCGGGCGATTTTTTCCAGATAAGAATCATCGTGAAGCAGTCGCGAGATGCGCTGGCGCAAGGCTTCGTTTTCCTTTTGGAGACGAAAGTTCTGTTCATCGAGTTGGGCTTTCTCTCCCCGCAACCGCCAAAGATGAAACACTCCCCGCTCACCGACGATGGCATAAACTGAAAGCAAGAGAATGAGAGACGCCAGAAAATAAAGCGTCCAGCCTCGGGGAATTTGCCATCGTAGTTTCATCTTGGTCAAACCGATAGCAATATAACACATTTTATGCTTTTGTGGCGTTTATCAACTTTTCGGGAGGCCGAAAATGAAAATACAACGGGTTCACGCTCGGGAGGTGCTGGACTCCAGGGGACAACCCACGGTGGAAGTGGAGGTCACGCTCAAGAATCGTGTCGTCGGGCGCGCAACGATCCCTTCCGGCGCGTCGACCGGCGTGCACGAAGCGGTGGAACTGAGAGACGGCGGCAAGCGGTTTATGGGTAAGGGCGTCGCGCGCGCCGTCGCGAACGTCAATGAGAAAATTGCGCCGCGCCTGCGGGGCAAAGAGGCGAGGGAGCAGGAAGCCATCGATCGAATGATGATCGAGATGGACGGGTCGTCGAATAAAGGTCAATTCGGCGCCAATGCGATTCTCGGAGTTTCTTTGGCGATTGCGCACGCTCAAGCGCGCGCCCAAGGGCTCTCATTGTATCGCTACCTCGGCGGGGCGGCGGCGAAGACCCTGCCGGTGCCGATGTTAAACGTGCTGAACGGCGGCGCTCATGCAGACAACAACGTCGACGTGCAGGAGTTCATGATCGTTCCCTACGGGATGAGAAGTTTTGCCGATGCCTTACAGAGCGGGGCGGAGATTTTTCAGACTCTCAAGAAGGTGTTACACGATCGCTCTTATTCCACCAGCGTGGGAGACGAAGGCGGCTTTGCCCCGCGCGTCAAAAGTAACACCGAAGCCATCGAATTGCTGCTGGAGGCCATCACCAAGGCGGCTTACAAGCCGGGAGCGCAGGTCGCGTTAGCCATCGATGTCGCTTCCAGCGGGTTTTACGAAGACGGCGCTTATGTCTTCAAAAAGTCGGACGGCCGTAAGCGGGGTCGAAACGAGATGGTCCGGCTCTACGAAGATTGGGTAAGGCAGTATCCGATCATATCGATCGAGGACCCGTTTGCTGAGGATGATTGGCAGGGATGGCAGATGATGACGGCCGCGTTGGGAAAAAAGATTCAAATCGTGGGTGACGATGTCTTCGTGACAAACAAGACCCGACTTCAACGCGGCATCGAATCCGACGTCGCTAATTCGATTCTTGTCAAGGTGAATCAAATCGGCACTCTGACCGAGACGCTGGAAACCATGGAACTCGCCAAGAGATGGGGATACACGACCGTCATATCTCACCGCTCCGGGGAGACGGAGGATGTGACCATCGCCGACCTCGCTGTAGCGACCAACGCGGGGCAAATCAAGACGGGAGCGCCCTGCCGGGGGGAGCGCACGGCCAAATATAATCAGCTCCTCAGGATCGAAGATGAGCTGGGCAAGAAGGCCGTCTACGCGGGAAAAAAAGCATTTCGTCAGCGGCGCGGGAGTTAAGGTTGCAGCCAGCGGTAACAGCTTCCCACAAGAAAAATCGCGCGCGGCAAAGGGAGACTCTCAGACAAAAGAGTGATCGTGCCAACGCCATCGCCGCGGGGTTGGCCCGAGCTTATCCTCTGCTCGAAGTTCCTCTAAAGCACCGCAACACTTTCGAGCTCCTGATAGCGGTGATCCTCTCCGCTCAATGCACAGACGAGGCGGTCAATCGAGTGACACCTGAATTGTTCCGCAGCTATCCCGACCCGGCAAAGCTCGCCGAGGCTTCGACCGAAGAAATCGAAGCGATCATTCGTACCCTCGGCCTGTTTCGGGCCAAGGCGAGGTCGCTACAGCGGTGCGCCCGACAATTGGTCGAGGAGTTTGGCGGACAAGTGCCCTCGTCGATGGCGGAGCTTACTCAGTTGGCAGGCGTTGGAAGAAAGACAGCGAACGTGATTCTGGGTCACGCGTTCGATACGCCGGGCATCGCCGTGGATACCCACTGCAAACGGGTCTCTTGTCGCCTCGGTCTTACACGCCAGCAAGACCCGAACAAAATCGAGCGCGACCTCAATCGGCTCTTACCCGCCCAGGAGTGGACTCAGTCTTCTTTGCGCCTAATTATTCACGGTCGGAGGGTATGTTACGCGCGTAAGCCAGCGTGCGGAAGATGTGTATTGAGTGAGTTGTGTCCCTCGAGTCGTGCGTTCGACTAACCCCTAAACGCTTCCACGTGCACTGCCGTGCCGTACGCCAAAACTTCAGTCACGCCGGGGGTGATTTCATTGGCGTCATATCGCACCCCGATGATGGCGTCGGCGCCGAGTTGCCCGGCGTGTTCGACCATCAGTCGGTGGGCGTCCGCGCGGGCGCGCTCACACAATTCCGTGTACAAAGTGATGTTGCCGCCTAGGAGCGTCTGCAAACTCGCGCCGATATTCCCCACGATACTGCGGGATCGAACCACGATGCCACGCACGACGCCGATATTCTTGGCTACCCGATAGCCGGGAAGCTCGAGTGCCGTCGTAACGAATCTTTCGTCGATTGAGTTCATTTGTCTCCTCAAAGGGGTGTTGCGGCTTTCCATGCAGAGTTGAGCCGCGATACTACCACCCTCTTTTGGTAAACCGCAAAATATCCCGGCGAGATTTTTTAGACGGTCGTCCCGGGAGGTCGAATTCCGGCGGGCGTTCCAACCTGAGTTGAGCGGAAATTGCTTCGCGTTTCTGCATGCTCTCTTCGGTTTCTTCGTAAAGCAGCTGGGCTTTGGGAGCCGGACCGCGAAGATGGGTGACGCCTTTTACAATCACGGTCCATTCGTAAGGACCGCGGCGGATATTCAGAGAATCGCCTACGTGAACATTTCGGCTAGATTTGGCGCGGCCGCCGTTGACTTCGACCTTTCCGCCTGTGACGGCTTCGGCGGCGAGGGCGCGGGTTTTAAAAAAGCGCGCGGCCCAAAGCCATTTGTCGATTCGGATTGGCTCTCTGGTTTCTTGAAATTCTTCGTCGCGCATTTCGCCTAGCGGTCAAAGATCGAGAGCCGGGCGTCACGGCCAGTTGAAACTCGGTATGCAATTTTCGTTGAGCAACTTGTAGTTGGTCAGATCCACCTGCAGCGGCGTCACCGAGATGTAACCCTCGTGAACCGCCATACAATCAGTGCCGTCTTCGTGAGCAAACCCAAGATCGTCTCCGCCAATCCAGTAGTATTTTTTGCCGCGAGGGTCCGTCCTTTCCACGATATTCTCCCCGTAGTGGCGTTTTCCTTGTCGGGTGATGCGCCAGCCTTTGATTTGTTCTTTGGGCAGTGGAGGAACGTTGACGTTCAGCAACGTTTCGAGCGGCAGCCCTCCTTCTCGGATGCGCGAAACCAGAGTTGCCGTAAATTCCGCTGCCGCTTGGAATTTGAAACCTTCGAAGGTCACCAGCGACACTGCGATCGCGGGTACGCCCAAGAGCGCGGCTTCAATCGCAGCCGATACTGTCCCTGAGTAAATAATATCGTCGCCAACATTGGGTCCTTTGTTGATACCCGAAACGACGAGATCAGGACGGACCGGCAAAAGGCCCGTAAGCGCCAGCTTCACGCAATCCGTGGGAGTGCCGTCGACAGCCAGCCGTCCGCGTCCGGCTTCATGAACGCGCAGCGGCCGATGCAAAGTTAGAGCGTGGCTCATGGAATTCTGTTCGCGATCGGGAGCGACGGTATAAATCTCGCCCATGCCCTGGAGATTTTTCTCCAATGCGATGATACCGTCAGAATAAATACCGTCGTCGTTGGAAAGCAGAATAACCATGGCCGTATTCTGGCAAAGAAGCAGCAGACGAACAAGGGCCGGCAAACTCTCGCGGCGGCGGGATCTTGTGTACCGCGTCTGGCCTAAGGTATAGGTTTTAACCGAATCGAGGAGAGACAGGCGATGGCGAATGCGGAGATCGTTGCTATTGGTTCCGAATTACTGCTCGGTCAGATTGTCGATACCAATTCCGCCTGGATGGCTCAGCGGCTCACGGCGCTCGGCGTGAACCTCTTTTTTAAATCCGTGGTCGGCGACAACCCCGGACGTATGAAAGAAGTTATTGAAAGGGCGTTGGAGCGAGCGGACGTCGTCATTACCAGCGGTGGGCTCGGACCGACACAAGATGATTTAACCCGTGAGATCGTCGCTGAAGTCACCGGGCGCCAGCTCGTCTTCGATCAAAATTTATTGGCGCAGGTCGAAGAGCATTTCCGCCGCCGCGGTCGGACCATGACGCCGAACAATCGGCGCCAGGCCTACATGCCGGAGGGAGCCATCCCGGTCAGAAATCCCAACGGCACCGCGCCCTGTTTTATCGTCGAAGATTCACGCGGCGTCATTTTCTCTTTACCGGGTGTCCCGGTGGAGCTGAAGTGGTTGTTCGAAAACGAGGTGGAGCCCTATCTGCGCAGACAGTTCAATCTCGCCGAGGTCATCCACTATCGGGTCTTGAAAATCGTCGGCGTCGGCGAGAGCGCGGTAGACGACAGGATCGGCCACCTGATTGCCAATTCCAGCAATCCGACGGTGGGCGTGCTGGCTCTTCCGGGTCAGGTGGACGTGCGGATCGCGGCAAAGGCACCGAACAAAAATGAAGCCATGAAACTGATCGCGCCGGTGGAGGCGGAGGTTCGAGGATTGTTGGGCAACGCGATTTTCGCCGCCGACGGAGAGACGATGGAACATGTCGTCGGCAGACTGCTGCGCCAGCAGAACCGGACCGTCGCCGTCTACGAAGATATCACCTGCGGGCAACTCGCGGAGCGACTACAGACAGCGAGTTCGGAAAACTTTGCAGCGGGTTTCATTAGCAACGGGAAATCTTCGATGCGCGCGCTGTTGACTCAGGCGCGCGAGCCGAAAGGCATCGACGCGCTACTTGAGGATCCCATCGCTTTGACGGACGAGCTCGCTTGGTGCGCGCGCAAACAGGTGGGCAGCGATCTAGGCCTGGCGCTTCACGCGATTCCTGACCCGGACAGCGCTATCCAAAATCTCGCCGGTGGCCAGACTTACATCTCGCTCACCGACGGCAATAAATTCCTGCAGCGGTCGAGCACGATGGCGGGCAGGGGTCAATATGACCGAACGCGCATGACGCTCAACGCTTTCGATCTGTTGCGCACGGCTCTGCTGGAAGGGCTGTCCTGATTTTAAGATTGCGCGGACGGGAGAACTTTCGGCAATAATTCTTCCAAACGCAGAAACGGCTCTTCGAGGCTTTGAATCGCCTCGCTCCAAAACTCCGGCTTTCCGATATCGCTCCCCACGGTTCGCTGCACCACGTTCTCAGCGGTATCGCTGCCTGCGAGCCGTAAGAACTCTTCATATTTAGGCAGAAAGTCTTTGCCTTCTTTCTTGAGCGTGGCGAACAAGCCGCGGCTTAACAGAAAACCGAAGGTGTAGGGGAAGTTATAGAAAGTCAGCCCAGTGATATAGAAGTGTAACTTGGACGCCCAGAAGTAGGGATCCTCCCCGCCTGGTTCAAGCACGTCCCCAAGAATCCGTCGCTGCGTCTCGATCATGAGTTCTTTAAGGCGGCTTACGCTCAGCTCGCCACTCTTTCGCTCTTCGTAAAAGGATTTTTCGAATTCGAATCGAACGGGAATATCCAACAAATAGATCGCGCCGTGACCGACTTCGACGTCGAGCATCATGGCTTTCTGCGCGTCGCTGATGGAGGGATCTTCGAGCAGGCCATGGGTCAACACCAATTCTCCGAAGGTGGAGGCGGTCTCCGCCAGCGTCATGGGATAAATCCGGGCATAAGGGCGCACCTCGCGCATCATATAGCCGTGAAACGCGTGGCCCGATTCGTGGGCCAACGTGAGCACATCGCCGAGCGTCTCATTGTAAGTCATGAAAACGCGAGATTCTTTGCTGAGCATGGAACTGGTGCAGAATGCCCCCGGCCGCTTGCCCGCGCGAGGTTCCCAATCGATCCAATTCCGATCGATCTCGATTTGAAAAAAATGACCGAGCGTCGGGTAGGCGCGGGTGAACGCGTTTTTGACCAGATCCTTTGCTTGGTCCCACGAAAGCGGTTGGCGATTCGGTATATCGATAGGCGCGCCGAGATTGTACCAAGCCACGCCGTTGGTACCCATCGATTTGGCTTTCAGACGAAGGATCCGGCGGGGAATCTCGAGATGGGCGAACAAGGCCTCAAACAGAGCGTCTAGAGTCTTGGCGGAAATGGCCGCCTGGAAAAGAGCAAGGTCGAGAAAGTGTCCGACGCCACGATGGCGATTGAGTGTGAGACGCGTGCCGGCGATCGCGTTGAGCGCGGCGGCCGCCGCATCCTCGACGCTCTGCCATGCGGCGTTGCCGCCGTCGAAGGCGGCCTTTCTGACGCGGCGGTCGGGGTGCTCCAGCAGGGAGCGGCGTTGCGACATCGGCAGCCGCTCGCGGTTACCGTCGGGATAAAGCATGTCGAATTCCAGCCTCGATGAAATCTTGTCGTAGAGCCGTCCCCAGGCCTGTATGCCGTCGAGGCCGAGATCCGTCGCTAGTATTTCTTTTTCCGTGGACATAGCGCGGCGCGCTTCTTCGCGCAGTCGCTTCAGGTAATTCTGCGCGCCGTCCAAAGAACGCTGCGCTATAAAGGATGCGAAAATTTCATCCGGTGTCTCTTTGACGCCGCGGAGCAATTCGACTCTGACCTTCGCGAGTTCTGCGCGCATCGAAGCCAGCGTCGCCTCTTCTTTGAGATAGTCCTCATTGCGCCCGTCGGAGGCGGCAAGACAGCTCACGTAGGAGCTCAGGTGCGACATCCGCCGAGTGAGAGCTTCGTTCCGGGTGAGCACGTCTTCCCACCCGGAAGCGTTCTCATCGTTTAATGGAAGCAGGGAAGCGGCTCTGTCTTTGAGTGAAGCGATGTCGCGGCGGAGCGCTTCCTTGAACCGGCGCATCTCGGGGCCGTCAAACCGCGGAAAATAGCTGGTGAGATCCCAATTCATCGATCTGTCAAATTTCCACGTGGGTGCCGATCTCTTGTCGCAACGCCTTTTGATACACCAGGTTTGCCGTCGCGACGTCTTGAATGGCTATTCCCACCGACTTGTAGAGGGTAATTTCATCGGCAGTGGTGCGGCCGGTTGTGATCCCTGCGAGAGTTTCGCCGATCTCGGCATGACTATTATTCTCACTTCATCGATGCGACAGGTTGGCGGTAACTGCTTACTGCTGCAGTTCTTTGTCAACTGCCTCTATCGCGGATTTGTTTTTGTCTTGACTCTCTTTCAGGGATTCTTTGGCGCCTTCGTAGACTTTGAAGTCTTGCGTCACGGCTTCTTTCACCGCTTCCTTGACCTTGTTCTTGGACTCTCCCTGCGGAGATTCCTCCCTGGGGCTGCAACCGTAGGCAGTCAGCGCCGTGAGCAGAATGACGATCCAAAGATGAAGACGCTGGTTCATCATAGTATTTTATCCTTCTTTAGAATTTCGTCCAGGTTCGATCTGCGAATTTCGCCTTCGCGGATGATCTTGATCGCGTCTCCGATGACTTCGACCACGGTGGAACCAGTCTTTGATGTCAGTGTCCCGCCCTCCACGAAGACGTCAATCTTGCCGGCGAAATAGTTCTGGGCTTCACTCACGCTTCGCGCCGGCTCTTTGCCCGAAGGATTCGCGCTGGTGGCGGTTAAAGGATGGCCCAACGCTTGCCCGAGTCGCGTGGCAATCGGCTGGCTGGACAAGCGAACGCCGATACCGCCCGTGGCATTGAGCAGAGGCGCTGGTATATCTCGCCGCGCCGGAAGAACCAGGGTTAGGGGTCCGGGCCAAAAATGGTTCATTAATTTCCTTGCTGTGGCTGGTATTTCGTGGACCAGCGTAAGGAGCATCGCCTGATCCGACACGAGCACCGGAATCGGGTTCTTCGGATCGCGACCTTTTAGTTGAAAGACTTGCTCCACTGCGCCACTGTTGAGCGCGTCTGCTCCGAGACCGTAGAGAGTCTCGGTCGGGAAGACGATGACGTTGCCGCGCTTAAGCGCGCTAATCCCCGCCGCGATGTCATCAGCTCTTTTGCTTCGCGCTTTGGAGCTTTCGGTCTCTGTCTTCGACACCCGCGGCCATCTCCTTTTTGAATTCCATGAGCCTGGCAGAAACTTTGGAATCTTTGCGGGCGATAATCTGGGCGGCGAAGATGCCGGCGTTGGCGGCGCCCGCTTTGCCGATGGCCATGGTGGCGACGGGAATGCCGGCGGGCATTTGCACCGTCGCGAGCAGCGCATCAAGACCCTTCAGGCTGGAAGAGTCAATAGGAACGCCGATGACAGGAAGGGTTGTATTGGCGACGATAGCGCCAGCCAGATGCGCGGCGGCTCCCGCGCCGGCGATAATGACTTCCAAACCGCGCTGTTGGGCGTTTGCCGCGTAGTCTGCCGCCTTATCGGGCGTACGATGCGCTGACATGATTCTCGTCTCGTAGGCGATGCCGAAGTAATCGAGCCGTTTTTCGGCCTCGCGCATGACTTCGAGGTCGGAGTCGCTGCCCATCAAAATTCCTACTCGTGGTTTCTTTGCTGAATTCTTCGCCACCTCTTCAATTCTCCTGCAGTGAGCTTATGTCAACGCTCTATGGGCGATGTCTCTTCGGTAGTGCATCCCATCCCAGGAGATCTCGCCCACTGCCCCATAGACTTCACGCACGGCGTCCGCAATATCCCTGCCGTGCGCCGTTACTCCCAGCACACGACCTCCTGAAGTAATCCAACGACCGTTGTCTTTCCCTGTGCCTGCGTGAAAGACGAAACCCTTCTTCCAGTGCGCCAATTTGTCCAGCCCATGAATCTCGGTGCCCTTGTCGTAAGATCCCGGATAGCCGTCGGCGCACAGGACGACGCAGACTGCGACATCGTCGTACCACGCCGCCTGAACCTGGTTGAGCTTTCCATCAATCGTTGCTTCGAGTAATGGTACGAGATCGCTTTTCAGTCGCATCATAATCGGCTGGCATTCAGGATCGCCGAAGCGGGCGTTGAACTCCAATACCTTTGGCCCATCCTTGGTGATCATCAGGCCAACGTAGATCACGCCGCGGTAGACAATGTTCTTTCTTTTCAGGCCGGCAAGCAGCGGGTTGAGAATCTCGTGGAGAATACGGTTGTGGACAGTCGGGGTCACCACGGGCGCGGGACAGTACGCGCCCATGCCGCCGGTGTTAGGCCCTTCGTCATGGTCGAACACGCGCTTGTGATCTTGAGAAGAGACCAGCGGCAGAATGTACTCTCCGTCCGTGAGTACCATGAAAGAAGCTTCTTCGCCCACGAGGAATTCTTCAACGACGACTTTCTGGCCGGCTTGACCGAAGGTTTTCCGGACCAGGATCTCGTCAACGGCGGCCTCGGCTTCCTGGCGAGTCGCACAGATGAGGACTCCTTTGCCGCCGGCGAGACCGTCGGCTTTCACGACGTAAGGGGCGGGATACTGGGCAATGTGCCGCTTGGCCGCTGCGGCCTCTGTAAACGTGCCGAACGAGGCGGTCGGTATATTGTTCTCTCTCAGGATCTCTTTGGCAAAGGCTTTACTGCCTTCTAACTGCGCCGCAGCTTTGTTCGGCCCGAAAATTCTTAAACCGCGGGATTCGAAGAGATCAGTTATGCCGAGCGTGAGTGGCAGCTCTGGTCCGACGACGGTGAGGTCGATTTTTTCTTGTCGAGCAAACTCGGCGAGTTTTTCGATCTGCTCCGAGCCGATGGCGACGCATGCAGCGAGTTCGCCGATGGCCGCGCTTCCCGGCGCGCAGTAGATTTTTTTTACCTTCGGGCTTTGGCTGATTTTCCAGACCAGCGCGTGTTCGCGCCCGCCGCTGCCGATAACCAGGACTTTCATTCGCTATTGGGAACGTTAACTCCGAAGATCGAAGATGGAAGACAGAGGACTGCCATTCTCGATTCTCAATCCTCTATCATCGGCTAATGTCTAAAGTGTCTCATGCCGGTGAAGATCATCGCCATCCCGTGTTCATTGGCGGCGGCGATCACTTCTTCGTCTTTGATCGAGCCTCCGGGCTGAATAACCGACTTGGCGCCGGCCTTGGCCGCTTCGTCGATGCCGTCTCGGAAGGGGTAAAATGCATCTGAAGCGACCGCAGAGCCTTTTAGATCGAGGCCGTGAGTTGCTGCGCGCAATACGGCAATCTTGGCCGAATCGACGCGACTCATCTGCCCGGCGCCGACGCCGAGGACCTGATCAGGCGAGGCAAAGACAATCGCATTTGACTTCACGTGCCGGCAAACCCGCCAGGCGAAATCGAGAGCCTGGTATTCTTCTTCCGTCGGTCTTCTTTCCGTAGCAACCTTGCACGCATGCACGTCGATCTTTCCCGTATCCCAATCCTGAATCAGCATGCCGCCGCGCACCCGGCGCAGATCGTAACCACCGCCTTGGGGCTGCTGGCTCATATCCAATTCCAACAGACGGATATTGAGCAGCCGCTTCGCCGACGAAAGCACGGCCTTTGCCTCGGGTGTAAAGCCGGGCGCAATGACGATTTCGAGGAAAATTTCTTGGAGTTCCTTCGCGGTCTCTTCGTCGACGGGACGATTGAAAGCGATGACGCCGCCAAAAATCGAGACCGGGTCACACGCCTTGGCTTTTCGGAATGAATCCGCCAGCGATTTCTTCGACAGCGCCACACCGCAGGGATTGCTATGCTTGATGGCGACAGTCGCGATGTCGGAAAATTCCAGGACGGTACCTAGCGCGGCATCAGCGTCCAGAATGTTGTTAAAGGACAGTTCCTTGCCTTGAAACTGCTTCGCGCGCCCGATGGCAGGCCCCGTGTCTCCCTGGGTGCCGTAGAAGGCAGCGCTCTGGTGCGGATTTTCACCGTAGCGCAGGTCCTGTATTTTAGAAATTTGAATGTTGACGGTTCGACCCCAGCGCATGGGTTTCCGGTTCTCGTCGAGCGAGGCAAAATAATTCGCAATGGCGCCGTCGTAGCGTGAGGTGTGCTGAAAGGCTTTGCAGCAGAGACGAAAATGCGTCGCTGGCGAGAGGGAGCATCCGTCTTCTTTGAGCTCGGCAAGTATGGAGCTGTAGTCCTCGGGATCGACAACCACGCCGACCTGGGTATGATTCTTCGCCGCGGCGCGAACCATGCTCGGACCGCCGATGTCGATGTTTTCGACGATCTCCTCAAATGAAGCGCCACGAGCAACGGTCGCTTCGAAGGGATAAAGATTCACGACCACGAGATCGATCGGCACGATGCCGCGGCTCTTCATCTGCGCCATATGCTCGGGATTATCCCTGAGGGCGAGAATGCCGCCATGGATCTTGGGATGAAGCGTTTTCACTCGGCCATCCATCATTTCTGGAAAGCCGGTCAGCTCCGAGACGTCTCTGACCGGAATTTTGTTATCGCGCAGCAATGACGCGGTGCCGCCCGTGGAAACAATTTCGATCCCCAACTCTGACAGCCCTCGGGAAAATTCCACGATGCCTTGTTTATCGGAAACGCTGATGAGGGCCCTTTGAATCTTGCCCACTGCTACTGCTCCTCCTTGGAATGGCAATAAATGCGGGGAACTCGGGCGCCGATGGAAGTGAGAATCTCGTACGAGATCGTGTTTGACCAGGCGGCCATCTCGTCGGTGGAAATCTCCGCGTTGCCTTGACGGCCGAGGAGAACAACCTCATCTCCCGGTTTTGTTTCCCCTATATCGGTAACATCGATCATAGTCAAATCCATGCAAACTCTGCCGACGACCGGCGCTCTTTGGTCCCGGACAAGCACCTCGCCGCGGTTGGAGAGAAGCCTTGGATAGCCGTCGGCGTAGCCGATGGGAAGCGTGGCAATGAGGCTTTCACGCTGGGTGATGAATGTTTGTCCGTAGCTGATGCTGGTTCCCGGCGACACTTTCTTGAGTTGAAGAATGCTGGTTTTCCACGACAAGACGGGTTTGAGTGCAATCTGGCCGGTCATCGCGGGCGAGGGATAAACGCCGTAGAGCATCAGCCCGGGCCGGACCATGTCGAAATAGGCGGCCGGCAACGTAATGGTTGCCGCACTGTTGGCCAGATGAACCAGCGGAGGTGAAATGTTCTCTGAGCGCAGACGGCTGACGATACCCTGAAAGATTTCCAGTTGTTTTCGTGTGTAGTCGCCTTGGACGCTTTCCGCGTGGGAGAAGTGGGAAAAAACGCCGTCGATCGTGAGCGATTTTAATTTCTTCAGTTCAGGCAACCACGAGCCGATCTCCGCCGCAGGCAAGCCGATTCGTCCCATGCCGGTATCAATTTTCAAATGAACATTGAGCGACGTGCCGCGGCTCTGAACCGCTGCATCCAAGCGCCGCAAGCCGTCGATCTCATGCACGACCGGAATCAACTCGTGCTCGAAGAACTGATCGAGCTGTTCTAGATAAACGCCGGCGAGAACGATGATGGGTGAACGGATTTCTGCCTGTCTCAGTTCGATGCCTTCTTCGAGAGTCGCGACACCGAAAGCATCGCACCCTTCTTCGGCCAAGGCTCGAGCCACGCAAGGGGCGCCGTGACCGTACGCATTGGCCTTCACCATCGATGCAATTTTTATTCGGGGGCCGACTTTTTCTTTGATCTTGTGAAAGTTCCAGCGCAGCGCTTCGAGATCAATGAAGCAAAGGGTCGGGCGTCCTTTGGGAGTTGTGAACATCTATCCAGTCGATGGTTACTGTTGAGCGTTAATGTCAGGACACCTTCGCGCCCGGTTGGACGGTTTTCTCCGGAGTCAGGATAATCACTCGGTCTTCATCGGAAGCGGCGAGAAGCATTCCCTGGCTTTCCATGCCGCGGAGCTTGGCGGTCTCCAAATTGGCGACCACAACGATTTGCCTGCCCACGAGTTCTTCCGGCGTGTAATGATTTCTGATACCTGCGCATATTTGGCGCTGTTCGGTTCCCAAGTCGATTTGGAGCACCAGCAGCCGATCGGCGTTGGGATGAGGCTCGGCAGATTTGATAGTTGCCACTCTGAGTTCCACATTTCGAAATTCATCAATGGAGATCATCCGAACCTCATTTATCGTGCATGCTGTTTACTTCAGGAAGATAGCAGAACATGTTCGTCAAAGAAAGATTTTGGGGTTTCGGGATTTCATGCGAGTCTGGACAACCAAAAACAACGGACGATCCGTTGGGGCGCTGGAACGGTCTCAACGGTTACGAAAATCTGCAACTTGCTCCTCCGTGAAGCGCGACCCGCTGCCTCCGCTTTACCGGGGAAAGACTCCGAAAGCTATTCGGAAGTCATTTTGCAGACACTTCAGCGAGAAGCTCAAGATCTGACCAAGGACCGCGTTAGCCTGCGAGGAATAAACAAGCTGAGACTGCCACGACGATCCGAGACGCTAATGAGACACGCCTCCAGCAATTTGATCAGCGGTGTCTAACCAATCGAGCTCCGTTGTCACACCCAAGAAAAAGCGGCGAAAGGTATCATCGACGAGCCGTCGCGCGTCCTTACCTCGGGAAGCGTTAATCATGTCGAGTGCGCTTTGGTAGGATTCGATATGAAGAGGATCAGCGTCTGGCCGATCGAATTCCTGCAATAGCTTGTCCAGCGCCTTGTCAAGAATGTCCATATTCCCCCGGCTCCGAACGTAGCCGCAGGCGGCAACAAATCCTAGCAAGAAGGGGTCTCCATTCATCATGAGGAAACGTTGATTGGGGTTCGACTCATAAGCTTGTGTGATCTTCGAGTGAACCTCGGCACTGATGCGCTTCAACGTTCTTATGATGTCGGAGATGTCGCCGATGTTGTCCAAGTAAGGCTGATTCTCGTCAAGAAAACGCTCCGTTTCGACCGCAGTGGTCACCTGGGCGTTATGAGTGATAAATGCTTGCGTGGCCAGCACGATGTCTGACCCCAGAAATCTATCCTGCGGTCTTCGTTCTCCGGGCATTCTGCCGATGTCCTCCCAAATGGGAATTCCCTCGCTTTTCAAATGTTCGATCAACGGCTTTTTCATAATCTCTAACTGCACTCGCAAGCTCATGCGCCGCTGACTCGAGTTGAAGGTAACCATATAGTGGAGCAGGCCCGCGAGGCCGATCGCATAAAAGATCTCGTACCGGATGACCCGCTGGAGAAGGTTTTCCGTGGCCAACTCGGGTTCACCTAATCGTTTCACGGACTCCGCGAAGAAGTTCCAGCCCTCTTGAGGGATAACGCCGTCTTGTAGAAGTTGCTCACGGCGCCAAACCAATAAAATGGCAATCAGAAAGCAGTAAAGCCTCTGAAGGCCGTCAATAATCGAGAACCGAATGTTCCCGTCATCGAGCGAGCGGACCCCGCCCGCCCGGCTTAACGCCGCTATCTTGCTCTCTGGCATCGCCGCGCCGTCAATGAAGTCTCGTATGAGCCTGCGGTAGATCGGATCGGTCATATGATCGAAAGGCGGACGTTGAAAGAAATTGTCCTCGACCGACAGTCGTTGGATATAACTTCCGAGCGGCTCCCGCGTATGGCCGATCTTGCCCTGCGTCTTGGGATCTTCGACTTCGGGCCCCATTATCGTGATTGGACCCGGCGGCGACAACACCGAAGCGAAACCGGCGCTCTGAAGCTCCTGCACCAGGTTCACGACCACGTCATGCAACTTTCGAGTGCGCTCTAGTCTCGTGGGTTTTTTGATTCGAAGGTCTCTCTGCCTTCTCAGGGTCTTGAGCTCCCGCTTGAGGGACCGCGTGCTTGCCGCAACGTCAGGGATCTCAGAGCCTCTCGTCACGAACTCATTCGAGCCTTTTCTATGATCTTGGTTGTCTGTCATCTGGTCTCCTTTCTCAACCCAGCATTGGCTGAGTTGCGGGGCGAATTTTTGGATCTCTCTTAAATAGGTCTAAGGTTTTTTTCCAGAGTGCCTTCGCGGCGGGTACCTGGCGTGCAAATCTGGAAGGCCCCAACGAAGCCTCTCGATATAGACTTTCTGAAGGATAATGTCGGTACCCAGGCCTTTTCCTCGATCCTTTTAAAGAACCTCGTACGAGCCGGGTGAAACGAAAAGAATTCTAAGGTAGATAGCGAAAATCTGTTGGAGGGAACGTGTGGATTAAGCGGTTGTCTGATCGTTCGGTGTGACGATTCAATCCACCTATGGACAGCCAATATACACATGTGGGCTGCAAGAAACAATAAAAAAAAGAGCTTTAGGGCAAAAAAAAGAGCTTTAGGGCTTTTCTTTCCCGCCGCCTGCCAGGTGTGACAGGTCGGGCGCGGAAACCAATCTGACGGAGAGTCCTTGCGCTGATTGTATGAGGGGGTTAGTTTTATGCCGACAAATGGCCGAGAACAATCATGCGACCATCCAGCTGTGCGTTCCATGTTCTGACCTTTAGGAAATTCTGTTGCTGGACGCTCTGAACGGCTAATATCGGCTCGATTCCGTTTGGAGGTGATAACTTGGTGATACAGAACGGCGATGAGCAAAAAGCATATTCTGGTTCTTAGTGTCTCCGCTGGCGCGGGTCATGTCCGCGCGGCACAAGCTCTGTGCGCTGCGGCTGAGCGAGGGTTTCGGCAGTTGCGGTTAACTCACGTCGACGTCATGGACCTCGTGCCGGCCGGTTTTCGCAAGCTCTATGCAGATTCGTATATCAAGCTGGTCGAGAAAATGCCGCTGGCCTGGGCCTACCTCTATCAGTATACCGATCAACGCTCTGCCAAGTCGCTATTCGATCGGCTGCGGCGGAACGTCGAGCGTTTGAATACGCGTAAGCTCAATCGTGAGTTGAAGCGCTTGGCCCCGGATGCGATTATCTGTACTCATTTTCTGCCCGCCGAATTGTTGTCGCGCCGCCTTGCGAGGGGCAGACCGACGCCGCCAGTTTGGGTGCAAGTGACCGACTTCGACGTGCATGGGTTATGGATCCATCCGCATATGCAAGGCTACTTTGCCGCCAACGACGAAGTCGCTTGGCGCATCGCCGCGCGGGGCATTGCACCGAAACAGACGTTCATCACCGGCATCCCCATCATGCCGCAGTTTTCCGCTGCACCCGCTCGCGCCGACTGCGCTCTCGAGATTGGACTTGATCCACGCAGGACTACGCTGCTGATAATGTCGGGCGGCGTCGGCATCGGCGGAATCGAAGCGCTGGCGGAGCGACTCGCGTCGCTGCAACACGACCTGCAGGTTATTGCTCTGGCAGGTCGAAACGAAGCGTTGTTGGGAAAGCTGCAGGGCATTGCCCGGCGCTATCCGGCCCGGCTGTTGCCCATGGGTTTCACCCGCACCATCGAACGCGTGATGGCGGCGGCGGACATCGCGATCACGAAACCCGGCGGGCTGACCACGTCCGAATGTCTAGCGATGGGCTTACCAATGATCGTAATATCGCCGATTCCCGGGCAGGAGGAGCGCAATGCGGATTTCCTGCTCGAATCGGGCGCGGCGCTAAAAGCGATCGACGCTGCGGCCCTCGAATACAAGCTGCGTCTGCTGCTGGAACAACCGCAACGATTGGCAGCGATGCGAGAACGGATGCGGGCGCACGCAAAGCCGAATGCCGCGGCAAACGTTCTGGACCTGGTATCGAGACGCTTGTGAGCCGTTATGAAACGCGTTGCCATCGCTATTTTATCAACGTTGCTCTACATCGCGCTGCTGGCGTTGTTTTTTGCCCAGGTGGAAATCCAGATTGAGGGACCTACTGGCTGGGCCGCTAATCTGCCGACGTGGCGCGTCGAGCAGTATTGGTGGCTGGATTGGTTCTGGGGCGGCCGACCGCTGACCGGCTATCACCTGTGGGTGTTTTCGTTCATGGCCCTTGCCTTTCACCTGCCGATCGCGCTGCTACAGCGATGGTCATGGCACATCGAGCTGCGCATTCTCGGTGCCTTGGCGCTGTTCTGGATCATCGAAGACTGGCTTTGGTTCGTGATGAATCCGGCCTACGGACTGGTCCGCTTTTCGCCGCGGTTCGTACCATGGCACAAGAGCTGGATTGGTCCCATGCCGACCGATTACTGGACGTTTGGCAGTATCGGCGTGGTATTGCTGATGTTGTCGTTTGCTCATCGAGATGCGAAAGAGTAAGGCGACGATCATTTTATTCGCGCTGTGGTTATTGTGTGGAGCCATGCTATCGGCCGCTGAGCGGCCCGAAGAGTGGGCACAACCGATCGTGCTTGAAGGGGTGAAAAACCTCTATCGGATTTCCCCGCTCTTGTATCGAAGCGCGCAGCCGGCTCAGGTCGGGATGCGCAATCTGGAGCGACTTGGAGTCAAGACCGTGATCAATCTGCGCTCTTTACATTCGGACAAGCACAAGATCGAGGGTACGAGTTTGCTCAATCCACAGTTGCATATCCTGACCTGGAAGATTCAGGATCAGCAGGTCATCCAAGTTCTCAAGATGCTGCGACGGCCGGAAAACGGCCCATTCCTAATTCATTGTCAGCACGGCGCTGACCGCACCGGGTTGATGAGCGCCATGTATCGGATCATCGAACAGGGCTGGACCAAGGAAGCCGCGATTCGGGAAATGATCGAGGGCGGTTATGGCTACCACCCGATGTGGCGAAACATCATCCGCTACATTGAGCAAGTAGACGTCGAGAAGATCCGGAAAGCTTTAGAGTAGGGTTTTTTCGAACATAGCGGGCGGGAATAGTGGTGATGGCAAACTCGACAATGCGACAAACTTTTTGTCGATTTTTGTCAATATTTTGCCTGCTGTCGTTACCGACCTCGGCGCATGCTCAGGAGCCGACGGCAGCGACAGCCCTTCGCGACATCCAGAACACGTACAACTTCGACCCGTCAAAGCTGTCATTCGAAGAGCAAGCGAAACGCGCTCCCACACTAAGCGCGCTGTGGGATCGGTACGACAAAACTTCTGATGTCTACCGGGACGCATTGCGGACCGCGCTAAAAACCCCAGGTGCTCGTGAGCTACTTTACTGCGACGGCGGTATGCAATTACTCGCCAAGTCTAAGCTCCCGGAGGATTTAAACCTGGGCTTGCAGTCGATCTCCAAGTGCAGTCTCGCCGAGATCGAGCACACTCCGTACTTTTACACCATGCACGCATTGGCTTCACGTGGAATCGACACTCTCGATTTGCAGTTTCGAATACTCGCCAAGCAGAAGTTTTCGGCGTATATAGTTGCTCACGCTCTCAATTTGGGTCAGGACTATGCGTTCATTTATCCTCTTCTGGTGCAGGACGAAAGCAAATATGTGCCCCGTCTTGCGGAACGAGCCAGAATCGAGAAAGATCCAACCGCGTCCGCGACACTCACCAAGGCGCTCTTTTATGCAGCCACGTCCCAGGCGGAGTCGGCGCTCAAATCGCTTGCTAGCGGTGCCTCGTACGCCCCTGCTACTCGAAATAGTGCGGCGAAGATGGTCGAGCAGGCGACATTCATTCGATCATTGGTCGCTAGCGATTCTAACATAAGAAAACTCAGCGAGCTTATCGGAATGGACAATAGCGCTGGAGAAACCGAACTACGCTCAAAGCGTCGCGCTCGAATGCGTTCGATTAGCGACGAGGCGCTCATCGAGCTCGATGCTTATACGGCGTTTATCTATCGCTCATTTAAACCCTAAACTTTAAAGACAGAAAGCGGAAGGTCTTTCCATCGCACAAATTTGCCTTTATGTTTGGGGCTATTGGTGCCTCGGCTCCACAGCCTCGTGTCCGGGCATGGTTGGCGGCTGGACTGATTTACTGGTTTTTAACTGCGCTTGTGACGCGGCCGATATCGGGATCGCGGTAGTGGTAGCTCTCTTCCCGATCTTGTGGCTATCCGGAGTAGATCGTTCCAAAGCCTCATTCACGGGCATGACCCGATAGGTCGACAAACTTCGAGGCTACTCGTCCGAGGCTGTTGTCGATCGCTGTGAGTGGGATTCCGCCGGTGGGTCGCATCATCAATTGATTTTCAGGGAGTATGGATGTCAATTGTTTCTTCGTTATCGCCTAAGTGCCTGGTGGACGGTGTGCCCTTCACGGGGTTCATGGGACTCGTGTGGTGGTTCCGGGGTATACGACGCAGCGATACGAATCCCAACCTTTGCAACCGGTGAACACTCCATTGGGAGGCGGGGCGCCTCTCGGAGGTCACAGTCCTGTTTGCCGACTGCCGGGAATATATTCGTCTGACTCAAGAGTTGGGGATCGAAAAGGTGGCTCCGATTACGGAAGAATTTTTCAAGTTCAGCGCGAAAGTCATTTTGGCCCACAACGGGATCGTGGATCGCCTGCTCGGCGACGCCGTTATGGCTTTCTTCAACGTACCCATCAAGCACGATGATCATGTGGCTCGCGCCGTGAACGCGGCATTCGAGATTCAAGAAGGAGTGAATCGAATTAACGCAACCAACGATGCCGAGGTGGTCTTGGGCGTCGGCATAGGGATCGCCACCGGCACGGCCTTGGCAACGAATATGGGTTCAACCAACTGCAATGATTACACCATGGTCGGCGATACGATAAATATCGCTTCGCGACTTCAAGGCGAGGCCGCTGCCGGGGAAGTGTTATTAACGCAAGATGCTTACGATGCGGTTCGCGCGGCTTTTCCATGTAGCGAGCGTCGTGAGCACGAGCTCAAAGGCATCGCGCAACCCATCGTCGCATACTCGCTGAAGCGGGAAGGTCGCAAAAGTTCTTTCTCCGGTTGACTGCGCAGCAAATGTGATGAGAACTGACCGTCCAATCGCAATCACTGTGTTCGCCGTCATCCTTGTCGTGGCGAGCGCCGCGCAGTCGCAGAGATTGCTGTACCCGACGGCCCGAAAAGGCGACGTCGTGGATGATTACTTCGGAACAAAAATCGCGGACCCGTATCGCTGGATGGAGGAGCTCGATTCCAACGAGCTGGCCGAGTGGGTCGCCGCCCAGAACAAACTGACTTTCGATTATCTGGAGCGCCTGCCGCTGCGCCAACATTTTCGCCAGCGCATCACCGAACTGTGGAACTATCCGAGGATAAGTATCCCGGTCCGCGAAGGCGGGCGTATCTTTTATCGGAAGAACAGCGGGCTCCAGCGGCAGTCGCCGATTTACATGCGGGCGAGCCTGATGGCGCCACCCACTCTCATCATCGACCCGAACGTGCTTTCGCCTGACGGATCAGTTTCGCTTGCGAACTATGCGCCTTCGCCGGATGCCCGGCTCCTGGCTTACACCCTGTCGGACGGCGGCGCAGACTGGCAAACGGTGCGCGTGCGCGAGATCAGCAGCGGCCGCGACCTGCCGGACGAGGTGCAGTGGATGCGCTTTTCCTGGTTGTCATGGACGAAGGACGGCAAGGGTTTTTTCTACTCGCGCTATCCCGAACCGCCGAAGGGAAAGCACCTCCAGGCGTCGCTGTCGGGGCAAGCCCTCTATTACCACAGGGTGGGCACACCGCAGTCGGAGGATCGGCTGATTTACGAGCGCAAGGATCTGCCCACGTGGTTTATCGGCGGCTCGGTAACCGAGGACGGACGCTACCTGCTCATCAGGATGGCGAAAGGCTCCGGCAACCAGAATCGCCTCTACTACACGGATCTCGGCAATCCGAGCCGGCCAAAGTTGGACGCGGAGATCAAGCCAATCGTTGAGGAGGACGGCGCTGAATACGCGGCCTTCGGCAACATCGGGCCGGTGCTATACCTCCGCACGGATTTGAACGCGCCGAATCGAAAGATCGTCGCGGTGGACCTAAGAAATCCGAAGCGTTCCGCTTGGAGGACCATCGTGCCAGAGAGAAAAGAAGCGATTCAAAACGTGGATTTGATCGGAGGGCGAATCGTTGCCGAATACCTGGTGAATGTGCGAAGCCGGCTCGCACTGTTCGATCGCGCCGGGCGGCCGCAGGGAGAAATTGCGCTTCCTGGCGTAGGAACAGTCGTTGGCATCGGCGGACGCGAGGACTCTCCGGAAATTTTCCATGCCTTCACCTCGCCGCTCTACCAGACCACGGTCTTCGTGTACGACCCGCGGACCAAGAAGAGCACGCCGTTCGAGGCAACAGATTCGGCCATAGACGTGAGCCGGTATGAGACCCAACAGTTTTTCGCCATATCGAAAGACGGCACGCGTGTGCCGTTTTTTCTCACTGCACGAAAGGACCTGCCGCGCGATGGTGATAATCCGACCATGCTCTACGGCTACGGGGGATACTCGATCGTCACCATGCCGGTTTACCGTCCGCACGCGTTAGCATGGCTGGAGCTCGGAGGAATTTGGGTAACGGCGAGCCTTAGGGGCGGAGGCGAATACGGGGAGGCCTGGCACAAGGGCGGGATGGTAGAGAACAAGCAGAACGTCTTCGACGACTTCGTCGCGGTGGCCGAGTACCTCGTGAATGAAAAATATAGTTCCCCGGCCAAGCTCGGGATCATTGGCGGTTCAAACGGAGGCCTGCTCGTGGCGGCGGTCGCGGAGCAGCGACCGGATCTTTATGCCGTGGCGCTGCCGGAAGTCGGAGTCATGGACATGCTGCGCTACGACAAGTTCACCGGCGGACGTGCTTGGATCCCAGAATACGGCTCCTCTTCCGATCCCGAGCAATTTAAATATCTCATCAAGTATTCGCCGCTGCATAACATCAAGCCGGGAGTCTGCTATCCGGCCACCTTGGTAACGACGGCGGATCACGACGACCGCGTGGTGCCGAGCCATTCCTTCAAGTTCACTGCAACACTGCAGGAGGCGCAGGGCTGTGACCGGACCGTTCTTATCCGTGTAGAGACGAAGGCTTCGCATGGCTACCGCCCCACCGACAAGCTGATCGCGGAGCTGGCGGACGAATGGGCATTCGCCGCTCGGCAGATGGGGATGGAGGCGACACGGGTAGCGCCATGAAAAAGGCCATTCCATATTGGCATCACGGCTTGGCCGAGCCTATCATTCAGAAAGGGCAATAAATGACCACACCTTTAAATGAACCAACCACCGCCGACGCGGTCGCCCAGTGGATCGAGCAGAACACTCGCTCCTCGGATCGCTTCGGTTATGTTGCGGCGAGTTACGAGCAGCACCGACTTGACCATGGCTGCTTCGACGTCTACCCGTACCCGAATTGCCCTTTGCTTGGGACACTCGCGGCGTCCAGCCCTGCGCGCAGGCTGCTCGAGGTCGGATGCGGCCTAGGTTACGGCGGGCTTTGGCTGGCGTATGGGGCGGGACCGGAAGGGATTCTTGAGACCATCGACCGCGATGACCGGCACTTAGAGATCGCCCAAGGCCATTTCAAGGCCGAAGGTCTTGGCGAGCGTATCAGAGCGCTTCATGGCTTGGGAGCCTCAGTCGTGGCGGATCTGGAGGAGCCTTATGATTTGATCTATTTCGATACCGATCCGGCGGAGTCTCTAGGCGATCTCGAACACTTCGAGCGGCTGTTGAGGCGCGGCGGTTTGCTCATTTCTGCGAATCTTTTTCTGGGCCAGTACGTCCCCAACCTGCCCGGTTTGGAAAAGGCCGCTGAGTATCGTCTAAAAATCCTCGACAATCAACGTTGGCTCACGGCATATCTTCCTGACGGCACGGCGCTTAGCATCCGGCGCTAAAGCAGCAGTCACTAAACTAAAGTTTCGAGCTTAGGTTCAGTCTCGCCTGCTTCGCTCGACCTGCTTTGTAGATAATAAACCAGTAGCCCAATGGCAATACTGCCGAGGCTAACATATTTCGTCGCGCCGTTAGACAAGACGATGCTGAGCAAGCAAAGGGCAACTGGCGGAACGCTGATGGCGATCACACCGGGAATTCCGAACGGCACGCGATAGGGGCGGGACATCTCCGGCCTTTTAAGACGCAGCCAGATGAGCGCGGCGAATTCCAACACGAGCGCAGTGGCGTAGAGAAACATATCCACTTCGATGAGTTCCTGGAAGGAAAATGGAATGAGCGCAGCGAGCCCCAAGCTGTTGACCACAATGGAAAACCACGGTGTGGCATAGCGAGGATGGAGCGTCGCCAGCCGTCGGAATAGCATGCCCCGTTCAGCCATCGCAAAAGGGACGCGGGCGGAAGTACAAAGAAGAGCGTTGAGCATGCCAACAGCGCTCACGAGTCCCGCGAGGGTAAGCCACATGCCCAGCCAAGAACCACCAACTTGCGCCGCTACCGTCGGGAAATAGCCTTCCTTCCAGGCCGGCCAATCCGTGGCGGCGCTCACCCCAACCGCGATCGGCAGCAGGTAAATCAGAGTCACCAGCACGACCGTGGCGGCCATCGCGCGCGGATAGCTTCGCTGCGGTTCATCCACCTCGCCGGCGCAGCAGCCGGCGTTGTCCCATCCGGAGGTGTTCCAGAGCAGGATGCTCAAAAGCAACGCCCAATCAATGTGGCTCGTTCGGGTGAGCCAGACGGCGGTTTCGACACGTGGCACGCCCAACAAAACCATAACTGCAAAAGGTGCTACCACCAGCAGGGTGAACACGATCGAAGCGAAGCCGACGAGGCGAATGCCGCGCACATTCATCCACGTAACCACGCTGATGACCGCGGTGCCGATCATCCAACGCTCGAGCGGCGGCATGTCGCCGCGCAGATAGGCGAGGTAGTCAACGAACATGACCGGATAAAGCGCATTATCCGCGAAGCTGCAAAGCCAGCTGATCCAGCCTTCCTGAAATCCCCAGAACCTACCGAAGCCTTTTTCCACCCAGACGACGTAACCGCCATCTTCCGGCATGGCAGCCGAAAGCTCGGCGGTCATAAGCGCAGTCGGAAAACTCCAGAGCCAGGGTAGAAGGAGAATGGCCAATAGAACAATCAGCGGACCGCCCGCGCCGACGGCATCTTCCAAGCCGAAAGCGCCGCCAGCGACGCAAAAGAAAGTGACCGCAACCAGCCCCGTGCAATCAAGCGCGCGACGCGGGCGCAACAGAGGGGGTCCGTTTGTCGACGAAGCTGGTGTTGGCGCTTTCAATAAATCAACATCCAATCAGTGTCTGGTTATTTTTACGGCGTCGGAGTTGGAGAATATAGAGCCGCGCTCCCTTTTGTCAACAAAAGTATCAATCGCGAGCTGGTAAAAATTCCTTTGTCGAGGCCAGCCAAAGTTGATAGACTCGCGACCAAGTCCCTATGAGCACATCCGCGCGAGAGAAAAGGCGGTCGATTCAGGACATCAAGGCTAAGGTCTTCGACCAAGTCTGGGATGTCGAGTCTGCGGATCTCACCCGATTCAGGCGGCTGTTTCATTCGTTGATAAAAATAAGCCTGATGGTCGTGCGGGACTTTTTCGAAAATCTGCTGAAGCTTCAGGCGATGGCGCTGGCCTTCAAAACGCTGCTCTCTCTGGCGCCGCTCTTAGCGGTCGTCTTTTCGATCCTCAAGGCTTTCGGCGTGCACAATCGCATGGAGCCCGCGCTTTCCGAGGCGCTGGCACCGCTGGGGGAAAAGGGCCAAGAGATCACCGCTTATTTGATTGGATTTGTCGATAAAATGAGCGCGGGCGCCCTCGGCAGCGTCGGTTTGGTGACTCTCTTTATCACGGTCCTTTCATTGATGGGAACGATCGAGGAGGCCTTCAACCGCATTTGGCGTGTGAAATCGCCGAGAAAACTGGCGCGAAAATTCAGCGATTACCTGAGCGTTCTCCTCGTCGGCCCAGTGTTGATCTTTGCCGCCCTGACGGTTACGGCCACATTGCAAAACAATACGTTCGTCCAACAGCTCGTGTCGTTAAAACCCTTCGGAACGGTGATACTCGAGCTGCTTCGACTGCTGCCCTATCTCACGCTCTGGGGCGCGTTTACGTTTTTCTACTTTTTTATTCCGAACACCAAGGTAAAGCTCAAATCGGCTCTAGTCGGCAGCCTTGTCGCCGCGGTGCTCTGGCAGACCGTTGGTTGGGGATTTGCCGTTTTTGTCGCTTCTTCGACGCGCTACTACGCGATCTATTCGAGTTTCGCCATTTTGTTGCTCTTTTTGTTGTGGCTGCACGTGAGCTGGGTGATCGTTTTGATGGGAGCCCAAGTGGCCTACGCTCACCAACACGTAGACTTTTATCAGGGCGAGAGAGAAATCCTGGTCCACAGTCCGGCGGGCAGGGAGAAACTGGCGCTTCACCTCATGTTTTTGGTCGGCCGCAATTTCTATCACGGATTCGACCCGATGAGCGTTTCAGAGCTGGCGACGGCCCTCTACCTTCCCGCCGGACTGGTGCGGGATTTCATGGAGATGTTTCAACAAGCTCGGCTGGTGTTGCCTTTGGCCGATGGGGAAACTTTTGTCCTGGCGCGTGATCCGGAAACCATTAGCATTAAAGAGATTCTCGATTGCGTGCGGAATTCCGGCAAAAAGATCAAAGCTCAGATCAACCGGACGAAAGAAGAAAATGAGATTGATGAAATACTCCTTGACGTTGACCAGTCGGTAACTGATGCTCTTGAGGGGAAAAGTCTGCAAATCTTTATCGTCAAATTGAGTCCGGCGCAATCTCGAGGGTAATTTGCAATCGGCTCATGTTATCACCTTCGTCGGAATAACTGTTTAAAAAACGAGCCTAACCCCTTTTCCGTAGTTTCCCCCATTCCTCGTTTGAGCAGCTTTTCGCTGTCCAGATCTACGGCTGGATTTTCCAACGGCCCGGTGATCTTTAACGGCACTACGATTCGCCCCTGACTGTCTTTGAAAAAAGTTGCCGTCCTGCCTCTGCCGGCGCGAGACAAGGCCAACCCGGAGAGCGCGGTCTCGATGGCCATATCCAAAGTCGGCTGATTCAGTGTCATGGTGCCGCCGCCGTTAGCTTCCATTTGTGGGTTGATCAGATGAATGCGCCTGAAGTCAGCGAAGCCGCCCGCGAGAGTAAATTCCGTTTCCAGGGTCTTGAAAGTAGTGGCTTCTCGCCCTTGTTCTTTCGAGAGGCCGATCATGCCGGTGACTCGCTGGATCTTCTTGATGAGATCGACGTTGGTCAGCTCTCCGTCTCTCGCCACCAGCGCTCCATTGCCTTGCAAGCGCCGGCTGACGGAGCCACCACCGAGCGGCAGCTTAATAAAAACTTCTCCGCTCAAGTTGCCCTTCAGCGCTCGTTTACCGTTGACTTTCACGTCCTTGAATAGGCCCCGGATTTGGGTCGCGAGATTGTTTGACGGCCCCGTAACCGTCATGCGTAGTCCCATGGGTCCGGAAATCTCCGTATCGCGCGGAGCCAGGCCGAAGACAGAGAGAACCTGGAAGACGGATTTGGCATCGACTGGATCGCCGGCCAAACTGAGATTGACGAGAGGGACCGTCGAAAGATGGCTCAGGCTTCCTTCGACCGGCAGATTTAGATCTTGAACCTTGAGACGATTTTGTTTCAGGTTCAGCGTAGCCTGGGTTTCTTGATAGCTGAGAAACCCTTCCAAAGAGATCGTTTTCAACCCGGGATAACTAAACGACGCCCGGTAAGGGAACGGATGATCGCCGGAGAATTCCTGGAGAGACAAGTCGATGCCGTTGATGCTTACCGGTTTTTGTCCTTTGGTTTCGAAATTGAGCTGCCCATCTTTGATGCGCATCCGAGCGGGTAGAGCTAGCGGAATCACCGCAGACTCTTGGGACTTAGGGGGCGCATTTTTTTTCTTACGGCCATTTTTCTTGGCTAACGGAATCTCTTTACCGGCGAGGTCGGCATAGTTGAAAGTCCCGTCCGGCTGTTTGAGTAAGTTGATAACAGGCTTTTCAAGGACAAACTCGGTGACCTCGAGGTGACCGCGCAACAGAGGCCAAAGCTTGAGCCTCAGTTGGAGCTGCTGAGCGGCAAAGAAAGTGTTGTCCGGGAAAGCCGGACTATCGGACACTTTCAGACTGGAGAGCCGAATCGACGGCGTCGGTATCAGACTGAGACGCACCTCGCCGACATCCACGCGCCGGTGAAGCGCTTCCTCGATGATCGGCAAGTAGGTTCGTTTGAATATTCCGAGATCGACAAAAGCCGGTACCATAAAGATTACGGCTATCAAAAAAACCACGAAGCCTAGGCCGATCCACAGGACCTTCTTCATTGCTGAGCTGATCGGCCAAGCCGACGGCGTCGGCAGAGACAGTGGCGGAGCGGTTTCCGTATCGTTGGATAAAGCCATGTCGAAGCAAGACTATACGCCAATGGAGATCGTTTCAATAACTGACCGTGACTTCCGATGGAACGACAGTAGCGACGGAAGAAAGGATTTGTTACCATAGCCAACTTTAAAAGGTCTGCCTGTTTTGGAGCTCGCACTCGAAATCCTGCCGCAAGTTCTGGTGGACGGCATCGTCCTGGGCTTCATGTATGCTCTGATCGCTCTGGGCTACACCATGGTTTACGGCGTCTTGGAGTTCATTAACTTCGCGCACAGCGAAATCTTTGTCCTCGGTTCGTTTGTCGGCGTGGAGATTCTCTTGATGCTGCAGAGCGCCGGACAACTGACAGCATGGCCTCCGGCCCTCGTCCTCCTTCTCGTGATCGTCGCCGGCATGGTGATCAGCGGGCTGGCAGCCATGGCATTGGAGCGAGTGGCCTATCGCCCGCTTCAAGGCGGGCCCCGACTGGTCGCGCTTATTTCCGCCGTCGGCGCTTCATTTTTTCTCCAAGACGCCCTGCGTCTTTTCGAGAGTCTTTGGCGTAACACTTTTTATCTTAGCTATCCGACCTTGGATCTTCTTGACGAGACCGTGCCATTGACGACGAATTTGGTCGTGCCGGTGAAGTCGATCCTCGTCATCGTAACGGCGCTGCTCATGCTTGCGGCCCTCCATTTCTTCGTTAATCGGACCCGGGTCGGCACGGCAATTCGCGCCGTCGCGCAAGATCCCGAAACCGCTTCGCTGATGGGGATTCCCGTCAATCGGGTCATCGCTCTGACGTTCTTCGTCGGCGGCGCCATGGGCGGGCTTGCGGGCGTTCTGTTCGGCCTCCATTACAGTTTGGTGAATCCGTACAGCGGGTTCGCTCCCGGGATAAAGGCATTTACCGCTGCTGTGCTCGGCGGCATTGGCAATATCCCGGGCGCGATGTTGGGCGGAATGGTGCTCGGCTTGTTGGAAGCCTTCGCGGCGTCCTATCTCTCCATCCTTACCAACGGCGCGTTCGGCGCGGAATACAAAGATGTCTTTGCCTTCCTGGTGCTCATTCTGATTTTGATTTTTCGCCCCTCGGGCTTGCTCGGCGAGAAATTGCGCGAGGGACGAGCGTGAGTTGCGCAGGCACGACGTTCGGATTGATCGCTTACATCGCCGTAAGCTGGTCGTTGGCCTTTTTCTTCCCGCAATCCGTGCTGGCGTTCCTGCTCTTCGAAGCTTCTTTGCTTTTGATCTATTACCTGCCGGTCCATCCCAAGATGAAGTTTTATATGGGCGCGTCGGTGCTGTTGGTCCTTATGCCAGTTTTGGGTTTCGTCAACGGCTACTATTTGGAAGTGGCGGTTCAGATTGGTATCTACGTGGCGCTGGCGCTCGGCTTGAACATCGTGGTGGGCTTTGCCGGGCTGCTCAATCTCGGATTTGTTGCCTTCTATGCAATTGGCGCCTATTTGTGGGCCATCGTCGGCTCACCGCAAGCCAACGCGTTCTTGCCGGGCGGTTTTTTTCCGCTCTCGCCGGCATGGTTTTTCGTTTTTCTTTTATTGAGCGTGGCCGTCGGAGCTTTGGCCGGAACGCTCTTGGGACTACCGGTTTTACGGCTCCGGGGAGACTATCTCGCCATCGTGACCCTCGGTTTCGCCGAAGTGGTGCGCGCCTTGGTCAATAACCTGGACAAGCCCATCAATATTACCAATGGGCCCCAAGGCATAGCGCCGATTGAGAAACCGCCGCTCTTTTTCCGGCCACTGCTGGAATTCTTCGGCATTCAATTCGAGCCTGCCAAGCTCTATCCTCTGTATTTCTATTTCCTGGTGCTGTCGCTGGTCATGGTCATTATTCTCGTAACGCGCCGACTGGAAAACTCGCGCATCGGCCGGGCGTGGAAAGCGATTCGCGAGGATGAAATCGCAGCCGCCGCGATGGGCGTCCCGGTGGTTCGAACGAAGCTCTTCGGCTTTGCCGTCGGAGCGTCGTTCGCTTCGGCGGTGGGAGTCCTGTTTGCCGCCAAGCAGGTCTTCATCAATCCGGAAAGCTTCACCTTTATGGAATCCATCGGCGTTCTCGCGATGGTGATTCTGGGCGGAATGGGATCCATTCCAGGCGCGATTCTCGGAGCCACCGGCGTGACGATTCTCAACCTGCAATTGCTCAAGGGCCTATCTCTCTGGCTCAATTCGCTGCGGCAGTCGGGCGCGGTGCTGTCGATACCTTTTCTTGGCAGTTATTCCTTGAGCCAGCTCCCGGCGCAGTTCGAACCGGCGAAATATGAGCGCATGGTGTTTGGTTTGATTTTGATTCTCATGATGATTTTTCGGCCGCAGGGGGTCCTCCCGCCGCGGGAGGACCGGAAGCTGTAACATGTCACTGTTGGAACTCCGCGACATATCCAAGAGGTTCGGCGGCCTGCAGGCGCTCGCGCGTGTGAGTCTTAAACTGGAAGAGGGAATGATTGCCTCGCTGATCGGACCTAACGGCGCGGGTAAGACCACGCTCTTCAATACTCTGACGGGCATTTACCGCCCGGATGCGGGGGAGATCCGCTTCCAGAATCGTCCCCTGGTTGGCTTGAAGCCCGAGAAGATCACCAGCGCAGGCATCAGCCGAACGTTTCAGAACATCCGGCTCTTTTCGCACATGACGGTGCTGGAGAACGTCCTCGTGGGGATGCATTCGCGGACGCGCACGAGCCTTTCCGATATCTTGCTCGGCACGCGCAAATTTCACGCTCGAGAGCAGGCGGCCAAACGCAAAGCCATGGAATTGATCGAGCTGACCGGCCTGACGGGAAGAGAAGGCGAATGGGCGCACCGGCTATCGTATGGAGAACAGCGCCGACTTGAGATCGCCCGCGCCTTGGGGGCGGAACCAAAGCTACTGCTGCTCGACGAGCCGACGGCGGGGATGAATACCAGCGAGGCCTATTCTCTGATGAATCTTTTCAAAGGGCTCGTCGGCCCCTATGTCCAGGCGATTCTTCTCATCGAGCACAATATGCGCGTGGTGATGGGAATCTCTCATCGGGTACACGTTTTGGATTACGGCGAGAAAATCGCCGAGGGGCATCCCGACGAAGTGCGCCAGAATCCGCGGGTGATCGAGGCCTATCTCGGGCAAGGTAAGTGGTCGGAGAATGCTCACGGTTAACGGCATCCACGTGTACTACGATGCCATTCATGCACTGAAGGGCGTCTCGTTCTCCATCGAAAAAGGGGAGCTGGTCACGTTGCTCGGCGCCAACGGCGCGGGCAAAACCACGACCCTGAAAACGCTCTCCGGTTTGTTGCGGCCTCGCCGGGGCACCATCGATCTCGAAGGAACTTCTCTGGAGAAAACCGACCCCCATGAGATCGTGCGCCGCGGTGTCGCCCACGTGCCTGAAGGAAGAAAAGTTTTTCCGCGCTTCACCACGCTCGAGAATCTGCATATCGGCGGTTTCAGCCGCGCCAAGGCTGCTCTAGGACCTGAGCTCGAATTTGTCTTCGCCATGTTTCCCCGATTGAAAGAGCGACAAAAGCAATACGCCGGCACGCTATCCGGCGGGGAGCAACAGATGCTCGTCATCGGGCGCGCGCTTATGGCCAAGCCGAAGTTGCTGCTGCTCGACGAGCCTTCCATGGGGCTCGCGCCGAAAATCGTCGAACAAATTTTTAATAATATTCAAGCCATCAATCGCGCGGGCGTTACAGTTTTGCTCGTGGAGCAGAACGCGGCGATGGCGCTGGCGATTTCCCATCGGGGATATGTTCTCGAGACCGGCAACGTGATCTTGGAAGGAAAATCCAGCGAACTTACGGGCAATGATCGGGTGCGACAGGCCTATCTGGGTGGTTGATTATCTCACGATTTCGATCGCGAGACTTTCAATTCGAGCGGCCAAAAGTTAAGCTGGGATCAGGTGCAATACCAAACCCGATACATGATGTTCGGCGGCGGCGTGGTCCCACCGGCGGTCAAGTTTTTGCTGATCGTCAACACCGCGGTCTTTTTTCTGCAGCTTTTTCTGCCGACGCAATTTCTTATCCTCTTCGGCCTCGTGCCCGCCCTCGTCTGGGAGGACTTTTATCTGTGGCAGCTTTTTACCTATCAGTTTCTCCACGGCGGACTGCTGCACCTGCTGTTCAACATGTTTGCTCTCTGGATGTTCGGCTGCGACTTGGAGCGGCGGTGGGGCAGTGAGTTCTTTCTCAAATATTACTTCGTCTCGGTCGTCGGGGGCGGAATTTTGAATACTCTGTTTCTCCCCGGGCAGGTTGCGCCGAGCATCGGCGCCTCCGCCGGCATTTACGGGATCCTGCTGGCCTATGGTCTCATCTATCCAAATCAAATCGTTTACTTTTATTTTCTCTTCCCCATCAAGATGAAGCATTTCGTTTGGATCATTGGCGCCATCGCACTTTATTCCGCGATAGCCTCCGGCCAAAGTGGCATCGCCCATCTTGCCCATCTCGGTGGCATGGTTTTCGGTTACCTCTACCTACGCGGAGGAAACCCTTGGGACCGATTCAAGCTTTACCTCGATCAGCGCCGCCTCGCCCGCTTGAGACGCCGCTTCCAGGTCGTTCAGGGCAAAAGAGACGACGATACCAAGCCGACCTTGCATTGAGAAAGGGCTACGAAACCGCAGCCTCTCTGCCCGGAAGACGCCCAGAATTGGATCTTCCCTTTCTACTCATTTAACAGCGCCGCTCTCCCTCCGCTGAGAGTTTCCTCTAATTTTTGCGAGTTGTGAACACGTCAGCGATTGCAAGGGCCGATCAATGTGGTAAGGATACCGCGTTGATTACTTCCGAACGGTCGAGAGAGGGAATAATGGCGGAAAAGAACTTTACACCTTCTGAACTCTACGAGGCTTGGCCCATTCTCTCCACGGAGGAACGGGTGGAGGGCTTTGAAGTCCTCGAGAGAAAACATGCCGATGATTTTTTCCTGCAGCTCAACGCGAGGGATCGGGCCGAGCTGATTTTGGGCCTACCGGCGGGAGAAAGGCGACTGTGGATGAGACTTTTGGCGCCAGATGATGCGGCTGACCTCATTCAAGAAGCGCCCGCAGAGGAGCGCGAAGGCTTGTTGGCGCTTCTAGACGACGCGACACGACGGGAAGTGAAGGGGCTGCTCGACTACGCGGAGGATGACGCGGGCGGGCTGATGAATACCCGCTATTCGAGGCTTCGGGCCGACATGACGGTGGACGAGGCGATCAGTTACCTGCGCAGGGATGCGCGTGCCCGGGAGAAAACAGTCTATTACGCGTATGTCGTCGACGTCGAAGAACGATTGTTGGGCGTTGTCTCGTTTCGTGACCTGATCGTGGCGTCGGGTGAAAAATTGGTCCGCGAAGTCATGCGCACGGAGGTTATCTCGGCGCCGGAGGACTTAGACCAGGAAGCGCTGAGCCAACTTTTCATGCGGCATCATCTGATGATGGTCCCAGTGGTGGACGCGCAAGGACGCATCAAGGGTATCGTGAGCGTCGATGATATCGTCGATGTCGTGCAGGAAGAAGCAACCGAGGATATTCAAAAACTAGGCGGTGTCGAGACGCTGGAGGGACCCTACCTTCAAGTTCCTTTGCTGCGCATGATTCAAAAGCGCGCCGGTTGGTTGGCCGCTCTGTTCTTGGGTGAAATGCTCACCGCGACGGCGATGGGACAATTCCAAACGGAGATCGCGCGGGCGGTGGTCTTGGCCCTGTTTGTCCCGTTGATTATCAGCAGCGGCGGCAACTCTGGCTCGCAGGCCACCACGCTTGTGATCCGCGCCATGGCGCTTGGGGAGGTAAGACTCCGTGACTGCTGGCGGGTGATGCATCGTGAGTTCATTACCGGCCTGGGGCTGGGCGCGATCTTGGCGTGTATCGGGCTCATTCGCATCCTCACATGGCAGGGTCTATTCAATGCCTACGGTGAGCACTACTTGCTAATCGCCATGACGGTCGCCTTGAGCCTGGTGGGCGTTGTATTGTGGGGGTCGCTCATCGGTTCGATCTTGCCGTTCATTCTCCGTGGCCTTGGTTTCGACCCAGCGAGCGCGTCGGCGCCATTCGTGGCCACGCTGGTGGATGTCACCGGCCTGGTGATTTATTTTACCGTAGCGGCGATGATCCTGCGCGGCACGTTGTTGTGACCCCCGCCTGTTCGTAGTCGATATTCACGTTTGGTTAAATGCCATGACCGTCGCTAAAGCCGGAGCCCGTCCGTGGGTCTACCACGATGGCTTTTTACCTGTCGTGGTTTCAGTTATAGTTTTGCCTCGAGCTGCTACTCCAAATGCAAACGTCCTCGAAAGATGAGCTCTATCGTAAACTCGCCCGGATCGTCGGACCGGAACGGGTACGAACGGACGAGTCCTATCTGGACGAACGGTCGTGGGACGCGCTCAGCGAAGGCCGCATCCACCCTCTGAAAAAACCTGAGACGAACCTGCCGCTCTGTGTCGTTCACCCCTCCGACACCGTTCAGGTTTCAGAAATCGTTCGCTTGGCCAACGAGGAAAAGGTGCCGGTCCTTCCTTACGGCGGCGGCTCGGGACTCATGGGCGGCGCCCTGTCGGTGCGGGCCGGTATGGTTATTGATTTGCGGACTATGAACCGAATTCTTGAAATCGATGCCGGGGCGCGATCTACGAGAGTACAAACAGGCGTTGTCTTGGAGTCGTTGGAGGAGAGGTTGAACCAAGATGGTTTTATCTTGGGCCACGACCCCTGGACGGTGCCCGTGGCGACAGTAGGGGGTGCCATCTCGACCAATAGCGTGGGCTACCGCGCCGGAGCCTACGGCTCCATGGGAGAACAGGTTCTGGGACTCGAAGCGGTCTTGCCCAACGGCGAGATTCTCCACACGCGAGCTGTGCCGAAATCTTCCGCGGGCATCGATCTCAATGCTTTGTTGATCGGCGGCGAAGGTTGTTTCGGAATTATCACGAAGGCGACGATCAGGATTTTTCCCAAGCCGGAGAGTCGCGTGCTTCGTGCCGTTCTATTTGAATCCTTCGAGCAGGGATTTGCCGCCATCCAAGAGATGTTTTTGCGCCGCTTGCGGCCCGCGTTGCTCGATTTCGGAGACGATGCAGAGCAACGCGACGCCGGCGCGCTTTTGTATCTGGGATTCGAAGGGATTCGAGAGGTCGTTGCGGCGGAAGAGAAGCTCGCCCTCTCGATCTGCTCCCAGGGGGGCGGAAAAAAATTGCCGAGCGAAGCGGCGGAAAGATTCTGGAATGACCGTCACGTCATCGCTCGGCGGTTTATGCAGAATCGCCGGCAAAGAAGGGGACGCGGCAGGGATGGAGTTTATCGAGACTGGATCCATGTCGCACTGCCAGGCTCGAAAATCCTGCCGTTCAGAACCGCGGCGATGGAGATCATCGGCCGGGGCGGTGTTTGCCTGCAAGAAAGCGGACTATGGATTCAACCTGAACTATTTTCCATGCGCCTAGGAATTGATGATGACGGTAGCGGGAATGGTCAGCTGGCTTTGGAAACGACCGTCGAAGAACTTCTTCGCTTGGTTCAGCAAATGGGCGGGTCTATGGAATACACGCACGGCGTCGGCGTCAAATTAGCTCCGCTCATGGCCGAAGAACATGGCTACGGTCTTGAAGTGATGCGACAGATCAAGAGGACACTAGATCCCAACAACATCATGAATCCCGGGAAAATGGGGCTGTAACGATCGATCGGTTAGACTTCTCATGCCGCGCGGTTTTAGCGTTCAGAATCGGTTGTTCTTGCGTGATATTAGGCGAAAGGATACGATTTTACGATCATGAGCAAAAGTTTTGCGACCTTGCTGACAGCTTTTTGGTTTCTTGCTGCTTGCTCTGCCGCGCCCTACACAGGCAGGAGCCAGCTCATGCTCGTTTCTGAATCGAACGAAATCACGTCGGGAGAGCAGGCTTACGATCAAATCATGCGCGACAGCGTGCTCTCGGATAATTCTGAAGCCCTGCGTATACTGCGTAGGGTTGGGGAAAGAATCGCCCGAGCGGCAAACAAACCGGAATACAGGTGGGAATTCCGCGTTATCAATGATCCTGAGACCGTCAACGCCTTTTGCGTCCCGGGAGGAAAGGTCGCGGTCTATACAGGTCTCTTTCCCATCGCTAAAGACGAGGCAGGGCTGGCCGTTATCCTGGGGCACGAGGTGGCTCATGCGCTGCTCCGCCACGCGGGAGAGAGGATGAGCCAAACCGAGATTTTAGGCGCCGGATTGGCGCTTGCGGGCGCCAGCGGCGTTAATCCGCAAATCCTTCAAGCGCTTGGTTTGGGTGCTTCTGTTGGGGTGGTTCTCCCTTTTAGCCGTTCGCAGGAGTCCGAAGCCGATCATGTCGGGCTTATTCTGATGGCGAAAGCCGGGTATGATCCACGAGTATCCCTGGAGGTGTGGGATCGAATGGAGCGCAAAGAAAAAGGCGCGCCACCTGAATTTCTCTCGACGCATCCAGGTTCAGAAACACGCATTCAGCAACTCAGGGCGTGGATGCCGGAAGCCTTGCGATTCTATCAGCCCCTGAGCCAATCGGTTGAGCTTCTTCCTCCGGCTCAGACCCTCGACTCTCCTGCGGCGAGAAGTGAACGGGAGTTGTTGAAGAAAATTCAGGCCATTAACCAGTATGTCGAACAACAAAATGGTGAGCGGCCCGTTGTCGAAGCGTTGGCCTATGAGCTGCGCCTCAACCCGCAATCCGTCGTTCAAGAGCGTCAGCAACTGCGGGTCGGTTATGGTCAGTACGCGGCGTTGAGAGGGCTTTCTTATTTGGGTCGTGGGTCCATTAAAAACATCTTCGCCGATTATAGACGGGGAAGCCCCTGGTCGGAGATAGCCCAAGCCAATGGTATGAGATTAAACGAGGTGACGGTGTGGATCAATGAGGTTATCCGCACGACCAATAACATGGTACAGCAGCTAAAAAACCAACCGCTCCGGCCCAGCTCGCGGATCCGATGAGCCATGGCATTATTTCGCTCGCGCCATCTTGATTGCGCCCTCCAAGGCGAGCGTGTGATACGTAGGATTTGCTATCTTTCAGCGGGTGCCATTGCTTTTGACAATCGTCAAAAATCGAGATAAATAATCCATAGGAGTTTTGACGGGGAGTGAGTAGAGTAAGAGTTAAACGATCTTTATTAGCAGGCGTTCCAAGTAAAAATGCACCCGAGACGGGTGCATTTTTTTTGCCAGATTGGGGGAAACGATTTTGCATGCACAAATTGAAATCTTGGCGTCGTTGCAGACCGTTGATCGCGAGATAAAACAACAGAGGGGTCTCAAACAAGGGTTGCTGGGTGAGTTTCAAGCTAAGGAGAAAGAGATTCAGGGCAAAAAGCGAGAAATCGAGCTATTAACGACTGCCTGTTCGGAAAAGGAAAAATTACGCCAGGAAAAGGATCGCGTTCTGCAGGATGAGGGTAAGAAGACGATGGACAAGCGGATGCGGATGAACCGCATCAAAAACACCAAAGAACTGCAAGCGCTACAGCGGGAAATCGATCAAATCAAACAGAATAACGGTGAGTTGGAAGAGGAACTCATCAAGATTATGGAGGCAATCGACGGCATCAAAATCGACATCAGGTCCAAGGAAGAAGAGTTGGCGAGGTTGCAGCAAGAGTGGCAGGAGAAGCAAGAAGAGATGGAGACTCAAATCTCCGGCATAGATCGAGCCGTTTCTGAGGCTTCGACCCGTCGGCAAACTATCGCATCACAAGTGACGGGGGACTTGATTTCCCGATATGAACTCATCTTCGCGCGGCGTGGAGGCATGGCCGTGGTCGAGGTTGCCGGAGGGATTTGTCAAGGCTGCTATATGAATATTCCCCCGCAGCTCTGGAACGAAATTATCAAAAGCGAGAAGGTTAATCTTTGTCCCAACTGTCAGCGGATCCTTTACTACAAGCCCTCGATAGTGCAAGAAAAGCCAGCTTAGTTATCATAACCGACGATACTCTTTTCCTCGCACGAGTTTCTTACATTCAATTTCGCGGGACAACTGTACCTGTGGTCAGAGTTAGTTCTGCCTATGGTCGGAGAGAAATGATGTCGAGACTGCCGACGGCCTCCATATGGCTGGGGCACTCGGATATTAACTATGTCAAAATCCAAGCAGGAATGGCTGTTAATGGTTGACGGAGCCGCCCGCGGTAACCCTGGCGAGGCAGGTTGTGGGGCGGTGATCTGTAAAGAGAATGGGACCCCGGTCGAAGAGCTGAGCCGGTACTTAGGGCACGCGACCAACAATGTCGCTGAGTACGAAGGATTAATTATGGGATTAGAGGCGCTAGTCAAATTAGGCAAGAAACGGATCCGGGTTCAGAGCGACTCACAGCTCCTGGTTCGGCAGCTCAAAGGCGAATACCGTGTCAAAGATGAAAAACTCAAGATCCTGTTTCAAAAAGCCGTCGCTTTATTGCGTCAGTTTGAAAGCTATCGTATCGTTCATGTGCCGAGAGAAGAGAACAAGTTGGCCGATCGATTGGCTAACAAGGGTATTGACGACGCGCTCAAGTTGCGTTCCGCGGGCTAAAGTAGATCAAGCAATCGCTCTCCGCCTCAGGCGGAGAGAGGAAAGTCCGGACTCCATAGGACAGGGTGGCCGCTAACGGCGGCTCCGAGAAATCGGGGGAAAGTACCACAGAAAATACACCGCCCACCGTTTGCAACGATGGGTAAGGTTGAAAAGGCGAGGTAAGAGCTCACCGGTCCATCAGTAATGGTGGATGCTTGGCAAACCCCACCCGGAGCAAGACCAAATAGGAGGGTTGGGTGGTCCGCCCAAAGCCCTTGGGTAAGGTCGCTCGACCCCTTGAGTAATCAGGGGGCAAGATGAATGATTGCTGTGACTTCTATTAATAGTCACTACAGAATCCGGCTTACCGATCTACTTTAGCCGCTCATTCCGGTTAGTCTGGCCCGTTGTTCGCGCATATTTTTCCACAACCCTCTCACGGTCTGTTACCCGAAAGATACGAGACTTCCGACCAGTTTGCGGCCGATTGGGTAATGGCAACCCAATTATGAGACCTGCCACGATAAAAAAGTACAAAGAACCTTAAAAATCACACTTTTTTTATTGACAGTTTCTACCAGGAAAGCTATAAGTGGCGCCTAGGTGGGAAAAAGTGGGATAATATCCCATAAATATCCTAAGCAAACCGATTGAAATATGTTTCGCGGAAGTTTTGAACATACTCTGGACGGTAAAGGGCGCCTTAGCATCCCTGCGAAATTCCGCGATGTACTTCTGGGCAAGGGAGATGAACGCATCGTCATCACGAACTTCGTCGTGGATGACACGCGCTGCCTTGATGTGTACCCGTTGGATGAGTGGCTACGGTTCGAAGAAGAGATTCGGAAGAAACCAAAGTTTGATCACAAAATGGTGATGTTTCAGCACTATTATCTCGGCGGTGCGTGTGAATGTGCCGTCGACAAGCAAGGTCGTATTTTGATTCCACCGCTCCAGCGAAAATACGCCGACTTGAAACGCGATGTCGTTCTCGTCTCCGCTCTGGAAAAATTCCGCATCTGGGACCAGGAGGCGTGGAAGAAAGTCTTCGCTAACGCTGAAGACAAACTCATCCAGGATCCTGATTTTCTCGGTGACTTGGGACTCTAGTCGGTAAAATTACCAGAGGACCTGGCTTGATGAAAGGAGAACAACGAATGCTGCTGCCGCGAAAACCCATACAGGATATCTCGGTGATCGATGTCGCCGGCGATATCGATTTTCGTGAAATGATACGCATCAAAGATACCATCGGTTCGTTGATTGAAAAGGAACGAATCAAAGTGGTTCTCAATCTCAGGTCGGTGGATCACATTAACTATTTAAGCATCGGTGTCTTGCTGGAGCGGCTCAAGCTTTTGCGAAATCTGAATGGCGATCTCAAGCTCGCGGGAATGAGTCCGTTCCTCAGGGATATTTTCAAAGTGGTCGGGATGGACCGTTTTTTTGAGGAATATACCTCCCTGGAAGACGCCATCGAAAGTTTCGACGACGACTGGGAATGGGACGGAACCAGTCACTAGATGGTCTATGCGCATGCTTCCGTAATGGCCGGGGAGGTGGCGCGGCTCCTCAAGCCGCAAACGCGCAAACGGTACCTCGATGGGACGGTAGGAGGGGGTGGCCACACAGAGCAGATTTTGATTGATAGCAGCCCCGAGGGGCAAGTTTTAGGGTTGGACAGAGACGACGAGGCTCTAGCGGCTGCGGCAGAACGCTTAAAACCGTTCTCGGACCGCGTCAAGTTGCGGCGAGAGAATTTCTCGGCGGCGAAAGAGATTCTAGACGAAATAGGATGGGCGACCGTGGATGGTGTTGTGTTGGATCTTGGGGTCTCGTCCCCTCAACTGGAATCTCCAGAGCGAGGGTTCAGTTTTCGAGTCAAAGCAAGACTCGATATGCGCATGGACCGGCGTCAGTCGTTGGATGCCTATCAAATCGTTAATTCGTATACGGTCGCAGAGTTGGAAAAAATTCTAAGCGATTACGGGGAAGAGCCCCAGGCCCGGCGTATTGCTCTATCGCTCGCGTCGGAGCGCAAGAACAAGCCTATCGAAACCACCGAGGAGCTGGCGCAGTTAATCGAACGGATTAAGGGCAAGCGCGGGCGAAGTCATCACCCCGCGACGCAAATCTTTCAGGCATTGCGGATCGCGGTCAATGAAGAGTTGCAGCATTTGAGTCGCTTCCTCGAAGACGGTTACGAGTTGCTAAATCCCCAAGGCCGGATGGTTATTATTTCGTTCCAATCGTTAGAAGATCGATTGGTGAAAACGGCTTTTCGTAAATGGAGTCGAGATTGTCTTTGTCCGCCGAAAACGCCGACGTGTCAGTGCGGTTGGAGCCGCAAAGTGAACCTTCTTACCAAGCGGCCGGTGGTCCCGGCGGCAACCGAGATTCAAGCTAATCCGCGCGCGCGTTCGGCGAAGTTGCGTGCGGCGGAGCGGCTCTAGAGGTCTTTGACGATGGCCCCTGCTGCTAAGAGCCGCCTGCGCGAGGTTAGCTCCACAAAACCCGAGAGGTTAGATCGAGTCAGCCGGGGGCAGCGACGCCGACACACATTGGTTTTCACCGTTTTGGCGCTCTGCTTGATGGGAGTGGCCTTGCTCCATGTATGGCTGAGATTGCAGGTGGTCCAGATGGGATATGTGCTCTCGACTACGAGCAAACTGGAGAACCAACTCGAGCAGGAAAATCGCGAATTGAAAGTTGAACTGGCGACATTGACTTCGCCGGATCGCCTGGAGGCCACGGCGCGCCGACGATTGGGACTGATGCCTCCGGAGAAAGGTCAGGTCATCATCTTGCCATGAGACGACTGCGACCGCTTCAAGGGATTCAATTCCGCCTGGGGCTGGCACGGATTCTTTTCTTGTTGTTGTTCTTGGTCGTCGGCGGACGCGCGTTCCAGCTTCAGGTACTGCAAGGAGAGAGACTCAAGCGACTCGGGGAAAGACAACACCTCAAAGAATGGATCGTGCTACCGAAGCGAGGCGCCGTCTTCGATCGCGCCGGAGAGCCCTTGGCGCTGAGTTTGGAATCGCAGTCGGTCTATGTCCGGCCCCATCGCATTCAAGATCCGCAAGCCGTGAGCCGCAGTCTGGCCAAAATTCTGAATCTCAATTTCACCGACGTAAAACAAAAGGTCATGTCGGATAAGCCTTTCGTCTGGATCAAGCGGCAAATGGGCTCACCTGAAGCAGGACAAATTCAGGCCCTGAATGCCGACGGGGTCGGCATGTTCTACGAACCCAACCGATACTATCCCCAAGGACAGCTGGCCGGACAATTGATTGGTTTCGTCGGTCGTGACTCCGAAGGGCTTGAGGGACTGGAGCTGCAGTACAACGATTACATCCGCGGCGAGACCGGCTCCTCGGTCACTGAACGAGATGCCCTGGGACGCCGGGTTCTGGTTCAAGGCGTCGAAGGACTTCAAATTCCACCCGGCGGCGACATCCAATTGACTCTAGATACCACCATTCAACATTTGGCGGAAAAAGAGCTGGAGGCGAGCATCACAAAGTATCGCGGCAAGGCCGGGGTCGCCATCGTGGTGGAGCCGTTCACCGGCGAAGTACTCGCGTTAGCCAATTATCCCTCCTTTAATCCCAACAATTTTTCTCAGCAATCTGCGCAGCAGAGACGCAATCGGGCCGTCGCGGATAGCTTCGAGCCCGGTTCAACCTTCAAGACGATCCTTGCGGCGGCGGCTTTAGAAGAGGAGGTAGTCGGCAAAGAGGATTTGTTCTATTGTGAAATGGGCAAATATCCCTACGCCGGTAAAATCATTCACGACACGCATCCGTACGGATGGCTGCCGTTCTCTAAAATTCTCCAGGTATCGAGCAATATCGGATTTACCAAGGTGGCGGAGAAACTAAAAAAAGAGCGCTACTTCAAGTACATTGAAAAATTTGGTTTCGGCGAGGTGACGGGAGTCGACATGCCGGGAGAAGTTCCTGGCTTGCTGCGCAAGGTGGAGTCTTGGTCGGCGATTGATCTCGCGACTCACGCATTCGGCCAAGGAATCTCAGCGACGCCGATGCAAATGGTCATGGCCTACGCCGCCATCGCCAACGGCGGTTTCCTCATGCACCCTTACGTGGTGCGGCGCGTCACCAACCCGAAGGGCGACGTGCTCCTCGAGAACCAGCCCCACGTAGTGCGGCGCGTGATTTCGGAAAAGGCCTCGCGACTGCTGACATCGATGCTCAAAGAGGTGACCAACGACGGCGGCACCGGCATGATGGCGAGCGTGGAAGGATTCGAAGTCGCGGGTAAAACCGGAACCGCGCAAAAAGCAGATCTCGCTCACGGCGGATACGCAACCAAGAAACGGGTGGGATCATTTATTGGCTTCGTCCCTGCGGATGACCCGCGGCTGGTTGTTTTGGTGCTGGTCGACGAGCCCGAGGTAAATGTTTACGGCGGCGTGGTTGCCGCTCCCGTATTCCGCAACATCGCTCGCGGAGCCCTGCGACATCTCGCCGTAGCTCCACAGAAGCCGGATCTCGTCCCGGCGGCGGCCGGCCGAGTGGAACTGCCCGCGCGCCGCCCGGCAAAAAAAGAGAACGAAATGGTTGCGGACGGCAGTCCAACGGCGGTGCCTGATTTTCTCGGGCTCAGTCTGCGGGAGGCCATCGAAAAGTCGCGTTCGATGAAAGTCAAAGTGAAAATGCAAGGCTATGGCTACGTGGTCAAACAATCACCGGTAGCCGGAGGTCGTTGGAACGAAGACGACGTCGTGGTTCTAAACCTTCAAGGCTGATGATGATGCGTCTCAAGGAGTTTTTGACGCTTGAGGAGGTGGAAGAGGCCCAGGGAGATCTCAATCAAGAGGTAAGCGGACTGGCGTATGATTCGCGAAATATCGGTCCGGGGCAAATCTTCTTTGCGATTCCGGGCGAGAAGCTCGATGGGCACGACTTCATACCGCAGGCGATTGAGCGTGAGGCTGGCGCCGTCGTGGTGGCGAAAAAACATGCATGCCCGCCGGGCACGGCTTCCATCAGGGTGCGAGATGTTCGACGAATCATGGGGCTTTGGTCGGCGCATTTTTTTGGCTGGCCGAGTCGTCAGCTGAAACTGGTAGGTGTAACGGGGACCAACGGTAAAACGACGGTCACTTATCTGGTCGAATCGATATTTTCCGCGGCAGGAATGGAGCCGGGAGTCATCGGCACGATCAGCTACCGCTATCGAGGGCGAGAGGTTCCTTCGCATCACACCACTCCCGAGTCTCTCGATCTGGAAGCGCTTCTGGCCGAGATGCACCAAGCAGGCACCCAGGCGGTTGCCATGGAAGTTTCCTCGCATGCATTAGCCCAAGAGCGGGTGCGCGGGCTGGAATTCGATGTCGCGGTGTTCACCAATCTGTCGCGTGATCATCTCGATTACCATGCCGACATGGACGACTATTTTTTGGCCAAGAGCCGGCTTTTCACGGATCATTTGAAGAATGGCAGCAAGCCAAAGAGGGCGGCGGTGATTTGCGGCGAGGACCCGCACGGAAAGGAACTACTCAAGACGGTTCGTGACCAAGGACTGGAGGTCTGGAGCTACGGCGAAGGAGCGCAGTGGGATATTCACCCTCTGGACGTTCGGAGTGACGTTCAGGGGCTCAAAGGAAAGCTAGAGCTCAAGGGTCAAATTTTCGATTTTTCCTCGCCGCTGATCGGCTCGGCTAATTTGCAGAACATCATGGGCGCTGCCGGCGTCGGGTTGGCCCTCGGAGTTTCCGCGCAGGTTGTGAGCGAAGGCATTCAACGGCTCACCGCGGTTCCTGGAAGATTAGAAAAGGTGGAGAATGATCTCGGAATTTCGCTCCTGGTCGACTACGCGCACACGCCGGATGCGCTGGAGAAAGTCCTGGGAGCGGTGCGGCCCCTTACTCGAGGTAAAGTTCTGGCCGTGTTCGGCTGCGGTGGCGATCGTGACCGGGGAAAACGGCCTTTGATGGGAGAGATTGCCGCGCGGCTGAGCGATCTGGTGGTGCTGACTTCCGATAATCCGCGTACTGAGGAACCACTGGCGATACTCCACGAGATCGAGATGGGAGTACGAAAAACCGGTCTCACAAAGTTCGCAGTTCCAAGTTTCGGGTCTAGCCGCGGATATTGCCTCGAAGCCGACCGGCGGGAAGCGATTCGGATGGCGCTGCGCCTGTCTCGGCCTGGCGATGTCGTTTTGATTGCCGGCAAAGGGCACGAGGATTACCAGATCCTGGGGGAGAAAAAAATCCATTTCGATGATCGCGAAGTCGCTCGGCAAGAGTTGGGTCGGATCGGAACGACTTAACGGATCGGAGAATGGCATGGAGCAGAGATGAAATCCTGATGGCGACCGGCGGCAGCCTCGTCCGTGAGGGCAAAAGAAAGAGATTCGGCGAAGTCGTGACCGACTCGAGCAAAGTCAAGAGAGGATCGGTTTTTGTCGCGCTCAAGGGTGAGAGGCTGGATGGCCACCGCTTCGTCGGCGATGCGGTGCGCCGCGGCGCGCGCTGCGTCATCGTTCATCGCCATCTGTACGGGTCCGTTTTCAAAGACGCCGCGGTCGTCAAGGTCCGGGACACGATGCGGGCGTTAGGCGATCTGGCCCATTATCGACGCGAGACGTTGGCGCCTAAAGTGCTGGCCATTACCGGCTCCAATGGCAAGACGACGACCAAAGAGATGGTGGCGGCGATTCTCGAACAGGCTTCCGTCGATGGCCAACGGCTGCGGGGGAAGGTACTCAAGACGGAGGGAAATTTTAACAATCTGGTTGGTTTGCCGTTAACTCTGCTGCGGCTGCGGAAGCGCGACGTCGTCGCGGTCGTCGAGCTCGGAACCAATCATCCGGGAGAGATTGCACGCCTGGCTGAGATTGCGGACCCGGACATGGGGATGATTACGTCCGTGGCGGCGGCTCATCTCGAGGGGCTGAGTAGCTTGGCCGGGGTGGCACGAGAAAAAGGAGCGCTGTACCAAAGAGTTCGCGCCGGCGGAACCATCGCGGTCAATCTGGACGATCCTTGGGTGCGCCGGCTCGGGGCGCAATTCAAAGGGCGAAAAATTACTTACGGTGCTGGCGGTCGAGTAAGGGCCGAATCCTGGCGATCGCTCGGTGCCGGAGGGATGCTGTTAAATCTGCGCGCCGGGGGTCGACGAACCCGTGTCCGTTTGAATTTTTTGGGTGGCCACAATGTTGCCAATGCGCTTGGCGCCGCGGCGCTGGCTTACGGATTGGGCGCGAGCCTGTCGGCGATTCGGCGCGGCCTGCAGAGCGCCAGACCGTTTCCGATGCGCATGCAGATTGAGGAGTGGAGGGGAATCGGCATCATCAACGATGCTTACAACGCCAATCCAGCCTCGATGCAAGCGGCCATCAAAACGCTGGTGGAAATCGAACGCCGGGGCGAAAGAGTCGCCGTTCTCGGAGATATGTTCGAATTGGGAGCCCATGCCCGCAAGCAACATCGACAACTCGGAAGGCGAGTGGCGGAAGCTCGGCTCGACCGTGTCTATCTTTTAGGTGCCCAAGCGCATCGAGTGAAGCAAGGTGCGCTTGGAGGCGGCATGCCATCGGATAGGGTGATCATTGGCAAGAACCACATCGACATTGCGCGCCGGCTGCGCAGCCACGTTAAAAGAGGCGACTGGCTGCTCTTTAAAGGGTCGCGGGGCATGGAGATGGAAAAGGTTCTTCTGGAATTGAAAGGCTGAGGAGTGCGGAGAACGGAATTGCTTTATTATCTTCTCTTCCCGCTACACACGACTTACTCGGTCTTCAACGTTTTTCGCTATATCACGTTTCGTGCGGCCATGGCGGCGCTGATGGCGCTGGCGGTTTCGTTGATTCTGGGTCCGTGGCTGATCCGCTCTCTCACGGAAAGGCAGATTGGCCAGCAAATTCGCGAAGAGGGGCCGGCGTCCCATTCCACCAAGGCCGGCACACCGACGATGGGAGGCACGCTCATCATTCTCGCCTTGTCTCTCTCGACGCTCATGCTGGCGGATATCGCAAATCCGTACATTCTACTCGCGCTTTTCGGGACCCTGGGTTTTGGCGCGGTAGGATTTGCCGATGACTATCTGAAGCTTACCCGCAAGAACAGCAAAGGGCTGCCGCCGCGCTGGAAGTTGTTGGGTCAGTTTGCCGTAGCCTTTTTCGTCGCGTTTGCACTTTACGTTATTCCGAAGTTCAGCACTGAGATCGGCATTCCCTTCGTCAAGAACATTCATCCTAACCTTGGTCCTTTGTATATCCCCTTTGCCATGTTGGTCATCGTCGGCGCCTCCAACGCCGTCAACCTGACCGACGGGCTCGATGGTTTGGCCATCGGCCCGATCATGATCGCCGCCGGTACTTATGCCATCATTGCGTACCTCGCCGGTAATTTAAAATATGCCGAATATCTGCAGATTCCTTATATTGCTGGCACGGGAGAGCTAATGGTCTTCTGCGCGGCAATTGTCGCGGCGGGTCTGGGATTCCTCTGGTACAACGCCTATCCGGCCCAGATGTTCATGGGTGACGTCGGCTCCCTCGCCTTGGGCGCGGCGCTGGGCATCGTCGCGGCGATGACCAAGAACGAGATTTTGCTGATCATCGTGGGCGGGGTCTTTGTGATGGAGGCGCTATCGGTGATTTTTCAGGTGGTCTCCTACAAGCTGCGACGCAAACGCGTTTTTCTGATGGCGCCGATTCACCATCACTACGAGCTTAAGGGCTGGCCCGAGCCGCAAATCATCGTGCGTTTCTGGATCATCTCATTTGTCTGCGCCGTGATTGGATTGAGCACGTTAAAGCTCCGCTGAAAGCGCGATGATGCATGGAGATCAAAGGCAAAAAGGTTTTAGTCCTCGGCTTGGCACGTACCGGCAGGGAATGCGCGCGCTTTCTTGCCCAGCGTGGGGCAAGCGTGCAGGTGACTGATGTTCGATCGGAAGAAGAGCTGAAGCAAGAAATGGAAACTCTGGCTGCCCTGCCCATTCGCTATTTCTTAGGGGGCGAAGATCCAGACTGGCTGGAGGGCGTGGACATCATCGTGCCCAGCCCGGGGGTCCCAGCGGAGAACGTCTTGCTTAAGGAGGGAAGCCGGCGCGGCATCAAGATCCTGAGCGAAATCGAATTTGCTTGCCGCTTTTTACGCGCGCCGTTGGTCGCGATCACCGGCACCAACGGCAAGAGCACAACCACGACGCTCGTGGGGGAGATGCTCAAGGCCAGCGGCGGCAAAGTTTTTGTCGGCGGCAACATCGGGACGCCGCTCATCGGCTTTGTCGGCGGCGATTGGGAGTGGGGAGTCGTCGAGGTCAGTAGTTTCCAGCTGGAATGGATCGAAGAATTTCGCCCCAGGATTTCGGTCTTGTTGAACCTGACGGAAGACCATCTCGATCGCTACCCGAATTTTCGCGCTTATTGCCATGCGAAGCAAAGAATCTTTGAAGCGCAGGCCGCAAACGACATCGCGATTCTTAGCCGCGACGATCGGCTGGTCTGGGAAATGAGAAAACGAATTCGCGCGCGGGTGGTTTCGTTCGGTTTTTCAGAGGTGGACGACGGAGTCTTCGTTGCTGCGCGTGAGATGATTTGGCGTGATGGCTCCAGGGAAGAAAAATTTCCTCTGTCTCGCGTGAAGATTCAAGGCGTTCACAACGTAGAAAACATGATGGCGGCGATCGCCGTCGCGAAGTCGGCCGGCGTCTCCGCGTCGCTGATCCAAAAGGTCCTTGAGGAGTTCCCCGGTCTCGAACATCGACTTGAGTTCGTGCGGGAGAAAGACGGGGTTCGCTACTACAACGATTCCAAAGGAACCAATGTCGGTGCCGTCGTGAAATCGCTGGCGAGCTTTTCCGACCCGGTCATCTTACTGGCCGGTGGGGTGGACAAGGGTGGAGACTACGGAATTTTGCGGCAAGAGATCCGACAGAAAGTGCGCCGGCTGGTGCTGTTTGGAGAAGCGCAGGAAATCATTGCCCGGGCGCTCGGTGATCTTACCGAGACTGTCATTGTGGAGAATCTAGAAGCTGCCGTAGATGACGCGTTTGCCCACGCGCGAGCGGGAGAGGTGGTTTTGTTGTCACCGGCTTGTTCGAGTTTCGACATGTTTCGCAATTACGCTGAGAGAGGGCAGGTTTTCAAAAGCCTGGTGCAGGCGTTATGAGGGACGGGTTCGCAGTCGACAAATGGCTCCTCCTCGCGGTTGCGGCGCTATTGGCGCTGGGAGTCACGATGGTGCTCAGCACGAGTTATCTCTACTCGCAGGAGCGCTTCACGGACGGAACCTACTTCTTTCGCAAGCAGCTCATCGCCGTTGGGGCGGGCGTGGTAGCGTTGATAACGTGCTGCCTGTTGCCGTCCGCAACTTACCGCTGGCTGGCCTATCCGCTCTTGGGTCTGACGTTCGTCGTATTGATTCTGGTGCTAATTCCCGGCGTCGGCATTGCTCATGGCGGCGCCCGGCGCTGGTTGATGCTGTCCGGTTTTGTTTTTCAGCCCGCCGAGCTGGCCAAGCTCGCCATCGTGTTTTACCTGGCCCACTCGATGGCCAGAAAAGAAGAAAAGATCCAGAGTTTCTCTGTTGGCGTCTTGCCACATTTAATTGTTGCGGGAGCGTTTCTCGGCGTTTTGTTGCTGGAACCCGACTTCGGGACAGCCCTGATTCTGGTCATGCTTCTCTACTTGATGCTTTTCGTCGCCGGCGCGCGGCTCCCCCATCTCCTTGCCACCGGTCTGCTGGCGTTGCCGGTGTTGCTTTATGTGATGTTGAAAGCGGAATACCGCTTGCGGCGTCTGTTGACCTTCATGGATCCATGGCGTGAGGCTTCGAGCAGTGGCTTCCAAGTGGTTCAATCGCTCATCGCCTTCGGGTCGGGCGAGTTGTGGGGGCGCGGCTTGGGAGAAAGCCGGCAAAAACTCTTCTATCTTCCCGAAGCTCACACGGATTTTGTCTTTTCCGTGATCGGCGAAGAGCTGGGTTTATTGGGGGCGTTGCTCGTGTTGGCGTTGTTCGCTGTGATTGTTCTCCGCGGCCTGCGGCTGACCGCGAGGATCGAAGAACCTTTTGATCAATATTTGGCTTTTGGATTGACGGTTTTGTTGGGGCTTCAAGCGCTCATTCACATGGGCGTGGTGATGGGGCTCATGCCGACCAAGGGATTGGTCCTGCCGTTTATCAGCTACGGCGGGTCGGCGATGGTGATGAACCTGATGGAGGCGGGAATTTTACTGGGTCTCTCGCGCAGGAGACTCTAGCGATGCGCGTGATCCTGGCCGGCGGGGGAACCGGTGGCCACTTGTTCCCGGGGCTGGCCGTGGCGCGTGAATTTCAAAGACGAGATGCGATGACGGAAATCTTGTTCGTAGGTACGGAACAGGGAATCGAAGCCCGGGTGCTTCCGCAGGAAGGATTCAAGCTCGAAACTCTGTCTGTCAAAGGACTCAGAGGGAGAGGGCTTCGCGGCTTTCTGGATGCTCTCTACGGTGTCCCCGCAAGTTTGCTTCGGTCTCTGAGGCTCATTCGGGAGTTTCGCCCGGACTTGATCATCGGCCTGGGTGGATACGCCTCCGGCCCGCTTCTCCTCGCTGGGAAGATAAAAGGCATTCGCTGCGCCATCATGGAACAGAATCTCCGTCCCGGTTTCACCAACAAGATTCTGGCGCGGTTGATGGACCGCGTGTTCACTTCCTATCAAGAGAGCGCCGGGTATTTTCCGGGCGCGCGTGTGCGAGAGACCGGGAATCCGGTGCGCTGGCGAAAGCTTCCGGAAGTTAAGAAGGGCGAAAAATTCACGCTCTTGATCTTTGGCGGAAGCGCGGGCGCGCACCGAATCAATGTCGCTGTCGTCGACGCCCTCGAGAAACTGACGGACATGGCGCCCAAGCTGCATGTGATTCACCAGACCGGGCAGGCCGATTTTGCCGTGACTAAGGAAGCCTATGATTCCCTTCCTTTCGAAGCGGAAGTCACGCCGTTCATCGACAAGATGGATGAGGCCTATGCCAGGGCCGACCTGGTGCTGTGTCGTGCTGGCGCGACTACCGTCGCGGAACTTACCGCTTTCGGCAAGGCCGCGATTCTCGTGCCTTATCCCTATGCCATTTACGATCATCAACGTTGGAACGCCCAAGCGCTTCAAGACCGCGGCGCGGCGGAGATGATCCTGGATCGAGAACTAAGCGGAGAAACTCTGGCGGCATGGATCCGGAGCTACGTGTCGGACCCGGCGCGGATCGAACGCATGGAAACGGCGGCGCGCGCGATAGGACGACCAGGAGCGTCAACGCGGATTGTCGACGAATGTTATGCCCTGGCGCGCGGGTAATGTGCAGGCGGTGATCGGCATTTCATGTTGCAAAAAAAACATCGGGTTCACTTTGTCGGTATCGGCGGCATCGGCATGAGCGGTATCGCGGAAGTGTTGTTAAACTTGGGTTACGTCGTGAGCGGCTCGGATCTTCACGAAACCGAAGCGACCCGGAGGCTTCGCTCACTGGGTGCGCAGGTATTTGTCGGCCATCAAGAAGAGAATCTCTCAGCCCATCCGTCGGTGGTCGTGATTTCCACGGCGGTCAAATATTCCAACCCGGAAGTTCTCGAGGCGCGCCGTCGCCAGATTCCGGTCATACCGCGGGCGGAGATGCTGGCGGAGTTGATGCGCATGAAGTACGGCGTGGCGGTTGCCGGGAGTCATGGCAAAACCACCACGACTTCCATGATTGCCGCGGTGCTTAGCGCCAGCGGATTGGATCCGACCATGGTGATCGGCGGCCGCGTTCGCATGCTCGGCACCAACGCCAAGATGGGCCAAGGAGAAATCCTAGTCGCGGAGGCGGATGAAAGCGACGGCAGCTTTTTGCTTCTTTCGCCCACCATCGCCGTCGTCACCAACATCGACCGCGAGCACATGGATTTCCATGAGACGATGGAAAGGCTCAATGAAAGCTTTCTTGATTTTATCAACAAAATTCCTTTCTACGGCCTGGCGGTACTCTGCCTGGATAACGCCAATGTCCACGCTTTGTTGCCGAAGGTTAGAAAACGCTTTGCGACCTACGGTTTGTCTTCGGAGGCGGATTTTTCCGCGCGAGATCTCCAGATGAAGCCCTCCGGCGTTGAGTTCACTCCTCTCCATCATGGCCAACCGCTGGGCAATTTGCGGCTCCATTTACCGGGACGCCACAGCGCAACCAATGCTTTGGCGGCGGTCGCTGTAGGGTATGAGTTAGAAGTTCCTTTTTCCCGCGTGGCGGAGGCACTGGAAGGCTTTACCGGTATCCACCGGCGCTTCGAGATCAAAGGCGAGCCGCAGGGAATCTTGGTCATCGACGATTACGGTCATCATCCGGCGGAGATCCAAGCGACCATCGGCGCGATCCGCGACAGTTGGAAGCGCCCGTTAATCGTGATCTTCCAGCCGCACCGCTTCAGCCGCACACGGGATCTATTCGACGAGTTCTTAACCGCCTTCGAGGGCGCCGATCGGCTTATTCTCACGGATATTTACGCCGCGGGAGAGGACCCGATGGAAGGCGTGTCGAGCGAAGCCCTGTATCAAGCGATCAAGAGAAAAGGACACATGGAAGTGCAGTTCATTCCGGATAAGGATCAACTCGTCAAGCAGCTCGCCGGAAAACTCAATCCCGGAGACATCGCTTTAACCCTGGGCGCTGGCGATATCTACAAAGTCGGTGACGCGATAGTTGAGGCGCTCAAGTGAACTGGTGGAATAATAAAGCAATGGAGTGTTGGAGTACTGGAGTATTGGCGTACTGGAAAATTGTCTCTGCGCCATTACTCCACCCCTCCATCCCTCCAATCATCTTGTGATGTTTCCGATGCCCAAGGAGACTGACGAAAGTCCTTTGGCCCACGGGCTGAAACTCATCCCCGGCGTAAAGGTTAAGATCGCTGAGCCGCTAGCGCGCTATACGTCGATGAAAATCGGCGGTCCGGCAGACTACTTCATTGAGGTCGAAACGGACGAGGGACTGAGTTGTGTCTTGCCGCTCTTGCATCGATACGGCACCGCCGTCTCTCTCCTGGGCAACGGCAGCAATGCCTTGATCAGCGATCGCGGCGTACGCGGGGCGGTGATTCATTTGGTCGGAGAGTTCCGCAAAGTCGAGTGGCGCGAGGAAGGGGAAACGGTTTGCGTCCAGGTTGGCGCTGCCTATGCAGTGACGCAACTGGTCCGTGCCGCGGCACGGAAAGGCTACGGCGGATTGGAATTTGCCGAGGGCATTCCCGGGACGGCGGGCGGGGCGCTCGTCATGAACGCCGGCGCCTATGGTTCGGAATTCGAAAAGGTCGTTGACCAAGTCGTTGGACTCACACGAGAGGGCAAAACAATTCATTTCAATCGGCCGGAATTAACCTTCACCTACCGGGGCTCGAATCTACCAGCAGGCACTGTCGTCACCCGGGTGTGCTTGCGCCTCCGTAAAGAAGAAGCGACCCGAGTAAGTTCCAAAGTTAGCGAGTTGGTCGCAAAGCGGAAAAGCAGCCAGCCATCCGGTTATCCGAATTCGGGTTCGATGTTTCGCAATCCAGCGGGGGACTTTGCCGGCAGACTGATTGAGGCGGCGGGTTTGAAGGGCAAGCGGATCGGTCAGTCCCAGATCTCGGCGCGCCACGCCAATTTCATCGTCAATCTCGGCGGGGCCAAGGCCGAAGACGTTCGCCGGCTCATGGAGCTGGCCCGCGCGGAAGTAAAGGAACAGTTCGGTGTCGAACTGGTGCCGGAGGTTCGGCTGTTGGGAGAGTGGTCGGCGAGCTAAGCGAGGAAAAAGCTCATGCAACTATCGGTTTATCGCAGAGACAATCGAAAACGGAACGCCCGTCGATGGCGCCGGCGTTTATGCTTGGCGGGCAGCATCGCGGTTCTTTTTGTCGCGGCTATGGCGACGTACCGGTGGCGAGGTCCATTAATGGCCGGGGCCGCTTCGGTTGGGGCGTTCGTCCGTGAGAATCCCTACTTCGCAGTGCGGGAGATTCAAGTGCGGGGCGGCGAAAACGTGGGCGGCAGCGAAATCGTTGCCATGGCCGGACTGAGGCATGGCATGAATATGTGGAAGATCGAACCCGCTGACATCGAGAGGAAAATCGCGAAGCACCCTTGGGTGCGCCGCGTGTTAGTGCGTCGCGAGTTTCCTCGTCGCGTCGTGATTGAAGTGGAGGAGCGCGCTCCCAAAGCGATCGTGGCCTTGGGAAAGCTCTATTATGTGGACGCGGACGGCGTGGTTTTTAAAGAAGTCGGAGCGGGAGAAAGCGTCAACTTCCCTTTGCTCACCGGTTTTCGGCCCGAGGAGCTCAGCAGCTCGACTCCTGCCAGCCGCAGGAGAATTCAGGATGCCGTCCGACTGGGCGAGCTGATGGCCAAGGATTCGCACACGCTTTCGGAGATTCATTTCGACGCTCCGGATCGCTTGGTTCTCTATACGACGGCGTATCCGGTCGCGTTTCACATGGGCTGGGGGGATTGGGATAACAAATTGATACGTTTGGATCACGTATTGGAGCTGTGGAAGGGGAACGAAGATCGATTAGCGTCGCTGGATGTAAGTTTTCGTGATCAAGTGGTGGCCCGCCTCAGGCGGGTGCGGCGGTGAATTAAAAGGAACAAACCATTCTCGTTAGAAAGTTATGGCGAAGAAACACAGCATCGTAGTTGGTTTGGATATCGGGACGTCAAAAGTCTGCGCCATTGTCGGCGAAATGACCGAGCATGGCGTGGAAGTGATCGGGGTGGGGACGCACTCCTCGCAAGGCCTCAGAAAGGGCGTGGTCATCAACATCGAGAGCACGGTGAACTCCATCAAAAAGGCCGTGGAAGAAGCGGAGTTGATGGCTGGCTGCGAGATCCACACGATTTTCACGGGGATCGCGGGTGGCCATATCAAAGGATTTAACAGCCACGGCATTGTCGCCGTCAAAAATAAAGAGGTCACTCCACGGGACCTCGATCGGGTCATCGACGCAGCCAAAGCGGTGGCGATCCCCATGGACCGGGAAGTGCTGCATGTTCTGCCGCAGGATTACATCATCGACGATCAAGATGGCATCAAAGAGCCCTTGGGCATGTCCGGCGTTCGCTTGGAAGCGAAGGTGCACATTGTCACCGGCGCGGTGACCTCGGCACAGAACATCATCAAGTGTTGCAACCGCACCGGCCTAAACGTCGCCGACATTGTGCTGGAACCGTTAGCCTCCGCGGAGGCGGTCCTCAGCGACCAAGAGCGCGAGTTGGGCGTCGCGTTGGTGGACATGGGCGGCGGTACGACGGATATCGCCGTTTTCCATGACGGTAGCGTGAAACATACCTCGGTGCTCGCGATCGGAGGGAATCACGTGACCGGCGACATCGCTGCCGGTTTACGCACGCCCTTCGGCGACGCGGAGCGGATCAAGCAGCGTTATGGTTTTGCCAAAGCCTCGATGGTGGCGGAGGACGAGCGAGTTGAAGTGCCCAGCGCAGCCGGCAAGCCCCCGGGAACCGTTTCACGGCAAATTCTTTGCGAGATCATCGAGCCCCGGCTGGATGAAGTCTTTCAGCTGGTGCAGCGAGAGATTGAAAAATCGGGATATGAAGACCTGTTGGCCTCGGGGGTGGTCATGACCGGCGGTTCCATGCTTCTGCCGGGCGCCATCGAAATGGCCGAGCAGATTTTCGGCATCCCCGTGAGGCTCGGCATTCCCCGTCACGTCGGTGGCTTGGTGGATGTCATTTCCAGTCCGGTCTACGCCACGGGGGTCGGCTTGGTGCTTTACGGGATGAAGCGGCAAGAGCGAAATTTCTTCCGCATCCGCGACGATCGGATTTTTTCCAAGGTCAAACATCGCATGGCGGACTGGTTCAGTGAGTTTTTTTAAATCGAAAACAAATTTATTGACCCTTATTTGAAGGAGGAAAATTTATGTTTGAAATCGTGGAGCACGGAATTCTTAAAGCCCGCATAAAAGTCATCGGCATCGGCGGGGGAGGAGGTAATGCGGTGAATACCATGATCAATGCCAAACTCAGCGGCGTTGATTTTCTGGTGGCAAACACCGACGCTCAGTCTCTCGAAGCGAGCCGGGCGCCCGTGCGGGTTCAGTTGGGAGCGGCGGTGACGAAAGGGCTGGGCGCCGGAGCCAATCCCGAGATCGGTCGGCGAGCGGCGATGGAGAACGAAGAGACCCTCAAGGAATACCTTGCGGGCTCCGATATGATTTTTATCACCGCTGGGATGGGCGGCGGCACGGGTACAGGGGGGGCGCCGGTGGTGGCCCGGTTGGCCCGTGAAGCGGGGGCGCTTACCGTGGGCGTCGTAACCAAGCCCTTCATCTTCGAGGGCAAGAAAAGAATGCATCTGGCGGACGACGGGATCGAAGAACTGAAACAAAACGTGGATACCCTGATCGTCATCCCGAACCAACGGCTGCTGAGTATCGCCGCGAAGACGACAACCATGTTGGAGGCGTTTCACAAAGCGGACGATGTGTTGCTGCAGGCGGTTCGCGGCATATCGGATTTGATCATCACGCCGGGTTTGATCAACCTCGACTTTGCCGACGTGCGAACGGTCATGGCGGAAATGGGGTTGGCGTTAATGGGGGCGGCGGCGGCGTCCGGCGAAAATCGCGCCATCGAGGCCGCGCAGAAAGCGATCTCGAGCCCGCTGCTCGAAGATATTTCAATTCAAGGGGCCCGAGGCGTCTTGATCAATATCACCGGTGGACCGGATCTTTGCTTGCACGAGGTCAACGAGGCGGCATCCATGATCCAAGAAGAAGCCGACGATGACGCCAACATCATCTTCGGCGCGGTCATCGACGACGCTATTGTCGACGAGATTCGTATCACGGTCATTGCCACCGGCTTCGGAGAGGTCAAAGAAGAACCAAAGCCTGCTGCGGCAAATGTCTCCAGGATTTCCGCCAACGCGAACCAGAAGAGTAAGAAGGTCGTTCACTTGGGCACCATTGTCGACGATCTGGACACGCCGACTTGGCAACGCAAGAAACAGGGCAGCAACGAGATCGAGACGGTGACGTTAAGCAAAGCGAGTTTTCAGTTGGGCGCCAACTCGGACAAGGACGATAAGTACGACATCCCGACGTTTTTAAGACGGCAAATGGATTAAAAGCGCGCCCCGTTGGTTGGCGGTCGGATGCGCTACCGTCGATAGCGCATCCGCGTGCCGTGCTGGATGGAAAGGGCGATTTCCTCCGTGTAACGAGGCGGCGGATATCTTTGCGCGATTGAGGCTGACGCCCTCCAGCCGGGAGGTGGAAAAGTCCACACCGCGGAGGTCGGCACTGCGGAAGTAACTGTTGCTGAAGTCAATTCCGCCGCCGTCCAGTTGAAGGCCACCCATACCCTCTACCGAGTTGATCGGCACTAGACGGAAGTTCTTAAATTCTTTTCTCGCTCGAACCGCTGCAAGGCGAGCTGAATGAGCCGATCGATGAGGTCGGCATAGGAGATCCCGCTGGCTTCCCATAGCTGCGGATACATGCTGATTTTCGTAAAGCCCGGTATCGTATTGATCTCGTTGACAAAAACCTCGCGCTCATGGCGGAGGAAAAAATCCACGCGCGCCATTCCTTCGCAGCAGAGAACCTTGAAAGACTGAATGGCTATTTCTTTGACTTGCTTCACGAGGGCTTTCGGAAGAGGGGCGGGAATCAGAAGTCGAGCGCCTTTCTCATCGATGTATTTGGCGTCATAAGAATAAAATTCATGGCGGGTAATAATTTCTCCCGGCAGTGAGGCGATGGGATGCTCGTTGCCGAGGACGGAACATTCGATCTCACGGCCGCGAATACTCTCTTCGATCAAAATCTTATTGTCATAACGAAAAGCTTCGCTTATGGCGCCGCCGAGTTGTTTATGGTTGCTCACCTTGCTGATGCCTACGGAAGAGCCGAGGTTCGCGGGCTTGACAAATACGGGAAGACCGAGGATTCGCTTAACTTCGGCGAAATGAATCCCGGCTTGTGCCCCCCGCTCGAAAACTAGAAACTTCGCAGTGGGAATGTGCGCGTCCCGAAGTAAGCGTTTCGCCACGTCCTTGTCCATCCCCACGGCCGACCCGAGAACTCCGGCGCCCACAAAGGGAACATTGGCGAGCTTGAGCAGCCCCTGAACCGTGCCATCCTCACCGAACGGACCATGCAGCACCGGAAAGACGACGTCTACTTCTCCCAACGCGCGGCGTGGAGAGAGCGGAATCATCGGTGATTGTTTGGCTCCCGGCAAGATGGCAGTGCAAACGCTTCGCCGTGTAAGCTTCACTTCAGCTTGTTCTGCGGCGCCCAACAGCCGTTGTCCTTCGTCGAAAAACCATCGCCCTTCTTTGTCGATGCCAATAGCCACGATCTGGTATTTTTTTTTGTCCATCGCCTCGACAATGTTCCTGGCCGATATAAGAGAAATCTCATGCTCAGCGGATTTACCACCGAAGAGGACCGCGACGCGCAGTTTTTTACTCATCGATTTAGATTGAATCTGCCGGAGCGGAGCCAGCCGGCAGGAGACAGGGGTGATGACACACTCAGCAACAGGGACGCCGTCGATTATTACTTGCGGGCTAGAGCCTGGGGCGCTTGCTGCTCGATCACCTTCACGACTTTCCCGGGATAGCTCCTTTTGTCGAACTGGAGCACGAAGTATTTCGCTTTGACCGGATCGCCCTTATTGTCGAAGGTAATTGAACCGGTAACCCCTTTGAAGTTTTTCAGCTTTCGAACAGCCGCTGAAACTTCGGCGCGACTCGGTTTCTTTCCCCCGTTCGCCTGGATTGCCTGTTCGATGGCTTTGAGCCCGACTTGCGCCGCGTCATAGCCGTACATACCGAACGACTCCACCTCTTTGCCGAAGCGCTGCTTGAATTTCTTGGCGAAGGCGGCGGTCTCCGGATAGGCGTCCGGTGGCCCGGCGACGGTTGTGTAATAGCTGCCAATCACCTGGGCCCCGGTGATTTTAACCATCTCCGATGAGTCCAGCCCATCGGGACCCATAAACGCCGCCTTGACTCCCTTCTCGCGCATCTGCTTGAGCAGCAGTCCTCCCTGGTAGTAGATGCCGCCGAAATAGACCAGATCGGGGTTCCTGGCCTTCATGGGAATGATCATGGGAGCAAAATTGGCGCGTTCTTCGGTGCCGTCGTAACCCAAGACTTTGAGTCCCAGCTTGATCGCCTCCTGCCGGAAGTTATCCGCCACGCCCTGACCATATAAGGTTTTGTCGTGGATGATATAAACCGATTTCAGTTTTAAGTCCTGGGCGGCAAATCGGGCTCCCACCGGCCCCTGCACATCGTCCCGGCCGCAGACGCGATTGACATTGGGATAGCCTCGGTCGGTAATCTCGGTGGCGGTATTCGCAGGCGAGATCATTGCCAGCATCGCGTCTTTGTACACCTCCGATGCGGGCAGAGCGACGCCGGAATTGAAATGGCCCACCAGCGCGAGCACATTTGGATCGGCGACGATGTTTCTGGCATTGGCGACGCCGACTTCAGGCTTCGCCTGGTCGTCATAGGGAACGAAGACGAGATCGTAGCCCAGGGCTTTGAACGCTTTGCTCGCCTCCTCCACCGCTAACTGCGCCCCGAGCTTTACATGCTCGCCCAAAGCGGCCTGCTCTCCGGAGAGTGGCGCTTGTACGGCGAGCTTGATCGTGCCCTTCTGCGCCCAGGCAACGACAGGAACATTGAATAACGCGGTAAACAGTACGATCGCCGTCAGTCGTCGCAATACAGTCATTTCTATTCTCCTTTTGTCAAGAAACTTACGCGAACCCGATGCCTCAGTCAATGCGCAATGGTGTCGTCGATGGGATCCGTTGACGGCGGTACCCGGAGAAGCTAGGTTTTAAGTCATGATCATCAGCGCCGGTGTGGATCTGGTGGAAGTCGAGCGGATTCAGCAGGCCTTGGAGGATAGCCGTATCGGCCGGCGGTTTCGCGAACGGGTTTTCACGGAAAAGGAAATTCTGTATTGCGAAAAGAAACGGCGCGGTAAATACGAAAGCTATGCGGGGCGATTTGCCGCCAAAGAGGCGGTGATGAAGGCGCTGGGAAGAGGTTGGGGCTCTAAGGTCCGCTGGCTCGATATCGAGGTGGGGCGGGCGCGAAGCGGAAAACCGGAGATTGTCCTGCACGATAAAACCGCACAGCTTGCGGAGCAGCTCGGCATTCGCCGCTGGGCACTATCGATTACTCATACCAAAGAACACGGTCTGGCGTATGTAATCGCTGAGGGCGGTAAGTTTTAACTTGTCGATGATTAGGACGACCCGTGCTCCGAGTCGATCCTGACGGCGGGCCGTATACTCATCCGTTTTCTCGCACCTTGGCGGGCAAAAGAAAGAGCGTTCCCAATGCCCAAATTCCCAACAGCAAGCCGGCGACCGTCCAGAGATTCTTCCGTCGTCCGCTGTGACCGGCGATCACACGACACAGAATCGCGTCGAGAACATGCACCAGACCGGCAGTGCGGAACAAGGTGGCAGGTTCCATCTCTGGTCTAATGAGAAGGAGTCCGGACAGATAACCGAAGAGATGATGGAAATCCACGAGGTCGCTCTTGACGCTTCCTTCTTGCGCCTAATATACTCATTCTTCTCGAAAATAGGAACATTCTCATGGCCGTGAGAACCATCGAATGGAAACACGATCGAGTCATCATGCTCGATCAGCGAATGCTGCCTCACAAAGAGATCTATCGGGTTTGCCGCAACTACCAGCAAGTGGCGCAAGCGATTCGCGACATGGTGATTCGTGGCGCGCCGGCGATCGGCGTCGCAGCGGCCATGGGTTTGGCTTTGGGCGCGTCGAAAGCCCGAGAGAAGCGTTTCGACCGTGAATTCGAGCGCATTTGTTTAACTCTTTCCAAGACCCGTCCCACCGCGGTGAATTTATTCTGGGCTCTGGAGCGGATGCGCAGGGTTTACACGGAAAATCGGAGCCGAGGCGTTGAAACCGTCAAGCGGTTACTCAAAGAGGAAGCCCAGAAAATCTATAAAGACGATATCGTCGCTAACAAACAATTAGGCAAATTCGGCGCGAGCCTGCTGCGCAATGCCCGGCAGGTGATGACTCACTGCAACGCCGGCGCGCTGGCGACCGCGGGATATGGAACGGCGCTCGGTGTGATTCGGGCGTTAAAGGAGTCAGGAAAATCAGTCGAAGTGTGGATCAACGAGACGCGACCTTTTCTTCAAGGCGCGCGTCTGACGGCGTGGGAGCTCAAGAAAGAAAAAATTGCTGCCACGCTAGTCACGGACAATATGGTGGGTTACTTGATGCAAAAGGGTCGGGTCGACGCCGTGGTGGTCGGTTGCGATCGCGTGGCGGCGAACGGCGATGTGGCCAATAAAATCGGCACCTACGGAATCGCAGTGCTCGCGAAAAGGCACGGAATCCCGTTTTACGTCGCGGGTCCGACTTCCTCTATCGATCTTGATTGCACGACGGGAGAGGACATCCCCATCGAACAAAGGGACCCCAAAGAGGTGTCGCATATCTTCGGTCGGGCGCTCGCGCCCAAAGGCACAAAGATATTGAATCCGGCCTTTGACATAACCTCCCAAGACTTAATTTCGGCGATTATCACTGAAAAGGGAGTGATCCATCCGCCGTATCTACAAAATATTCGCAACCATGTCAGTCATTGAAAAAAAAGAAGAGCTGGAAGCGTTTTTCCACAATGCGGGAAAACCCCGCGAGCGCTGGCGCGTCGGAACCGAATACGAGAAGATCGGTATCGACAGGAGCACGGCCAAGGCGATTCCTTATTTCGGCGGCCGCGGTGTCGAGCATATTCTGAGGGAATTGAGCGAGCGATATAATTGGGAGCCGGAGGAGCAGGACGGTCATATTATCGCGCTGGCCCGCGGCAACGCGCAGATTACTCTCGAGCCCGGCGGGCAAATCGAATTGAGCGGCGAGCCCTGCGAGAGCATCCATTGCACCTATGCTGAGTTCACCCAGCATATCCGCGAGTTGTTAGAGGTTGCAGATCCGCTGGATGTCGTTTTTCTGGGGCTGGGAATGCAGCCGGTCAGCCGGTTGGCAGAGATCGAATGGGTGCCGAAGAAGCGTTATCGCATCATGGCGCCCTACATGCTCAAGGTCGGGACTCTCGGTCAGCGGATGATGAAACAAACCGCCACGGTTCAGGCCAATATCGACTACAGGGACGAAGAGGATGCGATGGCGAAGTTCCGCACCGGCATGGGGCTGACGCCGATCATTATCGCCATGTTTGCCAATTCGCCGATCTGCGAGGGGCAGCTGAACGGCTATCGCAGCTTCCGCGAGCACATCTGGACGGATACGGACAAAAACCGCTCGGGACTGCTCAAATTCGCCTTCTCGCCTGATGTAAATTTCGCGCACTATGTCGAGTATGCCCTCGACGTCCCGATGTACTTCATCATCCGCAATCATGACTACATCGACATGACCAGCGTGACTTTCCGCCGCTTTCTCGAGCATGGTCATAACGGCGAGCGGGCTACCGTTGACGATTGGAATGATCATCTCACAACGTTGTTCCCCGAGACTCGGATCAAGCGCTATATCGAGGTTCGCTCCGCGGATAGTCAGCCGCCGGAACTCATGCCGGCCTTCCCCGCGGTCATCAAAGGAATTTTTTATGACGCGGATTGTCTGCAAGCCGCCTGGGATTTAGTGAAGGGCTGGAGTTGGGATGAGCGGATGCAAGTTTATCTTGATTCTCATCAAGATGCGCTGGCCGCGCGCGTCCGGCGCTACTCATTGCTCGATTTGGCGAAGGAATTATTGCAGATCGCGTGGGAGGGCTTGCGGCGGCAAAAAGCGCTCAACAGTCAAGGTGAGGATGAGACGATTTATTTGAGTCCGCTAAAAACCCTCTTGTTCCAGGGAAAATGCCCCGCCGATGTCCTCATCGAGAAATGGGAAGGGGAATTGCAACACGACATTAAGAAGCTGATCGCCTACAGCGCCTACAAGCTACTCTGAAATCTCGTTAACGATTCGCCGATGATCCAATCGCGCGAGGCGCTTAGCCAATTCTTTTTCCTCTATGCCGGTGAACCTCTTCAGATAACGTTGCTTCAGTTCGGTAATCCTGTGATAACTATTCTCCACCTGCGCGCGAACGGCCGGATTTCTTTCCGCCTCGGAGCAGAGAAATTCCAGGGCGTTTACTGCTCCGGGCAGATCGTGGCAATAGAGCATCACATCGACCCCGGCGCGAACAGCCAGCGCGACGGCTTCGTCCGCATCGTAGTTGCTGCTCAGCGCTTTCATTTCCATGTCGTCGCTAAAGACCACGCCCGCGTAACCCAGTTGCTGCCGTAACAAGCCAGTAACGATATTGGGAGACAGCGTTGCCGGAAAGTTGGGGTCCAGCGAACGGTAAAGCACATGGGCTGTCATGAGCGATTCGATTTGATTCCGGCAGGCATGAACGAACGGCGGGAGCTCGACCGCTGTCAATTCATCCGGTGATCTGTCGAGGACCGGCAAATCAAGATGCGAGTCTTTATCGGTACCGCCGTGGCCGGGAAAGTGCTTGCCGCAGGGAATGATGCCGCCGTCCCGAAGACCTTGAACGTAAGGCCACGCGAATGTAATGACCTGATTGGGCTCTGTGCCAAAGGAGCGGCTGCCGATAATCGGATTGTTCGGATTAGAGTTGACGTCTAGCACCGGCGCGAAGTTGAGATTGACGCCGACCAGGGCGAGCTCGGCGGCGGTTGCCCGTGCGGCCCTGTACGCGAGATTGGGATCATCTTTCCGTCCGACGAGCGCCGCAGCGGGGAAATGGGTGAATGGATTGGCTAGGCGATGAACTCTACCACCCTCTTGGTCGATGCCGATCAGTGGCGGCGTCTTTGGGTTGCTTTCCCAGAGCGAGCGAGAGAGCGATAGGATCTGCTCCGGGCCGCAACAGTTGTGACTGAAAAGAATGAAACCCCCAAAGCCGCATTCTTCGATAACCAATTGTTCGTCGCGGGTGAGCGATTCTCCTTGAAGACCGATCATGAACATCTGGCCGATTTTTTCCCTCGGTGGCGCCATCGCGAATAACTATAACATAGCTAGACAATTTTGGGTCGTTTGTGTAAATTCGCCGGGCCAGATGACGAAGTGCAAATATATTGTCGTCGAAGGGCCCATCGGCGTCGGGAAGACCAGCCTGGCGAAGATCCTGGCCAACGAGTTCCAGGCCCGCACCGTGTTTGAAAGGGTGGAAGACAATCCGTTTCTCCCCAAGTTCTACAAGGCTCGCGAGACCTACGCCTTTCAGAACCAAACTTTTTTTCTGATCAACCGCTATCAGCAGCAGATGGAGCTGAGCCAGCAGGATCTCTTTAAGCAGAACACGGTCGCCGATTATCTATTCGCCAAGGACAAGATCTTTGCAACTTTGACGTTGAGCGACGAGGAACTGAACCTTTACCAGCAAATTTACGCGCTGCTCAACACAAGAGTGCCGAAGCCGGACCTCGTGGTCTATCTACAGGCCCGGCCCGAAGTACTTTACAAAAGGGTTAAAAAAAGAGATAAAAAATATGAGCGTAGCGTCACCTTCGAGTACCTCTCAGGAGTGGCTCAGGCCTATAACCAGTTTTTTTTCCATTACGACGACACGCCTCTGCTGGTGGTCAATACTTCTGAGATTGATTTCGTAGCAAGCAGCAAGCATCTGGCTGACTTGATCAAGGAAATCAACAACATGGGGTCGGGGACGCAGCACTACATACCGCTTGGATCCAGGTAATTCGGACTGAGACGGATGCCGAATGAAGCAGACGGCAGTTGGCGGCAGGCAGGAATTCACTGCAGCCTGGGTCGTGGACTGCGTCCTTTTTAATGGCCTTCCGGCTTAATCCGGAAGGCTTTTTTATTTGGGAGGGTAGATCGATGGCAGATAAGGTCACCGTACCTGAAATCATCAAGATGAAGCAGCGTGGCGAAAAGATCGCTTGCCTCACCGCCTATGATTATTCTTTTGCGCGAATTCTCGACAGCGCCGGCGTTGATATCTTACTGGTGGGTGACTCGGTTGGCTGCGTCGTTCAGGGACAGCCGAATACGCTGCCGGTCACAATGGAGGAGATGCTTTATCACACCCGCGCGGTGGTGCGCGGTCGGAAGCGGGCACTGGTAGCAGGGGACATGCCTTTCTTGTCTTTTCAGCTCGGTAAAGAACAGGCGATCCAAAATGCCGGGCGATTTCTCCAGGAAGCGGGAGCCGAGGCGGTCAAATTGGAGGGTGGCATCGCGATGCGCGAGACTATCAGGGCCATTGTGCAAATCGGCATCCCGGTCATGGGGCATATCGGTCTCACGCCGCAATCGGTCCATCGTTTCGGCGGCTATAAAATGCAAGGTAAAGAAAAAGACCAGCGGCAAGCGATTCTCGGCGATGCGCTGGCGGTCGAAGAGGCGGGCGCGTTTGCCGTCGTGCTGGAAGGCATGCCTGCAGATTTGGCCATGGAGATTACCGAGCGACTGACGATTCCAACCATCGGGATCGGTGCAGGAGTGCATTGTGACGGTCAAGTCTTGGTAATCCACGACATGCTGGGGCTGTTCGATGATTTCAGACCGAAGTTTGTTAAACGCTACGCGGAACTCGGGGAAATCATGACGGCTGCGGTAAAGAGCTTCATCGAGGAAGTGCGCGCGCAAAAATTTCCCGGCAAGGAGCATTCGTTCAAATAAGGGCGACCGGCCGGTCGCCCCTACGAATCCTGTGACCATGCAGATCATCGAGCGCATACACGAGATGCGGAGCTGGAGTGAGACGCAACGCTGCCAAAGACGGCGTCTGGTTCTCGTTCCGACCATGGGGTTTCTCCATGAAGGACATCTGAGCCTCGTGCGCGACGCCAGGAAGCGCGGCGATCAGGTCGTGGTTTCGATCTTTGTCAATCCCGCCCAATTTGCTCCTCAGGAAGACTTTGCTGCCTATCCGCGGGATTTCGAGCGCGATCGACAGCTTCTCAAAAAAGAGCGGGTCGATGTCTTGTTTCATCCGTCGGTTGACGAAATCTACCCCGAGGGTTACCAGACTCAAATCGAAGTGGAGCGTCTCAGCCTCCCTCTCTGCGGCGCCCTTCGCCCTGGCCACTTTCGCGGCGTAGCTACGGTCGTCGCCAAGCTTTTAAATATTGTCCGACCCCATGTCGCGGTTTTTGGTCGCAAAGACTATCAGCAGTTGCAAGTGATCCGCCGGCTGGTGGCGGATCTGAATTACGATATCGAAATCGTCGGCCATCCGACGGTGCGGGAAGCGGACGGGCTAGCGCTGAGCTCGCGCAATGTTTATCTTAATGCCGAAGGGCGCAAAGCCGCTTTATGCCTCTCACGTTCGCTCGGTTTGGCAGAGTCCCTCGCGCGGCAAGGGGAGAAGAGGGGAAAGGCGATCGTGGACGCCGTCCAAGCGGAAATCGGTAAGGAGCCCCTTGCGAAAATGGAATATGTAATCTTATGTGATCCGGAAACTTTGCAGGAAGTCGATCGGATTAACCAGGACGCGGTTTTAGCCTTGGCCGTTAGCATCGGCAAGGCTCGGTTGATCGACAATACGGTGATCAAACCTTAAAGGAGAGGGGACGACGACGTGGCGGAAGAGACGCAGACTCGATCCAAACTCAGTCTACGGGAGACTTTACAACGCCAGTTCTTGGCGGGTCTGTTGGTTTTTCTTCCCGTCGTGATCACTCTCTGGTTTCTCGGCTGGGTCGTCGGTCTCATGGACGGACTATTGGACGTGCTGCCGGCTCCGGTGCATCCGAACTCTTACCTGCCATTTGCAGTGCCGGGACTGGGCGCCGTCTTCACCATCGGGCTGATCCTGTTTCTTGGCTTTTTAACCAAAGGCGTTGCCACGCGCCGATTCCTCGCTGCTTGGGACAAAATTTTTGTGCAAATTCCGGTTTTCCGCGGGGTCTATACAGCCGTCCAGAAGCTGGTTCAGACTTTTTTGGGGCAATCGCAGGGTAACCGGCAAGTCGTCATGATCGAGTACCCGCGCAAGGGGATTTATACCGTCGGGTTTGCGATGGGCCGGGCGTGGCATGAGTTGGAAAAGAAAAACGAAAGCCAACTGCTTAACGTCTTCGTGCCGACGACGCCCAATCCGACTTCGGGATTCTATCTTTTGGTTCCGATTAACGAGGTGTCGCCCCTGGACATGAGTATGGAAGAAGCGCTCAAGCTGATTACTTCCGGCGGGTTGATTACGCCGGAGGATAAAAACAAGAATCATGCCTAAAGACAAATCGGGCGAAAAGATCGTTTGTGTCAATAGAGAGGCGCGCCATAATTATTTCATCGATGAAATTTATGAAGCCGGTCTGGTTTTGCTCGGCAGCGAGGTCAAGTCGCTGCGCGATGGCAAGGCCAATCTGAAGGACAGTTATGGGCGCATTCAAAAGGGCGAGGCCTTTCTAGTCAACGCGCACGTGAGTCCCTATCCCGGCGCCAATCAATTCAATCACGAGCCGACGCGCCCGCGCAAGCTTCTGCTGCACCAGCGCGAGATCGAGCGGCTCACCGGCAAGACGAAAGAAAAGGGATTGACCCTGATTCCGCTGAGATTGTATTTCAAAAACGGCAGGGCAAAAGTGGAGTTGGGGCTCGCGCGCGGCAAGAAGCTTTACGACAAGCGGGAAACGCTGAAACGCAAAATGGCGGAGCGCGAAGTCGAGCGGTCGCTGAAGTCAAAATATTAGTCTCGGGTCCCGAGTCTTGGGTCTCGGGTTTAAGCGGGGCGCTGTTTTGGTTGGGGACTCGAAACTCGAGACGCGAAACGCTAAACTATATATGGGGGCGATGTGGGTTCGACGGGGGTGGGAAGTCAAAGTGGCATGCCGGGGTTCTGTTATCCCGTTAAACAAACAGATCTGCAAATTTAAACGCAGACAATTTTGAATACGCCCTAGCTGCCTAACCGCAGTTAGCGTCTTACCGGCTTTCTCCCACGGGGCTGGATAAGGCGTCATTTAGTGGGATGGGCTGATTCTCCTGCCGGAGGGGATGAGGCCGAGATCCAAACCGGCTGGCTCCGAGAGACCCTGCCGCTGGGGGCTCAACGAGCGAGATCAAAACATCGGCTAAGCATGTAGTCATTTTTGGCGGAAGACCTTCGGACGGGGGTTCGATTCCCCCCGCCTCCA